>Ga0187846_10000533_pt1 | contig 22056 bp, 15 predicted proteins | sample TC_taG_FD_161473 | JGI IMG/M metagenome (GOLD analysis project Ga0187846, IMG submission 161473) | Biofilm microbial communities from the roof of an iron ore cave, State of Minas Gerais, Brazil - TC_06 Biofilm (v2) | ecosystem: Environmental > Terrestrial > Deep subsurface > Cave > Wall biofilm...
CTCTCTACCTATAAAACAGGCGCGCCCCAGCAGGTGAAGAGAACAGATCCTCTGACGGACGAGCCAATGATAGATAACATGTTGCCTGGTACCCTCCCTACCACCAGCGGCGTACGGCCAGCAGTGCCGACCGGCGAAAATAAGCGGAAGTCATCCAAACTCAAAGCCATGCAGCCTCCTATTCCTACCGGTGAGTTGCCCGCCTTTGTACCGCCTTTGAGCGATGATAATGCTCAGTCGGCACTTTCTCCAGAGTTGAGTTATAAGATGACCACGGGAGCATTGGCAGTGCCTGGTCTAGAGGGGGTGGCTAATACTATTAAATTAACTGGCCCCGTGAAGGTAGTACAGGTGCCCATTGCTGGCCAGCCTGGTCGCTATGTGACAGGGCTGCTGCCTGTGCCGCCAGTGCCAGAAACGCCCCCCAGCGCAAAATATGACCTGGGTGCCCGCATGAAGATAATTGCCCTGTCTGTAGCGGTGCTGCTGGTGCTTGCCATTGGTGTAGGAGGATTTTGGTTTGTCACCTCGCAGAATAACCAGCCCGCGCCGCAAAGTGTACCCACGCCTATTGCTGGCACGCCCAATGTCCAGGCGACACTCATTGCCCAGGCCACAGCCACCGTCTACGCAAATATCATCCTGTCGGACCCATTAAGCCAGAATATCCATAACTGGCCGACCAATTCCACCCCTAACGCATCCTACGTTTTTACAGGTGGAGCGTATCATATTACTAATCTGGGTACGACAGGTACCGCCGTTGTTTTACAGGACAAGAACTTCTCCGAGCCAATCGGCTATACCTTGACCATGCAGGAAATAAAGGGAGACGATACTTCCCTGAATAATTCATTTGGCATGATCATTCGCTCTAGCGTACAAAGCAAGGGCGGCAGGACTGTCAGCACGTTCTACAGCTTTGAAGTGGTCAATACGCCCGGCGGAGAATACCGGTTCTATAAATACGACGATAGCAAAGGATCAGCCAGCTCTCCCTGGACAGAACTCTGGCACCAGGGGTTCGGTAACGAATTCCACCAGGGGCATGGGTCCAAAAGCATTAATACCTTCAAAGTCTTTGCCAACGGCAGCAACTTTATCTTTACTGTCAACGGCAAACAGGTCGGGCACACCCAGGACCGCTCTTTGACCAGCGGAGGTGTAGGCATGCTGGTCAATCTAAAAGGGACTGAGATCGCTTTCTCAAACATGCTGATTACACGTACATAGGAAAAGAAGGAAAAGTGTAAATGAACACTGAAGCATTGATCGGAACCGCGCTAGGAACGTGTACACTCCAGCAAGTGATCGGACAAAGCGAGAGAGCTGCAGTATTTCTGGCACAGCAATCAAGGCCGCGTCGTCAGGTTGCTGTGAAAGTGCTATTGCCAGTAGCTTCACTTACCTCTAACCAGCAAGCCTCTGCACTTCAACGCTTCCAGCAGGAGATCAATGCCGTAGCATCATTAAGGCACCCGAATATTGTTCCGGTATACCAAAGTGGAGAGGCCGGGGGACTGGCTTTCCTGGTGATGCCATATATAAATGGGGGAACCCTCCAGGAGTTGATGGCGCGAGAAGGAGCGTTGCCACTGCCTACGATTGTTAGTTACCTGGAACAACTGGCTGCAGCGCTGGACTTTGCGCATGAGCAAGGGGTCATCCATCGTAACATCAAGCCAGCCAATGTTATGCTGACCCTTGATGGTCATTTGCAAATTGCAGACTTCGGCCTGGGATATCTGTCGTCGGAGAAACAGGCGGGATATAGCTATATAACGGGAACCGGGACACTGGAGTATACTGCGCCAGAGCAAGTTCTGGGCGAAGAGATAAACGAGCGAGCTGACCTATACTCGCTCGCGGTAATCCTTTACCAGATGGTGACAGGCACGACGCCGTTTCAAGCGGTGACACCAATGCGGATCGCGGTACAACAGATACATACGCCGCCAGCTTCGCCCCGTACTCCGCGACCAGATTTGCCTCACGCAGCCGAACAAGTAATGCTGCGGGCATTGGCGAAAAGACCGGCAGATCGCTATCCCAGCGGGCAGAACCTGGTAGCTGCCTTCCGTGCGGCCCTGAACCCCGCCGCTATCCAGCTCGATTCCCTCGGGTCCGCGACCCCTTCTATAGGCAGCACAACGAACCCGCAACTATTTGCACCACGCGGCTTGTTTGATCCTGCCAGGCAGACGAACATGAGAAAATCGCTTGGCGCTGAAGCGATTCCCCCTTCGCTAGATGTGCCGCAGGAGAAATTCCCAGGTAACGAAGCATTCCCACGCATGAAATCGCAATCACTGGAGTCGAATGAGACCTGGGCTGCCCCTTATACCGCCCAGCCAGAGCAAGCGCAGCTCGACTTCCCTGGCCCTATTACGACGGGCCGTTTAATGGTGCCGGGTTATGGACAGGACGGGAAAAAAACCATGCGCCTGACAGAATCGGTAAAGGTGGTGCGAGTACCTCTCGCTGGTCAGCCTGGACAATACATCACAGGACTTTTACCGGCGTTGCCTAAAGAATTTCCTCCCGAAAAAACAGCTTCTGGTTTCAAAAAACGTCTGCAAAAAATAGGGTTAATTGCGGCAGTAGTGTTAATTGTGCTCGGCGCTAGCGCATTCTGGCTCTTACGTGGGCATCCCAGCCAGGTTACAAATTCTCAAGCTCCTTTGGCGACACCTGATCTGCAAGCTACGGCTACCACTCAGGCTATAGCCACCGCTAATGTTAATATCATCCTGTCAGATCCCTTGAACCAGAACATCCATAACTGGATCGTCTCCACCCAGGGTCTCCAGACCTACGTTTTTAAGAATGGCGCATACCACATTACAGATAATAACAGCGATCAGGTCGCGCCAGCGATCCTACAGAGCGAGTTTCTTAACAGGCCATTTGTCTATACATTGACTATGCAAGAAATAAAAGGTGATGACAGCTCCTTCAATAACTCGTTCGGCATGATCCTCTGCTTTAATCAGCGGTCTAAGAACGGTAAGACCGTCACCACCTTCTACAGCTTTGAAATAGTTAATACTAAGAATGGTGAGTACCAGCTCTGGAAGTATGATGATAGTAAAGGCAACAACGCCAGCCCCTGGCAAAAAATCTGGCATCATGTCTTTGAAAAAGAATTCCACCTGGGACATGGAACCAACACCTTCCAGGTCGTGGCAGGTAGCAATACGCTGACCTTTTTGGTCAACGGCAAACAGGTGGGCTCTACCAAAGATGCTTCAATAGGCGGTGGCAGTGTAGGCATGCTGGTCAATCTGAAAGGAACCGAGGTTGCTTTCACAAACCTGGAGCTTACGCACAACTGAAAGTGATAGGTGAACAACCATGCTTATCTCTCTCACACTGGGGATCACAGGCTTCCTGTGCATACTGAACATTATTTTTGCAGTTGCGTTTCGCAAGAAGCACATCAGAGAAACCCTGTCTTATTTTGTTGCAGGGCTGCTCGAATTAGTGATTTTCGCGGTGGCGTTAGCGCTTCGCCTTGGTATACTTACTACAATCCCTTATCACCTCCCACCCGGCCTGCCTATTAACCGCTCTGAGATTGGCGCTGCCCTGGCTGTAGGCATTGGCCTGCTTCCGGCTGCCTATTGGCGTCGTACCTCTGCAACCCAACTGCGTGTACGTATGGCGGAAGATGCAAAAGCCATCAAGGGGCACGACGGCGTCCACGTACATGCCAGTACATCAGAAGACTGGATGAACTAGTAGGCAACCTCGTTCATCTTCAACAGCCTGTGTCAATACAATTAAGCCTCGACGCCTTTCTCCTTCTTGAGATATAATAATGCCATATGAGTAACGAAGACGCTGTAGGGGCACCTTTTGGAGATGCCCTGTCAACACTAGAGACGCTGCTCCAGGTCACGTTCAATGACCGCTCATTGTTGCAGCGAGCATTGACACATCATTCTTGTTGTCCTGGCACAGCCGTACGGGATTCCTACGACACGCTGGAGTTTCTGGGTGACGCTATTATTGCTGCTCACGTTGTAGAGTACATTTACCGCACGTTTCCCGGAGCGTCGGAAGGTGAGATGACCGCTCTCAAATCCGAAGTCGTCAGCAGGCGTGTTCTGGCCAGGATCGGGCAAACGCTGGGTCTTTTCCCCTATATTCGTGTCGATGTTGCCAACCTGCGCACATTTAATGAGCGGTCACGAGACTCTCTCTGCGCTGATGTGTTGGAGGCTATCGTCGCCGCGATCCACATTGACCAGGGACCGGAGGTGGCACGCGATTTCGTTGCTCGCCTCATCTTACCAGAGGTTTTGCTCTTGAGCCAGCAGTCCCTCGATACCAACCCCAAGGGCAGGCTGCAAAAGCTGGTACTCCAGCGCTCGGGCAGCTTGCCTCGCTACCGTGTCCTGGAGCAGAGTGGGAGCAACAATGATCGTGTCTTCACAGTGGGTGTATACGAACATGAGCTTCTATTGGGCCTGGGAACAGCTTCAAGCATCAAAGAAGCGGGTCGCCTGGCCGCCCGCGACGCCTTAGAGGCCTTGCAAGTATATGAAATCCCCGGATGACGCTCTGAGCTGGTATGAGGCCAGTCTGCCATTAAAGGAACGCAAGAGGCGCGGCCATTTCTCGACACCCCCATCGCTGGTCGAACAGATATTGGATGCTTGTGACTATCTCCCCGGCACCGACCTGGCACATATACGCGTGCTTGATCCTGCATGCGGGGGAGGCAATTTTCTTGCCGCCGCTGCACAGCGCCTCCTGGCTTTCGCCAGGCTCAGGGAACTCGATCAAGCAGCGCAAATAGCCCTTGCACAGCGTAATCTGTGGGGCTTTGACCCTGATCCCGTTGCTTGCTTCCTGGCAGAGATGCAACTGCGTACCGCTATGGAAGAAGCGTGGCAGGGGCAGGTCTGGCACTCGCAGGAGACCCCGTCAGGTGCATGTACATTGCAAGTTCACCAGGCCGATGGCCTTTCGCTCCCCTGGGAACCGTGTGTTGACCTCTTTCTCGCAAATCCTCCCTATCTCGCGGCTAAGAATACCGATCTCAGCGGCTATCAATCAGCGCAACAACGCGGCCAGGCGGATAGCTACCTGCTTTTCCTCAGTTGTGCGCTGCAAGTTGTTCGACCCGGCGGTTGGATCGGCATGGTGCTTCCTGACCCGCTGCTGGCGCGTGCGAATGCTGCCAGGGAACGCACCCACCTTCTGAAGGATGCGACAATACGCCACATCTGGCATCTGTCAGGGGTCTTTACCGCCGAGGTAGGCGCAGTCGTTATCATTGCACAGAAATGCCCCCCGCCACCTGTACACCCTGTCTCCTGGATACGTGGGAAGTGGCAAAGAAACGCAGGACAGCAGCTCATTGCCCCTCGCGCCAATAGCGATAAAACGAATCACGGCGTTGTAGGCATCCAGCCTGGGGGGCAGGTGTCCCGATTTATCGCGCCTACCCAACATGACGTCCCACTCAGGTATCAAACGGGAGTAACTCTCCAATCCCTTTTCCTCAAACAACCCCGCGCTGAACTACGTTATTTTTTGAACGATAAACGCGGCAGCATCACCGAACGCTTGCGCAGTTACCTCGAAGCGGAGCATTCACCTCCATCGCGCCTTGCCCCGCTGGACAAATTTCTTTCAATCTCTCGCGGAGAAGAACTCGGCAAAGAAAGCCCCTACATTTCTCCTTCTCCCCAACCTGAATGCTATCCTGTATTACGCGGTGGCATCGATGTACGGCAATACAAAGCTCCAATAGGAAACTGGTACATACCTCGCGAGGCAATCTCGAAGCCCTTAGAGCGCTACCTATCTCCCAAGCTAATCGTAGTGAAAAGTACCGATCACCTGCAGGCAGCCCTGGATACTCGTGGGCATATAACATTACAAACGCTCTACCTGCTCCATCTCCGCACCGGAATAAATGTAGGGGCGACCCTCACGGTGGCCTCAGCAGACACCCCAGTGAACGCCCTTGAAGACACGTTGGATGATCTCTACTTTTTTCTCGCCTTGCTCAACTCGCAACTGCTGCGTGACTATGTATATATGCTGCATACTGCTTATAAGTGGGTGCAGCCGCAGATCGAGCAAAGTGTGCTGGCGCGGCTGCCGGTGCCTATAGTCAAAGCCTGGGAACGAAAACACGTCATCGAATTATCAAAACTCCTGGAACGTGCTTGCAGCGCAGAAGACACCGTAGTAGAATGGAAGCGACCTATCCGCAGCCTCTATGAAGAACAGGAGCATGCCATCCGTACCCTTTATGCTGCTGCCCTTCCAGAATTATTTACCGCGACAGCAATACATTGCCCAGGTTAACCAGAGACTGGCAAGATAGAGAAATGTGTGTACAATGGGCGGCTCTTAAAGTCGCCTTATCGACAAAGGAGTCAAATATATGGCCGAGACTCGCCCCATTCGTGTGCTGGTTGCCAAGCCAGGTCTGGATGGTCATGATCGCGGGGCAAAGGTAATTGCTCGCGCCCTGCGTGACGCAGGCATGGAAGTGATCTATACGGGTATTCGCCAGACCCCCGAGATGATCGTTGAGGCGGCTATCCAGGAGGATGTGGATGCCATACTCATGAGCATTCTTTCTGGCGCCCACATGGCGATCTTTCCTAAAGTGGTGGAACTTTTGAAACACAACGACGTGTACGATGTACTGGTAGCCGCGGGCGGCATCCTGCCGGACGAAGATATACCCGCTATTAAGGCCATGGGTATCAAAGGCTGCTTCGGTCCTGGAACCTCGACAGAAGAGATCATCGAGTTCGTGCGTAACAATATCCAGGCCGACCGCCTGAAAACCGAGGTGTAGGTCCGGCACATGCGTTGACACCAGTGGCAAAACGGGGTTCCCGTAGCAAGTGGACAGGAATCAAGGCGAGGCGATGTTGGCCACGCCAAGCGTCAACAGTGTCGGCAATCGTCATTCCCAACAACGGAAACATGGCACATAGCACGTGGGCTTTCCCGCCTATTTCGGAGATTGAAAAGTTGAAGATTATCTCATCTGTTGTTCGGAGATCATTGGACTCATGTATTTGGGTGTCGAATGCCTGCGAACCTGGTTGTAAAAACACTCGATGTTCGGGAGCCTCGCCATTTTGAGACCAGATATCGGACGCCACAGCTCGATCTCTGACAGAGCGATGCCGTGGAGTGGCGCCCGGTCAAACGGCTCCCAGACTATGCGCCACGGCACCAGGGGAGGGAGAAAGAGAAGAGAGCAACATGAAGGTGCTTCATCCGTTCCGTTTCGGTGTCATGGTGCATCAGACGAGGTCGAAACAAGAGTGGGTCATCAAGGTGCAGCAAGTCGAAGACCTGGGCTATGCGACGTTGTTGGTACAGACCACCTGGGAGATCAGTTCGCTCCCCTTCTTGCCTTACTGTCGGCGGTTGAGGCGACCAGGAGCCTTCGTGTCGGCAGTTTCGTCTTGGCTAACGACTTCAGGTCTCCAGTACTGCTTGCCAAGGAAGTTGCTACCCTCGATGTCCTCTCTGGAGGCCGATTTGAACTCGGTCTGGGTGCTGGGTGGTGGAAGCGGGAGTATGAGCAAGCCGGAATCGCGTTTGATCCAGCAAGTGTTCGGGTGAGCAGGATGGAGGAAGCCCTGCAGATTCTCAAAGGGCTCTTGGCTAATGATCCATTGACCTTTTCCGGGCGCCACTACACGGTATCCCATCTCAATGGCCTTCCTAAGCCAATCCAACGACCTCATCCACCTCTTCTCATTGGTGGGGGAGGGAAGCGAGTGGTGTCGTTTGCCGCTCGAGAAGCCGGTATTGTCGGCCTCGATGTGAAAGCACGGGCTGATGGAAGTGGGCTGGATTGGACGACAGCGACAGCCGCAGCCACGCTCCAAAAAGTCGAGTGGATCCGTCAAGCAGCAGGAAACAGGTTCAACGAGTTAGAACTGAATCTCATAAGCTATGCAGTTGTCGTCACCAATGATCGGCAGCAAGCGGTGCAACAGCTCACGAGGCGCTGGGAGGTGTCTGAAGAACAGGTGATCGGGATGCCACATTGTCTTGTTGGAACCGTGGAGCAGATCAGTGATGTTCTCAGAGAGCGCCGTGAACAGTACGGTATCTCGTACATTGTTGTGCCGGAGAGGAGCATGGAAGTATTTGCTCCAGTCGTGTCTCATTTGACGGGAACCTGATCATGCGCGAATAAGTTAGTTCAGCAAGATGATGTAATCCGCTTTCTCCGATCTCCATCGGGCCAGGAGGTGCGACTCTTTCACCGTGGAGAAGCAGATTGAGAGAGACAAAATATACACGCACTCTTCTGAGTCCGGTGAATATCATACAAACCAAACGGGGACTATGAATCCGGCAGCAGAGTCAATGCATGTATTAGGTTGTGTAAGTGCATTGTGCAAGACATCGGTCATTTACTTCACTTCTAAAGGTAGAAGTTTAGTTTATGTCTGGACTCCACCAAGTTAATACGAGTTGTGCCAGCCGAGCAACGGTATGGCTCAGATAGCCTATTGGTCCCAATTTACCCGTTTCCGTTTACAACACCCTGTCTAAACCCGTACACTGAGAGCCAGGACAGCGATCTGAGCAAACGGATCTAGGGAGAATGATACCATGTCTAGAGTCATCTCACCAGCAAAAGATGTGATGCCTGTGCCGTGTATTCGACGCATACCTGGGCGCCCAGGTGACCGTTACAAGGTCGTTTTCCTGGATCAGCAGGACCGAATCGTCGTTGCGCTCACAGAATGGTATCGCATTCGCAGCATCCAGGGGCCAGTGAGTACGTGTAATACCTACCTGTCGTGCTTGCTCTCCTATTTTACCTTTTTGAGCCAGAGGGGATATGCCTGGAACGCTCCGCCTCCGCAGTTACGCTCGGCGCTAATCGAGTTTCATCGAGACCGACTTGGCTGTCTCATTCAACCTGGGAGCGATCGCCAGGGATTTGAAATTGTTCCGACACGTGATACGCCTCTGCGCGACAGTACACTTCGTGTCTTACGAGCTGCGCTGCGTGACTTCTACCTGGTGATGAAAGGCGAAGGACTGTACGTTTTTTCGAATCCGCTCTCATCGGAGGTTCTCGTGGCTCTCAAGCGCGAATATGTACAGTCTCTTGCCAACCGAGGAGCGCCCGACCAGGCAGGTATCCGAGAAGAAACGCGCGAACAGTCTCGGAGACGCCCCACGGCCTTCCTTCGTCACCCAAAAGCACAGGGATGGATGCCAGAGGTGCGCAAAGAACTTGCCGACGTGCGGGAAGGCATGCACAAAGTGCTCAATGCTCTGCTCGACAGCAAGAAGGCGTCGCCGCGTGAGAAAGCGGTGCTGGAGCTCCTGCAAAACACGGGAGCAAGGCTTCATGAGATCGTCCTGATGACCGTTGGCGGCTACAGAAATGAGGGGATCGCCGGCCAGGCGCAGGTGGTGAACAAAGGCAGCATGGGTCGTGAGGCCAAAACGGTCTATTTTGGGCACAACCCTGATGTCGAGCGAGCTTTGAGGACCTACATCGAACGGATCCGCCCACAACACGATCTGCAAGGACGAAGCAGGCTCGCTGATGTGGGTGACCACGAGCCACTTTTCCTCACAGAGCGTGGTGCTCCGTATTCACCCAGGGCATTTTACTGGCATTGGTACAAGCACTACAAGCCCGTCAAAACAAAGTGCCCAGTGCAGTTTTCACCCCACGACATTCGACATCTGTTCATCAGCGAATACCTCATTCGCCTCAAGCTCGCCTGCGGCGCAGGTACACCACAGTTTGACGCTGAGCAGTACTTGCGCGAACGGGAAGCCTTTGGGAGCATGGTCATGGGTTGGCGTAGCCCCAAAACCATCGATATCTACGATCACACCCGTGAGGGAGAGCGAACCTTGTCCGTGCTGGCAAACTATCAGCTTGATCTCTCTCAGCGACGTTACGTAGTTGAGCCTCCTCTCCCAACAGAACAGTCCGACGGGAAGGCGATTTCTCGGGCTCCTGTTGAGGAGGAGCTCACGTTGCACCAGGAGGGGGAAACGATGTGGTTGCATGATGCCGAGACACTGGCCTGGATCAAGAAGATGCAGCAACAAAAGGGAGCAGCAAGGTAATGATGAACACGACCTCTTCTGTTTCTGTGGAAGACCAAGCACGCCCCCAACGTCTCAACTTCAGCAATACAGCGCAACGCGAGGCCCACGTGCAGGCGTTCCTGGCATGGCTTCCTCCGATTCTGCACACTGCTCCAGGGATTGAGTGGAGCCGCTTACCAAGCCGGGTCATGGGATATTTAGTTCGCACTGTAGCAGATGGCCCTGACCGCATTCCTCTGGCATTTGCTGTTGGCTGTTGCATGGATGCTATGAAAAAGCTCTCGTTGTACAGGCACATACAGGCGGCTACCATACTTTTGCGGCGCTTGCGCTTACAGTATGGGATGAGTGATCTGGCGCAACTCGGTGCGAGAGATATCTGGGATCGTTTTGTGAAAGGAAGAACGCTTCCCGGAGGGGATGTGCGCCTCTTGCTCGACTATCATGCAATTTCATCGACGCATGTACGTGTGTACCTCGAGGGGCTGGATATGCGAAGCCGTGCCATTTGGGAGCAATACGCACTTCCTTCACTCCCTGCGGGTTTCATGGAAAAGTATACGATTCGCAAGACGTACAGGGCGGCAGCGACGCTTCGACGCAAAGAACAATCAGATGTTTTAGTGCCTTTGTTCCCGCTGCTCGTCGAAATCGCACAATTACGCAAGCAGGCAGCAGAGCGACTCATCAAGGAGTTCCGTCAGCATCGAGACCATGCTCTGGCAGGGGAGATTACGCTTCCCTATCACTTCCGGTACACCGATCGCCTTTTCGATGTGTCGAGAGACGCGTCTACCCTTTCCGCTGTCGACCTGACCGAACGCGAAGTCACGGTATCGCTGACACTTTGGGATCGCCTGAGCTGGGTGAAAGAGCATGTGAACCAGTACAGCGGGGATACGCGCAAGTTGTGGGAACGGCAGAAAGGGGCATACGCTCCCGAGCGCAACACCTACTTCTTGCAGTACGAGGGCAAAGCCGAGGATTTGCTCTGGTGCGGCGATCTCATCACAACTCGTCAATTAGGCTGGAGGCACCGTGCTTCATCGAGTAGCCAGGAACAGGGAGATACTCTTCTTCACAGTGCGCTCAAAAGCTTCTATGTTTCCCGCCCAGGGCTGTTATCGCCAGTTCAGAATGTTAGCAACTGGTTCAATCACAACCTGCGTGCTGACGAAGTCATCTTCGATCCCGAATCGCTTTACAGAGGGGCGCTCTACGCAACAGCTCTGGCCACCCTTGCCCTTACGAATGGAAGCCGCGTGAGCGAATTGCTCCAGGTCAGTGCTAACCGTTTTGAGACGCTGGCCGTCGATGAACTCAAAGATCGGCAGCCAACCGGTCGTAAGATCGGCATTCTGGTTCAGCATCTCTTACCCAAGGGGTCCACACGGGAGAGTGATCGTCAGTTTTTCCTCATCAGCGAGATGGCTGGGAAACTGCTCAGAGAGATTGGACAGCTTCTGGAGGCAACGCATGGAGGGGCTATTCCAGTCGTCCAGCCTTACGAGAACTCGAAGGAAGAAGATCTCTCTCCTGAACCTTACCTGTTTCAGTGGACAGCTTCCGACGATGGACGGCACGGCCTTCTCACGACAATAGATGTCGGGCGATTGCTGCGTTTTCTCTTTCATGGACTGACATTGACGACGCGGACGGGCAAACCGATTCACGTCGCGACGCATTTGTTGAGGCATGTCCTTGCTACCCATGCCAGGCAGGTCAAAAATGTGCCAGCCGAGGCGGTGGCTTACCTCTTGCACCATCGGGTGACGCTGGAAGGCTCATCTCATGCCCTCTCTATCCCTGAAGCGACAGCCTACTACAGCCGTATGCCGGTTGAGCGACTACTCGCGCTGCTCTTTGAAGCACAGGCTCAGTTTTCTCCGCCGCACCAGCGCTCGTATTTACAAGTTCCTCCTCCGCGCACGCTGGAACAGATGGAAGCGGTGCTGCGTCAGATATTTGAACAATGGGGCACCATTGGCCCAACAGTGCTCGGCTATTGCGGTGCAGGGCTGTGTATTCGCCCAGACAATCGCGCGCTCTGCCTCGGCTGCCCATTCCTTGTTCCCCACTACAGCAACCTGCGCAATGCCAGGACCTGGCGTAAACTCTATGTGCTTCAAGCACGACTGCATGACGCGCACGGGCATACTGTGGACGCAGAGCAGTCCCGGCAAATGATCCAGCATCTTGACGATATTATTCGGGTGATGGAAGTGCAAATCCGCACGCGACAGGACGGCGGCTACCTGCCCTTTGCAGATACGCTGCCCCCGGCTCCCGACGAGGAAGGAGAAACGCGATGACGAAGACGACGGCAGCGTCTCATGATCGCTATGCCCATTTGCGTACACATGCAACTGCTCAAAAGCAAGCAACCGTGGATCGTCTCTCACAAGCCATTGCCGAACTTGAAGCTGAGAAGCGTCCAGTGAACACCTTTACTATCAAAGAGGTGAGTGGCCTCGACTATACGGCCTATTACCGCAATCCGGAAGCACTGGCCATGTTCCGCTCACATAGCACGCATTTACGCGAGAAGCGGGAGCAGGAACAGGCGAAACGGCGGCAGTCCAGGCGCAAGCAAACCAAGGCGGGCGGAGACCTCCACCAGGTGAAGGTTGAACCTCGTGATCCTTTGCTCAACTACAAGAAGCCAGAGTTGGTGGCCAAGTTACGAGCGGCGTATGCGGAACGCGAGCAAATCGAGCAAAGCTACGGAGCCTTATTACAGGAACATATGCAGTGTGGCCTCACGATTACCAAGCAGGAAGCACAGATCGCCGAATTCAACACATTTATGAAGCAGTTCCGAAGCGCACTGAACAATGAGGAGCATGGAACACAGCGTTGAAACCACATGGATGTTCAAAACGGATGAGCGATACCAGGTAAATCTCGCTCAATGAGAAAGGATACGAGGAAAATGTCAGCGACTAGAAGAAACACCGCAATTCACTATATCGTTGCAGACGTAGTGCTTTGGCTTCTTTGTCCGATGCATCAGGGACAACTGACAAGTGCCCCGTCTTGCCCCAATCCTGTCGGAGCAAGAGCGTTCGCAGCGTGATATTGCGCGCACCCACTAAATCGGCGTGTAACTCATAGTGGCAGTTCTGGCACTGGAAGCGCAACCCACGCTCAGGTCGGTTCGCATCACTGGTCCAGCCACACTTGGGACAGGCCTGGGAGCTATAGTTGGCATCCACTTTGATCGCCATCGAACCGGAAAGCACCGCTTTGTAGGCAATCATCGACTGCAACTGGGCAAAGGACCATTGCGAGTAGACCCGATTGGCTTTGCGGGCCCTGGGGGAAACCGGCTCGGTTCCCTTGTCGGGCTTTTTGCGGCGGTGGGTGCGTCGCCGGGTGCGTTCACGGATGTCTTGCAACTGCTCCAAGCCGATCAGGGACTGTGGGTGAGTGCTCACGATGTGTTTGGAGACTGTGTGGGTGGCTTGCTGTTTCAACCGTCTCTCTCGTTGGGCCATGTGCCGGAGGTGACGTGTGGCCCACCGAGTGCCTTTCTGTTGCAAGCGTTTCCTCAGTCTGGCGTAATGGTTGGCTCGCTCTCGTACTGCCTTGCCCGAGTAGAAGGTCGGTTCTCCTGTCGCGGTGGAAGTGACAGCCAGATAACGTATCCCCACATCGACACCAATGACTTGCTTGTGGCTCTCAAACGTCGGATCAGCAACCTCGAGCTCCAAGGAGACGAGCAGGTAGAAGCGTTTCTTGGCTTGATCGTACCAGAGTTTGGCATCCCCTATGCGTGCTCCGTGTTGGATCAAGGCAAGATGGGGATGATATCCCTGGTAGGAGAGCGTGATGCGTCCTTCAAGGGTGGTGAGGCTGACCTGGTGCTCGCTTTTAAAGGTATAATCCCGCTCATAGGTATACTGCATGGTCGGGGATACATACTTGGGAGGCTGATCCAACCCTTTAAAGCGCTTCTTGGTGATGCCAGCTTTGCGATGGTGAGCATTCTTCTGCACTTTCGTCCACAGGCCTTTGTAGGTCGCTGCGACGTGCCGCTCTACACTACAGGCCAGTTGCGAAGGAAGGTGATAGTCTCGACGCAGTGCAGCATACATGCCCTGGTGCAACTGCTGATTACTGCTCGTTTTCCCCTGCTCATAGGCATAGCGACTCACCGCATTGAGGCCATCGCGATAGGCCAGTTGCGTCCGGCGGAGAGCCTGGAATTGCTGCGGCGTGGCATGCAGTTTGAGCTTGGCAGAGATCATTTGTTTCACAGAACTATTCTATCATAACATGCATGTGATATCAAGAGCGACATTTCGGTGAGCTACACCCTGCTCCTCCTCCCAACAAGGAACGCCTTTCCTTCCACCCCCTCGAAGGGGGTGGGTTTCCAGGCGATCTAAGGGATGAACCGATTATGGAGGCAGATTTTGCAGAAACTGTTCTTGAGGAATCAATAATTTTCTTGTATACTTAACGATAAGTTGGGTATGGATCGTTCACCTCAGCCACGTGGCTACATATCCATCTCCATCATTTGGGTGCTCTCGTACTGTTTCTGTTCGATTTGTGGAATCATTCAGAGAGGAGTCATCCGTGAGCAGTTCTTCCGCGAGTAACTCGTCCCTTCCCAATCGTTTGTTGGCCCGATACTGATTACAAGCTTTGGCACAACCAGCCACCCAGATTATGCTACGCCGCTCTATATCATTGCAGTCATCATGCTGGTGAGCGCTGCCTTACCGCTGGTCGCTCGCGCAATGGCACGACGCGGGAGCGACCTCGTCGAAGTCACTGCTGGCACGGGGCAATAAGAGTACAATTGCAGGGCGGTACACTCGAGAATCGAGATACTGATGGCGGGGCTATTACATGCGACAAGGCCCCGCCATGCGATATATCTGCTGCTTGTGGTAGAATATCAGCGTGCGGTAAGCGATGAGTGATATCAAATAAAGTTTCCCATCCTAAGCATGTCTGATACTCAGCGTCTTCGCTCTCGCGCCGGGTGCTCGCGCGGCTTCGCCGCGCAAAAAAGTTAGTATGTTGTGTGGAAACATGCGCGAAGCGCATGTTTCCACACAACATACTAACTCAGGCGAGCGCCGCAGGCGCGAGCAAGTGATCCTGATAGAAATCAGACATCATCTCTGAAATCGAGGTAGGTTCTATGGAAGAACATATCCTGTCACTACCTGAGGCAGTACAGACTACCGTGTCACAGGTTATGGAGGTGGGCTCAAAGGTAGAGCCTTTCAGCAGCGAGAGCCGCAACAAGGTTTCACGCATTCGTGACGCGAAGGTAGTGAAGAGTGTCTGCCCCTACTGCGCCGTGGGCTGCGGCCTCAACGTCTACGTCAAAGACGGCCAGGTGATCGAGATCGAGGGCAATCCCGACAGTCCGATCAATCATGGCACGCTCTGCCCCAAGGGATCAGCCACCTTCCAGTACACGGTGAACCCCAGCCGCCTGACACGGGTGCTCTATCGCGCTCCCTACAGCGATCACTGGGAGGTGAAATCGCTCGACTGGGCAATGGAGCAGATCGCTCAACGGGTCAAGCAGACGCGCGATGAGACCTTCGTGGAACGGCTGCCCGATGGGCGCGAGGTCAACCACACCCTGGGCATTGCCTCCCTTGGCGGCGCAACGCTAGACGTGGAAGAGAATTATGTGATGAAAAAGCTCTTCAGCGGTGGCTTAGGGGTCGTCTCGATTGAGAACCAGGCCCGGATATGACACAGCTCCACCGTGCCCGGTCTGGGCACCACCCTGGGGCGTGGCGGCGCCACGACCTTTCCGCAAGACCTGGTCAATAGCGATGCGATTTTGATCATGGGCAGCAACATGGCCGAGGCTCATCCTATTGCCTATGCCAATGTGGTAAAGGCAAAAGAGCGCGGAGCCAAGGTGATGCACGTGGACCCGCATTACTCGCGCACCTCGGCGCTGGCCAATCTCTACGTATCGACACGAGCGGGAAGCGATATCGTGTTCCTGGGGGCGATCATTCGCTATTTGCTGGAAAGCAACAAGTACTTCCATGACTACGTGGTACACTATACCAACGCGGCCACGTTGATTAATGAGAATTATGGCGACCCCGAGGAACTCGATGGCCTGTTTTCTGGCTATGACCCTGAAACGGAGACCTATGCGGATCAGAGCAGTTGGGACTACCAGCGCGACGAGGATGGCCGCCCGCTGAGCGACCCCACGTTAGCGCACCCGCGCTGCGTCTTCCAGATCATGCGGCGTCACTTTGCGCGCTACACCCCGGAGATGGTGGAGAACGTGTGCGGGGTATCCCGGGAACAGTGGCTGCAGGTCGCGCAGACGCTTATCGAGAACTCTGGGCGCGAACGTACCTCCGCCATCTGTTATGCGGTTGGTTGGACGCAGCAATCCAAGGGCGTGCAGATTATTCGTGCTGGAGCCATCATGCAGCTCCTGCTGGGCAACATTGGCCGTCCTGGTGGCGGTATCATGGCATTGCGCGGGCATGCATCGATCCAGGGTTCAACCGATGTACCTACGCTCTATGATTTGCTGGCTGGCTACATGCCGCAGCCAAGCGCCATGCTGCCAGCAGAGCCTCGCTCCGAGAACCTGGCCAACAAGCCTACCCGTGGGAAGAAGAAAGGTGTAGCGGCAAACGTGAAGGCAGAGCAGACGCTTGCCGAGTACATCGCCGCCGAGGGGCAGAAAACGGGCTGGTGGTCGAACTTCCCGGCCTATATTCGCAGCCTGCTCCAGGCCTGGTATGGCGACGCGGCCGACGAGGAAGATGGCAATTGCTGTTATCGCGGGATCCCCAAGATCACAGGCGACCATTCACACCTGACTACCAGCTATGCCATGCTCGATGGTAAGGTTAAAGGCTACTTCCTCTTTGGCCAGAACCCCGCGGCAGGCAGCACTCACTCAACGATGCAGCGCGAGGCCCTCAAGCAACTGGACTGGATGGTCGTGCGCGACCTCTACGAAGTTGAGTCAGCCGCGTTCTGGTATCGCGGCCCTGAGCCACATCCCAACCAGGTCGATCCGACGACGATCAAGACCGAGGTCTTCCTCTTGCCTGCAGCCGCCTCTACTGAAAAAGAAGGCAGCTTCACGAACACGCAGCGCCTGTTGCAATGGCGGGACAAGGCAGTCGATCCCCCTGGAGACGCTCGCTCCGATCTCTGGTTTGTTTACCACCTGGGCAGGCGCTTGAAAGAACTGTACGCCGGGAGCAAAGAGCCGCGCGACCGCCCGTTGCAGGCGTTAACGTGGGATTATGACCAGGAAAAGCCGGAACCAGGCTCGCGCATTCCCGACGAGCCGGACGCGCTGCTGGTGTTGAAAGAGATTAACGGTTACTATGTACGTCCACCGGCCCAAACAGGCACGGAGGAGCGCGTATACAGCTTACGCGACTCGCCCCATGTAGCGGGCTTCGCGGCACTCAAGAACGATGGCAGCACCGCCTGTGGCTCCTGGATTTACAGCGGCGTGTATCCAGAGCCGGGCAACAATCGCGCGGCCTCGCGCAATCCAGAAGGCTACACGTTCCTGCAATGGGGGTTTTCCTGGCCCTCCAACCGGCGCATCCTGTATAACCGCGCCTCGGCTGATCCGCAGGGTCGGCCCTGGTCGGAGCGCAAAAAGTACGTCTGGTGGGACGAGCAGCAGAATAAATGGACCGGCGTGGACGTGCCAGATTTCCCAGTCGCTAAAGCGCCAGACTATGTACCACCCCCTGGCGCTATGGGCATGGACGCCATCGCAGGCAGCGACCCGTTCATTATGAAGCCCGACGGCAAGGGTTGGCTCTTTGCCCCCAAAGGGCTGAAGGATGGCCCGCTCCCTACCCATTACGAGGCAGCCGAGTCCCCTGTCCACAACGCGCTGTACCACCAGCAGAGCAACCCTGCCGCAAAATACTTCCGCGATCGTCCCGACAATCGGCTCGCGGGGGTAGGCGACGAACACTATCCCATTGTGGTGACCACCTACCGCCTGACCGAGCACCATGTCAGTGGACCCATGACGCGCTGGATGCCCTGGCTCAACGCGCTGCAGCCGGAACTGTTTGCCGAACTGAGTCCTGAACTGGCAGCCGAGCGGAAGATCAAGCACGGCGGCTGGATGGTCATCAGCACGCTGCGCGGCGAGATCGAGGCGCGGGCGATGGTGACACGGCGTATGCGGCCCCTGCGCATCGTTGGGAAAACCGTCCATCAAATAGGCCTGCCGTTCCACTGGGGCTTCCAGGGGAAGAGCAAGGGCAGCATCACCAACGACCTGGCGCACATGGTGTTGGAACCAAACGTGAGTATAGAAGAGGCCAAGGCGTTTACCTGCAACGTGCGCCCTGGACGCCTACCATAACTTAAAGGAGAGGGTGCAATGGAGGTCGAATCTTCTCAACGGAATGGGACACAGCCGACCCTGATTGGATTGATGCAGGGCATGCTGGAGCCGCTGCGCAAAGAATCACCTCCACCGCCACAGCCAGCCATGGGCTTTTTTACGGATACCAGCCTGTGTATTGGCTGCAAGGCGTGTGAGGTAGCCTGCAAGCAGTGGAACCAGCTTCCGGCACAAGACCCTGTCTGGACGGGTTCCAGTTACGACAATACGGGCGAGCTGAGCTCCATTACCTGGCGGCACGTGCAGTTCATCGAAGAGATCGGGCGCAGGCGACCAGCGCGTGCAACCCCGCCTGCGCTGCCGCTCTTTGAGGATCGGATCGCCGAGGCGAAGAACAACGGGAGCATCCCACAAACTCCTCCGGGAACAGCGCTGCCTTTCTTCAACACGGAACGCTGGCTAATGCGCAGCGACGTGTGCAAGCACTGCGCCAACGCGCCGTGCCAGGAAGCATGCCCAACGGGAGCCATCATCCGCACTGAGTTCGACACGGTCTACGTGCAGCAAGACATCTGCAACGGGTGTGGCTATTGCGTTGTGGCCTGCCCGTTTGGAGTGATCGCTCGCGATGATAGCGGCGACTTCCGCGCGCACAAATGCACGCTCTGCTATGATCGCCTTAAGGATGGTCTGGAGCCTGCCTGCGCGCAGGCATGTCCTACAGACTCAATCGTCTTCGGCGAAGTAGGACAGCTCAAAGAGCAGGCTCGCAGGCGCCTAGGCATCCTGCATGAGCGGGGTGTGAGCGAGGCCCGCCTCTATGGCGTGGATGACCACATCCTGGGAGGAGGTCTGAACTCGTTCTTTCTCCTGCTGGATGAGCCCGAGGTGTATAATCTGCCGGAGAATCCGCCACGCCCATCCAATAATGTTGCCCCTGCATCGCTGTGGACGATTATAGCGGCACTGGTGCTGGGTTTGTTCGGCATTCTTTTTTTCAAAGAATAGGCCGTCTATTCAACGTAAAGCATAGGGAGGGTTCTCGATGGAGGAAACTCGTCTTGAGCAGGCTATCGCAGATGGTCTTTCACCATACAGCATCGCCGAGCAGCTAGCAGCTCTGACCACGGGCTATAAACCAGAGCCTCAAAGTGAACAACAAGAGCCAGCATACTACGACCGGCCTGTCTTGAAGGCTCCGCTTTGGCGCTGGGAAATCATCTGGTATTTCTTTTTTGGTGGGTTGGCGGCGGGCTGTTATCTCATTGCCACTATTGCCTCGTTTTTTGGCTCGCGTGAAGATAGAGCCGTTGTGCGGGCCGGTTACTATGCCTCTCTGCTGGCTGTGATACCCTGCCCATTCTTGCTGATTAAGGACCTGGGGAGGCCCGAACGCTTCCTGAACATGTTGCGCATGTTCAAGGTCAGGTCACCGATGTCGATGGGTACATGGGCGCTGCTGGGTTTCGGCCTGGTCAGCGGCATTACGGCGACTATTCAAGCGTGTAGAGATGGTTTGCTGGGGCGATGGTGGGGAGCGAGGCTGCTGGCTGCACTGCCGCAGAAATTGATCGCGCTTCCAGGGGTGGCGCTGGGCATGTTCCTTGGCGGCTATACCGGGGTGCTGCTGGCGGCGACCAGTGTTCCCCTGTGGTCGCGCAGCAAGCTGCTGGGCGCAGTTTTTACCTCCTCTGCAATGTCGACCAGTGCAGCGCTGCTATCTTTGCTGTTACGTCTCGCCAATGCACCGGCGCGAACACTGCACAAGCTGGAGCGCCTTGAATGGGTGGCGCTCCTGGCCGAGATGGCGGGTATCCTCGTGTTTTTGCGCGGCTCTGGGCGTACAGCTCGCCCGCTCGTGGGTACAGGGCCAGGCGAACACGGTATGACGTTCTGGCGCTTTGTCTTCGGCACGGGGCTTGCCGTGCCGTGGCTGCTGCAAACGTTGTTGCTGGTCAGGCGAAGCTCACAAAGGCGTGCAGGCGGCGGATTACTGATTTCGATGCTGGTGCTGGTGGGAGGATATCTCCTGCGCCGCACATTCGTTGAAGCAGGGCGTACATCGAGTAGCGACGCACGCACGACGCTCTGGAACGCAAAAAAATAAAGGAGCACAAATCATGTCTACCCCAACCGACCCGCGTCGAGAGCATCCCAGCACTTATTTTGTGCAGGATCGCTCCAATGAAGATGAACTCGCCCGCCTGCGGCTCCAAGACCAGATGACGACCGCAAGCATGGGCGGAGTCCTGCCGGAGCAGGCGGATCCGTCGATCTTTCAGCGTGTGCTGGATGTTGGCTGCGGAACAGGAAACTGGCTCATCGAGGCAGCGAAAACTTATCCTGGCATATCGCTGCTGGTGGGGGTGGATGTAAGCAGCAAGATGGTGGAGTACGCGCAAGCGCAGGCCGAAGCCCAGGGGGTGAGTGACCGCGTGCAGTTTCGCGCGATGGACGCACTTCGCATGCTCGAATTTCCTTCTGATTACTTCCACCTGGTCAATCAGCGCTTTGGGACGAGCTTCCTGCGCAAATGGGATTGGCCCAAACTCTTGAGCGAGTACCGGCGTGTCACCCGACCGGGCGGAGTGATCCGCGTCACCGAAGGCAATATGGCCCTGGAGAGTCCCAGTCCGGCTCTGACAGACCTCTTTGAAATAATGCTTCATGCGTTCTACCAGGCGGGACACCTCTTTACCCCAGGGAGTAAGGGGGTGACCGGTGACCTCGCCCCCCTGCTGCGCCAGTATGGACTCCAGCAGGTACAGACGCACACCTACACGCCGGAATATCGGGCTGGCACCCCTGAAGGACAAAGGTTTTATGAGGATATGAAGCTCATCTTTCGGACGATGGCGCCCTTCTTGCGCAAGTGGACTCATGTGCCTGACGACTACGAGACGACCTACCAGCAGGCGCTCAGAGAGATGCAACAGCCAGACTTCGTGGCAAGAGGGAGCATGGTCACGGCGTGGGGGAACAACCCTTAGAGATGTTGACGTGCCCAACAAGGCATGTTATTATACAGAAAATAGAAACTCGATAGGTTTCAAAGTCTAAATGGCCTGGAAAGCCCGTCTGGGATTGAAAGGGATTGAAACAAAGCGCTGACGGAGACGAGTAAGCGGTACACGGTCAACACAGCGAGTGTACATAGGGTGCAAGATACACGTGACCTCCCGCCGAACATCACTCCGCATAAGCTGAATGCTGAACCCGGGAGGCAGTAAGCAAACCGGTATCGCCCACCGTTACACGGGCTGAGATTTGCCAGTCTTACTGAGTGGGTTACACCTGGAGCAGCTTCTCATCTGAGATTGAAACTCTTACTGAGTGGGTTGCCCGTGGAGCGGCTTCTCATCTGAGATTGAAAAAACCGGGGTGGTACCACGGGCATAGCCTCGTCCCCAATGGGGGACGGGTTTTTTTTGTTTTCTAAGGCAAGGTTCAATGATGAAGAAAAGTCCTTGACCGTTTGATACCAACCTGCGTTCTAAGAAGTATTTCTAAAGTGCGGGAAGTAGGTCATAGAACGGAGCCGTTCTGGTTCAGCTTCTAGCTGTATGAGCCCTTCGCACACGTGGTCAATCACCTCCTCCAGCGAGGAACAGGCGCGGTTCGGGAAC
>Ga0187846_10000534_pt1 | contig 22053 bp, 18 predicted proteins | sample TC_taG_FD_161473 | JGI IMG/M metagenome (GOLD analysis project Ga0187846, IMG submission 161473) | Biofilm microbial communities from the roof of an iron ore cave, State of Minas Gerais, Brazil - TC_06 Biofilm (v2) | ecosystem: Environmental > Terrestrial > Deep subsurface > Cave > Wall biofilm...
CCAGGTCAAGCAAAAGGAATCCAAATTGATCTATTTCCAGATAGAATTGGTCTGCGTTATCCAGTCGAGGTTGGTCTGGTAGGAGATTCAAAGCTTACACTAACTGCCTTACTTTCATTGCTAAATCAAAAAAATGACCATGAATTTCTAAAATCAAAACAGCACGCCATGGAAAAATGGAAAAAACTAATGCATGTGCCAGATCCATCTGACAAACCAATCAAGCCCCAAGTCATTGCCACCGCAGTTTCCGATGAATTGCAAGACAATGCCATAGTATCGGTAGACAGCGGTACCAACACAATCTGGGCAGCTCGCTACATAAACATTAGAAAAGGAATGAAATTTTCACTCTCAGGTACACTTGCCAGCATGGCCTGTGGCCTCCCATACGCAATTGCAGCTCAAATAGCCTTTCCAGAGAGACAATCAGTAGCATTTGTTGGCGACGGGGGACTGACTATGCTCATGGGAGAGTTTGCCACTGCTGTAAAGTACAATCTGCCAATCAAGGTAATTGTAGTAAAAAACAATACACTTGGAATGATTAGATGGGAGCAGATGGCTTTTCTTGGAAATCCTGAATTTGGTGTAGAATTTACTCCAATTGATTTTGCAAAATTTGCAGAGGCTTGCGGAGGGAAGGGATATTCCATAAGAGAACCAGGCGAAGTCAAATCAATTATGCATAAGGGCATGGCCGAGGAAAAACCCACAATAATTGAAGCATATGTTGACCCATTTGAACCTCCCATGCCGCCAAAAGTTGGCTTAGATTTTGTCAAAAATGTGGCAGAATCGTTTGTTAAAGGCGAGCCTTATGCCAAAAGGATTGGACTGACAATATTCAGAAATCAAATACACGAAATATTGAGAAAGACTCACTCCACAGATAATGATCAAGAAAATTAATTTTTGATTCTTTGAAAACAATTCTTCCAGTAATTTCTATTGTAGCTTCTTTGCTTTCTTGTAGTACTTTTCGGCATCTTTTTTTCTATTCATTTTAGATAGGACTCCACCCTTGTTGTACCAAGCAGCTGCAAATTCTGGTCTGATCTTTATTGCCTTGTCAAAACACTCTAGCGCGCTCTCAAGTTTTCCCAAATTGAAAAAACAGACACCTTTGAAGTTCCATGCAGCCAAATGCATTGGATCTATCAAAGTTGCCTTGTCAAAACACTCTAGTGCTTCTTCATATCTTTTCAATTCAGAGAAACAGACCCCTTCTAGATTCCACGCATCTGTAGATTTTGGATTTATTTGTAGAACCTTTTCATAGCAATCAATCGCCTCTTCATGTCTTTTCAGATTGGACAACGCATTACCTTTTTTGAGCCAAGCATTCTCGTATTTTGGCAAATGTTCAATTACTTTATCATAAAATGCAATTGCCTCAGCATACCTTTGTTTTGCAATTAATATTTCCGCTTGTTCATAGTATGATACAGCATCTTCAGGATAAAGATCTGCAAACTTTTTTGTTGCTTTTAATTCGGTTTTGTATTGCAATTTCAAAGTTTTATAAGCATCTGAAATTTGCTTAAATCTTGTTTCATTTCCTTTTGAAGAATCTCTGTCAGGATGGTAACGAAGAGCTAGTCTCCTGTATGCGTGTTTGATTTCTTTCATTGACGCGTCTGGTTTGAGCCCAAGGGTTTCATAACACTGGTAAATATTCAATATCAAGTTTAGAATCAAAAGATGAAATAAACTAAGTCTTTCTTGCCTGAATTATATATTCAAAAAAGGATCTTAAGGCTTATGCAGAGATCAGATCATTTTATGATGTAATTTTTTCATTGTTGATTGTCGTCTGACTTCATTTTTTGTTCTACAATCTGCCTGTACTTTGGATAGTTTGTAGCGTTGTAATCCTTTCCAAATACCTCAACCAATATTGTGTCTTCTAATGCAGTTACTAGATGCGGGTTGTAAGGCTGTATCTTAATTATTGCAGGTGCACAAACTGTCCTAGTTTCTTCCTGTTTTGTATTTGCATTTTCTTCTCGATACTCTACATTGCCTGAAATTATGATCTGTTCAGTTTCAAAGGTATGAAAATGACCGGCACGTGAAAATCCTTTTTTTATTTCAAAGATGTTGATTTTCTTATCGCCGTAAGAGAGGAAAAGCATTTTACCTCTGATGTCTTCAGACTCTTCTTCGAACTTGAGATTCATAAATTAATTATTTTTTATCTTACTTTTTTTGCGGGAAAATCCTTTTTGTCTAAGAAAACGTAATAATGCAGCATTGTCTTGTTGTTTTATTTGTGATGATATAATTGCACTGGTTAGCTTTGCAGTAATTGGTTCAAACGGCATAAGAACTTCCTCCCTTAAGCTTTGCAAATCTGTATCAAGAACCTTGAAAAGATACTCCTGACCTCCTATGGTGGTAAAAGCTTCAATGATACGTGGTTCCTTACGAATAAATTCGTGTAGTTTAGCCAGGTCCTTTTCTCCAAGACCGGTCTCGGCTCCAACATAAGCTCCAATTCCAAGTCCTAGCCGTGACCAGTTTAAATCGATCTTATTTTTGAAAACTCCATTTTCTTTCATTTTATTTACATGTTTAGCTATCGTGCGCTGATCAACTTCCAATGAATTTGCTAATTTTTTGAATTGTATCTCAGCATCATTTGCCATGTGCTCCAATATCTCGAGGTCTAGATCATCGGGTACAAATGGCGGTCCTTTGATTGCTAATGGCATGTCATTAAATTACATGATATAGACATAAAAATGCTATGATACGGTAGAAATCTCTATATTAGTGCATTTTGGTGGGACAGCTGATAACCTTGAAAACAAATGTAGGTTTGGACAAATTCGTAAAAGTAGCCATCTCTCATACCTACATGGTAATAAAAGGACATAAGTGACCTATGTGGACCTAGCAATATTTCTAGTTGCACTAGTAGGATCTCTTGGGCTGGCTGTTATTTTCGGGCGATATATGGCAAGGATGATTGTATACGAGAAGAGGCCTCTTGAAAAGACATTAGGCAAAATAGAGGATGGCTTCTATAGAATTATCGGTGTAGACAAGTATGAACAGATGACATGGAAGCAGTACTTTCTAGCACTAGTGGTGACTAATGTTATTGCAGCCGGATTTCTAATGGTGGTCCTTCTTTACCAGAACAGTCTTCCGTTATCGCCAAAACCGGGATTATCATTTGATCTTGCATTTAACACTGCAGCTTCATTTGTCACAAATACTAATCTCCAACATTATGCTGGCGATCAACAGCTTTCAAACTTTTCACAGATGGTTGGTCTGACATTTCTAATGTTTGTAGCTCCGGCATCTGGAATAGCATCATGTTTTGCATTTATTCGGGCATTCATCAGGAAGGAATTTGGGCTGGGAAATTTCTATGTTGATTTTACCAGAATAATATTGACACTTTTGCTGCCAATTGCCTTCTTTTCGTCGCTTTTATTGCTGCTTCTTGGTGTTCCACAGACATTAGATTCATCAATAACGACAGGTATCCTTCAAGGTGGTAGTCAGGCAATTACGATAGGGCCTGTTGCATCTCTCGAGTCCATAAAGGAACTTGGAAGCAATGGCGGAGGTTTCTTTGGTGCAAATTCTGCACACCCATTTGAGAATCCAAACGGCCTTTCAAACGTATTTGAGATTATCTTAATGCTAGTTATTCCATTTTCATTGCCAATAGCTTATGCACATCTTCTTGGTAGAGGAAGAGGCGTTTCAATTCTTGCAGCCATGTTAATTGGCTTTGGGGTAATGCTTATCATAGGCCTAACACAAGTAAGCGGGCCTTCAGGTCTTGATACAAGGTTTGGAAACTTTGGTACTACTCTATTCATAGAATCTTCACTTGCAACAAACACAGGTGCAGCAAATGCTGCTCTCTCAGGAATGTCACCAAATGCTATCATAGGAGGTTACTTGGGCATGTTCGTACAAGCTATTCCTGGTGCTGATGGTACGGGGATGATGACAATGATCATCTTTATCATACTGACTCTCTTTATCGTCGGACTCATGGTCGGAAAGACACCGGAATTTATGAGTATGAAGATAAATCCAAGAGACGTAAAGCTGGCGGCTTTCGTATTTTTGATTCATCCTGCACTCATACTCATCCCAACAGTAGTTGCATATACCTCAGAAAACGCACAGAGTATACTTGGGACACCTACTACACCAGCAACATTCAACCAAGTTTTGTACGAATATACATCTGCTTCTGCAAACAACGGCTCGGATTATCTTGGCACTTCTGCAAACACTCCATTTTGGAATTGGTCTACAGCATGGATAATGATAATCGGGCGTTATGCTCCTATCGGGTTGATGCTTGCAATAGCAGGTTCGTTTACAACTAGGGACAGAAAGGAAATAGTTGAACCCATCAGAACGTCTGGTCCACTTTTTGTAGGTGTTCTCTCTGTCATGGTATTCATCTTGACAGCTCTGACATTCTTTCCGTTCCTAGTAATGGGACCATTTTCAATGTAGGCGATAAGATCTTGGCAAAAATAACAATTAAAAAATCAATATTTGACGCAAGAATACTCACGGATTCAGTAACAAAGCTCAATCCAATCTATCTTGCCAAAAATAGTCCGGTGATGTTTGCAGTTGAAGTTGGATTCTTCTTAGTACTCGGAATTGCTCTATTACAAAATCCATCTTCAGAATTTGTAAATGAAAACAGTATTTTCTACTTTGAATCGGCAATAATTCTGATTGTTACTGTCTGGTTTGCTACCTATTCCGAGTCTCTCTCAGAGTCTCAGGCAAGAGCTAAGGTGGATTCCCTTAGGAGTCTAGAAAAAGAAGTGCAGGCAAAAAAGCTAGTAGAAGGCAAGGAGATTACAGTTGCTTCTACGAGTCTCAAAATGGGAGACAGAGTTAAGGTGTATGCGGGTGAGATTATCCCAGGAGACGGAATCATTGTAGCTGGAAAGGCTTTCATCGACGAGTCTATGATGACTGGAGAATCTAATCCTATCTTCAAAGAAAAGGACAATCCAGTACTTGGAGGCACAAAAGTTGCTAATGATAACATTGTAGTTGAGATCACTGCAGAGGCAGGAAGGAGCTTTCTTGATGAGATGGTTAGTTTAATCAAGAGTGCAACAAGACCAAAAACAAAAAATGAGATTGCCCTTACCATATTACTTGCCGGCCTTTCGATAATTTTCATAACAGTAGTTGGAACGATGCTATTCTTTGGGTACTATCTTGGATATCATATGGATGTCTCTGTACTTTTTGCATTGCTTGTAGCTCTGATGCCTACTACCATCGGAGCATTGTTACCCGCAATTGGTATTGCAGGAATTAACAGGCTAGCCAGAGACAATATTGTCGTAAAATCTGGCAAAGGAGTAGAGGCAGCAGGTGATTGTGATGTTCTGATTTTGGATAAGACAGGAACAATTACTGAAGGGGCACGTAGAGCTATTGCGGTTGTGCCAATGGAAAATTTTACCGAGCAAGATATTATCGAAGCTGCTTATGCTGCATCTTTTAACGATTCCACACATGAAGGAAAATCCATAATCGAACTTGCAAATGAGAAAAAAATTGAACCTCAATTCATGATGGAGATTTTAGCATCAAAACCAATTGATTTTAGCTCAGAAACACGGTACAGCGGAATTGAACTATCTCCAAAGAAAAAATTATCTCCATCGCAAGATTCTTTTTCAACGAAATCAGTTGAAACAAAAACCAGAGTTTCTTCTAAGGTAGAAGAATTAGAAGAATCAAGCACACAAGTAAGAATTCTCAAAGGTTCTGTTGAGGCCATTCTGAAGATTGCCCCAAAAGTAAATGAACCAGAACTACGATGGAAAGCACAAGAAATATCCAAGACTGGTGGTACTCCACTTGCGGTTGCGATAAATGATGAAGTGATAGGACTCGTCTCGTTAAAAGACAATCTCAAAAAAGACATTCGAGAAAAGCTTGATGAAGTGCACGTAACTGGTATAAACACCGTAATGATTACAGGAGATAATTTGCTTACGGCTCAGATGATAGCAAAGGAAGCAAACATTGACCAAGTCATAGCGGAGGCCAAGCCAACTGACAAGCTAAGCAGAGTGGTAGAAGAACAGCTAAAGGGTCATGTTGTGGGCATGATTGGTGATGGCACAAATGATGCACCTGCACTTGCAAAAGCTGACGTTGGACTTGCAATGCACCGTGGTACTGCAGCTGCAAGAGAAGCAGCCAACATGGTAGATCTTGATTCTGATCCTTCAAAGATACTCTTGGTGGTAAAACTTGGAAAGCAACTTCTTATGACGCGTGGTGCAATCACTACATTTTCCATTGCAAACGATGTTGCAAAATATTTTGCAATTCTTCCTGCAATGTTCTCTAAGGTAAACCCGAGAATGGAAATTCTTAATTTAATGCAGCTTCACAGCCCTGAAAGTGCAGTACTATCCACATTGATATTCAATGCAGTAATAATTCCAATACTAATACCGTTATCACTCAAAGGCGTAAAGTACAAGCCAGAAAATCCTCAGAAGACGTTTATCAAAAATATGTTGATATACGGATTAGGGGGAGTTGCACTTCCATTCGCTGGCATAAAGGCAATTGACTTGCTGGTGTCACTCTTTTGGAGATGAAATAGAATATGAGAACATTGAAGAGCAAAGTATTTTCACCCTCGATTAGGATTGTCGTGCTGATGATTATTACAACCGGTATTGCATATCCATTTCTGGTAACCGCAATAGGGCAAACAACAGTTCCCTATCAATCAAATGGCAGTCAAGTGGTACTCGATGGAAAGGTAGTTGGTTCGGAATTAATAGCTCAAAACTTTAACTCAACAAAATTCTTCCAGCCACGAAATTCGACTGATTCAGGATCAGGGGTAGACCCGGACATCACTCCAGATATGGCTTTTTCACAAATTCCACGAATAAGCAGTGCAACTGGCATACCGATTAATGCACTGAAAACCCTAGTCGACCTTGACATTGAGAGAAACAAGGATACAAACGGCCTGCTGTTTGCACCTGACTATGTTAGAGTATTGAATCTCAATGTAGAACTAGTAAAGCAATATCCTGAAGTGTATAAAGAATTCATTTCAACAACTGGTGGACTATAGATATGGATGCAATCATTACTGCATTTATTTCAGCTCTCGCGATTTGTACAGGCGTCTTGATGTATTCTTTATTAAGGGCAGAAAAATAGAATTTTCTTGGATTATTTTTCAAACCATCTGAAAACTATTCATACTGTGTGACTTTTGTTGTGTCTGAATTAAAGATTTTAAAGGATAAAAAATTGGAAGGAGTTTTGAAGCATCATCCGTTCGAATTTTTTAATTCAACCTGCGATTGTTTGAACTAGTAAATTTCTTTTGAGATTCTTGGACTTTATCTTGAGAAAATATTTCATTAGTAGATCTTTAGAATCACTTAAACCTTGAACTTGCAAGCTTCAGTTGTCTTACCTTAATATATTAAAGAACAGTAGCGCATTGTCATGTCTGACGAAAAACCATCTTCGGGGTTAGTACGCAGTCTATCCCTGCTTGACATAACAATGGTGGGGATCGCTGCAATGATAGCTGGGTCTATCTTTAATCTAGTAGGTCCAGCAATGAGCGAGGCAGGCCCTGCTTTGCTTATTGCCTTTGCCTTTAGCGGAATAATTAGCTTTTTTACTGCATTAACTTACGCCGAGCTTGGCTCTGCGTTCCCAGAAGCTGGTGGAGGTTATAGGTGGGTAAGAGAAGGGCTACCAAGGCCAAATGCGTTTATCAGCGGATGGACAGCGTGGTTTGCTCATATGATTGCAGGAAGCTTGTATGCCGTCTCCTTTGGTTCATTTTTTGGAAGCATACTTTCTAGCATAGGAATTTCATCCGAATATGGCGGAATCTCCCTTGAGACAATTATTGCTACAATTTCGATAATAATTTTCACTTATGTCAACTACAGAGGTGTATCCCTTACTGGAAAAGTTGGAAATGGGCTAACTATTACCCAACTTGCCGTTATAGTCGTCCTTATTGTAGCAGCTCTTTATGCTGTAGCTTCCGTGAATCACAACTGGACACCAAATTTTCAGAATTTTATGCCAAAGGGTATAACAGGGTTAATTCTAGGAATGGGCATCACCTTCATAGCTTTTGAAGGTTATGAAATAATTGTACAAGCTGGTGAGGAAGTCAAGAATCCTAAGAAAAACATTCCAAAGGCAATTTTCATTACTCTTGGGGTTGTTACTAGTCTGTACATCATCTTCACCTTTTCCTTCCTAGCTGGGTTGGATCCATCTCAAATCGGAAAGGAGGCATGGAAATTCATTGGTGATTATCAGGTGCTGGGTATTGCGCAAGCTGCAAAATTTTTCATACCATTTGGAATGCTCCTAGTACTAGCTGGTGGCATGGTATCTACAGTTGCTGGTCTTAGCGCAACTACATTTTCGTCTAGCAGAGTTTCATTTGCCATGGGAAGGCAATACAACTTACCTTACATCTTTAGCTCTATTCATCCTAAACACCACACTCCACATTTTGCGATAATAGCATCAGGATTCATCATGCTTATCATGGCCACATGGCTTCCTATAGAACAGCTTGCGTTAGCTGCAGGTGTGATGTTCCTATTTCTTTTCACGCAGGTTAATTGGGCCGGCATTTCAATTCGCAGGCTTTATGGTCACAAACTTGATTATGGCTTTAAAATCCCACTATTTCCCCTTATGCCATTAATTGGCATATTTGCAAAAATTGGTCTTGCTATCTTTCTTTTAATTTACAATCCACTAAGCTGGGCAATTGCTATCGTTTGGATATTGATTGGCTTTGCAATTTACAAATTATACATTGTTAAAAAAGAGATTGCGCATTATGCGCCATTAGTGGCAAATGAAGGCTCCTCCCATCGAAAAGATTACCGAATCATGATTGTCTTTAACAAAAAAACCGTTGAAAAACTTGCAAAGATTGCCGGCGCGATTGCAAAGGACAAAGATGGTGAAATATCTCTTCTTAATATAGTAACAATACCAATTCAGGTTCCCCTTTCCTTGGGACAAGGATTTGTGCAGCCAATCATGGAATCATTTAATGAATTAAAGAAAACCCTGCCGGATTCTTCTCTATACAGATATCCAGTAAGATTGACCCACGATACTACAGAAGCCATTCTTGCAACAGCTGAAGAACAAGGGATCAACTTACTTGTTATGGACTTCGATGACCTTCGTAATAATAGGAAATTGCTATCTCTTACAACATGTGATATTCTTGGAGTTAGTATCAAAGAGGAATTTGAAAAAGAGCTTTCACATGTTGTGGTTTCCTACGATAAAGGTAGGCATTCTAACTTGGGATTGGAACTTGCTCATTCTTTCTCAAGATCTCTGGGTAGCAAAATTCGAATTGTAAGGGGTGTTGTTGAATCGCCTGAAGAAGAGCGAGATATCTTGGCTAGAATTAATGAAAAAATGTTCGATTTGGATTTGAAAAAAATTCGCGTAGATAGAGTTTATCCAACTAGTAATGACATCACACAGGATTTATTACGCAATTTAAAAGAAGAACCAGAAGTAGTAATTGTTGGTGCCGGAAATCAATCCGACCAAGCATTTAGTCCCAAGACAATGGAAATAGTCGAGAAATCTCATTATTCTGTTTTTGTTGTACGGGACTCTAGATTGTCAGGAATACAGGCACGCTATTTTTGGCATATGATTGCTCCACGACTAAAAGAAAATAGATTCATTTACAGAACATATTTAGATCTGATGAACCTACTTCTTTTTGTGAGGGCAAGAGGTCCAAAGCATCGCCCCGAAGATGATTATTTCGCACCCAAAATTTGATACCATTATAAGTTACCTGAGTATTAAAATAGAGATTTCTTCCAAAAACATTCTAGTCTCATTAAACTTTTTACTGTTCTGAATGCAAAAATGAGCAAGAGCCAAAAATAAAAAATTAGGAAATCTGTGCAACTTTTGCATATGCAAAATTAAAGTAATTTAGTATGTATCATCTTTTACATACATGTCAGTTAACAATGTAAACTGACAAAGTTACACAATCTATTATATTTGCAAAAAATAATAGATGATAATGAAACCAACCACAAAATATAGTGCGTTTATTGCAGCGGTACTATTGGTTATGCCATATGTTGCTTATGCAGATCAAGGATCAAGCTCTCAATATGCTTCCCAGAGACTGCAGATACAAATGGCTGCCATGACATGTAGGAATACATATGTCACTGGCTACCTCAACGATGTAGTAACTGTAATAAACAATGCAACAATCACATCAACTTTAACAAATACAGACATACCAAAATTAGGCACTGACTATAGTGCTCTGCAGACAGATGCAACTGCTAACAATGCAGCTCAGTTCAAGACAGATACAAAGACCTACAATACTGACACAAGGACAGGCAATGTAGATGCACATGCTGCTATAAAGACGGCGCATAACAAGACCGTCTACTCTACGTTAAGATCAGACATGAAACAGCTTACATCAACCTACAAGAGCTGTCTCTTTGGAGTCAAACAACAATGGGCTCAGCTCAAGGGACAAATGTTTAACACAGCTCTGTCACATGCTCAGAACATGACAAACAGATTGTCTTCACATGGTGCAAACACAACAGCCCTCAATCAAACGATAAACCTTGCAAGCAGCCAGATTCAGGCATTTGAGGCTGCCGTAAACAGCGCTCAGAACAGTACACAACTTCAAGCCGCATTGGATAGTTTCTGTCTATACAACGGGTGCAAAGATCCTAACAACTTCCACTTTGCAGCAAAGACTGCAATTGACGCAGATCAAGCAAAGCTAAACGTTCTTGCTGCTAAAAATAGCACATCTTCGTTTCAAGCGCTAGTAAGCCAGGCACAAACAGACATCAACAATGCTCAGACTGCACTGAACCAAGTAGGCTCAAACCAGTATCAGGGAACACAATCAAGTGACGTTTGGACTAACATCAAGGCTGCAGCTGACCTAATCCACCAGCTACAACAAATAGTTAATCATAAACACTAACCATCCCCTTTTATTTTTTTAGATATAGATTATAACTGAGAACCAATCAGTTAAACTGATCATTGCGAATTCAGACTATCAGGATAAAAGAGTCCTAATCTTTTTTTATATGGATTCCAACTAAAAGATCAAATGGTGTTAGAATTCTTTAAAGGAAAAGAGATCGAAGTTCCAGAAGACGTAAAGAGAATCTTGGAGTCTGGCGAGCAAATACTTCTTGCTGCACAGGAGGCAAGGTCCACTAATCTTATCAATCCTGATACCATATTTGTTACGACTCACAGGGTAATAGTACGCAAGCCTACATCGCTTGGCATGCGAAAAACTGTTGAAGATTACCACTATACAGATATTGCAAATGTCCAGCTGCATAGCGGTATACTAAGATCAAACATTGTGCTTAAGATGAGATTTTTGTCCGACAATGTTGAAATTGAAAATATCGCCAAGGAATTAGGCGAGAAAATTTTCAAGCTAGTACAAGAGGGAATTTCAGGGAAAATTTTCGGTGTTATATCTTCTAATGTTAAGAATCCTGATGTACTTCAACAAGAAATTATTGATAAGATAAAAGAGCTTGCAAAGTTAAAAGATCAAGGACTCTTGACCGACACAGAATTTGCAAGTAAAAAAGCAGATCTTTTAGCCAAACTTTGATTTGATTTTGAATTTATTTGCTATCTGACTTTCAGATGTTATAGGAACTTTGATAAATACAAAAACTCTATTTTATCTAGCTATGGTGAGAATAATGATCGCCGACGATTATGCAGCAACTCGCTTGTTTCTAAGAGATGTGTTAACGTTTGGGCACCATGAGGTCGTAGCTGAAGCTTCTGATGGCTTAGAAGCAATAGAAAAATTCTATCAGACAAATCCTGATTTGTTACTGCTAGACTTGGCAATGCCAAAAAAAGACGGTCTGGCGGTTCTAAGACAGATCATGAAAACCAATCCCGATGCGAAAGTAATTGTGACAACTGCAATTGATAGCCCTAAAGCAATTGGCAAATGCCTTGAGGCAGGTGCGATAACATATTTTATGAAGCCTTTTGATTCAAAAGAATTGTTAAAGGCAATTGAGCTCACCTTGGCAGGATAGCTATTCTAGAAACTTGTGGCCTTTGTTGTGATAATAAAATAAAAACGCGGTGAAGATTAATAATGACTATAAGAGGAAAAACGACACATGGTTGAAGCCCTCTTAGAACACACGAGTTTCATGATCTTAGCCATTTCGGATTAAGAATTGTTGCAGGTGTTCTTTTCATCGTTCATAGTACTGGAAAATTTGATAGTGGATCCAGCGGATTCTTTTCAAGTATAGGTCTTCCTTTAGAGATGGGTCTACTTATAGGAATATTGGAACTATTGGGAGGAGCACTTTTGATTGCAGGAGTACTGACTAGAATATCAAGTAGTCTTCTTGCCATAGAGATGCTTGGAGTAATGGTTTATCTAAAAAAATTACAATCATTCTCAGGTAGAGGTGGCTTGGAGCTGGAGTTGCTGGCACTTGTCATTTTGTTGACAATAATAGTCTTGGGACCAGGCAGAATATCAATATCTCATGGTATCAAAAAGATTCCAAGATTCTTGCAATAATTTTTCAAAGCAACTGGGTCTACCAGACTTGAACCAAAATTTAGTGCATCGGTCTTGATGATAGGGCAGCAAGGCTAAAAGCAGGTTTGCCATCTGTTACTATTACTATTCCAAGTGTCTGACCGTAGATGAGAGCACCGTCACGTGAATCAAACGTAACAGTATTTGGCGTTATAGTTGTACGCCATTGCTGGTTAATCCACCCACTGGTAATGTTTACTCCAGCATTCTTCTGAGATATAGTTATGTGGTTAATGCCAAGACTTCCTTTATAATACACTGGTAAATACGTCGAGAACTTGCCATCGCCGATTTTATATGCAAAGGTACTGGTTATCTTGCCATTAGATGTATCCGCAATAGCATGTGCAGAGGTTACCTTGTTGTTATTAGGAACTGGAATAGATGAGAGAAAAGCTAGCTGTTCTGTTACATTTGCGATCTTTTTGATCTGATAATCCATAATAGTGGTTATCAGCTTTTCCCACTCTCCCGGAACGCACATATGATCTCCACATACTTTGGGTTCGCCAAGATAAATGAACGTATAATGATCATCGCCAAAATTGGTTCTTTGATCAAGTGCACTAGCTATGGGTAATGTTACTATTATTGATGAAACAGCCGCAAGTATCGCTATGAGGTGAGTCTTCATCTTAGAATAAATTGGCAAATCAAAATTAAAACAATTACCCAGAAAAGATACGCAAACGTTTTAAACTAACTTTCAAAAACTAGCAAACCCTGAAAATATTAGGCAAGCAGGTTCACATGATGTAGGCTGTCAAGGAGATGCCAACAAGAGATCTTCTCTGCTTACCAGCTTATTATATTGATATACCAAAATTAAAGGAACACGCATGATATGTCTTATTCAACATTTCTATTCAATCTTCATCTCATGCAAGCTAAGGAAAAGATCAATTACGCTCACGCCACAAAATTACCTGTAGTTTCAAATTCCACTTTTCATAGTATGACTAGATATTAGAGTAAAAATTTTGTAATTCTGTAAATGATATAGGATGCTTGAAACTTCCAAGCTGTTGCAAGCTTTGTCTTCTGAGCAAAACGTTATTCCATTCCTCCGTATATCTTTCAGTAACATCCTCAACTTTGTCTGCTGCGAACGCGAGAACATATAGGTATTTTTTTTTCCAATTCTGCTCATAATAGTGTGGATGATTTAGGGATGCTGGATATTGCAGCGTGGAATCTACATGAAGCCACTTGTCTTCGAGCAGAACTTCGTTCCAGCAGTGATCAAGATAATCGTGTACAATTCTTGTCTCCAAGGATACTGAGCTGAGGATGGCTCCAAAGAGTATTGACCACTCGCTGCATCTTCCGGTTCTGGTTTTGGCTATTTCTAATACATCGCTATATCTTGGGAAGAGCTGAACAGCACCGCAGATATTGCATGTATGGACCTCAGTCTTCCGTACTAACGAAGAATTTCCCACCTTTGTTTTTGCTTGCATGAATCTGGTTCCACTAGAATTATTGTTACCACCACTGCAGTTACTGCATACGAGTTGCTTTGGGGTCCAACTCATAAAATTCTTGAACCACTGCAAGAGTGATATTAGCAGATCCCCCTCCAATACACTAGCAGGTATCAAATCCCTAACTGATTTCAAAACTCTTGGATCCTTGTATTGTCTAGTTACATTTTTGTATAACAAAAAAGAATTATTGATGGATTCGAAACTTAAATCAGAAAGAGTTGCCAACTATTTCTTTAATTATGTTTACAGAAAAATATTCCTTTGCCTACTTTCAAATCTTCTTGCAGTCTCTATTTTTAGCCTGAGGCTTTATAGTACTCAACTCTTTGGTCAGAGGTGAAAATCAGCATGATTCTAGAATTTTGTAACAATACTTTGTAAAGAGCAGACGAACTAAATAGCACGCAAAAATAGCTCCTTCTGATGTCATTCTCCTCTTATACTGATTCCTTATTTGTAATTATAATTTTGTTCTCAACAATGTCAAATTTTTCTATGACGCAATACATTAGTGCTGAAAAAGATAATGTTCCATCATGGATATTACATCTTGCTAGATGGGAGACACAAGGAAAGATCAGCTATTCAGAATACTCAGACACAATTCAATATCTTTTCAAGCAAGGATTGCTACAAAGGGAATCTGCAGAGGAGCTTGTTGAAGCAATACAACCTAATCTAACACCAGACCGTGATGATAAGTGCAGAGATAGAAATTTTCCAAACGTAAACTGGGCTGGATGTGATTTTTCAGAAACAAATCTTAATCATGCGAATCTTGTAGATGCCAATCTAGCAGGTACTAGCTTTGAGCATGCAAATATCAATAAGGCATATCTTTTTCGTGCTAATCTAATTGGTGCACATCTTCAAAATGTTGAGATGATAAATGCTCAACTAGTAGAAGCTAACCTATCAGGAGCCAATCTTACAAATGCCAATGGTAGCTTTGTTAACCTAGCATACGCTATACTTGCTGGCACTACACTCTCTGGGGCTGATTTGCAAAATGGCAATTTCTGGGAAGCCAACCTTACAAATGCAAAACTTTCAGGAGCTAATCTTAGTTATACTGACATGACAAATGCAGACTTGACAGGAGCTGATCTTCATTGTATTGGCAATCCTATTTGCAAGCAATAAATCTGCGTATAACATCCATAACTAGCATATTTGTATTGGGTTATATACAATATGTTAAGCAACATCGTCAAATGAATACAAAAATCAGATCCAGAATTAATGGAGCAATTATCGTCCTTGTGATCATTGCCTCATGTGGATATGATTACACGGCCTTCGCTGACAGCATGAACGTTCTAAAAGTTGGATACTTTCCAAACATCACTCATGCACCTGCAGTAATTGGCATTGGTAATGGTGACTTTCAAAAAGAGCTTGGCAATGTTACCATAGAACCTCACGTGTTCAATGCGGGACCAGCTGCAATAGAGGCATTATTTACAAACCAAGTTGATGTAGCCTATGTGGGGCCAGGTCCCACAATTAATGGATATGTAAAATCTAATGGGGATTTGAGGATCATATCTGGTGTGGCAAGTGGTGGTGCATCTTTTGTAGTAAGAAATGATTCTGGAATACAGTCTCCGCAAGACTTTGTTGGCAAAAAGTTTTCATCTCCTCAACTTGGCAATACCCAAGATATATCTCTTAGAATTTATCTTCTAAACAACGGATACCAGACAACTGATAATGGCGGTTCTGTAACAGTAATACCGGCAACCAACTCTGACATTGTAAACCTCATGTTGAAGAAGAATATCGATGGAGCGTGGGTACCAGAACCTTGGGTTACAATGCTTGTGAGCCAAGCAAACGGAAAGATCTTTGTTGATGAGAGAGACCTGTGGCCTGGTAGCAAATTTGTTACAACAAATATTGTAGTCAGAACCGAATTTCTAAAGGATCATCCTGATGTCATAAAGAAGCTGCTCCAAGCAAACGTTGACGAAATTAATTGGATAAATAACAATCCAGATCAAGCCCGCCAAGCTTTCAATACGGCATTCAACCAGCTTACAGGAAAGACTTATCCGGATGACCTCCTAAAAGTGGCATTTTCAAGAATTAATCTAACATACGATCCCATTGCCTCATCACTATACACTGAAGCGAATAATGCATACAAGGTTGGATTTTTGGATAGTCAACCAAATTTGTCTGGGATATACGACTTGACATTGTTAAATAAAGTATTAGATGAGAAGGGACTTGCCAAAGTCTCAGATAATCAGGCCATCAATGCATCACAAAATATTGCAGGCAATAATTCCACAAATGGACAAACAAGACAATCTCCGTCTACTCCAGGATTTGGTCCACTAGCATATCTAGCATTGGCAATAGCAGTTATATCCATAATTGCAGTTTCTGCTAAAATTGGCTTGAGAAGAAAGAGGACATTTTAGCGTGATAATTTTGAATTCGCTCTAGGTTCGAGTTTTACAAGACCCAGATACTTTCAAACAAATTATGGGAATGGAACGGGCCTTTCAGGGTTCGACAATTCCTAATGCAAATCTTATCAGATCCGTTAACAATATTGTGAGCTTGCTAGTTAACATATATTACACGTCAATGTCGTGAATTTTTACATGAGTTTCCAAGGATTGTTACCTACATCAATCAATCGCAGATTATTATTTTCTGGAATATTTCTTACCTCATTATCAGGATTAACATTGGAAATAGCTATTACAAGAATATTTTCAGCTGCAATCTGGTATCATTTTGCTTTTGTTGCAGTCTCTGTTGCGCTTTTAGGACTTGGCGCTTCAGGCCTTTTTGTTCAATTCAGGCAAAAGACAATAAAGGAGAATTGGGCTGGCGATCTTACTGTATTTTCGGCAGTAGGAATAACGGCAGTTATTCCTATCGCATTATATGTAATGCATATTCTCTCTTCTCATATTACTTACCTGCCGCTTTTCATGGGTCTTTTTGCAGCACCCTTCTTCTTTATGGGAATAATAATTTCAGCAGCTTTCAATGCATTTGCCACAATAGCTGGTCGACTATACTCGGCAGATTTAATCGGTGCCTCTCTAGGAGCATTACTTGTCATTTTACTTCTCACTGTGATGGGTGGTGAAGAAACCGTTCTTGCAGTTGGCTTGTTTGCATCAGTTGCAGCAGTAATATTTTCGTTAGCATCGAAAAGTAAAAAGAAAGTCATCATGAGTTTTGCTTTTGTTGGATTTGCAGCTTCTCTGCTTTTTCTTAACACAAGCATCCAGATTTTCGCAATACAAACAGATCCTTATGTGCAAAAAGATCTTCCGATATATCTAAGAGAACATCTTGGTTCTCACATCGTCAAAACACAGTGGAACGCTTTTTCTAGAATTGATGTAGTAGAGGGTGGGAGTGGTGATGAGAGTCTTGTTGCAAAGATCTTCATCGATGGAGGAGCTGGCACCAACATGATATCTTGGGATGGCAATCTTGCAAGCAGACAAGATCTATCAGGCTGGATGCAGTACTTGCCTTTTAAGATGATGGAAAATCCCAAAGTCCTTGTTATTGGTTCTGGTGGAGGAAGAGATGTTGTTGCAGCGCTAGTAAGCGGCAGCAAGGACGTTACCTCGGTAGAGATCAATCCAATAATTTATCATACTGTTGAAAGTTACGGTGACGCGGTTGGAAACGTGTATCATCATCAGTATGTCAGATCATACATAGATGAAGGAAGAAGTTTTGTTACGCGTTCCACCGAAAAATACGATATCATTTACGTTCCTTTCGTAGATACTTGGGCATCCGTCTCTTCCGGAGGTTTGAGCGTGTCTGAAAACTTCCTTTACACCATGGAAGGATTTCAACAGTATTATGATCATCTAACAGATAACGGTAAGATAGTTGTCGTGAGATGGTTAATCGATTCGCCAAGATTTGTTTCTTCGTTTACTCAACTGCTTGAGAAAAATGGTGTGCCACAAAACGAGGTCTATAAACATCTTATTGTAGTAACAGCCAATTCGTATGAAAAAGACCCAAGTGTTACAATGGTAATTTTATCGAAAGTACCATTCGCTGATTCTGAAATAGCCTTTTTGTCAGATGCATTTTCTAAGGATGGATATATGCCAATTCTTGTTCCAGGTCAGACAGCAATAGAGCCTTACCAAAGCTTTCTAAATGGAAAACTCTCGCAAGAACAGTTTTATGATATGTTTCCAACCAAAGTATATCCGGTAACCGATGACAATCCTTTCTTTTTATCATTTGAAAAGCCACTACCAGTCATTTTACAAGGATTGCTTTATGCAAGTTTCATAATTATCGCTGCCTTTTTGCTTGTTCCCTTTGCATGGATAAGAAAATCCACTGAAGGGAAAAATAATCTACATCTTTCGACCATAGTACCATATTTTGCCGCTCTAGGAGCTGGATTCATCTTAATCGAACTCTCACTCATGCAAAAATTGATTCTACTGCTTGGAAATCCAACAACAACTTTCTCAATCTTGTTATTCACACTCCTCGTGTCAAGCGGGACTGGCAGTTTTGTTAGCTCTAAAATAATGAGGAATGGTACGAGAAATCTGATACTTGTAATAGCCGGCATAGCAGCTATTGGAACATTTTATGCAGCTTTACTCCAGCAAATTATCTACTCTGTAATTGCTGAACCACTTGAGATCAAAGCGTTGATCGCCGTTGGCACGCTTGCGCCAATAGGATTCTTGATGGGAATGCCAATGCCTACGGGCATGCGCGTAGTAAAAGCACACAATCCAAAATATGTGCCATGGATGTGGGCAATAAACGGTGCCTTTTCGGTTCTAGGTTCAGTCATTTCTGTTACAATTGCCATCCTCCAAGGTGCTTCATACGCACTGATGTTAGGAATATCAATATACATTGTTGCGTTAGGAATATCACTTTCATGGAAGAAAATTTCTATTTCGGAGATTCAACCTCAGACAGAGAAACAATAATGTTAGATCTTTAGTAAACAGAAGGACAGAATCTTTATGTTGAAACTAATAGAACCTCTTTCTCAAAATAATTTAGAAGAAGATTTAGGATTTTTATTCTAGCTGGTACCTATCCATACGTCATTTATTACACCAACACTGCCAGCATATAGATGAATATCTGTTGATGAACCAGCATCCAACGGACTCAGCAAACCATTTGGTACTTTAAAGTAGACTATGGCTAGTTGACCAGGGTTCAGTGAAATCGGTCCACTTTGTTGTTGTAAACATAACGTATGTTTTGAGCCCGCTGCGCCATCAAAATCCATGTAAATGGTTGTAGGCGGATTTGCATTGTATGCACTTTGAGCAGGACAAGTTCCAATCATTGCGGAAGTGCCTGCACCAGTATAAGTGGAACCATCGATATATCCATTAGGACTTATCTTGGTGAGAGTATATTGGCTTTGGAACTCGGCCTGTGTTACACGTTGTTGATTGTAATCCGCATACCAGTTTGAAAATGGCACCATTTGGCCTCGCAACACAATAGTATCAAAAGAAATTGGTGGCATCGCCAGTGTTTTTAATTCCAACTGCACCCCAAGCAATATTGTTAGCATTGGTCTGGTTGACCCACATCATCGGCCCCTGAACAGAAAGACTTGCCATTTGTAATGTGGTCACAAACAAGTTTGTAGTGTGCGTTACTACTCCGGTTCCTAAAATAACAGAGCCAACTAGGATAATCAAGGTTGAGATTATCCCACCAAGTGCTCTTCGCTTTTTCAACGAGATCATGCTACCTATGAATAAGCACGGATTCTTGATTATTATGTAGGATGGAATTTTCAGTGAAATTTTAATTCCATTTTGGCCTTTAATCTGATAAAACCAAGTTCATCCAAAACTCGTGGTAACATGAATTTGATTTTAGATACGTTTGTGCACAAATGTCAGTTGAAATTAAAAATTAAAATTTTTCTTATCAACCAATTCGCCTTACTGGTAATTCATGTGTCTTGCCGTCGTCAAACCAACAACAATCACAAAGATGTACTGGTTCATCTCCAATCTGCTTAAAACATATCAGCGCGATCCCCTTGTGGTCTTCTTTTGAATGTTCACAATTCTTGCAATTTTCCAAATCTTGATTCAAATCACTAAATTTAGTTTAAACTCATCATAATTAGACTATATTTGCATTTTGAAATATTTTCCTGCTTTAGCCATATGAAACCTTAGAAACACAATTGGGATTATTGCGATAAGCAAAGCAAGCAGTGCGATTGGAAATTCAGGAACCGCTTGGCTACCATAGATTGTGATCTCACTTGCGTGTGCAGGAAACTCAATTGCAAGAGTTCTGGAACTAGATGTCTTTGTTTCGTTGTACTTGGCAAGAAGCGTGTCTGCAACCACGACGTAATCGCCGTCACTACCGTTTGCATTTTTTGCATCTATTAATTCTCTAGGAAGCTGCAGAGAAAGCGTTCCGTTACTTTGTGCTGACATCTTTATTTGCAAAGAAGATGTCCCAGTGTCAACAGTTACTCCGAGCACATTGCCACCAACAACATTGTAGGTTATAAAAAAGGCAGTATTTGGTATGGAAATTGAGCCACCTGAACTTGCAAGAGTAGGAGGAGTTGGATTTGGTAATATGGTAATGGAAGCCTCATTTGACGGATTGCTTGTTCCTACAGAGTTTATTGCGGACACACGATATGTGTGCGTCGTGTTTACTTGTAAGCCGCTATCCAAATACGAAGTTACATTTCCAGTATTTGAAACTAGAACAGCCCATGATCCCGTAGCAATCTTGAACTCGATTTCATATCCTTTCAGAGGTGAGTTGCCAGTATTTGTTGGAGCTGTCCATAAGAGTTTGACAGCAGTTGTTGATTTTTCAATGGCTGTAAGACCAGTGGGAGGATCAGGGCTAGTTAGGGCCTGATGTGGGCTAATAGATGGAGGAGGTGGAGCTGATGTGCTTGTCGGAGTAGCTGACACCTGAGTGGAAGGATTGGACTCTGACCCTCCTAAAAAGAGGGCAGTCACAACAAGTGTGTAAGTTGTTCCGGTTTGCAAATTTGTGACAGTATAGTTTGTTGTCATGCCAGTATTTGCTACTAGAGTATCAAAGACAGCTGCGGAAAGCAACCTATCGATTCTGTATCCAACTATTGATTGTCCATAAGTTTCCGATGGGGGGAGCCATGAAAGTGCTATTGAGGTTGGAGAGACTGCAATTGCAGTAACTCCAGTAGGTGTGAATGTTTTTTGTGGTGTTGCCGATGCCTCGTTTGAAGGAGTCCCAGTGCCAAGAGAATTGATTGCAGAAACACGGTAGGTGTAATAAATCCCTGTTTTAAGGCCAGTATGTAGATAAGATGTTCCTGCACTGCCAGTGTTTGCAACTAGAACAGCATAAGCTGCTGTTCCATTTCTGTATTCAATCATATAGCCTGTTATCGGTGGATTTGCGCCGTTTCCAGGCGGACCCCATGTCAGACTTATGCTAGTTTCAGAAGTTGCAGTCGCAATAAGGGATGCTGGGGGACCTGGCACTGCACTTACTTGGGTTGGAACTGCTGATACAGTATTTGAAGAGTTGCTTGTGCCGACTGAATTTATTGCAAAGACTTTGTAATGGTAAGTATGACCTGTCATCAATCCTGTGCTGGAATAGCTTGTGTATGTGCTGCCAGTGTTTAAAACTAAGTTAGTAAAATTTCCAGAGTCTAACGAGTATTGGATCTTGTATCCTGTTATTGGAGGACTGTTATTGTTGGCAGGTGCAATCCATGCCAGGTTTATCTGAGTTGCAGAATAAGATGTGGCAGTAAGACTTGTTGGGGGATTTGGCGGTATGTTTACAGGTGGAGAAGAATTGCTGGTTGGTGTAGCTGATGCTTCACCAGACGGGTTTCCA
>Ga0187846_10000535_pt1 | contig 22050 bp, 18 predicted proteins | sample TC_taG_FD_161473 | JGI IMG/M metagenome (GOLD analysis project Ga0187846, IMG submission 161473) | Biofilm microbial communities from the roof of an iron ore cave, State of Minas Gerais, Brazil - TC_06 Biofilm (v2) | ecosystem: Environmental > Terrestrial > Deep subsurface > Cave > Wall biofilm...
CGTAGCGCGATGTAGGTGAAGCCAGCAGTGAGCGCGGCCCACGTCCGGCGATCGAGCCGCCCCGCGTGGCGCGCAGTGGCCGTAGGCCTGCTCGTCTTGTGGGCGGTCATTGAGTGGGGGCCGGCGATCACGCGGCCTTGGTATCCGCTCGGCACACTTGGCCTCATTTCCGATTCGAGCGGCAAGATCTTCAGCGTGACCACCGGCTCGCCCGCAGCGCTGGCGGGCGTCGAGATCGGCGACCGGATCGATTTGAGATCCACGGACTCAGAGACGCGTCTTTCAGTAGCGTTGCGATCCGGCGTCGCGCCCGGCCTAACCGTCGCGCTACCGATCGTTCAAAACGGCCGCCTCCGCCGGGTGGCGCTCACCGCGCAGACGCAGACGTTCACCTGGGCTGAGAACTTGATCATCGTCCTGCGCACGATTGTCGCGGCGGTGTTCGTGATCATCGGCGCAATACTCGTCCTGCGGCGGCCGTCGCCCATGACGTGGGGCTACTTCCTGTTCTGTTTGTTCATGGGCAATCCGGGATCGAACGCCGTGACGGACGTCGTGCTGCCGCCAAACCTGTACGTATGGATGGCGGCACTCGAAGCACTCGTGCGAGCCGCCAGCGTGACGGGACTGCTGCTGTTCGCGCTCTCATTTCCGACCCAGCTCGCAGTGGGCTGGCGGGCCTTTTGCCTGCAATTGCTGCCGGTATTGTTTCTGGCTTCCTCAGCGTTAGGGCTGTATGCGATCTTCGCGTACCTGTGGCATGGCACGCCCGTTGAAACAGCGCAGCGATGGTTGTTCGGCGTCGACATCGCCGTCGTCATCCTCTCGCTCGGCATCTTCGTCGATACGTTCGAACGCGCAAGCGGCGACGTGCGGCAACGCACGCGCTGGGTGTTCCTGTCGCTCGCCGTCGGGCTCGTGCCGCTCGCGATCGCAGACGCGTTCGACATCACGTCGCTCCTCGTCATACCGTATTGGCTGTACGGCTTGATGCAACTCGTGAGCGGCGTCGGGCCGTTCATGGTCGCCTATGCTATCTTCCGCGATCGCGTGGTCGACGTCGGTTTCTTCATCAATCGGGCGATCGTCTACGGCATCCTGACGTCGCTCGTGGTTGTGATCTTCTCGGTCTCCGACGACTTGTTCATCAAGATTTTTGCGAGCAGGGACAGCCTCTTCGCCGAGTTGATCATCGCCGCGGCGCTCGGCTTTTGGTTCAACGGCATGCACCGTGGCGTGGACCGCTTCGTTGAGCGCGTGTTCTTCCGGAGGCGCCAGCTCGCGGAACAACGCGTTGCACGGGCAGCAGCGGCCGTGCCTTTCGCGCACACGCTGGGCGCGGTCGACCAGCTTGTCGCGACAGAACCGGTCGAAGCGTTCGAGTTGCTCTCCGCCGCGGTTCTCGCTCGCGGCGAAAACGGCGAATTCGTGCGGCGCACGACCGCAGGTGACACCGCCTGCGGGCCGCGGTCCGTCGGCATAGACGATCGCCTCGCGTTGATCTTGGAAGCCGATCCTGCGCCCGTGCGGCTGCACGACATCCAGTGGGAGCCTGCCTATGACGGTGAGGCGTCGAGCGCGCCGGTGTTAGCCGTACCGCTGGTGGCACGGCGGCAGCTCCAGGCGATCGTGCTGTACGGTGCGCATAGCAACGGCGCCGATCTCGACCACGATGAGATCCGCAGCATCAACGCGCTGGCGGTCGCCGCGGCATCGGCGTACGATCATCTAGAAGCTGAGGCATTGCGCGAGCGCGTGGCGCAACAAGAGGCGGAACTGCACAAGCTGAAGACTTTCGGATAGAAAAAAATAGGACTAAGGTCCTATGTCGGCATGCTGCAGAACGTGTCCGCCGTCAATTTCACCACTGGCGCGAACGGGTAACCTAAGACTGAGACGGCTCGCTGATCTTAGCCCCCGCAAACGGGGGTCAACGACGAGCCGCCTTCTGTTTTAACTCGCGCTGTGCGCGAGCGCAACAAACCATGAGAATTCTCGAACACGTGCGCGCGATACCCGGCGAGTCTACGCCATGACGCGCCTTCATCGGCGCGTCGCCGGAGAGACTTTCGGCTCAACCTCACACCCCAGCGGGAATCGAAGGCCGGCATGTTGGGCGGAACGAAGGCAAATATGATTCCTGGCGTTTAGCTAGGGGTGTCCATGATGCGCGCAGCCGCCTTCTGGCCTTGACGAACAACGAACCCACGCCTCGGTCTCAAGACTCGTCCACCCGGGGTATCATTGCTCGTGTGGCGATCGGGGCTGCGTGTCTGCTTGCCCTCTTTGCGATCTGGGCCACGTATGCGGCATCGACTCTTCCCGCCCAGCAACCACAAGTCGCGAGCGCCATACGGCAAATGACCGGCAGCTTGCGAGAATGGCTGCTCGAGCAGGACGCGAGCGTGCTGCGCTTTACGAGCACGCGCGATAGAGCGGACCTCGAGCCGTATTTCAGGACGCGGCCGGTGTTCGGCGCAGAACTGAACTTGCTGGGTTCACAGCTTTCGAGCGGGTCGCTGCGCAACTCGGTGCCTGCGTTCAACGATCTTCAGACGGCGTACCAAAACTGGGTGGCGTCAATAGCGCGGCCGCTTGTTTACGCGTCGCAGACGCATCAAAATACCGTGGCGTTGCTGCGCCGTGACAGAGCCCTCATGGATCGCATGCAGCACGATTTCGCCGCCATCTTCGCCGCGTCCGAAACGGTCGGCACGCAGCCCGAAGCGAGCAGGCTTCGCGCTATCGCTCTCTCCGCCTTCGTCGCCGCTTTCATCGTCGGGCTTCTGGGCGTCCTGGTCCTCGTCGCCGAACAGCGCCGTGAGGTACTCGAAGCGGAGCGCAAGCGCATCTTTGAAACGCTCGACGAACTCGTGGGGATCGCGGACGCACGCGGTCGAATAACCTTCATGAATTCCGGCTGGTTGAAAAAACTCGGGTATTCGACCCGCGATCTCTCATCTCGCCCATTCCTCGACCTGGTTCACCCGGATGATCGCGGCGCAACGGCCTACGAAATCTACCGCCTTGGCCGGGGCGAAGCAGTGCGTGGGTTTCGCAACCGGTTCCGCGCCAAAGGCGGAACGTATCGCTGGATGATGTGGAATGCCATACCGGATCGCGCGCGGCGGCGCATCTATGTCTCGGCGCGCGATGAAACGGACCAGGTTCGAGTGGAGTCGGAACTGACCGAACTGTCGTTTGCCGACCCGCTGACGGGTTTGCCCAATCGGCGTCAGTTCTTCCAGCAATTGCAACGGGCGATCAACATGGCGCAGCGCCATCGTTTGTCGTTCGCGGTCCTGTATCTCGACGTCGATCAGCTCAAACAAGTCAACGACAACATGAGCCACGTCGCGGGCGATGAGGCTCTCAAAGGAGTGGCCGCAAACATCTCGGACAAGCTGCGCGAAAGCGACCTGTGCGCACGCGTCGGCGGCGACGAATTCGCAATTCTCACGCCGCCGATTGCGTTGCCGCGCGACGTCAACGCGTTGGCGCAAAAGATCGTTGAAGCCGCAGCCCAGCCGTTGGATGTCGCTGGCACTCAGCTGCGGCTAACCGTAAGCGTCGGCATCGCGAACTTTCCCGAGGATGGCACGTCGGCCAACGATCTGTTGGCGGCTGCAGACCGAGCGATGTACTCGGCAAAACGCGCCGGCGGGAACACGTTTGCGCGCGTTCTCTCAGCCCAAGAAACTCCACCCAGCCGTTGAGCTGATACAGGAAGCGAACGCGCGGCCGCAAGAAGTTCGATAATGCTCTCGCAGGCGCCAAGCGCTGCCGAAAAGAAAAACGAGCGTAGGGGCCGAGATAGCTCAGTTGGTAGAGCACAGGTCTGAAAAACCTGGTGTCGCCAGTTCGATTCTGGCTCTCGGCATACTTAAAACCAGAAGTCCCCGGCCGTTTGGCCGGGGACTTCGCCTGGTAGCAACAAGGAGGGGTTGCGCCGAGGGTCGCTGGAGAGACGAGCCAAGTGATTGGTGCCACCGAGCGGCGCTCGCTTGACGCAGCGCTTGCGCTCTACGACAGAAAATCGCAGCACGCAGCGGCTGTTCTCAAAAGATTGCGGCGAGTCGCCCACATGCCTACAAGGGCACGTATTCTTGATGTCGGGTCGGCGCAAGGCTATTTTCTCATCGCCTGCACTCGCATGGGCCACGATTGCATTGGCGTCGAGCCGCACCAGCCTGCCATCGACGTCTCGCACGCGTTAGCAGCGAGACTGGGCGTCACTATCACGGTGAAGCTCGGCAACGCGGAGTCGCTCCCGCTCGAAACCGATTCATTCGACATCGTACATGCCAACAGCTTCATAGAGCATGTTGCTGATGCCGCAACAGCTTTCGTAGAGGCGTACCGAGTACTCAAGCCGGGTGGTGTGCTCTGGTTCCTCACCGCGAGCAGCCTGAGTCCAATGCAGGAGGAGATTCGGGGCTTCCCGGCATTTGGGTGGTATCCGGACGGGTTGAAGCGCCGCATCATGCAATGGGCCCTGGATCACCGTCGCTGGGATCTTCGCGGCGACGACGAGGGTGGCCGCGTCTACCGCATGCTGCTCGGGTTTATTTGGTCATCCCCTGTCACAAAGCTTTGCGCCGATGTGGTCCTACCCGCGTGTTCCTATGCGGCAGTCAAATAGTGCGTCTACGGCCAATCAACGCAGCTTTCGCAGCAGCCAGCGCCTGGCGATAAAACTCGATGTCTGCCACGAAAAAATTGCGAGGCTGCCATACTGCACGATCAACGTTACGATGATCCAGAAAGCCGCCTGCGAAGGTGTCACGCGGAACATCAACAGCAGGCCGACGATAAGGGGAAGCGGTCCGGGAACCAGCCCGGGAAGCGCAAGCCATAAAGCTGGGCGATAGCGCAAGCCCAAACTCACGTGCGCCCAAAGCCGCCTGGCGGCGGCACGCAACGCTCTCACAGAGAAGCCGTTTGGTTCAGGCGTACGTGTCAGGTCAGCCGGCACCTCGGTGATGCGGATGCCTTGCTTGCGGGCCTCGAGCAGCAGTTGAGCGTCGAGATCGTCACCCGAGCACGTAGCTGTGATCCGCGCAAGCGCGTCCTTACGATAGACGCGAACCGTGCCGATGACGGTGGCGAGCTCTCCATGGGCGGCCAGCGAGAGGAAAGCGTTTTCCCACGTTGTCGCAACACGTGCAAGCCACGAGGGATCGCGAAAGCGGCCGCCGCGCGCAAAGGGCGAGGCCACCGCAATAGCTGTTCCAGTCTCGCGCAAGGCCATCACGAGCCGTTCGATCAGGGAGTTGCGCAAATCGTCCGAGACAGCGTCGCGCTCGAAGCCGGGCGCGGCGTGCACGACGTAGCGTCCGTCGTCGAGCGTCATCTCGAACGCACGAGCCGGCTGGGGAGCGACCACCGGCCTCACTGCCGCCATCGGGTCACGATCCCGCCGGGCGCTTGCTGCGAGCTTCAATCTCACGTGCCGCGGCGCTGCGGATGCCCAGAACGGGGAAGCCGATGCCGGCCTTGAGCCAGTGCAGAGATTCCCCAAACATCCACCACTGACGCCAGAATCTGTTTGCGGTTGACGCGCCAGCGCCGTGCTTATCGAAGAAATACAAGAAATTATTCCAACGCGCCACGAGCAACCTATGCGAATTCCAGCGGTTTAACGCGCTATGGTAGTGCATCACGACGGCACCCTCCGCTAACCACAGCGTGCCATGCTTTCGGGCTGAGACCGAGAACTCCCAATCTTCGCCGAGAGAATATCCTTGCATGCGTTCGTCGAATTGCTCCAACTCGAACAAACGCTTGCGAAACGCCGTGCAGCCGTTTGCCGTCCGGAGTTGAATGCCAGATCGGTTTCGAATCGGCTTCGAGTTGAAGAATCCCCAACCGAACGCTGAGTAGGTCGTTCCCCTCGCCCACGCTTTCAGTCGGCCGAGCCTGCCAGAACCGGGCTGCACCACCACGCATGCGACGCCGACAGCATCATCATGGCGGGCAAATGCGAACTTGACTTCGCCGACGCAATCGGTGATAAGTTCAACGTCGTCGTCTAGGAACATGACAAGGTCAGAACTGCACGCATTGGCAGCAACGTTGCGTGCTTCCGGTAGTCCTCGCAAGTGCGGAGCATAGAGATGCTTGATCAAGCGCGCGTCTTCAAAACCGTAAGGTTCTTTCGACTGATCGACGATGACGATCTCGTCGGGCTGCGTGCGCTGAGCGCGAATCGACGCGATGCACCGATCAATATCTGCAACGCGATCTTTCGATGGGATCGCGATCGAGACCGTGAAGTCGCGTTCGATCATAACATGCGCCTATTTAGTATTGGCCGAGCGTGCCGTCGAGCTTCGCGCGTTTCACCGCAGCCGCGAAGAAGGCCAGCGAAACCGGCAACAGGATAGCCGAGGCAAGGGTCAACCACAACGCGTCCGACGAGACCTGGGCGAGCGAAGCCCCCTGCAATCCGCCGCGCAGACCATTGAGTGCGTGCGTAATCGGCAGCAACCACGCGGCGATCGCGAGCGGCAAAGGCAGCATGGCGACGGGGAAGTACACTCCGCCGACAACATTACTCAAGCCGGTGATGAAAAACTCAAACGGACCGATCTGCTTGAACATGATGACCGCGGACGCCGCCACGACACCGAGCGGGGCGATACAAAGCACTGTGAGCACGAGGAATACTAGCACCGTCACGACGTCAGCGCGATGTAAGTCGAGGCCAAACGGGATCGCGAGCAGCAGGTACGACCCGGTCTGAAGCGCCGTGTTGAAGAACGCCCACAGGCCGGCTGACAGCACGATCACCGAAAGTTTTACAGGCGTAACAAGGGTGGCTTCGAGCGTGCCGGCCATCTGACTCTCCCGGATGGCCAGCGCGAAGCTCTGCAGAGCAGTCTGCTGGAAACGCAAGAATGCGATGTTGATCGCGACATAGTCGAAATAACTTTCCTGATGACCGCCCACACCGAACGCCGCCGATGGGGAGATGAGGCGCCCGAGAAAATAGGAGAGCCCGACGGAGAACAACACCGTGACCCATTGCAGCCAGAAATTGAGTTGATACGAGAGCGCAATGCGGGCGTCGCGCACGAAGATAGCCCAGCAGGCAGCCAAGACGCTGCCAATCGATTGCTGTCGCAGCGCAACGGCGATCACGAAGACGCTTTCCTCACTCGCTCGATGACTTGACCGAACACGTGCGCAGGCTCAGGATTGATTGGCCGAAAGCCGCGCACTGAACCAGCGCCGCTGATGGCGCGCATCAGATCTGTAAGCGCTGCCGGACTCGCTTCAACAGAGACTCGCGCCGTAAGTGTTCCGTTGACGGCAGAGATGTCGTATGTACCGAACCTGGCGATCTCTCTTAGGCGCACCTCCAAATCCGGATCTGGGCGATCGAACACGATCTCGTACACGGCGATGCCTGCGCCCGACTCGTGGAGCGTTTGCGGCGGGCCGATGGCCCCAATTGAACCGTCGTGGATGACGGCGATGCGATCGGCGAGCTGCCAAGCCTCCTCAAGAAGGTTCGTCGCCAGGATGACGGTCTTGCCTTGGCGTTTCACAAGCTCTTCCTGGATGAACTTGCGGATCGACAGCGCTTGAAGCGGGTCAACCGCTCGCGTCGGCTCGTCTAGCAACAAGATCACCGGGTCTGCGAGCAACGCTCTGGCAAGCGCCAATCGTTGGCGTACCCCCGACGAGAAACTATCGTAACGTCTGTCAAGCACGCCATCGAGATTCACGGACTGCGTCGCCTCCTGGATACGCCGGCGCAAAGTCGTGCGGCGAAGCCCGGCGAGTGCGCCGAAGAACTCGAGGTTTTGACGCGCGGTGAGGCGGTAGTAGAAGCTTCGTTCTTCGCTCGGGCACAGACCTATCATCGCCCGTACCTCGAGCTGGTGCTGTGCCGCGTCGATCCCGTTGATGCGTATCGACCCGGTGTCGGGGATGGAGAGCGTCGCAAGGAGTTTTAGGAGCGTCGTCTTTCCAGCGCCGTTAGGGCCGAGCAATGCGAGTAGCTCTCCTGCGCGTACATCGAGCGTAATGTCACGAAGCGCCTGGCGGCGCGGAACTCGCCCAACGTAGCGGAGCCACGTTGCGATGTCATAGGACAGCGGAAACGATTTGCTGACACTTCTGATCTCGATGATGGACTGCGACGTTGAAATCACCTCTGCTCTCGAGCGCCGACGACCACGTGCGCCCGATGAAGTTCCCGAACGGTGGACCCGTAGAAATGCGTCGTGTTCGCGACCGTAAACCTGCGGTGGACCCATGACTCGATGACACCGCAATGGAAATCTAGCCCGTTCTCAAATACGCAGTAGTCCGCCGTAACCAGCCAAACGACCGGCGACGTCGAATGCGTGGCTAGCAGCGCTGCGTCAAGCTCCTCCTCGCCGCGCAGCGCGATGTCGTGCAGCGAATAGCTTTGGAAGTCGACTTGATGCGGCAGCGGCACGATCGTGCCATAACCGCGATAGTGATAGGAGAGCGGCAAAGCGTTGTCCGCCTCGAACACGAGGATTGGTTGTCCGGCGGCGACCCTAGGCTGCAAGAACGTCGCCACTCGCTTCCAGTCCCCGATCTTCGCCAACCGCGAGTAGGCATGTTCTAAAGCGACGAGATCGAGTAGGAACACGACGGACGCCATCGCGACGGCGAGATTCGCCGCCCTTATCTTGCCAGAGAGGCTGGTTAGAGATGCGAATGTCGCCATCAGCGCGACTAGTGCGGGAGCCACGAAGAGACTGAAGTACTTGTAGTTATTCGGCTCGTGCGCGGCTGTTTGCGCGAGGACGAAAACTGCTGCAGCCACGGCCGTGAGAGACCACGCTATGCGCGCGACGAGCAACGAACCCGCGACCGCGACGCCGGGGCGCGGCCAGAACGCCAGCGATGCGGTCGCTAGCGAAAACACCGCGGCGAGCGCTCCGCCGCCGCGAAGCCAAGCAAAGGGAGCGAACAGGACGGCGATGCCCCGGAGGTCGACGCTCATGTCCAACGGAAATGGCGCGGCAGATCTGAAGTCCCGCGCAGCGGCTGCCATTTGCGACGGTATCACCGCAACCATCGGCAAGAAGGCAATTCCCGCCAGGGCTACGATGAGGGCATAGCGCTTCAACAGCCGCCAACGCCTGAAGATGAGAAGCGTCGCGCCGCCAGCCACGAGGAAGAAAGCGACGTAGTACTGCGTGTACAAGCCTGCGGCGGCAGCGAGCCCAAAGCCGACCTGCGCCCATGCGTTGTCTTCAAGTGCGAAGCCCTCGAAGAACGAGAACACGAGCACCGAAGTCAGGGCGATGACCAGCGCGTACACGCGCATCTCTTCGGCGCTCCACCACGCTAACGGATTGAGCAGCACGGCGAACGTCATAGCCGGCCCCCAGATCCCGCCGATGCGGCGATTCCCGAGAATGCCGAGCACGACGCCTGCCGTACAGACCAACAGTGTCGAAAGGACGCGGCCGAACACGGGATCCGAATCGAGTCGGCGCCAGAACCAATCGAGCGCGAAATATGCCGGCGCTTGCATCTCAAAGTGGAGCGCTCTTTGGATAGCATCAAGCAGGGACCCGGACGTTGTGTACAGCGTATACGATTCGTCAACGCTCAAATTCAGGACGCGGCCAAGCGCAATCGCCGCAGCACCGAAGAGCAGCGTTGCAAGTGCGATTAAACGTAGCGCGGATCGGTTCACCGCCGCGCTACCGCTTGCGCCGGATATGCCGAGGCCCGCGGATCGCTTCGGCCCTCCTCAGCTGGCTTCGCTTCAGCCGCGGCTCGAACGAAGAGCGCAAGCAGCAGCGCGAGCGCGAACCACCGCGGCAGCTTATAAGCGATGCTCGAGGCCATCGAGTGGTCGAACGTCCTCCACGTGCGCATCGTGATGCCCCATTGATACGATGCCAGGTCTGCGTCACGAATGTGCTCCTGCGCGAACGCAGCGGGGGAGCTGGCGTGACGAATGGTTTGGTCAGGCAGCATGTCGAGAGCGCGGAGCATCGCAACGTAGCCGACCAGCGCGGCCAAGACGATTGCGAAGCGCGGAAACGTGCGCAACGCTCGCGCCGCGTACCAGACGATCGCGCCAAGCGCGAGCAGTTGCAGCGCCATGACACCGGTTGAGATCGAATGGATCAACCAGGACACGGAAAGCAGCGCGACCGCGAGCCAAGCCCACGCCGCGGCCCGGGCGTCCTTCGCGGCCAGAAGAAGCGCCCCGGGGATCGCCGCGGAGATCTGTATGTCGTGGATGAAAACGCCGCCGAGCACGGCGAACGCGGGTGGCGCGAGCGCGAAGAACGCTGGCTCCTGGTAAACGTCGGCCAGACGGCGTGCGACCAGCACACCAGCGACGAACATGACAAGGTACGAAAGCTGACCGAGCTGGACCGAAACCTTGTCACTCAGCCCGGCCATGAAGGCGAGCCAGGTGAGGCTGAACTGGTCCTGGGCACCCGCTTCGGCCAGTGAATGCAGTGGCAACATGCGCATGAAGTATTCGATGTTCGTGGGAATGCCTGTGAAGAGAATGCCGGCTGTTCCGAACGCGGCGACTGACACCGCTAGCGCGACGCGCGCGCGTGGTACCCACAGCAGCATCGCAAAGCATGCAGGCAGCCCCACGTGCGGCTGGACAAGGGACAGCGCCGCGCACGCGCCGGCCGCGGTGAAACGGCCCGAGCGCACACAGAGCGCCGCCACGCTCAGCGCCAGGATGCACGCCGCGGGTAACTGGCCCCAGAACATGTCCAAGAAGCCGACTGAGACGACCAACGCTGAGAGCGTCACCCAAAACGGGAACGAAGTCAAACGTGCCAGCGCAAGCGCGGCGATGAGCGTTGCGATCGCAACGATGACGAGCCAGATATTCAGCGCGGTCCTGTAATCGAATGCGCTAAGCGGTGCGAGCAGCGCCAACGCTCCCGGCAGCAATGGCGCGGGTTCGACAACGTCGGGCTTGAAGTATTCGCTTGGAGCCTGGATCGTGTGCTCGCATGCGCGCAGCGGCTCGATACGATATGGATCGTGCCCTTGCGCCGCGACCTTGGCGGCGCAATAGAACGCTCCGAAATCGTGGCCATTTACCGTGAAGCGCGGCAAGCGGTGATGCTGTTGCCAAAAGAGCGCAGCGAGGCAGATCAAAACGAGCGCTGCAGCGGCGATCCAGACGATTCTCGCTCTCATCCGCTCGACCTCACGCAGCGAACGCGGCGGACTTGTGCCTCACCGCGAGGCCCCGGCCAGCGATCAATGCGGCGTGGTCGCGCATCGTCAGAATCTTGAACCGTTGCGCGAGCGATTCGAGCGCCGCCTCGATGACCGCCAGCTTGACGTCGCGCGGCATCTCCATGCCCGGGAAGAATCCCAGACCGACCCCGTCATCGGCACCGAGAAAATCAAGAGGGTGCAGCAGCAACGATGGCTCGACCGCTGCAGATGAGCATAGACTCAAGGCGAAGCTGAAGTATCGTTGCGCCAGCTTCGGCGACAAACGCGCGAGGTACAGCAGGTAGCTGACGTGTATCGGCAGCCGCGTGATGGGCATCGTGGTGACAGGTATTTCGATGAGCCCGCCAGATGGCGTTTGCCAGATGTAGGGACGAAGCGGCCTAAAGCCCTGGGTGAACGAACCGAAGAGTGCCTTACGCTTTTCGAGCGCCGTTGCGTCAAGGTCGCTCCTCATGAAGTAATACGCACGCGCCAGCGGCCCGATGAATGTCGGAAACGTCGACGCATCGTATTGATAGCCGCGCCGCGCCAGCACCTCGAGCACCGCGGGTGACACGGAAAAACCTGGGCCGCGAAAGCCGATCGGCCGACGCCCGGTGGCGCGCTCGATGCACGACTCCGCTCGAACGATCTCCGCGTCAATCTGTTCGGGCGAGTAGCGCTGAAGCCAGGGCTCGTGGTGGAACGAGTGGTTGCCGATCTCGTGACCGGCCGCGCTGATCGACGCCAGCGCAGCACGGTTGCATTCCAGCGCAGCATCTTGCCCGACGACGAAGAACGTGATCGTGAGTTCGCGCCGCGTCAAGAACTCGAGCACGCGCGGCACCACCATGTCGAGGTAGGATGGGAACGTCTCCCAGCCTGCGTCGCCGTGCGTTTTCATATAGGACCACTTGTTGTCGAGGTCGAGTGAGACGCTGGCCGCGGTCGCCTGCATCATGAAACCGCGGCCAGCGAGCTTTCGGGTACGGAGTCGGCAAGCGCCGGCACCGCTTTCCCCTCACGCAACAGCATCGCCGCAGCCGATTCGGCCAAGGTCAACGTCTCGTTGACGTTGAGTGTGCCGTTGACGATGTGCGCGGACCCTATGGTCCACAAGCCTGGAATCGATGTCGCCATAGGCGGCAGTCGGTCGGAGTAGTGCAACGTCGAAATCGGCAAGACGTAGCGCACGCGCGAAACCTTGAACGCACGCACATCTGCGGGGTCGAAGTCTGGGTACATGCGGGCGAGCGCGTCAACAAACCGTCGCTCGACGACTTCGTCGGGCTGCTCGAAGAGCTGGTCGTGCGGGGGTACGTACTTAGGGAGATAGACGAGCGCGTTGCCGCGGAAGTAGCGTCGGTCGACGAGCGCCGACATTTCAATGACTGCAGTGAATGGCACCCAATCATCGGTGATGTTCGTGACGTAGTAGCCCGCCAGCGGCTTGCGCAGAAGCAGCGAGGCGCAGACGATGCCCTGATAGGCGACAGCAGTCATCGCCTCGGTTTCACTCGGCGACAAGCCACGGATCAGCCGAGCTGCGAGCGGCGATGCGAGCGTGATCACTGCTTGGTCGAACGTCGTCGACAAAGTGTCGTTGAAGCGAACAGCTACGCCACCAGATGGGCTGCGCTCGACGGCCGCGACGCTTGTGCCCGTCCGCACGTGCACACCGGCATGTCTCAGCACCTCTTCAAAGCGAGCCAGCACGCGAGCATAACCGCCACCGACGTAACCGAAACGCTCCGTCTTCATCCCGGTGCGCCGGGCAGCGTACATGCGCGCGATGATCGCCCAAATGAACGCAGCTGACGCCTCCGTGTAGTCGTCACCAAGCTTGGCACGCAGCAGCGGCCGCCACAATTTGTCGACGCAGCGTGCGCCCGACCATTTGGTGAGCCAGTCGATCGCCGAAATCGATTCAAGCGGCTTCCAATTCTTTATTCGCGAGGCACGCAGAATCGTGGCGCCGAGGCGCAGCTTGTCGGTCAGGCCGAGCGGAGGAAACGCGAGGAATTGGGCGACGTTCGACATCGAAAACAGTTCGCCGTCGACAAAGAAGCCCGTACGTGTCTGCGCCCATTCCAAGTTGTCTGTGAGGCCGAGCTCGGCAAGCAGCGCTAAAAGGTAGCGATCGGATTGCAGCGTCACGTGATAGTGCCGATCCCAGACCACATCGCCAAGCGTCCATGCGCTGGCCAATCCGCCAAGCGCGCGAGCGCTTTCGAACAGCGTCACGTCACGCCCAGCCCGCGCGATCCGCAAGGCGAGCGTCATGCCCAAGAAACCGCCGCCGACGATTGCCCACGTTTGTCGGCGAAAATTGCCGTCGCCGAGCGCGCTAGATAGCTGCCGCATGGGTTGGCAAAAGTTCGCGCACCAACGCGCCGCTGATGGCGTACCGCCGGGCGCATGTGGCGCAGGCAGCTTCAAGTTGCGCTTGTGCGGGCACCAGGCCGCCTCTACCATGGCGATAGATCGGGGTGCCGCAGCGGCAAACAACGCCCACCGAGCGTGCTGGATTGCCGATCGCGAGGTGAAAAGCCGGCACCGACTTCGTCACAACCGAACCCATGCCGATCATGGCAAACCGGCCGATTTCGAGATCGCAGCCGATCACACAGCCCGCGCCGATCGTCGCGCCCTCGCGCACAAAAGTGGGGCGGGTGCTCTCGTCCGGCTGAGAGGAACGCAACTCGCGCAGATCGGGTGAGGTGGCGCGTGGAAAGCGGTCATTGGTGAAGATGGTTCCGGCGCTGATCATCACACCATCTTCGACCGTGACCGCAGTACAGATGTAGACCATGGCGTTGATCTTAACGAGATCGCCGATGCTCACGCCGTAGGCGATGTGGGACTTTTCCCCGATGATGCAATGACTCCCGATGCTCGTCGAATGGCGGATATGAACGTTGTCCCATACAGTCGTGCCGTCGCCGATGGTCACGCCGTCCTCTATGAGCGCGGTCGGATGGATCAGTGCGCTCACGCGCGACCCGCCTCGACAAGCTGCCGTTCCTGGTCGCCAAGAATACCACGCTCAGAACCAGCAGCGCCCCGCGACACTGCCGTCCAGTGATTCTGACGAAGGGAGGAGTACGCGGCCTGGACGACTTCGACTGAGGCGAGGGCATCCTCGGCACTGATGATGAGCTTCTCTTCACCCACGATGCCACGCGCGAAGTTGTCGATTTGGCTGCGCAGCGCTTGGATCTTATCGTAGCCTTTTCCGAAAACGACCCAGTCGGGGCTCGACGACTGTCGGTATTTTGACTCCTTCCAACCCACCTGGATCGTGCCGTGAGAGCCGTAGATGGAAATATAGCTCCCCTGCTCCTTGTTGATGCTCCACGAAAGGTCAATGCTGCCCATCACGCCGGCCTCGCTTCGAACGAAAATGCGCACCGTGTCCTCGACCCCCAGTCCCTGAGTCCGCTTACCCTCGACCACCGAAACGTCAGCCAGTGAGCCAAGAAAGTAGCGCATGATGTCGACCGAGTGGGTGCCGTTGTCGATGAGCACGCCGCCACCGCTAATCGCCGGGTCGGAGTTCCATTGTGCCGTCATGTCGATACGCGACGTAAAGGCATTCTCGAACAGGACGAGTTCGCCGAGAATGCCGGAAGACACGATGCTCTTGGCTCGGATGACGTCGTCGACGTATCGGAACTTCGAAGCCATCGTCACCGCGACGCAGTTGCGCTTCGACGCGGCGAGCATCAGTTTGGCATGAGCCACGTCGATAGCGAACGGTTTTTCGCAGAGCACGTGCACACCGTGGTCCATGAAGTATAAGGCGAGCTCCGGATGTGTCACCGGCGGCGTGCAGATGAGAACCGCATCGAGCTCGGCTTTGCGCTGCATGGCTTGATACGTATCAAAGGCTGCGCAGCCGGCTTGGTGTGCAAGCGCCTGCGCCGCCTCATCGCGCACGTCGGCGGTGGCAATCAACTTCGCAGCCTCCGCGCTCTCGAATGCTTGCGCGTAGGCGTGCCCGATACGTCCGGCGCCTACGAGTCCAAAACGAAGTTTACGTTCCATCGAATCGAACCTCAGATTCTCAAGCGCTCGGCGGCGTCTTTGATCGAGGAGCCGATGAACGCCACGTGCTCACCGGTGAAGCGGTCGTTCCAAGGCACGACGAGAACGCGTTCAAGCGCAGCGAACGTCCCCGGGAAAAGCTCGCGCCGGTAATCGAGCGCCTCCGCACGCGCGAGCGTGAATGGGAAGCCGCTGTCGCCGAAGGTCCGACGCTTGCTGAAGACCTCGCACATGAACGCCGGCTTTTGGATATAACGCGGCACGGCAAAAATGCCATCTTCTTTGAGCGCACGCGACAGACCGATTGCCCCGTCACGCACGATCGCTGGATCGACGCGCATGCAATACTTCCAGTAGGTGTGAACGGCACCCGGCCGGATCACCGGTGCGGCGACGCCGCCTACCCCTTCAAGGATCTGCGTCAACATCGCCGCGCAATCGACGCGCCGTTGAACCGCTACCTCGAGCTTGTCCAGTTGCGCGAGTGCGACAGCTCCTTGAAGCTCTGACATTCGATAGTTGGGCGCCAGGAAATAGTGATCGGGAGCTGGGTCGCCGTAACCCCACGCCTTATTAATGAACAGATACATGCGCCGCGCCAGCGCATCGTCATCCGTGACGACGATGCCGCCCTCGCCGCATGTGATGTGCTTGCCTTGTTGCAAGCTGAAACAGCCGATCCTACCGATCGTGCCCACGTAGCGCCCGCCGTACGATGCAAGAAATGCTTGAGCGCAATCCTCTATGACGGGAATGCGCCGCTCGCGCGCGAGTTCCATGATGGGGCCCATGTCGCACGGGTTTCCAAACAGATGCGTGACAACGATGGCTTTCGTTCTCGGACTCAATGCTCGCTCGATCGTTTGGGCGGTGACGCAGTACGTTTCTGGATCGACGTCTGCGAAGACCGGAATCGCGGCCTGATAGAGAATCGGGGCGAGCGCGCCCATATCCGTGATCGGAGAGGTGATGATTTCATCGCCGGGTTCTGGGTTGATTGCCGCAATTGCCGTGTGCACGGCTGCCGTGCCGGACGCGCACGCGTAACCGTGCTTTGCGCCGAGCAGCTCCGCGAAATTTCTTTGAAATCGGGAGACGAACGTGCCTTTCGTGCTCGTCAGCGTGCCGCTCGTGATAGCCTGCGCGACGAGTTCGACTTCGCGCGCACCGAGCGTGCGGCCGCTCGCGTCCTGATCGGACGGCAGCACCATAGTTCGCGGAGAAGTCAGTGCGCTCAAGTGTTGCCCCTTTCGTGCTTGCGCAACTCTTTGTAGACTGCGGTGGCCAAGTAAAAGATTTCGTCGAAGTAGCTCTTGCTCTGCATTGCGAGGATGCCGAGGCTAAGGAATTGCAACGACAGCATCAGCGCCATGCCGCCAAGGAAAAATACATGCGGTGCTTGCCGGAACGCTGCCGCCACGGCATCGGTGACGTCGTGGTCACCCAGCGAGGCGAGGTGCTGAAAATTCGTGTAGGTGTGGATGCCCGCCCAGGTGCCTGCGTAGGCTGAGAACAGCAGTAACAGCAAGCCCGGCGCGATGAAGAACATCACCGGACGGAACAAAAAACCGGACAAAATGACTGAACGGGTGTGGCGGGCGATTTGCATGCTCGACGTGCGCGCGGCTCCAGCGCCGCCTTGCAAACTCCAGTCAAGGTGCCCGGGAATCTGATCCACCTTCGCCTGTAATACTAACGCTTGATGCAATATTTTCGAGTTGAGCTCGCTGCCCTGAGCACGGATGTTGAGCGAGCGGAGAAAACGGGCGTCATATACACGCGTCAGGCCCGTCAAGGTCGACAGCTTGCTATCGGAAGCAAACGATAAGAAGCGATTTGCCCAGATGGAAAGCGTTCGGCGCAGCCACGGGATATGGGAAATGCGTCCGCCCGGCATATACGGCGATGCGACCACGATCTTGGCGGGCGAATGACGGATATGCTCGACAAGCCGCTCGACGTGATCCGGCGAATAGCTCAGATCTATGTCGAGCGTCACGACATAGTCGCCGCGGCAGTGTGAGAAGCCGTACTTGATCGCTTGGCCGAGTCCGAAGTTCGCGGGGTGGTGGAAAACGCGAACTCGCGAGTGCGTCATCGCGAACCTGTCTGCGAGCTGCCCCGTCCGGTCGGTGCTACCGTCGTTGATGAAGACTATCTCCCAGCGGTAGCGGTCTTCGAGCGCCGCCATGTGGTCGCACAGCGTCTGGAGGTTGCGCTCGAGGATCGCCTCTTCGTTGTAGCCGGGCACAAGTACCGACACGAGCGGCTTAACCTCGACTTCTTTTTTTAATAGGCGCACTGTCATGCCACCCTGTGGAAGAGAAATTCCGCGGCCGTTTTCAAAATGACATACGCATCCATAATGAGCCCCCAGTGCTCAAGATAGAAGAGGTCGTACGCGAGCTTTTGCCCGACGGACGACGGCTCGAGCACCCGCGAAAGATGAACTTGGGACCAACCGGTGATTCCGGGCCGCACGAGATGACGCTCGTCATAGCGCGCCAGATGCTCGCGAAACATCGCTACGAACATCGGTCGCTCGGGCCGCGGTCCGACGATGGACATATCGCCCCGCAGGACGTTAAAGAGCTGGGGTAGCTCGTCGAGGCTCGATCGCCGCAAAAAGGCGCCGACGCGCGTGGCGCGTCCATCCGCCGGCGAGGCCCACACGGGGCCGCTGCGCGCTTCCGCATCGAGCGGCATCGAACGGAATTTCAAGAGATCGAACTCGGCGCCGTTACGCCCCACGCGGCGCTGCCGATAAAGCACGGGGGCGCCTGAGTCCAAGTACACGAAAGCCGCGACGGCGAGCATCACCGGACACAAAATCGTCAATCCCAGCAAGGCAAGAGCCACGTCAACGAGGCGCTTGAGGAGACGAGCGCGCGGTTTGCACGCGCGCAACTGCGACGGAACGATAAGCGCTTGCTGACCATCCTGCTGTAGCGTCAACTCGTACGATTGAAAACGCACCCGCGGTGGAGCATAAGCCACTTTGATGTGCTGGCGCTGCGCCTCTTCGAGCACGTGTGGAACGATGTGCGGCGGCAGCACTTCCGTGAGGATGAGCGACTCGCATCCCCATGACTTCGCCGATGCAAACCATTGCATCGCTTCGAGGTGCGGATCGGTGCCGAGGTCCACCGGAGGTACGGTTGCGTCGAGATCGTCCACCTCCAGCCGCAGCACTTGCGAACCTTCGACGAGATTGAGCGACTCCGTGACGGCGTCAATGCGCGTTGCTCGACCGACGACGGCGATGCGCCGCGGTCTGTTCCGGATCGCAACGCTGCGGATGGCACGTGCGACGGTACGCACGCCGGCGACAGCAGTAAGCGAAATCGCAAACGCGATCAGGATGTGCAGACGCGACGTCGAGATGCCGGGCCACAAGGTGAACACCGTGAGCTGCGGGATAACGCCCATGATGAGCGCCGCAACGATGAAGTAGAATTCGTCTTTCACAGACAGCGCCAACGATCGGCGGTAGAGGCCGAAGCGTTCGAAGATGATCAACCACAGGGCGATGAACGCGACCGAGGACCAAAAGATGCCGGGTGGGTCCGCCGACGTGTGCGGTCTGCTGAAAATGAAAAGCGCCGCGACATACGCGGATGCGGCGAACACGAGAATATCTAGAACTACGAGGAGCGCAGCCCACGAAGTTGAGTAGACAGAGGGCGGCCGGATAGGCTTAGCTTGTTCGAACGGCCTATCTGGGGCGCGCGCTACAACAGCGGACATGTGCAGGCGAATCTTTCGCGACTTGAAGTTGCTGAAACAACCATAAGTCAAGGGCCAGCACCCAACAAGGGGCCGAAGGCCCACCGCGCCTAGGCTCGTCGCCCGAGCAAACACTCTTAGAACGTTAGACAGGTCGCACCCACGAGGTGACTCCCGGCACACTGTTGGGTCTTAAGACTTATTTTCCAGGGACGGCGACGAAGGGTTTACGGCCGAGCCCGGAGGGGGCAGCAACGGGTGAGCAGCCGTGAGAGTTGGCAGACTAGCGGTCTTCGTTCTTGTAACAGCGATTTGTTTGGCTGGCTGTGGGGGGTTATCGGCGGTGCACGCCGTCGTTCCGACACCTCCTCCAGCGTCGCCGACTCCTATCGGCATCAAGCCACCCACACCGACTCCCGCGCCGCCGGCCACTCCAACGCCGGATCCTACGACTGCGCCAACACCAACATCCACACCGGCGCCGACGGCGACGCCGACGCCCGGCGCTACCGCCACTCCAACGCCGGCGCGCACTCCAACTCCCACACCGACGCCGACTCCGACGCCCACACGAGCTCCGACGCCTACACCGACGTCAACGGCACCCGCAACGGCGACTCCAACACCCACGCCGTTACCGACGGCGCCCCCAACGGCCACGCCGACACCGGCGCCGACGCCGAGTTCGACGCCCGTATCCGGCAACGTCGCAACCTATCAAGGCTGTCCGGTGTTCACGGCTGGGGACTACTACAATGCGCCGGTGACCAGCGCACCGGTCGATCCTAATTCAGTGGCGATGATCGCGGGCACCGTGCAGATCGACCCCTACGGCTTCTATCTGAGCACAGGGATCGAACGGGTCAATCTGGCCAACGCGTCGACGCCGCGCCATACGGTCAACGCGCTGGAATCCTATCATCAAGACGAGTGGAACGCGAACCCGCCGTGGCCGTGGAGCTCGGGGTTTTACGTCGAGCCGCTGTCGGATGCGCACGCGCTCGTACTGGACACGTCGGCGTGCCGGCTCTATGAGAGCAGCGGCACGACCTGGTCTGGCAGCACGCTGTCGGCGGATTCAGGCTGGTCGTGGGACCTGACCAAGCCGTTCGCCACGCTCAATGCGGTCTTGGGCCTCTCGGCCCCGTCGGGTATGGCGTCTGGGTTGTCGATGTTTGCCGGAGCAGTCAAGGCCGAAGAGCTGCAAGCCGGGATCATCAACCACGCGCTCAACTTCGCGCCGACGAGAGACTCGATCGCGCAATGGACGTTCGTGGCGCCGGCCAGCGACACAGGTGCGTTGCCGTATAACGGTTCGGGCGCATATCAAATCCTGTACGGTGCGCATCTGCGGTTGCACGCGTCATATGCTTGCCCGTCCAGTCCGCAGGCCAAGGCCATTTGCGTCGCGCTCAAGACCTACGGCATGTACTTGGCCGACACGGGCTCGGGCGAGAACGCGCTCTACGGCATCGAAGCGCAGTCCGGGTCGTCCGGCTGGAACTCGTCTGATCTCGCCGCCCTCGGCAACATGCACCTCACCGATTTCGACGTGCTGTCTTTGCCGACAATACAGCACGTGACGGGACACTAAACATGACGCTCGTCACGTCACGCAGGACATCGACTTTTGTTGGGTCTTTTGGGTTAGCTGCAAGGCTTCATGGGTACGAAAGTCCTAGTGTGGTTGGGTGCCACACACGCTGTCTTTGTTGGGCGTTTGGTGAGGCATTCGTGAAGCGCTGGACCATCTTCACCTCATTGCTTGCAGCGGCATGCATCTCGGGATGCGGGTCTTTGTCCGCAGCAAAGGCCGTCTTGCCTCCGCCAGCCGGTGTATCGGCGACACCTACGCCAACCAGCACGGTTCCGCTTCCAACGCCGACAGCCACACCGACGCCGCATTCGACCGGCACGCCGACACCGACGCCGACGCCGTCCCCCAGCCCTACAACCGGCCCAGCCGCCTTGTGGCAGATTGGCGGACCGTGGGTGCTAGCGACGGGCGGCCAATGCGGAGCGCCGACCTACCCGACGCCGACTTCAGTTGACTTCGTGCTCACCCGGGGCGGCGGGTGCATGCGCAACCAACTCAATCCGGACAACGGCAGTGGCGTCTTCCGCCTGACGCCCGGACAGACGTACACGTGGACCTTCACAACCGTTACACACATGGGCATCGACACCGGGCATCTGACCGCGCGCTTGGTATGGCAAATCCACGACTACGCCTGCGGGGACAGTCCGTTGACGATCCTCGGAATCCAGAACATCACGGGTACACAAGTGTGGGACCTGGCAAGCGGCAACGGCACGGAAACGATGCCGTACACCGAAGGGGCAACAGATAGCTGGGTCATCACAGCACTAATCTCGGATACGGCTTCGGGCCATATTCGAGCGTACCGCAACGGCGTGAAGATCGTAGACACAGACGGCCCGACCTACAATGCCTGTTCGCAGGGCGGGCCATGGTGGAACTTTGGTCCGTACATGTGGGATTGGGTCTACAACAACGCCCCGTCGAGTTTGAACTCGGTCGAGATCCTGTTCACGAGCATGGCGCTGACGGCGTCATGAGCGAGAGCCGAGAATACCAGCACGTCGCGAGCGTTTCCCTCTACAACGGTCGCTGTGTAGGACAACTCGGAGTCTGTAGGTCTTTTGGATTAGCGCGGCGGCTTCGCGGGTACGAAAGTCCTGGTGTGGCCGGGTGCCACATATGCTGTCCTTGCTGGACGGTTGGTGAGCATTCGTGAAGCGTTGGACCATGTTCATCATGTTGATCGTCGCAGCTTGTGTCTCCGGATGCGGCGGATCCACCGTTGCAAATGCAGTGTTGCCGGCGCCAGGCGGCACGGGTGCGCTTCCGACGCCGATCGTTACACCAACGGCGCATTCGACGGCCACGCCGACACCGGCACCGACGCCGAGTTCGACGCCCGTATCCGGCAATGTCGCAACCTATCAAGGCTGTCCGGTGTTCACGGCTGGGGACTACTACAATGCGCCGGTGACCAGCGCACCGGTCGATCCTAATTCAGTGGCGATGATCGCGGGCACCGTGCAGAT
>Ga0187846_10000536_pt1 | contig 22031 bp, 19 predicted proteins | sample TC_taG_FD_161473 | JGI IMG/M metagenome (GOLD analysis project Ga0187846, IMG submission 161473) | Biofilm microbial communities from the roof of an iron ore cave, State of Minas Gerais, Brazil - TC_06 Biofilm (v2) | ecosystem: Environmental > Terrestrial > Deep subsurface > Cave > Wall biofilm...
GGGCCCGCCGGGCCCAGCGCGCGCGGCCGAGCACAGCGACCACCGTGGCCAGCCATCCCAGCGCGCCACCGCGCCCGCTGAGCGCGCCGGCAACCGTTCCAATCACGTCGGCCGCGCGCCCGAGGCGCTGCAGCCGATCCGAGATCTCCTGCTTCGCCAGTGCCAATTCGACCCGACTGGCCGCGCCGCGTGCCCGCAGCAGTTCCAGGTGCAGCCTGCTATCGGCCCTGCGCCCTTTCATGGCTTCGCTTCGGTCCCGCCGTCGTGGCCAAACAGGGCCGCGCGGTCCTTAGAGAGCTCCGCCAGCGTCTGGGCCAGCAGCGGGCGGCGCGAGTGCAGCGCCCGATTCAGCCGGTACAGCAGGTAAGCGGTGACCGCCGCATAGGCCAGCGTCAGAAGGGCCAGCGCGATCCATCCGAGCCAGGGCCACAGCACCGCCACGATCGTCGCGGTCGCAGCGATCAGCGTCAGTGCCAGCAGTGCCGTGGCCGCCAGCGCCCACAGAATCCAGCGCAGCGCATCGGAGGCGTTCTGCGTCAGCTCGACAGCGGCGAACTCGGCACGCGCCAGCAGCAACGACGAGGCCGCCCTCGCGGCCCTGCCAAGGACCCCCACTGCGCGTGTGGCCGTCAGCGACGGCCCACCAGCACGCCGATCAACAGCCCGACCGCCGCGGCTGCGCCGATCGAGCTCCATGGATTCTGGTGGACCCATTTGTCGGCGGCATCGGCCGCTTCGCGAGTGGCGCGCAGCGCATCCCGCTGCAGCTCCGCGAGCTTGTCCTGCGCCCTTTCCAGCGCATCGGCAGCACGGTTGCGCAGCTCGGCGGCCTGTTCGCCGCCGGCCGCCGCCGCCTGTCGCATCAATTGCTCGACGTCGTCCAACACATCCTTGACGTCCGACACCAGCTTGTCCCGAGTGACCGTTTCCATCGGTTCCCTCCGCTCTATCCGCCACGTCAAATAATGGCAATCGTAACCCCGACTTGACGCCGGTCAGTTCCGATCGCGAAGATTGGCCACACGGCCTTCATTGGATGAATCAAGAACCGTTTCAGGCGCCCCGACTGCGCACGGTCCGCTCGTTCGGCGCCGGGCGCGGCCGGGTCACGCGCGCCCAGCAACGCGCTTACCGGGACGACTTTCCGCGTTACGCGCTGCCGTATCAAGCCCGGCCGATCGATCCAGCCGCATGCTTCGGACGCCGCGCACCGCTGATTCTGGAGATCGGTTTTGGAATGGGCGAGACCACGGCGGCCATCGCCGCGGCCCACCCGGAGCTCGATTTTCTGGGCGTGGAGGTATTCACGGCGGGCATCGGTTCGCTCGCGATGCGCCTGGCGCGGCTGAATCTGGCCAATGTGCGGATCGTCGAGCACGACGCGGTCGAGGTGGTGCGGGACATGCTGGGCCCGGCTTCGCTGGCCGGAGCTCATATTTTCTTCCCGGACCCGTGGCCGAAAGCGAGGCATCACAAGCGACGCCTGATCGCTCCGGGCTTCGTCGGCGCCCTGACCGGCCGTTTGCAGCCAGGCGGCTTCATTCACTGCGCGACCGACTGGGAGAACTACGCCGAGCAGATGATGCAGGTGCTGACGCAGCAACCCGGACTTCGCAATCGCCACCCGGGCTGCGCACCGGCGCCGGTCAATCCGCTGTGCGAGCGCCCCCAGACGAAGTTCCACAGGCGCGGCCGGCAGCTCGGCCACCCCGTCTGGGATCTGGTGTTCGAGCGGATCAGCTAGTCCTTTTCCGGCCTACGGCCGCAGCTTTATTTCTCGGCGATCACGCCGCAGGCGATACGCGGTCCTGAATTGCCGGCTGGCTGCGACTTGTAGTCGTCCGCATCGCGATGCACGATCACGCTGCGCCCGGTCACATCGCTGCCGCCGCTTCCGACCGACAGGTAGGCGACGTCGAACGACGTGTGCACCTGCCCTTTGTCGTCGGCTTTCAGATTTGGCATGTCCCCCGCGTGATGGGGCGGATGGGTGTAGGTCCCGTGTGCCACCCCCTCGGGATTGAAGTGGCCGCCTGCGCTCATGCCGTCGGGCGCGGAGCAGTTGCCTTTTTCGTGCACGTGAAACCCGTGCTCGGTGTTCGGCACCATTCCGGCCAGGTCGACGGTCACGTGCACTTCGCTGCCGGACTGCTGGAATTTGACCGTGCCCGACACCGTGTTGCCCTGGGTCGGCTTGACCTCGGCGACTGCCACTGGACCGCCCGAACCCCACACCGAGTCCCAGCCCGACGAAACGGCTGATCCGACCGAGTGCGCGGTGTCGTGCATCGTCTGGCACCCGCTCAAGACCGTGCACCCGACTGCGAACAGCACCCACCCGATCATTCGACTCATAGGTTCCCCTGTGGTGACCCGATCCGCGCGCCTACTGCGCCAAGTTTCGCATTATGTCCGCGGCCAGGCGAGTTTTGCTGCTCCGATCGGATGATGTGACGTAAGCCATAGGCGCGGATTGCGCTAACCTTGCGCCGGACCAACCAGGGTCGCGCGCGCGGCCGGCTGGATACGGACCGGATGCTGGACCTCGACAGAATACTGACCGTCATCGCGATCTGGGTCGGCATAGGTATCGTGGCACTGGTTGCCCCGAGGCGCACGCGCTTCGTTGCCCACGGGCTCTTCCCGATCAGCGCAGCGGCATCGGTGGCGCTGATCGTGGCGGCCGTGCAAGGCCTGTGGCTGCCGCCGCAATCGGTCGTACTGCGGTTGGGCCTGCCCGGCCTGCCCTTCCATCTGCGAATGGACAGCCTGGCGGCCTTTTTTCTGGCGGCGATCGGCGCCACCTCGGCTGGCACTTCGATCTTCTCGGCCGGCTATCTGCGCAAGGGGGAGGGCACTGCGCCGGGCCTGCAATGCTTGCAGTACCACCTGTTCCTGGCCGGCATGGCGCTGGTGGTGCTGGCGGACGACGCCTACGCGTTCATGGTGGCGTGGGAGGTGATGGCCCTGGCGTCCTACTTCCTGGTGATCGCCAACCATCGGGTGCCTGCGATCCGCCGCGCAGGTTACCTGTACCTGCTGCTGGCCCATGTCGGGGCGATTGCGATCCTGCTGTGTTTCGGCGTGCTGCAGGCCAATACCGGCGATTTCACGTTTGCCAATCTGCGCGTTCAATCGCTGTCGCCGTTCTGGGCTTCAGTCGCGTTCGTGCTGGCCTTGATCGGGTTCGGCGCGAAGGCGGGCATCGTTCCGCTGCATGTGTGGCTGCCCGAGGCCCACCCGGCGGCGCCGTCGCCGGCATCGGCCCTGATGAGCGGGATCATGCTGAAGACGGCTGTTTACGCGATGCTGCGGATCGCGTTCGATCTGCTGAACCAGCAGCTCTGGTGGTGGGGCGCTCTTCTGCTCGGCCTCGGTCTGCTGACGGCGCTGTTCGGCGTCGTGTTCACGACCGTCCAGACCGACATGAAGCGGTTGCTCGCGTTTTCCTCGATCGAGCATGTCGGGCTGATCTTCGTCGGCACTGGCCTGGCGATGATGTTCCGCTCGTACGGGATGCCAGCGCTGGCGGCGCTCGCCCTGACTGCGACGCTGTTCCACGTGGCCGCGCACGCATTGTTCAAGAGCCTGCTGTTCCTCGGAACCGGAACCGTGCTGCACGCGACCGGCGAGCGCAACCTGGGCAAGCTCGGTGGCCTGATCCGGATGATGCCGTGGGCGGCCTGGCTCACGCTGGTGGGCGCGCTGGCCGCGTCGGGACTGCCGCCGCTGGCGGGATTCGTTTCGGAATGGCTCTTGCTGCAGACGTTCCTGTTCACGACCGATCTGCCGATGTCGTTCCTGAACATGCTGGTGCCATTGGTGGCCGCCGCGGTGGCTCTGGTGGCGGCGCTGAGCGGCTACGCCATGGTGAAATTCTTCGGTGTCGTCTTCCTCGGGCAGCCGCGCGAGGAAAAGCTCAAACGCGCGCGCGATGCCTCCTGGCTCGAGCGCATCGGCCTGGCCTGGCTGGCCAGCGGCTGCGTGGCGCTGGGCCTGTTTCCGGTCCCGGTGATCGACGCAATCGACCGCGTGACGCGGATGCTGGTTCAATACGGGCTGGCCGATACGGTCGATGCCAACGGCTGGCTGCTGCTGGCGCCGACCTCGGTGCAGCGCGCCAGCTACAGTCCGCTCATTTTCCTGCTGGTTGTTGCCGCCACCATCACGTTCACCGCGTTGGCGGTCCGCATCCTGTATCACGGGCGCCTGAGGCGCGCGCCACCCTGGGACTGCGGCTACCCCCACCAGACGGCCCGGATGCAGGACACGTCCGAGGGTTTCGGCCAGCCGATCCGGCAGATCTTCGAGCCGTTTTTCTGGATGCGGCGTGACCTGCCGTCGCCATTCGACGCGCGACCCCGTTATCGGGTCGTGATCGAGGATCGATTCTGGCACTGGATCTACCAGCCGGTGCAGCACGCGGTGGAGCGGGTCGCGCGCCTCGCCGGCCGGGTTCAGCAGGGGCGCATCTCGATCTACCTGATGTACAGCTTCGTCACGCTGGTCGTGATGCTGCTGCTGGTGGGGCGATGATCAGTCCGTTGGGATTCCTCGCGCAGATGCTGCAGTTCGCGGTGGCGCTGGCGGCCGCGCCGCTGCTGACGGGCTGGGTGAACCAGTGCCGCGCGTGGATGCAGAATCGGCGGGCGCCCAGCCTGCTGCAGCCGTACCGGCTGCTCCACAAGCTGTTCTACAAGGAACCGGTTGCGGCCGACAGCGCCTCGTTGCTGTTCCGAGCCACGCCGTACGTCGTGTTCGGCTGCATGGCACTGGCGTGCGGCATCATTCCCGCGCTGTCGACCGACCTGCCGCTGGCGCCGGCAGCGGACGCGATCGCCCTGGTCGGCTTGTTTGCGCTGGCCAGGGTCTTCATTTCGCTGGCGGCAATGGATGTCGGCACCGCGTTCGGAACACTGGGGGCGCGGCGCGAAATGCTGATCGGCTTCCTGGCCGAGCCCGCGCTGCTGATGACGCTGTTTTCGGCCTCGTTGATCAGCGATTCGACATCGCTGGTCGCCATTGTCCACAAGATCGCGCACAGTCAGTTCCAGATCTACCCGAGCATGGCGTTCGCGGGTGTGGCCTTCACGATCGTTTCGCTGGCGGAAAACGCCCGCGTGCCGGTCGACAATCCGGCCACGCACCTGGAGCTGACGATGGTGCACGAGGCGCTGATCCTGGAGTATTCGGCGCGCCACCTGGCATTGCTCGAGTGGGCCGCGTCGCTGAAACTTTTCGCCTACTCCTGCATCGGGCTGGCCCTGTTCCTTCCGTGGGGCGTGGCCGAGATCAACGCCCCGCTGGCGATGCTGTACGCGCTGCCGGTGCTCGCCGTGAAACTGGCCGTCGGTGGTTTTCTGCTGGCACTGATCGAGACCGTCAGCGCCAAGATGCGGATTTTCCGGGTCCCCGAGTTTCTGGCCGCGGCGTTCCTGCTGGCCGTGATCGGGCTGCTGGTCCACCGCCTTCTGGGTGCCTGAATCGTGATTGCGCTGCTGACCCAGGCCATCAACCTGTTCGCCGCGATCCTGCTGATTCTCGCGTTCGCGATGATCACGCAGCGGCGCATCCTGAGCCTGATACATCTTTTCACCGCGCAGGGCCTGACCCTGGTGGCCGCGACGATCGACGTCGGTTACCTGACGGCGCAGCATCACCTGTATGCATCGGCCGCCGCCACGTTCGCGCTGAAGGTCGTGCTGCTGCCGGTCCTGCTGCACCGGCTCACCGATCGCTTGCAGGTGCGGTGGGACGTCGAGCCGCTGCTGAACATCCCGCTGACGATGCTGATCGGCATCCTGCTGGTGGTGTTCGCGTTCAACCTGGCCTCCCCGATCGCCGCGCTGTCGGCGTCGATCGCGCGCTCCACGCTCGGCGTCGCGCTCGCCAGCGTGCTGCTGTCGTTCCTGATGATGATCACCCGCGCCAAGGCGGTGCCGCAGGTGATCGGCTTTCTGTCGATGGAAAATTCGCTCTTCTTCGCCGCCACGGCTGCCACCAACGGCATGCCGATGCTGGTCGAGCTGGGCATCGCGCTGGACGTCCTGATGGGCTTCCTGATCCTGGGTGTCTTCCTGTTCCAGATTCGGGAGCAGTTCGACAGCCTGGATATCCACCACCTCGAGCGCCTGCGCGAGGACTGACCGTGCTGCCGTTTGAGACGGGACTTACCCTGCCGCCGTTCCTGACGGGCCTGACCGAGGCGCCGCTGACGCTGCTGCTGGCTTCTCCGGTCTTCGGCGCGCTGCTGCTGGCCCTGCTGGGACACTTGCGGATCGGGGCCTGGATCAACATCGCGGTGTGCGCGCTCACCACCGCGTGCGCGGTGTGGCTCGCGGTCGAGGTCGCGCGCGGCGCCACGATCGTGGTGTACCACGAGCTGTTCTTCATCGACTCGCTGAACGTGTTTCTGGTCACGCTGACGGCCTTCGTCGGTCTGACGACGTCGATGTTCTCGCGTCCCTACATGCGCATCGAGCGCGACCAGGGTCGGATGACCGGCCCCCGGATGCGGCTGTATCACGCGATGTACCAGTTGTTCCTGGCGATGATGCTGTGCGCGCTGACCACCAACAACCTCGGCGTTTTGTGGGTCGCGATGGAGGCGGCCACGCTGTGCACCGTGCTGCTGGTGTCGGTGTACCGCACCCCCGCGTCCCTGGAGGCCGCCTGGAAGTATTTCATCCTGTGCGGCGTCGGCATCGCGCAGGCGCTGTTCGGCACGCTGCTGCTGTACCTGGCGGCCGACCGGGTGATCGGCGCCGGGGAAGGCGCGCTGCTGTGGACACACCTGAACGCGGTCAAGACCCAGCTCGAGCCGACCATCCTGTCGCTCGCCTTCGTTTTCCTGCTGCTCGGCTACGGGACCAAGACCGGCCTGGTGCCCGTGCATCACTGGCTGCCGGACGCGCATGCCGAGGGCCCGACACCGATCTCGGCAGTGCTGTCCGGCCTGCTGCTCAACGTGGCGTTGTACGCGATCCTGCGCTGCAAGGTCCTGGCCGACGGCGCGCTGGGCAACGGCCTGCCGGGGCGCGCGATGGTCGCATTCGGCCTGATGTCGGTGCTGCTGGCCGCCTTCCTGCTGCTTCGTCAGCGCGACATCAAGCGGATGTTCGCCTACTCGTCGATCGAGCACATGGGACTGATCACGTTCGCTTTCGGGCTCGGCGGCCCGGTTGCCAACTTCGGCGGCCTGCTGCACATGACGATGCACTCGCTGACCAAGTCGGCGATTTTCTTCGCAGTGGGGCACGCCGCGCAGAAAGCCGGCACCCAGGTGATGGATGAAATCCGCGGACTGCTGCAGATCAGCCCGACGGTCGGCTGGGGCCTGATGCTCGGGTCGCTGGCGATTCTGGGAATGCCGCCGTTCGGGGTGTTCGCCAGCGAATTCGTGATCCTGACTTCGGCCATGCGCCAACTGCCGTGGGCGGCGCCGGTGCTGCTGCTGGCGCTGGCGGTCGCCTTCGCAGCCGTGATGGCCCGTGTGCAACCCATGGTGTTCGGCGAAACCAACGTCAAGCGGCTGCCGCATCCTCCGGCGCTGGTGCCGGTGTTTCTACACCTGGGTCTCGGGCTGGCGCTGGGACTGTACATTCCACCGTTCCTGGTCAGCTGGTACATGCGCGCTGCCAGCCTGATCGGGGGCTGAGGGTGCAACCACTTCGACGAATCTCCGACCGAGGATACGGACCGTGCTGCCTGGCCTGAATTGCACGTTCGACCGCCTGCCTGGACCCATGCCGGTGTTCCGGGCGCGCCTGACGCGCAAGTCCTGGAAGTCGGCCGCCAGCCTGGTGCGCTCACTCGGTGGACGGCTGGTGAGCCAGTGGGGCAGTGACCGGCGTCCGGTCGATGGGCAGTTTGCGGTCCACGCCGCCTATGCGACGGGAAGCGGGCTGGCCTGGCTGACACTGGAACTGAGCGACTCGCTGCGGGTGTACCCGGGGATCGATGACGTGTTTCCGCAGGCGGCGCGGATGCAACGGGCCACCGCCGATCTGTTGGGCCTGGTGCCCGAGGAACATCACGATCCACGCCCGTGGCTGCGCCATGAGGCCTGGCCGGCCGACTATCACCCGCTGCTGTCGGAGCGGAGCGGGCAGGAAGTCTTCGAGGCGACATCGGAGCTGTACCCGTTCGTTCCCGTCGAGGGCGACGGGGTCCACGAGATTGCAGTCGGGCCGGTTCACGCCGGCATCATCGAGCCCGGTCACTTCCGCTTTTCGGTCGTCGGGGAGAAGGTGCTTCGGCTGGAAGAGCGCCTGGGCTACACCCACAAAGGCATCGAGAAACGCTTCGAGGGCCAGGACCCGCTCGAGGCGGCCCGTCTGGCCGCCCGGGTATCGGGTGACTCGACCGTTGCGTTCGGCTGGGGCTACGCCATGGCAGTCGAATCGGCTGCCGACTGCACGGTTCCCGTGCGAGCGCAGTGGTTGCGGGCCCTCGCGCTGGAGCGCGAGCGGGTGGCCAACCATCTGGGCGACCTGGGCGCGCTGGGCAACGATGCCGGCTTCGCGTTCGGGCTGGCCCAGTTTTCACGCCTGAAGGAAGACTGGTTGCGGCTGAATAGCCGCGTGTTCGATCACCGTTACGCGATGGATTGGGTCATTCCAGGAGGGGTGCGGGACGACGTCGGCGAGGCGATGCTCGAGCAGATCTCGCGTCAGTGCGTCCTGGTCGAGCGCGAAGTCGCGCGGCTGCGCTCGATCTACGACGAGCACGCCGGTGTGCAGGACCGCTTCAGCGGCGCCGGCAGAATCACCCCGGAGCTGGCGGTGCGGCTGGGACTGGCCGGGTTGGCGGGCCGGGCGAGCGGCCGTGCGAACGACCTGCGCTCGGATTTCCGCTTCGCTCCGTACGACACGCTGCAGCCGGCCTGCGCGGCGAGCAGCGCGGGCGACGTTGCGGCGCGGGTCGCAGTGCGCTTCGACGAAACGCTCGAGTCGCTGCGGCTGATCCGCGAGACCGCAGCGCGCCTTCAGAGCGCGACGGAGGGTCCGATCCATCAGGCGCCGCAGATCCGTGAAGCGGCCACCTGCGGGATGGGCTGGGTCGAGGGGTGGCGCGGCGAGGTGCTGGTCGCGCTCGAGCTGGATCCGGCGGGCCGGATCCGGCGCTGCCACTGCCACGATCCGTCCTGGCAAAACTGGCCGCTGCTGGAACACGCGGTGATCGGCAACATCGTTCCGGATTTCCCGTTGATCAACAAATCGTTCAACCTGACTTACTCGGGCCAGGATCTCTGACATGTGGGCGATCGTGCGGCAAATCGTGCGCGCGGGTGTGGTCAGCGAGCCGCCACCGGAGGCCGAGACCGGATGGCGCACCGACGTGCAGTGGATCCAGAGCGAAATCCTGCGCATCCTGGGTCGCGCGCTGGCAATCCGCCACGTCGACGCCGGTTCCTGCAACGGCTGCGAGCTGGAGATCCAAGCGCTGAACAATCCGTACTACAACATCGAGGGGCTCGGCATCCGTTTCGTGGCCAGTCCGCGCCACGCCGACCTGTTGCTGGTGACCGGTCCCGTATCGCGCCATATGCGCATTGCGCTGGAGCGGACCTACGAGGCAACCCCGGAGCCTCGGCTGGTGGTCGCGGTGGGAGACTGCGGTTGCACCGGTGGCGTGTTCGGCGAAAGCTACGCGAGTTGCGGCCGCGTGGCCAATGTCATTCCGGTGGATGTGATGGTTCCCGGCTGTCCGCCCGCGCCGATCCAACTGCTCAAGGGCATCCTGGCGGCCGTCAATCAACGGGTTCCCGCCTCGATCTCGACCCGGCCTGAGAGCCTGGGTTTTTAAGCAGGTCCGGCACTGACGCTCACTGGCTCCCGCGCGAGCCATTGGCGGCGCGGTGTGCCCCCGACAGCGGCGCCGCCGGACCCTGCTCGGCGGGCAGCGTCATTCCGAGCTGGTCGAACAAGAACGCTTCGGCGTCCGCCATCTGGCCGACCCGGATCGACAGCGAGCTGCCGATGCCGTGACCCGCGTGCGCACTGACGCTCAGCAGGATCGGCCGCCCCGACACGGTCGCCGCCTGCAGGCGCGCGGCCATCTTGCGCGACTGCATCGGATTGACGCGCCCGTCGTTCTGGCCGGTCATCATCAGCACGGCCGGGTACTTGGTATCGTCCGTCACCTGGTGGTACGGCGAATAGGCGTACAGCGCGCGGAACTGCTGTTCGTTCTTGACGCTGCCGAATTCGGTCGTATTGAACATTCCGTTCGGATCCAGCTCGACCCGAAGCATGTCGTAGAGGCCGACCCGCGACACGATGGCGCGGAACAGCTCCGGGTGCTGGGTCAGTTCAGCACCCATCAACAGGCCGCCGTTGCTGCCGCCTAAGGCCGCCAGGTGTCCGTCCGACGTGTACTTCTGAGCGATCAAGTAACGAGCCACCGCCGCGAAATCGTCGAATACGTTCTGCTTCTGGGTCAGCGAGCCTTGCTGGTGCCACACCTCGCCGTACTCGCCGCCCCCGCGCAGATTGGCGATCGCGTACACGCCGCCCGCATCCAGCCAGAGCCTGACGTCCGGACCGAGAAAGTACGGCGTCATGCTGACACCATAGCCGCCGTAGCCGGTCAGAAGCACCGGATGGCTCCCATCGGGCGCCGCATCCTTGCGCCGAATGATGCTGATCGGAACCCGGGTACCGTCCTTCGAGGTCGCGAATTCGCGCACGACGATCGCGTCGGCGAATGACACCGGGCTGGTCTGCGCCAGCAAGGTGTCCGCGGCCGCTCCACTTTCTTCGTCGTACCTCGCAAAGTACGGCGGCCGCAGATAGGTTCTGATCGAGTACAACAGCGAGCCGTCCCCGAGCGGCTCGACCTGGTCGACCGTTGCCAGCCCCGGCAGAGGCACAACGCCCTGCGGAATGCCTTCGTGATCGAATACCGCGACCCGCGACGGCCCGCCCTCCAGCTCGCGCAGGTACAGGCGCTTGGCGGTAACCACCACCGGCTCGCCGCCGAATTCGCCACCCTGCTGCATCACGTACTCCGACTCCGGAACGATCAGCCGCGCGCGCTCGAGAATGGGCTCGTCCAGATCCAGTTTCAACAGCCGGCCGCGAGGCGCCCCCTTGCGCGACACCAGATACAGTTCGTTGTCCGGCCCGATCGCGGCCGCGACAACCTGGTCCTGGAAGCGCGTCACGTGGTGCTGACGGCCATCCGGGCCGATCACGTAATGCTCGAATTGACCGCCGTCGCCGTTCGCGACCGTCACCAGCAGGTACTTGGCGTTGAAGCGGTTGTCCAGGTGGATCTCGGCCACGTTCGGGAACTCGCGCCCCAGCACATAGGCGTCCCTGGCTGGCTTGTCTCCGATCGCGTGAAAGTAGATTCTCTGAAAGAAATGCTGCTCTGCGGCCGGGCGATCGGGACCCGGATATCGCGTGTACCAGAATCCCCGCGAATCGGAGCGCCAGGCCAGGCTGCCGCCGGCAGTCGGGTATTGCACTCGCGGTATGACCTCGCCCACCTGGCGACGGGTTGCGACATCGAAGATGTGCAGCGAGCCGTTTTCGCTGCCGTTGTCCGACAACGAAACGGCCACCCAGCGGCCGTCCGGCGACGGTACGAACCAGTCGATCGCGGTGGTGCCGTTCGAATTCAGCGCGTTCGGATCGACGATGATCCGTGCTTTGGACGGGTCCAGCTCGCGCCACAGCAGCGCGAGCATTGGTTGTTGCTTGGGCGGTTGGGAGTACAGCGCGAAGACCTTGTCGCCGACGGTATAGAGCGAATAAAACGAGCTCGACGTTCGGGAAACCTGGCGCCACAGCCGATCGAAGATCGTCCTTCGCAGTGGCAGCCTGTCCAGGTATCTGCGGGCGCGCCCATCCTGCGCGGCAACCCAGCGCTTGACCGATGGGTCATCCGCGTTCTCCAGCCACCGATACGGGTCATCGACCCGCACGTCGAAGTAAGAGTCCACCACATCGTGCGCCGACGTCGGGGGAGCGCCCCGATCGAGTGCCCGTGCGCCGCCCCAGCTGATGGCCAGGCTGCCGAGTCCGATCGAAACAACCGCCTGAACCGTCGAGATTTTTCGTGTCATCCCTGCCTCCGCCACGTGCCACCGACCCCGTTCGATTGTAGGATTGATTGTCCTCGATTCGAGGCAATCCGCATGTTCGCGATGCAGTTGGCGCATCCCGGGCAGTCGCTGCGACCGTCGCGGCGCCCGGAGCCACAGCCAGGTCCGGGGCAGGTCCTGATCAAGGTCTCCTGCTGCGGTGTCTGCCGTACCGATCTTCACATTGTCGACGGCGAGTTGCCGGCGCTCGATCACGCGGTAGTGCCGGGTCACGAGATCGTCGGGCGGGTGGTTGCGCGCGGCAGCCAGGTCGATCATCCGGCCGTCGGCGATCGGGTCGGTGTTCCGTGGCTCGGTTGGACATGTGGCCACTGCGAAGCCTGCACATCGGGCCGGGAGAACCTGTGCCCCAGCGCGCAATTTACCGGCTACCACCTGGACGGCGGCTATGCCGATGTCGTGCTCGCCGATGCCCGGTATGTGTTCGAGCTGCCGGACCGCTATTCAGACCAGCAGGCAGCGCCGCTGCTGTGCGCCGGGTTGATCGGATATCGCGCGTTGCGTTTCGCCGGGCAGGCGCAACGCCTCGGCATCTATGGATTTGGCGCCGCAGCCCACATCATCGCTCAAGTCGCACGAGGCCAGGGGCGCGACGTGTTCGCGTTCACCCGCCCCGGAGACCGCGCGGCGCAGCAGTTCGCGCTCGATCTGGGCGCGGTGTGGGCGGGCGGGTCGGACCAGGCGGCGCCACGTACGCTGGAAGCCGCATTGATCTTCGCGCCGGTTGGCTCGCTGGTGCCGACGGCCCTCAGAGCGTTGGTTCCAGGCGGCACCGTCGTGTGTGCCGGCATCCACATGTCGGACATCCCCGGCTTTCCGTATTCGGACCTGTGGCAGGAACGGCGCATCGTCTCGGTCGCCAACCTGACCCGCAAGGACGGTGACGAGTTCCTGGCGCTGGCCGCGGAACTGCCGCTTCAGACCCACACCGAAGCGTGGCCTCTGACAAGCGCCAATGAAGCGCTGGCCAGCCTGCGCGAAGGCCGTCTGCGCGGCGCAGCGGTCCTGAGTCCCGATTCCAGTTGACGCTGCCGTTCGGCGCAATCAGCTCGAAACGCCCAGTTCGCGCGTCAGCCGGTCAACGCGGGCACGCAATTGCGTCAGTTCGTCCTCGAGCCGGAGCACGTGCGCTTTCAGTGCCGCGATCTCGGACACGCTCAGATCGTCCGGACCCAGCGTGCGTGCATTGGCCGGCGCGTCCGCGTCGCTCGGCGAACCCGAAAGGCAATGCATCCAACGCACTTCGCGCTCACCGGGGCGGCGCGCCAGACGCTTCACCAGCGGTCCGCCCAGTTCGTCGGCGCGCGACCCCAGCTCGTCCAGGAAGGCCTCCACTGACGATATGTCGGCAAAGCGGTGCAGCCGCTCGGTGCCGGTGCGCAACTCGGCGCTCGTCTGCGCGCCCCGCAGCATCAGTGCCGCCAGCAGCGCGACCGCCTGGTCGGGGACTTTCAGCACGCGGCCGATGTTGTGCGAGTAGCGCGCAACGCGCGCACCGCTGGATTCGATCACCAGGGTTCTGGCCTTCAATGCATCCACCGCGGCCTGCACTTCCGCCTCGCTCGCTTCGATCACCGGCGCGCGGTTGCTCTTCTGGTTGCAGCCGGACATCAACGCGTTGAGCGAGAGCGGATAGGTATCGGCGACCGTGCGCTCCTTCTCCACCAGCACGCCCAGCACCCGCGTCTCCAGCAGCGACAGCACAAGCGAGCTCATGCTCTAGCCACCCATGAAGCGGGCCGCGCGGCGGGCACGGAATGCGGCCACGCCCTCCCGGTAATCCAGGCTGCCGCCCAGCTCACGCAGAAACGCTCCCTCCAGATCCAGGCTGGCTTCCAGCGTCTGCGTGGCGGAGGCCTGGATCGCCTGTTTCGCGCGCGCAAACGCGAGCGTCGGCCCCTCGGCCAGACGGGTCGCCAGCTCGTTTGCCCGCTCCACCAGTCGATCGTCCGGCACGCATTCCCAGATCAACCCCCAGGCCTGAGCATCGACCGCCGTAACCGGCTCGCCCAGCAGTGCCATGCCCATCGCACGGGCGGGGCCGACGAGGCGCGGCAGGGTCCAGGTGCCACCGGCCCCGGGCAGCAGCCCGAGCCGGCAGAAGGGCTGAACGAAGCTGGCTGAGCGCGCCGCGATCACGATGTCGCACGCGAGCGCGATGTTGGCACCGGCGCCTGCAGCAACTCCATTGACCGCCGCCACGACCGGAAGCGGAAGATCGCGAATCCCCAGAACGATCGGCCGGTAACCCTGCTCGATGACTGCGCCCAGATCGACCGGACCCAAGGCGGGGTCGACCGATTCGTCGTCCAGATCCTGACCCGAACAGAACGCGCGGCCGGCGGCGGTCAGCAGCAGGCAGCGCACCGACGCGTCCATCCGCACTGTCGCCAGCGCGGTGTTCAACTCGCTCAGCATCGGACGCGACACGCTGTTCAGTCGCTCCGGCCGATTCAGCGTCACGGTCGCAATGCCCTGCGCAATCTGCAGCTGGATGGTTTCGAACGGCTGGGGCATGGGGAAAACCGCGCTTCGCACCAGTTTATCGGGATTTCGTCGCATCGACGGCGCGTGGCCGGGCTGCATTGATAGAATCCGCGATCGCGCGAGCCAGAATAATTGGCTGACCGAGATGAACCTGGAACCGGCCCGTCTGAACATGATCGAGCAACAGATCCGTCCATGGGACGTGCTCGACCAGTCCATCCTCGACCTGCTGTACACGGTCCGCCGCGAAGAGTTCGTGCCCCCGCAGCTGCGAGCCCTGGCCTTCACCGACGTCGAACTGCCGCTGAAGATCGATGGGGTCGATACCGGCGAAGTGATGATGACCCCGAAAGTCGAAGCGCGGCTGTTGCAGGAGCTCGGCATACAGGCGCACGAGACCGTGCTGGAGGTCGGCACCGGATCCGGCTACATGGCAGCACTGGCGGCCCACCGCGCCCGCTCGGTGCTGTCGGTCGAGATCGACCGGCGCCTGACTGCGTTCGGCCTCGCCAACCTGGAGCGCGCCGGCATCCGCAACGTACGCGTGGAGTCGGGCGACGGCGCACTGGGCTGGGTGGAGCGGGCGCCGTACGACGTCATCATCATGTCGGGATCGCTGCCGGTGCTTCCGGACGTATTGCTGGCCCAGTTGAAAGTGAACGGACGGCTGGCGGTCATCGTCGGCGAGGCGCCGGCGATGACCGCGCAGATCGTCACGCGCGTGTCGGAGAGCAGCTACGACACGCTGCCCCTGTTCGAGACGTGCATCAAGCGGTTGCGCAACGCCTGGCAACCCGATCCGTTTCGATTCTGACCGAGTACTGATCTGCGAGCGCCGGGCCGCCCGGCCAGGAGGAGAGGGAATGGTTCCACAACGCGCGATGCGCTCGTGCCTGATCGGGCTGGCCCTGGCGGGCGTCTGCTCGACAGGCTACGCGGCCAGTGACTTGTCGTCGCTTCTGAACGAAGCGCTTATGAACGATCCGGTGTTCGGCTCGGCGCGCTTTGCCGAGCAAGCCGGCACCGAGGCCGAGCCGCAGGCGCGCGCCGCGCTGCTGCCGAACCTGTCGCTGCAGGGCTCCGGCAACGAGACCCACTCCCGGGTCCTATCCGACAACGTTCAGCTCCAGCCGAACTTCACTCAGACCTTCAAAACGTGGGGGCCGACGCTGCAGGTCGCGCTGCCGCTGTACCGGGCGCAGCTGTGGGACGCGCTGTCGCAGTCGAAGCTGGCAGTGCGGCAGAGCGAAATGCAGTTCGCGCAGGCGCGCGAGGACCTGATCGTGCGGGTGGCGCAGGCCTACTTCGACGTGCTGGCCTCGCACGATGCACTGGCGGCGATCCAGACCAACAAGCAGGCGATTTCTGAGCAGCTGGCACAGGCCCAGCGCGAATTCGAGGTCGGCACCAAGACGATCGTCGATACACACGAGGCCAAGTCGCGCTACGACCAGGCGGTGGCGCAGGAGCAGGTCGCTCTGGGTGACGTGATCGTCAAGAAAAGCGCGCTGCGCGCGATCATCGGCCGCGACCCGGGTGAGCTGGCGCCGCTGCGCGAAGCGCCGGACCTGATACCGGCGCAGCCGTCCGATGTGGAAGCGTGGGCTCACAACGCCGAGGACAACAACTTCTCGGTGCTGGCCGCGCGCGCGTCGGCCGAGATCGCGCATCGCGAAACGCGGCGCGCGCGCGACGCCTACCAGCCGACGCTCGATTTGAGCGGCAGCGTGCAGTGGCAGCGCGCCACCAACATCGCGCTGAGCCTGAGCAAGGCGCCCCCCGGCGCGCCTCCGACCTTTAGCACGACGCCATACGCCACCAGCACGACCTCCGGCGCGGTCGGCGTGATCGCCACCATACCTCTGTACACCGGAGACCTGCTGCAGAGCAAGATCCGGGAGGCGCGCGCCAACGAGAGCCGCACCGAGCAGGACCTGGAGGCGGCTCGCCGCAACGCGGCGCAGTCGGCCCGCCAGGCTTATACCAACACCGACTATGGTCTGGCACAGGTACGCGCACTGGAGTCGGCCGAGGTGTCGGCCAAGACCCAGCTCGAATCGACTCGGGTCGGCTACGAAGTGGGCGTGCGGATCAACCTGGATGTATTGAACGCGAACACCCAGTTGTTCAACACGCAGCGCGACCTGAAAAAGGCCCGTTACGACTTTCTGGTCAATGGCCTGAAATTGAAAGCGGCGTCCGGCATACTGCAAGACCGTGACGTACAGGCAGTCAACGCGCTGCTGCAGCGTTGAGCAGGCCCTCGATCAGTTCGACGGTGCGGTCGGTTGCTCCGCGGTGAGCCTCGGCAAAGGCCAGCGCCGCCTGCGCCATCCGCTGGCGCCGTGACGGATCCGCCTGCAGCGATCGCATGGCCTCGATCGCTGTGGCGGCGTCTTGGACCTGCAGCGCGGCCCCGGACGCCAGGGCGTCTGCCGCGGCCCGCGAGAAATTGAACATGTGCGGCCCGAACACGATCGGGCAGCCACAGGCGCAGGCCTCGATCAGGTTCTGACCGCCCAGCGGCGCAAGACTTCCCCCGATCAGCGCGATGTCGGCCATCGCGTAATACATCGGCATCTCTCCCATCGAATCGCCCAGCAGCACGCGCGAGTCGGCCGCCATCGAATCGAATCCGGAGCGGCGCACAACCGCTCCTCCGAGCGCCGACAGCAGGCGCGCCACCTCGTCGAAGCGCTGCGGGTGGCGAGGCACAAACAGCAGCACCGGCTGCTCCGGTGCGGCCCGCGCCGCGGCCAGCGCCTCGATGATCGCGCGCTCCTCCCCGTCGCGCGTACTGGCGAACATCCATACCGGGCGTTCGCCCAGTCGCCGCCGCCAGGCGCGGCCGGACGCTAGCAACCCGCCCGGCGGGTTGACATCGAATTTCAGATTGCCGCTGACGCGGATGGTCCGCGGGTACAGCCTGGCCCACCGCCGCGCGTCTGCCTCGGTCTGAGCCGCGATCGCGCTCAAATGCGCGGCAGCCGGAAGCATCAGCGCAGGCCAGCGCAATGCGCGCATCAGTGACCGTTCCGACAGGCGGGCGTTGACCAGCGCGATCGGAACACCGGCCGCCCGAGCCTCGAACTGCAGGTTCGGCCAGATCTCGGTTTCCATCAGAACCAGGATGGCCGGTTGAACCTCGGACAGAAAGCGGCGCTCAGCGGGCGGCAGGTCGTACGGCAGGTAGCGCTGCGTGATGCGTCCCGGGAGCGCCTGCAGCAGCGGTTGCGCCGCCGACCGTCCCGTCGGTGTCATGTGGGTCAGCACGAACTGCGCGCGCGGATACCGGGCCGCCAAACGCTCGATCAACGGTTGCGCCGCGTGCGTCTCGCCGACCGAAACGGCGTGCACCCAGATCACCGGCCCTTGCCTCGCCGGTGGTGCGCCGGCAATTGCAGGCCGCGGCCCCCGCCCTAGAAACCGCTCGCGCCAGTGATGCCCGTATTCAGGCTGGCGGATGCTGCGCAGCAACAGGTACAGCGCCACCCACGGAAGCGCGAACATCCAGCCCAGCGTGTACAGCCGGCGCGCGGCGGTCGCCGACATTCGGCGAACCTGCATTCCGGACACTAGCCCGCGGCCGCCGCCAACACGTGGCGCGCCGCGTCGATCACGTCTTCCGAGCTCGGCGAATCGGCCACCCCACCCAGGTTGACCCGGCGCTCATCGGCCTTCAGGCCGACCTGCGCCGGGTCGTAGTCGCAGAAAATTCCGACCGTCGGCGCTCCAACCGCCGCCGCCCAGTGCGTCAGCCCCGTGTCGAGCCCGATCACGAGCGCGGCCCGCTCGCACACAGCGGCCAGCGTATCCAGGCCAGCGGCCGGTGCTACCCGCGCCGCGTGCATGCGCGCCGCCCGCCGCGTCGTCTCAGCGCGTTCGCGTTCGCTGCCCCAGACCAGCACGCTGGCGAGTCCCTGCTCGGCCAGCCATTCCTCGGTTGCCAGCCAGTTCTCATCGGGCCATAACTTGCTCGCGCGGCTGGCATTGGTCAGCAACAGCGCGAATCGCTGCTCGCCGATCCACGGCCGCAGCACCGCCGCCCCGAGCGGGGGCACGCGAATACCGAAGTCCACCTTCGAGTCAAGCGTGTATCCGAACGCGCTGGCCGCCAGTTGCCGATGCCGATCGATCGCGTGCAAGGCTGGATCAACACTGATGCGACGGTCGTAGAACCACGCCGCGGCGCGCTCGCGGGCACTGCGACCGCATGGGCCGGCGACCGGTCCATTGGCCCAGCGCGCCAGCATCGCGCTCTTGACCAGTCCTTGCAGATCCAGGATCTGGTCATAGCGAAACTCGCGCAGTACCCGGCGCGATGTGCGGATCTGGCTCCAGGTCGACGGCAGGTGCAGCTGGCTGCGCCAGCGTCGCAACGCCACCGGGATCACGTCGCCCACGTGGCGGTGCAGCCTCGGAATCTCCGCGAACTGCTGCTCGATGACCCAATCGATCGCGGCTCCGGGAACATGCGTTGCGATGTCGGTCACCGCTGGCAACGCATGCACCACGTCGCCCATCGACGAAGTCTTGACGATCAGCACGCGCACGCGACCACGTCCGTCAGAAAGGCAGTTGGGCGCCCGGCTGCACCTCCAGGATCGCGCGCCGAAAGTCCGCCTGTATCCGGGCCAGCGCGTGCGGATCGTCGGCTTCGAAACGCAGCACCACCGCCGGCATCGTATTGGACGGGCGCGCCAGCCCGAAGCCGTCCGCGTACTCGACCCGGACACCGTCGATCGTGATCACTTCGCGCGCACCGTCGAAACGCGCGCGTGAGCGCAACCGCTCGACCAGCTCGAAATTCTCGGCCTCCGCCGTTTTCAGGTGAAGCTCGGGCGTGCAGACCGCATCGGGCAGGGCATTGAGCACGGACGACGGGTCGTGTTCGCGACTGAGTATTTCGAGCAGGCGGGCACCGGCGTACAAGCCGTCGTCGAAGCCGTACCAGCGGTCGCTGAAGAACAGGTGCCCGCTCATTTCGCCGGCGAACGGCGCCGCGGTTTCCCGCAGCTTGGCCTTGATCAGCGAGTGTCCCGTGCGCCACATCGTCGGCCGGCCCCCGTAGCGCCGGATCCACGGGGCCAGGTGCCGCGAGCATTTGACATCGAAAATGATCTCTCCGCCGGGGTGCCTTTGCAGCACATCCCGGACAAACAGCATGATCTGCCGGTCCGGATAGATGATGCGTCCGTCCTTCGTCACCACTCCGAGGCGGTCACCATCCCCGTCGAACGCCAGACCCAGCTCGGCGTCGGTCCTGCCCAGGCAGGCAGTCAGGTCCTGCAGGTTCTCCGGGTGAGCCGGGTCTGGATGGTGGTTCGGGAACGTGCCATCAACCTCGCAGTACAGCTCGATGACCCGACAGCCCAGTGCCCGGTACAGCCGCGGCGCGGTTGCGCCCGCCACCCCGTTGCCGCAGTCGATCGCAATGCTCAGCGGGCGCGCCAGTTTGACGTCCTCGCTGATCCGGGCCACGTATGCGTCCGTGACGTCGGCCGTGCGCAGCCGGCCCGGCGCATCGGCGCGAACCAGCTTGCCCTCCTCGATACGACGGCGCAGCGTCTGCAGACCGTCTCCGTGCAGCGCCTGTCCGGCCAGCACCAGCTTGATCCCGTTGTATTCGGGAGGGTTATGGCTGCCGGTCATGCAGGCGCCCGAACCGGTCCCCAGGTGGTGGGTCGCGAAATACAGCATCGGCGTCGTCACCATCCCGACATCGACCACGGCGCAGCCGGTCGAGGCAATCCCCTCGACCAGCGCATCCCTCAGCGCGGGTCCCGACAGCCTGCCGTCGCGGCCGACCGCGATCTCGCGCACGCCCAGCGCATGCCCTTCCGAGCCTAAAGCTGCACCGATGGCGCGGACCGCATCGCGGGTCAGCGAGCGGTCCACCACGCCGCGCACGTCGTACGCCTTGAAGATCGACGGATCGATCGAGAGGGCCATAAAATCCAGTCTAACAAAGCCCTTGTTCAAGCGCGGGCCTGGTCCCGATGAACCCGACCGACTTGCCGGAGTGGCACGCGCTCGTACAGCGGCGCCGTGCGTTGGAGCCGATTCGAATAGCGGAGCTGTTCGACGACGACCCGCAGCGGGCGCAACGATTCTCATTCCAGGGCGCCTGCCTGCAAGTCGATCTGTCGCGCAACCGCATCGACAGCGGCACGCTGCAAGCCCTGGTCGCACTGGCGCGCGCCACCGGCCTGGAAAGGCAGCGCGACGATCTGCTGGCCGGCGCCGCGGTCAACGTGACCGAGATGCGACCGGCCTGGCACGCGGCGTTGCGAACGGCCCCGCGCGATCCGGCGTGGGCCGACAGGCTCGCATCGGAGCGCGAACGCTTCCTGAACTTCGCCGAGCAATTGCGCGCGTCCGGCGTCACCGGGTCGGCCGGCCTGCCGCTTCAAACCGTCGTGTGCATCGGCATCGGCGGCTCCGACCTGGGGCCGCGCCTGGTGACCGAGGCGCTTGGGCCGGGCGGGCGGGCGCGCGTGCGGTTCGCCGCCAATCTGGATCCTGACGATCTGGCCGGCGCACTGGCCGGCGCCAACCCGCACACGACGCTGTTGCTGACGATCTCGAAAAGCTTCTCGACGCTGGAAACGATCGAAAATCTGCAAGCCGCGCTGCAGTGGTTCAGGCAGAACGCACCCGGGTTCGACGTTACCGCTCACCTGGCAGCCGTCACCAGTTATCCGGAGCGCGCCGCGGCGCTGGGGTTCGACCGGTCGCGCGTGTTCACGTTTCCGGAGTGGGTTGGCGGCCGCTATTCGTTGTGGTCCGCCTGCGGACTGCCGATCGCCATCGCGCACGGCCGCTCCGCCTTCGAGGAGCTGCTCGCGGGCGCTGCCGCGCTGGATGCGCATTTTGCACAGGCGCCGTTGGATTCGAATTTGCCGGTGCTGCTGGGCATGGTGGGCGTGTGGTACGTGAACTTCTGGGGCTCGAGCACGCGCGCGGTGGTGCCGTATGCGCAGCGCCTGCGGCATCTGCCGGCGTACCTGCAGCAGTTGGAAATGGAGAGCCTGGGCAAACGGGTCGACCGCCGGGGAGCGCCGCTGCAGATCGACACAGCACCGGTCGTATGGGGCGAGGTGGGCACCAACGCCCAGCACAGCGTGTTCCAGTTTCTGCATCAGGGCACCGGATGGGTCCCACTGGACATCGTGATGGTGGCCGATCACGAGCGCAGTGGCGAGGCGCGCCCGCGCCTGCTGAATCGGTTCGCGCTGGCGCAGGCCGATGCGCTGGCCTGGGGCGACGTCCTGCTGGGCGAAGAGGCGCTGCCCCCGCACCGTGCAACGCCGGGCAACCGTCCCTGTACGCTGATCCGGCTGCCGCGGCTGGACGCACGGTCGGTCGGCGCTCTGCTGGCGCTGCACGAGCACCGCGCATTCGTGCAGTCCGTCGTTTGGAATATCAACGC
>Ga0187846_10000537_pt1 | contig 22008 bp, 25 predicted proteins | sample TC_taG_FD_161473 | JGI IMG/M metagenome (GOLD analysis project Ga0187846, IMG submission 161473) | Biofilm microbial communities from the roof of an iron ore cave, State of Minas Gerais, Brazil - TC_06 Biofilm (v2) | ecosystem: Environmental > Terrestrial > Deep subsurface > Cave > Wall biofilm...
TGCCATCCCTGTACAACACGTAGAGGCTGCGGCCGAATCGACATTCCAGGCCCCGCTATCCACTCCAGAGGTACCGAAATGGCCCTGACCAAGGCATCCCTTGATACTTTGACCCCGCAGACGCTCGCGCTGCTGCGCATCGTCGCCGCGTTTCTCTTCCTTCAGCACGGAACGGCGAAGCTCCTTGCCGTGCCGCATGTCGCCTACTTTGACCACCTACAGCTCCTTTCGCTGATCGGCTTCGCCGGGATGTTGGAGGTAGTGGGGAGCCTGCTGCTGATTCTTGGCCTCTTTACGCGCCCGGTAGCATTTATTCTGTCGGGTGAGATGGCGGTGGCCTATTTCATGGCGCACGCTTCGAAGGGCCAAGTCCTCTCCCCGATGCTCAACCAGGGTGAGCCGGCCGTGCTGTTCTGCTTCATCTTCCTGTTTCTCGCGGCTGCGGGGCCGGGTGCGTGGAGCATCGACGGACGCCGCGCGCCGACGCCCGCGCCCCGGGCGTGACGGCGGGAGGACGCCCCCTGAGGGAGGCGCCTGTTCCAACGCCCGCAACGAGCCTGCCAGCGCGCCGGGGAATCCCATGAAGATCACCAAACTCGACGTCTATATCCTTCGGGCTCCGGACACCGACCGACCCCATTGGGTCAGTCATTTCGTCGTCCCCAAGGCAAACGAGATCCTGGTGCGGATGCGCACCGATCAGGGCATCGAGGGCATCGGCGTCGCCACGAGCTATACACCGATCGAGGCCGCCATCAAGTGCTTTCGCGGCGGCATCGAGGAGCTGATCGTCGGCACCGATCCGCTCGCCCCGGAGCGGCTCTACCAGAAACTGTTCGGACTCACCTCGCAGCGGCTCGCTTTCGAGAAGGGTTGGTCGCGGGAAGCGCTGGTGCGAATTTCCGCCGCGGTCGACATCGCCGCCTGGGACATCGTCGGCAAGGTGGCGCAGCTGCCGCTGTACCGGCTGTTCGGCGGCTATCGGAGCGAGGTACCCTGTTACGTCACCTGCGCGTACTACCGCGACGGCAAGGACCTCGCCGAATTGCGCGACGAGATGCAGATGCTCAAGGCGCAGGGCCACAGCGGCTTCAAGGCGAAGGCCGGTGGCATCGGATTGGCGGCGGACATCGAGCGCCTCGGCGTCGTGCGCGAAGTGATCGGGGATGACAAAGACCTGATGGTCGACGTGAACCGCGGCTGGGATCTCGCGACGGCGATCGAGGGCGCGCGGCTGCTCGAACCGCTGCGGCCGCGCTGGCTCGAGGAGCCGGTGCGCTGGGCCGACGACCGCCGCGAACTGAAGCTGCTCGCGCGGCAGACGCGGATTCCGCTCTCGGCGGGCGAGAGCGAGCTGACGAGCTACGGCTGTCGCGCGCTGCTCGAGGAGCAAGCAATCGGAATCTTGCAATTCGATTGCACGATGATGGGCGGGTTTACCGAGGGCCGCAAGCTCGCCGCGCTGTGCGAGTTGAACCATGTGCAAGTGGCGCCGCACCACGATTGCTTCATTCATGCGCACATCGTGGCCGCCAGCCCCGCCGGCTGCATCGTCGAATCCTTCACCGACCCGGAGCGCGATCCGTTGCAGGCTGAGCTGTACGAAGACCCGCCGCAGATCGCAAACGGGTGGCTGAAACTGAAGGAGGCGCCCGGACTGGGACTCACGCTGTCTGAACGCGCCTTGAAGAAGTTCGGGGAGCGGATCCTGTGATTGAATAGCCGGACCGCCTTCATGCGAGGGCCGCGCGCGTCCGGCATTCACACACCCCGCGGGGGCGGCGGGCGCAACTCGGGGGCCGGCCGCATGGGATTCGGCCTACGGCGGGCGATCGTCGCGCTGGAGACCTGACGGGCTCCCCGGTTCTTAGTACTTCGCGCTCCCCGGCGTGCGCGGGAACGGGATCGCGTCGCGTACGTTCGAGAGCCCGGTGACGTAGGCCACCGTGCGCTCGAAGCCGAGTCCGAACCCGGCATGCGGCACCGTGCCATAGCGGCGCAGGTCGCGATACCAGGCGTAGTGGTCCGGGTCGAGCCCGGTCTCCGCCATGCGGGCATCGAGGACGTCGAGCCGCTCCTCGCGCTGGCTGCCGCCGATAATCTCGCCGATCCCTGGCGCGAGCACGTCCATGGCCGAGACCGTCCGGCCGTCGTCGTTGACCCGCATGTAGAAGGCTTTGATGCCCTTCGGGTAGTTCATGACGATGACCGGTTTTCCGGCATGCCGCTCGGTGAGGTAGCGCTCGTGCTCCGATTGCAGGTCTACCCCCCACTTCACCGGGAACTCGAACCGTTCCTTCGCCCGCTCGAGGATCTCGATCGCTTCCGTGTACTGCATGCGTACGAACTCCGAGTCGATGATCGCCTGCAGCTTCGCGATCACCCCCTTCTCGATGCGCTCCTCGAAGAAGGCCATGTCCTCCGGACGTTCCGCCAGCACCGCCCGAAGGACATACTTCAGCAGCGCCTCGGCGAGGCTCGCGTTGTCGGCCAGGTCGGCGAAGGCGATCTCGGGCTCAATCATCCAGAACTCGGCGAGGTGCCGGCTCGTGTTCGAGTTCTCCGCACGAAAGGTCGGGCCGAAGGTGTAGACCTTCGACAGCGCGAGGCAGTAGGCCTCCACGTTGAGCTGCCCCGACACCGTGAGGAAGGTCTCGCGCCCAAAGAAGTCCTGTCCGAAGTCGATCTTGCCCGCCGGCGTGCGCGGCAGGTTCGCCAGATCAAGCGTCGATACCCGAAAGAGCGCGCCGGCGCCCTCGGCGTCCGACGCAGTGATGATCGGCGTGTTGACCCAAAAGAAGCCGTGGTCGTGAAAGAAGCGATGGATCGCCTGCGCGAGGGTGTGGCGCACTCGCGTCGCTGCGCCGATCACGTTCGTTCGCGGCCGCAGATGGGCCACCTCGCGCAGGAATTCGAGCGTGTGCGGCTTGGGTTGGATCGGGTAGGCATCCGGATCCTCCACCCAGCCGACTACCTCGATCGCGGCGGCCTGCATCTCGAACGGCTGCCCCTTGGCGGGCGAGGGCACGATGGTGCCGGTCGCCGCCACCGCGCAGCCGGCGGTGAGGCGCAGCACTTCTTGCACGTAGTTCGGCAGCGTGTTGGGCGCTACCACTTGCACCGGGTGGAAGGAGGAGCCGTCGGCGACGTTGACGAACGAGATGCCCGCCTTCGAATCACGCCGCGTACGCACCCAGCCCCTGACGGTGACCGGGCTGGCCTTTGGCGCGCGACCGGCCAGGACCTCGGCGCAAGAAAGGGAAGTCATGGGCACTCGTCGTGGAAGGGAGACTTGGGTCTAGCGGGAACCGATCGGCAGTCTTCTCGCGCTGTCCGCGAGTATGCCGGCATTTTGCTCCGTCGCGCCAGGGTCGGCGCCGGCCGAAGCGGCCTGAGGCGGCGGTGTTGGTGCGGGTGGCGGCGGCGGTGGCGATCGATGGCCACGCCGTCACCGCGGCCCTATCGGCCTCGAGTGAGCGGCCCCGCCCGGGCGCTACCGCTCAGCGCGCCTTGATCCGCGGGGCGCGTGGCGGTTTGACGCGTGATCGGCGGGCGGCGAGCGGCGACGTACGCGCGCGCGCCTTGAGCGCGGCGAGGTCGGCGTTGATCGCCTTGCGGGCGGTCGTCTCCATGTGCCGATAGCGCGCGACCACCTCGTGCCCGAACGGCGTGAGCACGGCTCCTCCGCCCTGCGTCCCGCCGACGGCGGCGATCAGCACCGGCGCGCGGAATGCGGCGTTCATGTTGTCGACCAGGAGCCAGGCGCGCCGGTAGCTCATCTCCATCATCCGCGCGGCGGCCGAGATCGATCCGGTCTCGTCGATCAGCTCGAGCAGGCGGACCTTGCCCGGACCGAGAAAGTCGCCCTGGCGCAGGCTCACCCGCAGCATCAATTCGTGCATGGCTGTTGGCCGCGGTGAACGGTCCTCACGCCCCGTCGATCACGATCATATTGAAATCCGCCGCGCCGAGTCGCTTGCTGCGCGCTGCCTGATATTCCGGCGAGTGGTAGAACCGCCGCGCCTGTTCCAGGCTCTCGTACTCCACCACCACCACGCGGCTGCCCGGGAAGCTTCCCTCCAGCACCTCGGACTTTCCGCCGCGCGCGAGGAAGCGCCCGCCGTACCGCTGCATCGCCGTGCCGGCGAGCAGCCGATATTCGTCGTAGGCCGCGGGGTCGGTGACGTTGACGATCGCGACGATGTAGGCTGGCATCGACCCGTTCCCTCACCTGCGCGCACTCGCTTCTCGGCACCAGGCATAGAGCGCGTCGTAGACCTCCATGCCGAGCGCGAGCAGTGCGTGGTCGTCGGGGTAGTTAATCCCCAGCCCGCGCGACACCGCCAGCAGCCCGGCCGCCTCCGGCGCGAGATCGGGCCGCCCGGTGTCGGCGCCGCGCACGATCGCAGCGAGTCGCGCGAGCGGCGGCGAAACGAGCCCGAAGTCCTCGAGGATCGCGTCGAAGGTGCAGCGCTCGCCGCGATGCTCGAACTGAACCTCCGGCACGTCGAACGGGATCGCGCGCTCGCGCGCCGCGACAGCGCTCACCTCCGCCGCCGGGACGTAGAGGAACTCGGCATACGGGTCGATGAAGCGCCTGATGAGCCATGGGCACGCGATGCGATCGATCTTCGGACGCTCGCGCGTGACCCAGCGCGAGGCGCTGGCGCCTGGCAGGTCGAGCGCGGGCAGCCGGCGCACCACGGGTGCGCCGGCTTCGCGCCAGGCCTGCATGCCCCCCGCGAGAAACCGCGCGTCGAGCCCGGTCTCGAGGAGCATGCGGGTGGTGCTTTGGCTCACTTCGTGGCCGTGCACGCAGTACACGACCACCGGGCGCATGCGGTCGAGCGATCGCGCCCAGGCGGCGATGGTTGCGGGCAACCGCCTGAGTGCCCCGGGGATCAGCACCGGTTCGCTGTCGAAGGCGCGCGCCCGCCGGACATCGACGATCTGCGGCACGAGCGCCGTGCCGACTGTGCCGAGCAGCTGGTCGACCGAATGGGTCGGAATCGCGGTGTCCACTATCGTCGGCTAGTCAAGGTTCCGTTGACGGCGCGGCGCTTGGACGAGACGCCGCCTCGCAGCCCGTCAGGGCCATGCGGGCGAGCCTGCACCACCCGGCGATCGAACTCTAGCGCACACCGGCACCGCTCCACAACTTGCCCCGCGCGGGAGGCGTTGGAGGGCGAAGCGCGCTAGTCATCCTTTTGGCACCACCTATCGCAGGGGGATGCGATGAGGACCGCACAGACTTGAGCGGTCGGCGGCAATCGGCAATCGCTGCGACCGGGTGGCATGGCCCGGAGCCCGCTTCGCGCGCCGGGCGACGCTCAATCGAACTCGATCGGCGCGGCGCTGACCGACTGGCGGTCAATCGCCACCGATTTCACCAGCGCGTAGACCCGCCTCCCAGGGGCGAGTCCCAGCCGCCGCACCGAGTCGCGGGTCACGCGGGCGAGCAGCGCGATGCCCCCCGCGTCCACTTTCACCTCAGCGTATGGGCCGGGCTCGTCCGAAATTTCCGCGACCATGCCGTGGAGCGCGTTCTGCACGCTCAAGCCCGCCGGCGGCTCTACCGCGAGGATCACGTCGCGGGCGCGAACCCGAACTCGCACCACCGCGCCGACCGGTACGTCGAAGCGAGGGAGCACGAGGTGGCGATCCCCGAAAGCGATGCGGGTGAGCTGCTGCTGATCGTCGTGGGCGGCGACTCGACCCTCGATGACCGAGCCCGCCTCGAACCGTCCGAGGAGCGGACGCAGGTCCAGCCGCTGCGACAACTCGATCGGGCTGCCCTGCGCCGCGACGCGGCCCGCTTCGATCACGACGATCGTGTTGGCGAGCCGCATGACCTCCTCGAGCGCATGGCTCACATACACGATCAGCAACCCGAGCTCATCGCGCAGCCGCTCGATGTAGGGCAGGACTTCCTGCTTCCGCGCGGCATCGAGCGAAGCGAGCGGTTCGTCCATCAGGAGCATTCGCGGCTGCGCGAGCAACGCCCGACCGATCGCGACGCGCTGCTTTTCGCCGCCGGAGAGCCGCAGGGGACGGCGGTCGAGCAGGTGCCCGATGCCGAGCAAATCGACGATCGCCTCGAATGCGATCGCGCGCGATCCGGCCGGCGCGCGTTTGAGGCCGTAGGCGAGGTTGTCACGTACCTTGAGGTGCGGAAAGAGTCGCGCGTCCTGGAAGACGTAGCCGATCCGGCGCCGTTCGACCGGGACATCGATCCCGCGCTCGGAGTCGAACAGCGTCTCGCCATCGGCGAGGATCCGTCCGGAGTCAGGCTTCAGCAGGCCCGCGATCGCCGCGATAAGCGAGGTCTTGCCGCTGCCCGATCGGCCGAACAGCGCCGTCAGACCGCGCGTCGGCGTGCTGAACGCCGCATCGAGCACGAACGTGCCGAGCTGCCTTCGGACATGGACGTCGAGGTGACCGGACATCGCCCCCATGGGGCTGGATTGTGGCCCATGCGCTGGTTGCGCGGCCACGCCGGTCACCGACGCCCGGTCCATCAGCTGCCGAGCATTCGGCGCACGCGCCGACCGAGAAACTCCGATAGCATGAGTCCGCCCAGCGCCAGCGCGATTGACAGGGCGGCGAGCCGGGCCGCTGCACCCTCGCCGCCGGGGGTCTGTGTGGCGCTGTAGATCGCGAGCGGGAGGGTTTGCGTTTCGCCGGGAATGTTCGACACGAATGTGATCACGGCGCCGAATTCACCGAGCCCGGCCGAGAATGCGAGAACGCCGCCGGCGAGGATGCCCGGCAGCATCAGCGGCAGCGTGATGGTGAAGAATCGGTCGATAGGGCGGGCGCCCAGCGTGCGCGCGGCGTCCTCCAGGCCGGTGTCGATGGCTTCGATCGACAATCGGATCGCCCGCACCATGAGCGGGAAGGTCGTCACCGCGATCGCGAGCGACGCACCGGCCGAGGTGAAGACGAGCCTGATTCCGAACCAGTCGTACAGCGGCTGCCCGATGACACCCTTCACGCCGAACAGGATCAGCAGCAGATAGCCGACCACCACGGGCGGTACGACCAGGGGCAGGTGAACGACGCCATCGAAAATCGTCTTCCCGAAGAAGCGCCGGCGCGCGAGCAGCCAAGCACAAGCGACCGCGACCGGCAACGCAAACGCCACCGCGCGGACCGACACCTTCAGGCTCAGCCAGAGCGCCTGCAGCTCGGCGTCGGTGAGCATGGCTTACTTGAAGCTGAAGCCCGAACTGCGATAAACCCGCTGCGCCTCCGGTCCGCCCAGAAATTCCAGGAAGCGGCGGACCTCCGGTCGATCGTGCTTGGCCACGATTGCAATCGGATAGCTCACCGGCTCGTGGGTATCGGCGGGAAAGGTCCCTGCGATCTGCACTTTCCCGCTCGCTGCGGCGTCGGTGCCGTAGACGATGCCGAACGGGGCCTCACCCCGCTCGACCAGGAGTAGCGCGGCGCGGACGTTGTCGGTCCGCGCGAGCTTCGGCGCCACCGCTTTCCACACGCCGAGCTTGGTCAGCGCCTGCTCGGCATAGCGGCCGACCGGAACGTGCGCCGGGTCGCCGGTCGCGAGCCGGCCGCCACCGATCATGCCGGCCAGATCGAACCCGGGCCGGATATCCACGGTCTTTCTCTCGCCCAGAGGCGTGATGAGTACGAGCGTATTGCTCAGCCGGCTCGCTCGCGTCGCCGTCTCGATCAAGTTGCGCTGCGCGAGGTAGTCCATCCACTCCTCGTCGGCAGAGGCGAAGACGTCCGCTCCGGCGCCGCGCTCGATCTGCTTGGCGAGTGTCGAACTCGCCGCGAACGAGTACTTCACTGGCCCGCCGCCCTGGTCGCGATAGAGCTTCGCCGCCTGCTCGAATACATTCGTGAGCGAAGCAGCGGCGAACACGGTCACGTCCTGCGCCGCGGCGCATCCCGCCGTCCAGGCGATGGCGGCGACGAGTAGGCGCAGGGCCGAGAGGGTACGGGTCATCGCGGGTCCTCCATGTGGAAAACGAGACGCGGGTCGGCGAGTCGGTGTATTCTGGCAGACATAGCCCCCGGCAACAACAATCTGCGACTCGGACGAGAGCCCCCGTGATGCAAGCGCCTGGCTGCGGTGCGGGCCCGATCGAATACCGTGCGATCGGCGTGTTACGCACGCCGTTCGAGCGCGTTGAGGGCATGCCGATCCAGCCGATCGGCGCGCGCGGCGTGCGCGGTTTCGCTGCCATCGAACCGCAGTATCAACTTGGCCTGAAGGACCTGAGCGGGTTCTCCCATCTGATCCTCCTGTATCACCTGCACCAGGCGGCTCCGGGCGAACTGTTGATCCGACCGTTTCTCGATGGGGCCGAAGCGCGCGGTGTTTTCGCGACGCGCGCACCGCGGCGCCCCAATCCGATCGGCTTCTCGGTCGTGAAGCTCGTCGCCGTGCGCGACGACGGCTTGGAGATCGAGGAAGTGGACATGCTCGACGGTACCCCGTTGCTCGACATCAAGCCCTATGTCCCCGCGTTCGACGCCCGTGCGACCGACCGGATCGGCTGGCTCGCGGGGCGCGCGGAGGCCGCTCGTGAAGTGCGTGCCGACGGTCGCTTCAGCCACGACGACCCGGGCCTGACCACCCGGTAACGCGAGGGGCGCAACGCGCTGGACGTGGCCTTGAAGCGGGTCGCGCGAGGGCGACCGCCGTCGGCGGGTTTGAAAGCGCCGGGCCCGTCAAGACCCGATGCGGCGGCGATCGTCGAGGGGGCGAGTCTGAACGGCGGCTTGAGCATGGTCCCGGCACTTGCAAGTTGCCGAGCGGAGGTCAGGTTTCGGATCGGCTGCACGCAAGACCCCGCGGTAGCATGGGGTAGCGGCCGTGAAAGGAGGTTTGCGCCGCCGGCGTAAGCGGGCGCGTCAACTGAAGGCGTTGCCTGAGCGGCCTCGGGATCAGGCTAGAACGTTACGTCCCGCGGCACTCGAAACCCTAGCGCACGCAGCTCATCGCGCGTCTCTGCCGCTTCCAGCAACTCGCAAAATGCCCGGACGGCCCGCCGTTCCAGACGTGCCTTCGGCACGATGAAGTCGTAGTGCTCCTCCTGCACCGGGATGAATCCCAGTGCGTACTGCCGGGCGACGGTGTCGATTGCTACGCCCCAATCGGCGCGTCCCTGGAACACCGCCGCGGCGACGGCGTTGTGCGACTTGGTCTGTACCCCGAAGCCTGGGGGCCGGTGCTCACCGAGCAGTTTGTCGACGATGATGCGGGTACCGCTGCCGGCGTTGCGATTCACCATGACGCAGTCCGGCTCCCGCAGCGCGGCGGCGACGGCTTCCGCGGGGCTCTTCCCCGCGAAACGCGCATCCCCTGGTCGATACACGATGCCTTGCATGCGGCCATAGCCTGGCACGAGCGATAAGGCATCGGTGAGCAAGGGGCGGTTGTACTCGCCGGTCTCAGGATCCATGAGGTGAACGCCGGCGATGTCGCATTCCCCGCGCTTGGCCGCAGCCAATCCCCCCATGCTTCCCACGTACAGCGCCTTCGCCCGGAGGCCCCGTCGCACGAGCTTTCCCACCAGCAGATCCAGACCGACACAATGACTGCCGATGATGACGAGGTCGGCGGGCTCGAGTCGCTGCCCCAGCAGCTGCACCGAGGCCGTGTTCCCGGGGTCCAGGATCTCGGTGTGCTGATCGATCGTAATGAAGCCGTCGGCACCGCTGAAGGTCGTCACCGAGCCGGAGCCCTTGCCCATGGGATACGCCGTGAGTCCGTGCTCTCCCTGCACCAGCCCGACCAGCAGATACTCCGTACGTCCCCGTTCGGAGTTCACGCGCATGGGCAGTGTGGCCGCAACGCTTTGACGGCGCTCCGGCCCGAGCCCGGCGTAGGCGCGGATCACGGGCGCCACGAACTCGTGGAACGTGAAGATTGCGGAGGTCGGAAAGCCCGGCAGAATGACGACCGGCTTACCGGCAGTGACCGCGAGGCAGATCGGCTTGCCGGGCTTGAGCGCTACGCCGTGGGCGACAATCCCCGGGTCGCGGAGACGGCTCACAACCCGGTACGAGAGATCCCCGGCACCCTTGGACGTGCCGCCCGAGAAGACGACGAGATCGCATTCGAGACCCTGCGCGAGCGCGCGCGCGAGCGCATCCTCGTCATCGGGAACGACACCAAGCTGCACCGGCGTACCACCCAGCTCCTCCACCGCCGCGCCGATGATCGCGGCGTTGGAATCGTAGACAGCGCCCGGACGCAAAGGCGTGCCGGGCGCCACGATCTCGTTGCCGGTGGAGAAGATCGCCACCCGCGGCCGAAGGAGGACGTCCACTTGGGCGCACCCGAGAGCGGCCAGCACGCCGATCTCGCGCGAGGTTAGCAGCTGTCCGGCGCGCAGCACCGTCTCGCCGCGGGCGATGTCCGTGCCCGCGTAGGTCACGTTTTCGCCGGGGGTGACGGCGCGCCTGATCTCGACGCGCCCGCGATCTCCCGATGCGACGAGCTCCGTATGCTCCACCATCATTACCGCATCGGCCCCACGCGGCAGCATGCCGCCGGTCGCGATCGGCGTCGCAACCCCCGCAGTGACTTTCGCGCTCGGCATGACGCCGGGCGCGAGCACTTCGTTGTTCAGCAGCACGGTTCGCGGTTTCTCTTCCATCGCGCCGAACGTATCGCTCGCCTGCACGGCGAAGCCGTCGACGTTGGAGCGATCGAAGCCGGGAACGTCCACCGCCGCCAGGACGTCCTCCGCCAGAACGCGATTCAGCGCTGTCCCGAGCGGCGCGGTTTCCTTGCCGAGCGGCGCGAGCCGCAGGTGCGCGCGGAACCGGGCGCTCGCCTCATCACGGGTAATGACGTTGAGAAATTGGGTTTGGCCGGAATCCCGCTCCACGCCTTTCCCGATACGTGCGGTAGACATTGCTTTCGGCGGACGCAGTTATTCGTACAGATACACGGTGACCTCGCTCTCGGGTCCGCAGCCCTCGCTCTCTGCGGGCACGATCACAAAGCCATCGGCCCGGGTCGTGGAGGAGAGAATGGATGCTCCGCTCAGCGCAATGGGCTCGACGCGCCCGTCGACCAGCCGGACGCGGCAGTAGTCCACACGGCCGACAGCGGAAACAATCTTTCGGGCCACCGCGCACACGCGCGTGCGGTGCGGCCAGTCGGGCGGGCGTCCGCCGCGCAACCGAATGGCGCGGCCACCGAAGAAATCGTAGGCGCAGAGACACGACACAGGATTGCCCGGCAGCAGAAACACGGTGCTATCCCCGATGCGACCGACTCCGGCGGGACTCGAAGGCCGCATGGCCACGCCGTGGATGGCAAGCTCACCCGTCTCGGCGAGCAGCCGGGGCGCGTGATCCTCGCTCCCGACGCTCGAGCCCCCTGACACGAGGATCACGTCCGCACCTGGAGCAAGCAGTGCATCGCGGATCTTCTCCGGGTCATCACTGAGCCGGTAGTGGGCCTCGAGCAGGCCGCCATCGCGGGCGATGAGTCCGCGCAGCATGTAGGAATTCGCGTCGAAAACTTGATAGCGGCCTTTCGGCACTCCCGGAGCGACCACTTCATTGCCCGTGACGAGAATGCGAACGCGCGGCCGGCGGACGACGGTCACCTCGGCCAAGCCCAATGAAGCGATGAGCCCGACATCCTGCGCCCGCAGGCGTCGGCCGGTGGCGAGCGCCGGTGAGCCCTCCTGTATGTCCTCGCCGCAGCGTCCGACGTGCTGCCCGGGGGCGACGGGGCGGGTGATCTCAATCTGTCCCGCGGTCTCCGAGGCGTATTCGGCGGGCACCACCGCGTCGCACCCCTGCGGCACGGGGGCGCCCGTCATGATGCGTACGGCCGCGTGGGGCCGCAGCGGGCCGCCAAACGGCTGGCCGGGCAGCGCCTGACCGAGCACCGGGAAGGCGAGCGGGCTGTACTCACTTGCCCCCGCCGTCTCCGCGCCGCGGAGCGCATAGCCGTCCATTGCGGCGCGATCGAACGCGGGCACGTTGAGGGGGGCGATCACGTCGGCGGCCAAGATCCGCTCCGTGGCCTCCTCCAGCGGCACGGTCTCATTGCCGAGACGCGAGGCATGCCGGTCGATCCACGCCAAAACGGCGGGAACCTCACTTCGCCGTCCGAAGCCGTGCATGCGCACATCCGCCGCAGGGGGCGCGTCCTTGTTCATCACTGGTCCTGAATGATGCGGGAGACCTACCGCCGGGGTCCTCTCCGGACCATGGACTCTTGAGGGCGGCTCGTCAACAGGGCGGCTCCCGTCCGAGCCCGAGCCGGGAAGGTGACGCAATTCCCATGCTTCCTTCCTGCGCAATTGGCCGGCCGGGCGTTTCACTTCGCGGCGACTCGCCGCCGGATAGAAGTCTGACCGGTGCGAGAGCGCCGTCCGCGCTCGCTGAGCAGCGCCGCGGGCACGATCTCACCGGCATGCCAGAGCCGATAGCCCGCGAGCGGGCGCACGATGGCGGCGGTTTCGGCGCCGGCGAGCAACGCGCGTAGCCGCGCGATGGCCGGATCCGGCGCGCGGTCGCGGCGGCAAACCAACACGTAGTGCTCGTGCAGCACCGGCACGAACCCCAGCTCGAGCTGCGCCGCGGCCGCGCGCAACCCGAAAGCCACATCGGCGCCGCCGGAGGCGACGGTGGCCGCGATCGCCGAGTGCGTGATTTCCTCGTTGCGGTAACCCGCAATTTGCGCCGGCTCGACACGCGATTCACGCAGCAGCAGGTCGATCAGCACGCGCGTCGCCGACCCGCGCTGTCGGTTCACGAACCGTAGCCGCCGGCGCGCGATATCGGCAAACCCGCGCAGCCGATGCGGATTCCCGCGCGCCACGATGAAGCCCTGCTCGCGTTCGATGAAGCCGATCAGCGCATCCCGGCTCGGCCGGATCTGGCCGAGCAGCGCGGCCCGGGCCTCGGCGCCGCCCGGCCCGGCGGCGAGATGGCAGCCCGCGAGATCCGCCTCGCCCCGGACGTAGCGGGCGAGACTCTCGAGACTGCCGACGAACTCGAGGTCGATTTCTAGGCCGGCGTCCGGTGCGACCGTGTCGCGCACTCGCGCCAAGGCGAGATCGTGACTCGCGGCGATCCGCAGGCGCGAGCGGCGGACCGCGGCCTGGGGCGCTAGCTCGATCGCGGCGGCGGTCAGCGTGCGCTCGAGCCGTCCAGCGGCGGCGGTGTGACTCGCCAGCAGGCGCTCGCCGAGTGGTGCGAGCCGCGTGCCGCGTCCCCGTTCCAGTCGCGCGAGCGGCGCGCCTAGGCGGCCTTGCCAAGTGCCGAGCAGTCCCCACGCCGTGCGGTAGGGCACGCCGATCGCCGCGGCCGCGCCGGCGAGTGAGCCGTGCTCGCCCAGCGCCGCGAGGAGCGGCAGCAAGCGAGCGTCGACCGGAGTCGGCGGATCACCGGCGATGGTCCAGGCGAGCGTGGGCACAAGCTTCATGAGTTATGCAGGATACTGCATAATCGGACCCACTCCTGCTGTCCGGTAAACTCGGACGGCTCATCGCTTTATGATCTGGCAACATGCAACAAGCTGCATAGATGAGAACTGTGCGGTGAAATCCGTCCGCCGCCGGCGGCGCACCGAACCGTAGATCCAAGGAGCAACGTTGAATAACCTTACCCTCGCGTTCCAGCAAGCGATCGCGCTGGTCGCAAGCCTCAATCCGGAGCTGGTGCAGATCGTGTTCCTCAGCCTGCGCATCAGCGTGAGTGCAGTGCTGGTAGCCGCCGCAGTCGGTCTGCCGCTAGGCGCGGCGATTGCGGTCGGACGCTTTCCTGGCCGACAAACGCTGATCGTGGTGCTCAATGCGCTGATGGGGCTGCCGCCGGTGGTGGTGGGGCTCCTCGTGTACTTGCTGCTGTCGCGCGCGGGGCCGCTCGGCGCCATGGGCATTCTGTTCACGCCGACGGCCATGGTGATCGCCCAGGTGGTGATCATTCTGCCGATCATCGCGGCGCTCTCGCGCCAGACGATCGAGGATGCCTGGGTTGAGTACCGGGAGCAGTTGCGTTCGCTCGGGGCGACGCCGCTCGGCGCCGCGCTTACGCTGCTTTGGGACACACGGTCTTCGCTGGTGACGGTGATTTTGGCGGGCTTCGGGCGCGCTGCGGCCGAAGTGGGGGCGGTCATGATCGTCGGTGGCAACATCGACGGCGTCACCCGGGTGATGACCACCGCGATTGCGCTGGAGACGAGCAAGGGCGATCTCGCGCTGGCGCTCGGCCTGGGGATCATCCTCCTCGCCTTGGTGTTGGCCTTGAATGCCGCCGCCTACATCACCAAGGAAGCGACGCAGCGGCGCTACGGATGATCGAGGCGATGCGCGCGCCGAGCACGATCCTGCCATTGATCCTCGACCGCGTGACGTTCACGGTCGGCGGCCGCCGGATCATCGACGAGGTGTCGATGGAAATCGGCGCCGGCGCTCGCACGGTGATTCTGGGACCGAACGGCGCCGGCAAGAGCGTGCTGATGCGGCTCTGTCACGGTCTGCTCGCGCCGACCTCCGGCCGAGTCGCGTGGAATGGTGCGGACGTCATGGAGGTCCACCGCCGCCAAGCGATGGTTTTCCAACGGCCGGTCATGCTGCGCCGATCGGCGCTCGCGAACGTCGCCTATGCGCTCAAGCTGAGGGGTGAGCTTCCCGACGTGCGCCTGCGGCACGCGCGCGCGGCCTTGGAGAGCGTAGGGCTTGCCCATCTCGCCGAGCGTCCGGCACGGGTGCTCTCCGGCGGGGAGCAGCAGCGCCTCGCGCTCGCCCGGGCATGGGCGCTGCGGCCGGAAGTCCTGTTCCTGGACGAGCCGAGCGCGAGCCTCGACCCGAGTGCGAGCGCGGAAATCGAACGCGTCATCGAGGCGATCCACGCGGGTGGCACCAAGATCGTGATGACCACCCACAACCTCGGCCAAGCGCGCCGGATCGCCGACGAGATTTTGTTTTTGCATCAGGGGCGGCTCATCGAGCGCGCACCGGTAGGACGTTTCTTCACGCTACCGGCGACGGCCGAGGCCGGCGCGTTCCTTAAGGGAGAATTGCCATGGACTTGAAACGCCTATGGCTCGCTGCGATCGTGCTGAGCGCCGCCGCGAGGTTGGCGCCGGCGGCGGCGCAGCAGAAGTTCATCACCGTCGCTTCGACCACGTCGACCGAACAGTCGGGGCTATTCAAGTATCTCCTGCCGATATTCGAGCAGAAGACCGGCATCCAGGTGCGCGTCGTTGCGGTCGGCACCGGTCAGGCGCTCGACATCGGGCGCCGTGGTGACGCGGACGTCTTGTTTGTGCACGACAAAGCGGCCGAAGAGCAGTTCGTCGCCGAAGGCTACGGCGTCGACCGCAAGGAGGTGATGTACAACGACTTCGTGCTGATTGGACCGAAGTCCGATCCGGCCAAAGTGGGCGGCAGCAAGGATATTCTGAGCGCGCTGCAGAAGATCAAGGCCGGCGCCGCGCCATTCGTCTCCCGCGCCGACAAGAGCGGTACCCACGCCGCTGAACTCCGCTATTGGAAGGCGGCCGGTATCGATATCGAGCAGGCGAAGGGGCCGTGGTATCGCGAAACCGGATCGGGAATGGGGCCAGCGCTGAACACCTCGGCCAGCATGAACGCCTACATTCTTGCCGATCGCGGGACGTGGCTGTCGTTCAAGAATCGCGGCGATCTCACGATCCTGGTCGAGGGCGATCGGCGCCTGTTCAACCAGTACGGCGTGATGCTCGTGAACCCCGCGAAGTATCCGCACGTCAAAAAGGATCTGGGCGAGGCCTTCATCGACTGGCTCGTCGCCGCGGACGGTCAGCAGGCGATCGCTGGCTACAAGATCAACGGCGAGCAGCTCTTCTTCCCGAACGCGCAGCGCTGAAGCGCGCGATGCTAGCGACGGCGCGGGCGCTCTCGATCATGGCCGTTCTCGGCGCCGGTGCGGTGGCCCAAGGCGCCGAGCCGGTCAGACTGTACGCCGCGGGCAGCCTGCGGGCGGCGATGGAGGAGATCGGTGCTGCATTCGCCAGGCGGTCCGGCACCGCGGTGGTCGGCGAGTTCGGGGCGTCGGGGCTCCTCCGCGACCGGATCGCGAGGGGTGCATCGGCGGAAGTGTTCGCCTCGGCGAACATGGCGCATCCGCGCGCGCTCGCCGCTGCCGGAAGAGCGGGGCCGGTCGTGCTGTTCGCTCGCAACCGGCTGTGCGCGCTCGCCGCGCCGCGGGTGAACGTCACGTCCGAAACCCTACTCGAGCGCATGCTGGATCCGGCCGTGAAGCTTGGCACTTCGACCCCAAAGGCCGATCCGTCCGGCGACTATGCCTGGGAACTGTTCGATAAGGCCGATGCCGCGCGGCCCGGCGCGTCCAAGGCCCTTGCCGAGAAGGCGCTCCAGCTGACCGGCGGTCCCGACTCGGCGCCCCCGGCGAAGGATCGCAGCGTGTACGGTATGCTGGTCACCCGTGGCGATGCCGACATCTTCCTCACCTACTGCACCAACGCGCTCGTGGCGCAAAAAGAGGCGCCGACGCTCAGGATCGTGGCGATCCCGAGCGCGCTCGCCGTCGGCGCAGACTACGGGCTCACCGTGATCGACGGCGCAAGTCCCGCGGCGCGCGAATTTGCCCAGTTTGTGCTGTCCGGACCGGGGCAGGGGATTTTGTTACGTCATGGATTCACCCCTGTCGCATTACCTTAAACGGAAAAATCACCATGAAAATCAGTGCCCGAAACGTACTCGCCGGTAAGATCCTGCAGGTGACCAAAGGCTCGACCACTGCGCACGTGAAGATCGAGATCGCGCCGGGTGCGGTGATCACGGCCTCGATCACGAACGAGGCGGTCGAAGAGCTCGGTCTCAAGACCGGCGACAAAGCCTTCGCGATCGTCAAAGCATCCGACGTCATGGTCGGCAAGTAGGTCGATGCTCGGCGCGCGCGGTGCTGCCCGCCGCGGACTTCTGCTTGCGGCCGCAGCCGCCGCAGTTGTTCCCTTCGCGTCCGCACCGAGCGAGCGGACGATCACCGATGCCGCGGGCCGTCGGGTCGCCGTTCGCGCTCCCGCGCGGCGCGTCTACGCCGCCGGTCCGCCCGCGTCGATTCTCGTTTTCGCGCTCGCGCCGGATGCGCTGATCGGGTGGACCACGGCGTTCCGGCCGGCCGAGCGGCCGTTCGTTCCGGAGCGGTACGCGGAGTTGCCGACGCTCGGGCGGCTGACCGGCCGCGGCAATACGGCGAACATCGAGGTCGTGCTCGCCGCAAAACCCGATGTCATCCTCGACTACGGGACAGTCAACCCGACTTTCGCATCGCTCGCCGATCGCGTGCAGGAGCAGACGGGGATTCCGTACCTACTGCTCGACGGCGCGTTCGATCGAATACCGGCGGCGTTTACGCTGCTCGGTGAGCTGCTGGGCGCCCGGGCGCTCGCCGCCGATTGGGCACGCTATGCAACCGCGACGCTCGCCGACATCACCGCACGCGTCGAGCGCGTTCCACCGGAACGACGGCCCAGGGTGTACTACGCGCGCGGACCGACCGGGCTGAACACCGGGCTTGCCGGCTCGATCAACGTCGAGGGGATCGAGCGCGTCGGCGCGGTCAACGTTGCGGCGGCGCTCGGTCGTGGCGGACTCGCCCAGGTGTCCATCGAACAGGTGCTCGGCTGGGCACCGGAGGCGATCATCACCATCGACCCCAATTTCTACGCCGACGTGTGGGACGATCCGCTGTGGCGGGGCATGCCTGCGGTGCGCGCCGGGCGGGTGTATCTCGCGCCGAACGTGCCGTTCGGGTGGATCGACTTTCCCCCGTCCGTCAATCGACTGATCGGCATGCGATGGCTGGCGAAGGTCTTGTATCCGGACGCGTTTCCCGAGGAGCTGCGCGCCGCCGTGCGCGACTTCTACACGCGAGCCTACCATCAGACCCCGACCGAGGCGCAGCTGGACGCGCTCCTCGCGACCGCCGAGCGGCGCACCAGAGGCACATGACGCGGACCGGCTGGGCGATCGCCGGCGCCGGTTTCGCCCTCGGTACGCTGGTTGTCATCGCGTTTTCCGTCGGGCGGTTTCCGGTGGCTGCGGGCGATCTCGCGCGTCTAGCATGGGCACGCCTTAGCGGTGCACCCCACGAGCTGCCGGCGACCGTCGAGACGGTGGTGTTCGCCGTGCGCGGCCCGCGCATCATCGCGGCGCTCGTCGTGGGCGCGGCGCTCGCCGGAGCGGGTGCTGCCTATCAGAGCTTGTTCCGCAATCCGCTCGTTTCGCCCGACATCCTCGGCGTGTCCGCCGGCGCCGCGCTCGGCGCGATCCTCGGGATCTTCATGGCCCTCGATGTGTGGGTGATTCAGGGGCTCGCGTTTGCGTTCGGGCTCGCCGCGGTCGCGCTCGCCTACGCCATCGCATCGAGCATGCGCGGGCACGATCCGATCCTCATCCTGGTGCTGGCCGGGGTCGTGCTCGGCGCCCTGTTCGGGGCTTGCGTGGCGCTGCTGAAGTACCTCGCCGATCCGTACAATCAGCTCCCGGCGATCACGTATTGGCTGCTCGGCAGCCTCGCGTCCACCACCGCCGGCGATGTGCGGTCGATCGTCCTGCCGGTCAGCATCGGCCTCGCGGCGCTGTGGCTGCTGCGCTGGCGCATCACCGTGTTGTCGCTCGGCGACGAAGAGGCCGCGGCGCTCGGCGTGCGTCCCGGACCGATGCGGTTGGTCGTGGTCGCCGGCGCGACCCTCATGACTGCCGCCGTCGTATCGATTTCGGGGATCATCGGCTGGGTCGGATTGCTCGTACCGCACTTTGCGCGGCTCCTGGTGGGGCCGGATTTCCGGCGCTTGCTGCCGGTCGCCGTGCTGCTCGGCGCGGCCTTCATGCTCGGCGTCGACACCTTGGCGAGGACGGCGGCGCGGATCGAGATTCCACTCGGGGTGCTGACCGCGTTTCTCGGCACACCGATCTTCCTGTGGGTGCTGGCGGCCGCGCGGCGGAGCTGGCAATGAGGCTCGAGGCGCAGGCGTTAGCGTTCGGCTATCGCGGCCATCCGGTCGGGCGCGAGGTCTCGCTCACGCTCGCGGCGGGCGAAGTCGTCTGTCTCCTCGGGCCGAACGGCGGCGGCAAGACCACGCTGTTCAAAACGCTCCTTGGGTTGCTGGCGCCTCAGGGTGGGGTCGTGCTGCTCGACGGCGTCGATCTGCGCGCCCTGGACCGAGCCGAGGTGGCGCGCCGCATCGGCTACCTGCCGCAAGCGGTGACCGGCTATTTCCCGTTCCTCGTCGAAGACGTCGTGCTGATGGGCCGCACGGCGCACTTGCCGCTCTTCGCGACGCCCTCCACGCGCGACCGCGAGATCGCGCGCGAGGCGATTGCACGGATCGGCGTTGAACATCTCGCTCGCGCCGAGTACACGCGCATCTCGGGCGGCGAGCGCCAGCTCGTCCTGGTGGCCCGCGCGCTCGCGCAGGGGACGCCGCTGCTCGTGATGGACGAGCCGACGGCGAGCCTCGACTTCGGCAATCAGGTGAAGGTGCTCGAGCGCGTGACCGCGCTCGCGCGCGGCGGGATCGGCGTGCTTATGTCCACTCACGATCCAGACCAGGCCTTCCTCTGCGGCGATCGGGTCATCCTCCTGCAAAGCGGTGCGATCGCGGCGCAAGGCGCGCCAGGAGAGGTCCTGACGCCCGCGAGCCTGCACGCGCTGTATGGCGTGACGGTAGAGGTGGTCGAGGTCCCGCTGCCGTCCGGACGATCGCGCCGCACCTGCCTGCCGTCGCTCGCGCATCACTAGTGCCGGCGAGGGCTGCCGCCCGCGCCCCGGGCGGTGCCCACGAACCGCCCTCGGTCCCACCGCCCCCTGCTAGAATTCGTGCTTTGCAATCAAGAGGTTTTGGCGGACCGGCCGCGGGGCGCGGGATTTCGCCAGCGCTCGCATGAAGGTGTTCGGGTTTGCCGGCTGGTCCGGCAGCGGCAAGACGACGCTGATCGAGCAGCTCATCCCGCGGTTCGTCGCGGCGGGCATGACCGTCTCGCTCGTCAAGCACGCGCATCACAGCTTCGACGTGGACCAGCCGGGCAAGGATTCATACCGGCATCGCGAGGCGGGCTGCCAGGAGGTGCTCGTCAGCTCCGACCGGCGGTGGGTGATCATGCACGAGCTGCGCGGCGATCCCGAACCGGCGCTCGACGAGCAGATCAAGCGCATCGCGCCGTGCGATCTCCTGCTGATCGAAGGGTACAAACGCTATCCCATGCCCAAGCTCGAGATCTACCGCGAGACCAACGGCAAGCCGTTGCTGCACCCCGAGGATCCGTACATCATCGCGATCGCGAGCGACGTCGAGTTGGCAACGAAACTGCCGCGCTTCGACCTGAACGACTACGACCGGATTGCGAAGTTCGTCCTCGGACACACCGCCTTCAAGTGAGCCGCATCCCATGAGCAACGGCTTGCTGTCGGTCGAAGAGGCACTCGCGAGGCTCCTCGACGGCGCGCGAGCGATCGCGGACGTGGAGACCGTGCCGACGCTCGCGGCGACCGGTCGCGTGCTCGCCCGGGCGCAGACCTCGACGATCAACGTCCCGCCGCTCGACAACACGTCGATGGACGGCTACGCAGTGCGCGCCGCCGACTGCGCGAGCGGGAGTGCGCGCCTGCCCGTCGGGCAGCGCATCCCGGCGGGTGCCATAGGCAAGCCGCTCGCGCCCGGGACCGCCGCGCGCATCTTCACCGGCGCGCCGATTCCACCCGGCGCCGACGCCGTCGTGATGCAGGAGCAATGCGAAGCCGTCGACAACGCAGTAATCGTCAAGCACGTACCGCAGCCCGGCGACTGGGTTCGGCGCGTGGGCGAAGATATCCGCGCGGGGAGCACGATCCTCGAGGCCGGCGTGCGGTTGCGGGCGCAGGAGACGGGGCTCGCCGCCTCGGTAGGCCTCGCCGCGCTGCCGGTTATTCGGCGCTATCGCGTCGCGTTGTTCTCGACCGGCAACGAGCTCGTCATGCCGGGCGAACCGCTGCCCGCGGGCGCGATCTACAACTCGAGCCGGTTCACGCTCACCGGTCTCGTACGCATGCTCGGCTGTGAGGTCGAGGATCTCGGTATCGTGCCCGACACCCTCGACGCGACGCGTGCAGCGTTGCGCAAAGCGGCTGCCACAAGTGACCTGATTCTGACCTCCGGCGGCGTGTCGGTGGGCGACGAAGACTACGTGAAACCCGCAGTGACGGCCGAAGGCAGCCTTGATCTGTGGCGCATCGCGATCAAGCCCGGTCGACCGCTCGCCTTCGGCGCCGTGCGCCGGGCAGCTGGCAGCGAGGCGAGCTTCATCGGGCTACCCGGCAATCCGGTGTCGAGCTTCGTCACCTTCGTGCTGTTCGTGCGGCCGTTCGTGCTGCGATGTCAGGGGATCGCTCGGACCGAGCCGAACGCATTCGCAATGCGCGCCGATTTCGACTGGCCCAAGCCCGATCCGCGCCGCGAGTTTCTGCGCGTAAAATTGAACGGGTCCGGCGGGGTCGACCTCTTTCCGAACCAGAGCTCTGGCGTGCTCACCTCGACCGTCTGGGGCGACGGCTTGGTCGACAACCCGGCTAAACAGGCAATCAAGCGCGGGGACTCGGTGCGCTTCTTGCCGTTCTCGGAGCTACTGCACTAGCCGTGGTCAAGCTGCTGTATTTTGCGAAGCTGCGCGAAGACCTGGGTACCGCCGCCGAGGAGATCGCGCTACCGCAGGGCGTCGCGACGGTCGCCGCCTTGCGTGCGCACCTCATGGCGCGCGGCGGGCCTTGGGCGTCGGCGCTCGCGCAGCACCGGGCGCTGCGCGTCGCGGTGAACCAGGAAGTGGCGCAAACCTCGACGCCGGTCAACCCGGGTGACGAAGTGGCGTTCTTTCCGCCGGTGACGGGAGGCTGACCATGCCGGTGCGCGTGCAGACTGAAGACTTCGACCTGAGCGCCGAGATCGCTCGGCTGCGCGCCGGCAACCCAAAGATCGGCGCCGTCGCGAGCTTCGTCGGGGTGGTGCGCGACTTCAACGACGGC
>Ga0187846_10000538_pt1 | contig 21994 bp, 25 predicted proteins | sample TC_taG_FD_161473 | JGI IMG/M metagenome (GOLD analysis project Ga0187846, IMG submission 161473) | Biofilm microbial communities from the roof of an iron ore cave, State of Minas Gerais, Brazil - TC_06 Biofilm (v2) | ecosystem: Environmental > Terrestrial > Deep subsurface > Cave > Wall biofilm...
TCTTATAGCCGCTCCGGAAAATAATTTACTGAGACGTGAATTACTCATTAAAGGGTATGGAGATTATGATATGGTAACTCTTGATAAGATACTTGATACATTGATGGAAATGAGTTGGATTAAACGTGAAAGAGTTGGAATTGGAAAGAATAGCGATTATCTCTATCATCTTTCTGGTGAGCCACTTGAATCTCTCATGAAATTTAGAATGTCAAGAAGTGGAGGAAAAGAATGAGTGGAGTCTTAAACAAAAAATCTTGGCCGGACGATTCTATGAGTGATTATTATGTTGTAGATGTCGTAGGTAATACATTAATTAATAAAGCTACAGGTGGAGTTTTAAGTAATCAACCTGGAGATAATCATTGGGAAGAGAGACCAGCAGGTTCAGCAGGTAATTATGAAGTATTTAAACAGAGTGGAAATTTAGCAGTTTATTGCCCTCAAGACGGCTTTGGCAAAGCCTTTCTACAATTCTATTTCTATCTTCCTGATGTTCCGAATTTATGAATAAGTTAATTTTATTAAATCAATCATCACCAAAACCTAAAATTAAAACGAGAGCTGATATAATAAATGTTCAGTCTAATTTTTGTAACCTTAGAGACGCTGATGACATTCCAATATTCACAATCTATTTAACAAGTTTATACGCTAATAAACAATATGACAAGTTTGATGATTGGTTAAATCGTTTAAGAGCCGCAGGCTCAACACATATTGATATAGGTTTAACAGCTAAGTACGATGAGAATTTAGGATGGGTCAAACAATACCCAATTCCTGATATAGACTTAACTAACGGCCTCTTTTTGTTGAAACAGATAATTCATACTATCATAAGCGAAAATTTCATTCCACACATTCATCTATCGATGGATGATAATGGCCTAAATTGGGCATTTGCTAATCTACCAAGTATTATAAATCAATTAATAGACTATGCTCCATACTGTTTATGGAATACTGGATGGGATGGATGTTTTCCTTCTTGGAATAGGAATCAAACTACTGCTGCTATATATCTCCTACGTAAAATTCTCGGTCAGAATGCTCAGATAGCTACAGAGTTTGGTGGACCTGGAGGATTTTTTCCGTATATTGATATGGGATTCGGAGAAGGTGATTATATCGGTCCACTACAAGAGTTAGATTGTTTATGTTTGGAGTACGGTAATGGCGGCTCTATACCATTACCAGATTGCGGGATGCAACAGCAGGGGACGAGATTACTAGGAAGTGCTTATAAACCTCTACTAATTCCAGGATGTGATGAACATTCTAATATATACTATTTATCTTCACCAAGAAGGAGAGGACCGATGAATATTTGTATCTATGAATGGGTTTGGGGTGGAGCGTACAATCAAATTAGAAAGTTAAATAATCCAAATGATGCAAAGACTATAGCTCAAGGATTTCAGAAATATGGTTATACGTCATTCGGAAATGGACAACCATGAACTACAATACAGAGAAATTGAAAAGAGAAGTCTACTGTCCAGTCTGCAAAGTTTATCAAATAAGCGATCAGCCTAATCCAGTTTGTGATAAATGTGGTCGGACTTTATTGACGACCGTTCGCAGCTTATTGAAAGGAGAGATTATCACAAAATGAGTACGAAAACATCAGATATAAAAACATTCAGCGAGTTTGTCGCAGGAGTCAAAGATTTATTAGAACATAGTGCTACTGAAAAAGGATACAACAATACTGGAGTAGATGGCATGAATGAAATGTATCAATTTGTACAGAATTTATCTCATAATGACAATCATGCTATTGGGGAGATACTTTATAAGTGTGTGAGGTTTACTAATAAAAATGATAAGAAAGATTTAGTTAAAATAGCAGCTTGGGCGTATTTGATCTGGAAGTTTGGGATATGATTCCAAATGATTTGATTGAGGGGAGGACTATGATTAGATATATGATTAGTGCATTAGAATCCAATAGAAGCCTAACGGAATGGGAGAGCGAATTCATCCAGTCAGTTAGTAGTCAATTTGATGAAAAAGAAAACTTGTTAAATAGACAGTGCGAGAGACCAGAGCAGATATATGATAAATATAATTAAGCTTCTCATATTTAATATCAAGACTAGATGGGTAGAATTAATTGACAAAAAGGTTCTGATCGGTGATAAATTAATTTATGAATTATCAAAACTCACCTATAAATCTGCAAAGGATTTTTAAGATAGATCAATGAACTCTAATGAAGCCTCATCTTACTAAAACGAAGCTTTCTTTGTTCTGGATAAGTCTGTTCCATTCCAGCTAAAGATCCTAATCCTAGTGCGGTATCAAGTCCGACGTTCTCAGAAAAGTCTGGCTGCGAATTTGCTAAATCATATAAGTCTTGAACAAAAATTGGAGTAAAAGACTTCACGATTTGTCTATCTATTGATGTCTTACTTCCATACTGATCCTTATAACTGCCAAAACTAAGAGTCTCTGCTCTCTTAGCCGTTAGGATGGAATGAACTAATGAAGCCGCTGGAGACTCCTTATTCTTCAAATACTGTCCAATAACATCCAACCGCGATGTTGGAATATTACTATCTTTCTTCCCAGCCAGGAACCGAGCGGCTCCTACAACTAGTTGTTGAAACGAAGCCCATGGGTCTATTACATGAGTTCCAAATCGAGATTTCATAAAATCTGATGATAGAATATTAGTGCTAATCTTAGCTCCAGCGATAGCACCTAGTGCATTGATCGTTGTTCCTAAAGCCGCAACGCCTAGAAGACTCTTTAATCCTTCTAGTCTCATCCCCTTAGGAAGATTGGTGTATAATTTTGGATCAAACATCTGAAAACGAGACGCCATCATTCTAGGAGACCACAATAACACATTTAGCTCATTAGTCATCCTATTTAATCTTCCTAAGTCACCTCTTCCAGTAACAGTATTAATATATTTAGCTATATCTTTAGCTTCTTTAGACGCAACTATAGTTGCTTTGTCACCTACTCCAACCGTAGTAAACATTTCATTTCCTAAACTCTCAGCTTGCTTAAACATGCTTTTAGCTGTGTCGAATCTAGCTTTATTAAGAAATCCAGTATAGGCTCTTTGTGAAGCGCCTACAGCTTCTTTTACGATTGGAATTTCACCAGCATAGCTATTAAGGAACTCTTCTTCAGAATTCATTATAGAGCCAGGTTTAGATAAGAATAATCCAGCTTCTCTTGATGGAATATAAAGGGGATCTTCTTGAATTGCTTGCATGGAGGCATTATAGAATTCTTTATTACCAAAAAACTTAAACATATCTCTAAAAGCTGGATAGAACTCTTTTCTGGCTAGCAATCCAACTCCATGTCGAAGTGGAGCGGCTAGGCTAAGAGCGTTTTCCATAGATTTCATTGTATTAGCTAACTTAGCAATTTTTATTCCAATAACTCCAACTCCACCATGAAGTTCTATGATTTTGCTAGCAAATCCATTGCCAAACACGTCATCTAAAATATTTAGTTCATTTCTCTGCGGAATTCCCTCGCCATTAAGGATCTTATACAATGCAGTATAACCTCTAGCTTTCTCTCCAGGCGTAATATTAGCTTTTTTAACTGCTGTAAATAGACTATCAGTATCTTGTTGATTTAATCCTAATGCTTCTCCTGGTTGAACTTTTTCATATTCTCCTCGTAACTTACTAAGACTTTTAGCAGCTCCAATAGCTCCTTCCTCCTTAACACTTTCAAATGCTGCGAATCTTTTCGCTCTTTCAGCAGCGTTAATAGCCTGTTGTTTAACATTTAATTCCTTTGCATTGCCAATAGCATTTATTAGCTTGGCAACAGCTCCTTCTTCAGTTTGTCTATCACCTGAAGAAATACCTTCCTTTCTCCCTCTTGGAGTTCTTGAGCCAATACCAGTTCCTGAGAGAAGGTCTTCCGTAGTAGCTCCACGCCCCCTAGACTCTTTATATGTTGATAATATCTTCTGAATTTCTGGATTGTAGATTCCGGTATTTGGGTCTGCAATTGATCTGAGAATCGTGTCTTGCGCTTCAACAGACCTCCTCGCACCGAATTTACCATAGATTTCTCCTAAACGAATTGTAAATCCCTCATCATGACCGGCTCGTCCAGGTTCAATATGAGCCATTTCATGGAGGATGGTGTGTAATATATTAGCAGAAGCCTCATCTGGGCTCATTTTACCAATAGATGCAAATGGATTAACTAAAATAGCTGATTTATTTTCTCCAGGATTTGGAATATGAATTCCATGAAATTTATCATCAAATATAAATCCAAATTTTTCTAACCTATCCTTCCAAACTTGAGTTCCGACGGATTTCATAGCTTCATCTAAGATTGAGCCTAAATTATTAGCCAAGGCTTGGAAAGTTAAATTATTTTTAATTGAATCCATCTCATTTCTAGTTAGCTGTCCTTTAGGATCATATAAAGATATCTTACGACCAAAAGTACTTGGAAATTCTCCCTTTCCGACTATCATCTCATCCATTCCACTATATAATCTTTTTAACTCATCAGCACGCTTTCCAATACTAGGCTTTACAATATTATCATCTATATACTGAGTAATTTGTTCTTCTGTAGAACCTCTTAATTCTTCTCTGTTAGCTGTAAATGGATAATCCGAGTGGCCTTCTGCTACTTTTGGTTTAATATCTATCGTTAATTCACTGGGAACATTAGGAATTTGACTATCGAGATATCTGGTTCTGGTGCCCTGATACATTCCATTGTTTAATAAATGTACATCAATTCGGCTCGAAAGTCTTCTTGTAGAACTTTCAGGCTCACTCATTTCAACATCAGCAGATGGATTACTTAATGTCGTAATAGATTTTCCAGTTTTTTTAGGCATATCTTCCAAATAATGTTGTAAGTCTTCTGGTTTAGTTTTAATATGAAGATCAGCTAATCTAATATTGCTTTCTACATTTGAGTGTTTTGATAAATTCTCGACAAAATCACTAGCTTGAAACATATTAGAATCTTTAGGAATTTTAACAGAAACTCTAGTTCCAGTTTGTGTTCCTTCAGGAGCGACTTTAGATTTTATATCAACTCCTTCAAGTAATTCATCAGGAGTTCCAGAAAATGAATGCTCCATTAATTTGCCAGTTTTAGGATCTAATGCAACTGATGTAACATCAGCTCTTTCTCCACCTAATAATGGTGCCGCTTTGGCTAATCCGAATCCACCAGATGCAGAAATGTCTTGTCTCTTACCACTAGCGCCTAAATTAGTAAATACACTCTCTAACTCATCTTTAGTTAATCCCCTACCATTATCATTTACGTGTATAGTATTATTATATCTGTCTAAAATAACGTCAATCTTACCTTCACTTCCCAGATGTCTAGTTGCATCAATAGAATTTTGTAGCAGTTCTTTTGTTGCTATTGGTGCTATATCTCCCTTATAAAGTGAAGTTCCAAGAACTTTTCCTAGAGATCTTATATCAGCCCCAATAACTAATTTTCCAGATTCAGTTCTAGCGGCTTGAGGCTCTTCTAGTGGAGTAGCATAATCTGGTGGTTTCCATTCCTTAGCTAAACCCTTAGTTACTTGTCTTTCTGCAAACTCAGTTTTTTTAGCCTTCTCAAATGGGTTAACGAAAGGCTTTTTAGCTTCTGGCTGCTTAATTTCTGAAGGAACCTCATCTCGAATATCAGTAATCTTTTCCGGAATTGTAGGTTGTTCACCTAAGAATCTACCAGATTCGTCATAAATCTTCTCAGTCTTAGGAGTAATTTTAGGAGTAGCTTCAGGAACTTTAAGATCCTCAGCTTTATAAGGAATTTCTCTACCTACCCGTTGTTTAATAGTTGGAGCTCTTTCAGAAACTGGAATTTTTTCTTTTCCTATTCCAGCAATGCCACCCGCAGCTTCTAATCCACCAGTTAGAAATCTTGAGTAATCTTTTTCTTTAAGTCCTCTGTATACATCTGAAAGTCCCTCAACTGTTACTGGAAGAGATAGTAATCTACGAGCGGCTACTGCACCTTGTTTTATAGCTGGAACTTCTTCACCAATTCCAGTAGCACTCAGTGCCAGATTTAGTGGAGACGTTAATCCAGATACGAACTGTCCAGCACCTTTGGCAGCTCCAGCAATAAAACCTCTTAATTTGGCTTCAGAGACACTTCTTTCAGTCGTAGGCTGATCGATAGCTTCACCTATTTTAGTAGCAACTTTAGTTGGAAGTTCAGTTATAGGTTCAGAAATAGCCTTCCAAGCCTTACTAAAAACACTTGGCTTTTCGTCTTTTTCTTTTATCAGTTTAGCGTAATCTGGTGGTTTCCATTCTTCTTCTTCTTGAGCAACAGGAGTAGCATAATCTGGAGGATTCCATTCTTCTTCATCAGACTGTTGCTGTCTGAAAGGAACTGGCATTATTCTCCCAAAATTTGAGAAAAAATTAAGGGAACAACAATCGTAGCATCGGATTTAATAACAAATCGAGGAGTTTTTTTATTAAGTTTATCCCATGTTATTTTTTCGTTAGGCTCAGCACCACTATATCCACCATATGAAACATCAGCATCAGTAACCTGAGCAAAATAAGCCCAATGTTTAACCTTATCTCCCAAATGACAATCTTGTCTAAGAAATGGAACCACACAAATAGAAAAATCACCAGCTATTCCGCCACCAATTTGGAAGAACCCCTTTGGAGCTTTTTCTCGAAGATACCAATCACCTAAGTAATTTAGAGCCTCATAATCATTCTTCATTATATTGGAATCAACTTCCATCTCTCTAACAAGTGCTGAGAATACCTGTCCTAATGTAGAATCTCCATTACCTGGAGTTACAACTGGAATTTTCATTTTCATAGCCGCTAAAAGCCAAGACTCTTCTGAATCTACTTGATAATATTGCTCAAACTTCCCATCGAGTAAAAGCTCTCCAAGAAACTCAAATGGGAATTTTCTTTCATCAGATATCTTCCACTTTTCGATAATTAGATCTTCTACCCTTTTCATAGTCTCGGTGGGGATAGCGGCTGTAGTAACTCTATTAAATTTCTTCTTGCCTATTTCTTCATCATCGTCTGGACTCAAATTTTTATAATTTGGAATCTGTAAATAATCTTGGTTTCCAACTAAATTAAATACATCTTCTTCTAGATTAGCTCCAGTACATGAAATTCCAGAAACATATCCTTTATAAATCATCTTGGCAAGAGATATTCCTAATCTAGCAGTGGATGCCGCTCCGGCTAGAGAAACAAACATTTTGCCACCAGTATCTAATAAATGTTTATATGCTAGTGTAGCATTTCTGAGTTGTATAGCGTTATATTGATGGTAATTTTTAGTGACGAATCTCGAAATCCCCCCTGAAAGCTTTACTCCAATAGGAGTTTTCATTTCTCTAGGAATCATTGTTGTTGATCTAAGGATTGTGTTGAAATATCATGATTCTGCATCCAATCGCCTAACTGACTAGCTTGGATATTATATTGCTTCCCATTTCTTCCAGTTACATTATATGTTCCATCTTCTTGCTTAGATGGAGCATTCCGCTGTTCGCCTCTAGTAGTCGTTGTAACTCTACGAGTCTGTTCAGGATTTATATCTGTTATAGATGTCGTTGGTTGTCCACGTTTTTTTATTATATCTTCATAATTCTTAATCTGAGCGTCATGCATTCTTTGATTCTCTTGGAATGTTCTATTCGCCTTATCCATTTCATCTTTATGCGTTGCATCTTTTCTAGCCATTTCTAATTTATGCCTTTCTTCTATGAGGGATTGGTATTCTTTTTGGTTTGCTAAATGCTCTTCAGTCGTTTTGGTTCTATCAGCCAGTGTTCGTTGAGCAAGTTCTATTTTACTATTAGATTCGTCGATTTTATGTTGCATATCAGCTTGTTTTTGGGCACTTATCTGGTCACTTTTCTGCTGATTTAATCTCTCTTGAGCAGATCTGACGTCAATAGCTTCCTGTCCAAGCCTTCCTTGCTGAGATAATCTTTGACTTTCGATATCAGTTTGCTGCTTAGCAGCTTGTTGCCTAACTCCTAATTCACCTCTTTCATATGCAGTCATTTCAGCATATGGATCATGTCCCATAACTGTTCCAGTAGATTTATCTTGCTGTTGTGATGCAGCATCTTGCATATCATATATACGTTGCATTCTATTTTGCCTTAAAGATAGATCAGACATAAATTGAGCTTTCTTCATGAAGTCTTGTAAATCTCTCTCTTTTACTTGATTAGATAAATTCAATACGTCAGAAAAACTAGTATCTTGTTGTGGATAAGGATTATAAATACCACCTGGATTATTGGCAAGGCTTTGCATGAAAGTTGGCATACATCACCTAGACGTGAACTACCGATCCTAAAACTCCAAGTCTCCGATTTCTAATATCTTGCTGATTTTGGCTCAATTGTCCAGCTTGGGCTACTTGATTTCCGAATGTTTGTGTTAATGCTGGAGTAGTTCCATATAATGACGCTCTACCACCAGCAGAAGCTAAAGCTGCTTGTGTGGCTGCATCTCTATTTCCAGTAGCTACAGCCATTTCAGCCGCTCTATTTCCTTCAGCGGCTTGCATAGCAGCGGCTCTATTTGCCTCAGCAGTTTGTAAATCGACTGCTCTATTTCCAGTAGCAATATTTAACTGATTAGCAACATTAGCTTGATTAATTTGATTAATAATATCTGCATTTCTTTGTGCTGCTGATGTGGACAATGCACTCTCAGCACCAGCAGCAGAAGCATATGGTGCAGCAGCAGATAATCTATTTTGTGCTCTATTTTGAGCGATAGTTGCCTCTACATTAGTGCTTTCATCAGCTATTTGTTGAGCTTCATCTCTAGCCATTTGAGCCTGAACAGCATTATAATTAGGACTATATCCACCAGCTAACGCTCTTTGTCTATCAACATTCTGTTGAGCATTTGCATAAATTGATCTAATAGGAGAAATACCCCTTGCTCTTATATTAGCAATATCAGCATCAGAATATCCACCTGTAGTCGCTAGATTCGATAAATTAGCTAATGAACCAGTAACATCAGCCGTTCTAGAATATGCACTCAAAGCCGGAGATATTGTTGGAGCCGTTATTTGTGGTAATGATGATGGTGGTATTTGTGGAGCCGTTATAGACTCTGGTGCTCGTATAGGTTGAGAAGCAATTCTAGCATAATCAGCCATTATTCTATCGTAATCACTACCTTGCGTAGCAGCGGCAGCAGCAAATGTGGATGGATCGCCAAACAAAAAGGAAGGTCTTGTTGGTGCTATACTGCCAAACGGTGGTGCGCTCAGTCCATTAGGCAACTCTAATCACCTCTAGAATACCTTAAAAACTCGCGTTGTCTTCTTTCTTTAAGTCCTTTGACCTCTATTAGTTGTCCATCTTTATGAACTTTATCCCATCTAGTAAACATATCTTCAGTTACAGATTGTTCATTATTTATAATTTTGTATAAAGTGGAACTAAGAAAAGCATAAAATCCAAGATTGTAACAGAAATCGACTAGAGCATCAATTTGACCGTCATTTAGACTTATTGACGTAGAATTAAATAGGTGCATTTTAATTTCATCACATTTTATATGTAAACAGAGTTCAGCTTCACTCTGAGTTATAGTCAATCCTAATTTAACCGGTTCTCCATTATAAATAGTCGTTCCATATCCAATAGTTAGAACTCCAGCAGGATCTGGATATGCTGACAACCTCAAACCTTCATTACTGGCAACAAATTTTTCTGAACTATTTTGAATCATTGTAAAATTTTACGCTCCCCAAACTACACAATCTGTAACGTCTGATACATCTAGTGCAACAGTAGACTTAAATTGATTATAAGTGTTTACATCAACTATTGTGCAAGTTTCAGCATTGTAGAGTTTGTGTTCACTAATCATTCCACCGCATACCTGAAATACTGTTCCATCTTCAGCCTGAACGTAATCTCCGATACTAATTGTCTTGCCTGTGCAATCCGTGATGCTTTTTGCCATTTTATAACCTCACTTAGAAATTCCGATTTCTCCTTCGCCTTCGATTGATAATGATGTAACGGCACTTGCACCACCGACTAAAAAATCAGCAACGTCTAATCTCATCAATCCATACCAATCAAACGCGCTATTAGCAGGTATAGAAAGTCCTTGTCCGATTACTTCAGTTCCGGCCGCATTTGCACCAGTTGCACCTAACCATAATGAAAAAGTGACTGCACTTACTGTTTTATTAACTATTCGTATATGCCTAATAATTACATATGTATTAGCATAGGCCGTTCCTATATTAACTCCACCAGTCGTAGTTGGTGGATTTAAGATATTCGTTGTGAGAGTGTTTGATAATGCAACTGGACCGAATCTAAATGATTGATTAGCAGCCATCTTTATTTCTCCATTTTACACGATTTCAAATACAAGTGACGTTTCAACATCTATTCCATTAACCGTATTATTCCAATTCGTCCCACCTACAACGTCCTGGAAGAAAGCAACATGACTAGAATCAGGAATGTCAATGAAGGACATGCCTAATTGGGCTGGACCTGGACGATTTGAAATACGTGCAAAATATGGAACACTTACAGTCGTGGTAAAGCCACCTGGAATTTTGCGAAGAAGTTCTGTATTGAGCACGCCACCTGCATTTGTATTATCCACACGAAGCAACCACATCAGAGAATTTCCACTGACTCGATAGCGGTCAGTAATCACATTGGCAGCAATTACCGTCCATGTCATTGTACCATTACCTGTGTAGTCGCTCGCATTGAATGGCGTAGTGATCCATACGCCCTGATCGTAACTGATTAACACCCAATTAGAACCGTCATATACAAACACGATATAGCCACTTGCATTGACTGGCATCGGTGCTGAAGTCACTTGATTAGCGAAACGATTTCCTGCACTTGAACTCGCCGACTGATGCGTGAAGGTAATAATTTGTGCTGCTGTAATATTCCGAATAATAAGAATCTGATTGAGCGACCCAGCAACGATGCCCGTCATTTGCGCACCAGATGCACCATTCCACTCGATAATTTCATCTACACCAGAAACAAATCCTGATGGGCTCCAGTTATTTATAGCTCCAGTAGATGTATCTCCGTTGAGTGACCGTAAATTTTGATATGAAGGATCCGCAGTTGAGCCTTGAGATTGTAGGAATTGCCCAAGTATTCCAGGTCCTACTGATCCAACCTGCTGTGAGCCAGTGCCTATTAGGACTCCATGAATAGCTGGACTTAATCCTTGCAACACGTTTGGACTTAAAAACCAAGGATCGCTAACATCGACAATATCATCAGGGCTGAGGATAAATGGGCTCGATATCCCGCGCGGACCAGGAATACCTGGAATACTAATTCCATCTTCTCCATCTATCCCATCTAATCCATATGGACCAATAGAACCAGAAGGACCGATAGGACCAATAGGACCAGAAAAGCCTGGAAGTCCATCATCACCATCTAAACCATCTAATCCATGAAATCCAGGCAAACCTTGTATTCCTTGTATTCCTTGTCCAGATGATGCTGTAACTTGTGAATTCGTAGAACTTAAAGCACTAATTAAATCATGAATTACCTGATATAGTGGATTATCTCTTTGTTGCAACCCCGTATTTAATAATAGAGTATATAATCTGGCTGGATTAATCATGTCACATTGGATAGGACTTTGCCACCGGTTTAATAAAAATTATGACTTTAGAAATTTGAAAAACTTCTCCAGAATTAGTAGTTGTAATTTGAAGTTTAGCTCTTTGCTGAGTAAAATTAGATAGCAGAGTTGGTTCGATTGATGTTAAATCATTCATCACTAATGGATTCAAAATATTAGATTGAAGCTTATCAAAACTATATAGAGTTAGTCTGAGATTTCCAGAACCTTTAACTCTCAACCTTATAAGACCATAATGATTTACTAACTCCTCACCAGTTAAGACCTTAGTCTTTGGCATTATGGCATAAATCCAAATTCAACTGTTGGGTCTTGAATCGCTATATCAGTTGTAGTCCCGTCTCTAGTGGATGAATAAATTGTATCGTTAGCTTTAAGTGGAGTTAAAATATAAACTCCTGAAGCATCAGCAAATGTAACTGTTAGAGAACCAGCAAGAACCTGGCCGGTAAATATCGCACTATTTGGTACTCCAGTAGCAGAAGGAGCGCTAAGAGAATTATCACCTTCAAGGTATAAATAAACAGTTGTACCAGTAGCTATATTACCGAATTGTGGAAAGAAAAATATAATTTGTACGTCACTTTGAAAGATAAAATCTTGAGCTAAAACTACATTGTCATGTACTTTATTAGATGAATCAGTATACTGTATGTGTGCAGCGACTACATGACTTAAGCTTCCACTTCCATTACTAGGACCATTAACTGTAAATTTATCTCCAGCTTTGACGCTAGCCGTTATTGGAAGTGTCCAACTGAATGACTGAATTGTATAATTACCACTAATATATGAGCCAACGGTCGGAACAGTTCCAGCTTGTAGGGCACTACTAACAGTGCTAGTAGTAGTGCCACGTAAAGCCATACCATTACCAAGCATCGATAACATTGATGGTAATGGAGATTTTGGATACACAAAAGATTGAATAGTTTCAAAACTTGTCGGATCTAATAAAGCACTCTCAGTGTTAGCATCGAATTGTAATTTAATTCGTTCTAATCCAGGATTTGATGATCTAATAACGTGCGGAGAATATAATGTTGCACTTGTAACTACAAATCCAGCTTGTAAATTGTTAAATGCGGTGGGAGTGCTTGCTCCATCAAGATATATTGAATTACTCAAATCAAAATTAAGTCTTGTAGTTATATCGAATGGTGGAGATGGCCCAGGAGCACCACCACAATTATAGTATGGGTCACTTATCACGCTAGAGTCAGATGCACCAGGTTGGAACACTCCTAGAGTAGTACCTTGACATAATGACCATTGATTCGGAGTCCCAACACTATATGGTCTTAACTGATAAGTTCCCATCTAATCAACCTCCATAATCAGCTCCTATAATAACATCGTTAGTATTTTGTATTGCAACCGTATTAACACCACTCAGAAATGACCATGGTGTCCATCTAATATTTTTAGAATCAAATCCATTTTGATAATCACCGACTAAAAGAATTTTATTCGGAATGATACAATAAAGTTTCTTATTAATCGGATTGTTAACTACCTGAATCTGACCATATTTATTTCTATCTAGGTTTCTCCAATAATTATCAATCTTCCAACCTAATTCTGGTACTGCATATCGTCCATTAAATGTATTAAGTCCCTGATATGTAGCAACAATTAAAGAATCTACATTTACACCACCAGAATCTAGAACAGTTGCAATTCCATGAGGACAAGTTCCTATAGAATTATCAACAGGGATAAAAGGCCAAGATGATGGGTCACCGCCATTATCATCAAAAGAAACAGTTCTGGATCTCTTAAAAACGTAAAGAACATCTCTCATTTCCTGAAGATTTGAAATAGGATTACCATCAAGAGGAACTGTTATTAATCCAACAATATTATCGATTGCTTCTGGTTCACCAGGTTGACTCACTAATATCAGTGAAATATCTGTATTATCAGCCGCTAAGCACAACCTATTATGGTATAATCCTAGAACGGCTCCGGCTGGAATTGTCGTGTAATTTCTTATTAAATGACTAGCATCACTTAGTAAATCTGAGTCATAAAATGATATATTATTTAAAGCTGTAGTAGTGTTATCGTTAATTACAGCATTTGGGACATAAAAGAATTGGTATCCACTTAAATTTCCATTAAATGTAGGAATAGTTTTAGTAGCTACTAGCAACCTTTTAACAACATTAGAACTACCACTTGTAGGAACACCACCAAAACTGACTGAACTTCCAGAAGACGTCGCAAAACTTGTTAAAATTGATGGAGGAGCATTATATCCAGATGATGTTTGCGAAACAAATCCAAATACTTTAAATCCAGCATCAGTATGTCCAGCAGCTCCATTAGCTATTGTCATAGTTCCAGACATGCCACTTCCGGCAGCATTTCTAGCGCTAGTCCCATCACCGGCATACACTTGTAAATTTTGTCCACTCATTCCCGATTGTAAAGTCAATGCACCATTTGAATAATCAGTAAATGGACTTATATAGCCTCTACCTGCATACGGGATGAACGCGAAATCTGTCATTCCAGCAATAGTTAATATTGGTCCATAAACGGTTGATGAATTAACCACATGATATATATTTCCATTTCCAGAGCTATCAACAGTTAATACAATTAGTGTATTAGCTGTTTGTGTAGGATAATTATAGATTCTCTTAACATTAGAGAGAGGAATAGATACGTTCTGACTGATTCCAATTCCAGGTCTTGTTCTAATTGATGATTCACCAATAAAATCTATGTTACGACTAGCAGAGAAATGATCTATCGGACAAGTATCATCACTTCCCCTTTTCCAAAGGCCATTAAAAGCCGGAATTGCTATTCCCTGATGTCCACGGACTGTCATTTGTTTTTAGTAGCTTGCTCCACGATGTTTGAATGAATGACGAAATGGTCGCCGTCTAGTAGTAATAGATTGCATTCCTCGAATTGGAACACCTAATGACCTTGATAAAGCGCTCATTGTTAATGAGTCTAATGCAACGGCTCTTTCTGGATTTTCAGCAATAAACATTGCGCACAAAGCGGCTGTTTTATATTCCAAGTATGTCTTAATATTAGTGAATGATGGCAAACTCACTCCAACATTTCCAATTAGAATTGGAGTAGCAAATATAGAGGCAGTATAATCTATTTTTAAATCATTATTGGCATTAGCTGCTATGAGATTGACCTGTTCATTTAGCCATGCCCAAATAAGAAACATAGAGATTGTAGTTCCATCCTCTAAGTAATGAGGAAGAAAATCTTTCTTTAACATTGGAGTCCATTGATTGAGCCCTGATGTGGACTCCCATAACTGTTGAATTTCTATTAAATCCGATGGCAAAGATGGAGTTGTACTAAATCCAAGAATATTATTTCCGGCAATCATTGTTATTGGTGGAGAGCTTGTCTTATTCGTTACTGGAATGCCATTTAATTCATATATTTCCTGTAATTCATCAAGAGCTAAATTAAGATATGGCAAGCAGATAGCATTAGTGTATTGAGTCTGAGCAGAATCATTCATTAGCACTGCAACGGTCGAAATAATATCAGATGGAGCCGGCATCACCAATCCATTTTCTTGCCACCATAAAATATCATTAATGATGATACAACATGTCCTATAGCATTTACTAAATAAGACGGGCTGTATAATGCACTCCAGCAATTACATGACTTCACTGGACCAGATGCGTCAGCAGCCATACTAATGATTATTACACAAAATCCTCCCAGAGCGAGAGCTACTCCATTATTATTTCTATCAATTCTAGACTGAGGTATTAATTCCATTTACTTGCAAAGTAAATATCAAATCTGTCAAATATGAACCAAATAACTAGAAGAATAAATATCCCCCATTCTGGGACATAGCTCTGTTGTAGCCAGTGTAACATTACACTGCAAACTTAATATCTTTAGCCGCTGGATGTGATGGATCGATTGCTCTACAACTTTGACAGATGGGATAACTAGGATTTCTCATAACTCCACAGAATTTACATGGAACTAGTTGAACTATATGGAAATCTTTTAGCCAAGGTTTATCATTCAAGTTCAATGACCTAGCGGCTATTCTCATTTCATCCCAAATAACAAGAGGATTACCATTCGAACGAGCCCAGAGCGAATCGGCTGATTTTACTAAAACTCTGAACCAGTTATCTTGTTTCTCTTTGACCATTTCTAACATAATTTTATATTTCGTTTTGATATCCATTATAGTTTGCTCACCTAGTACAAAAAATAATCCAGGCATAGAATCACCCATGTTACAATTAAACATACCATTACAATAATCTTTAACTAAAGATTCAGCAACCTGAATACTACTTACTGGAATTTCTAATATCGGCCTTTCAACATCTGTATCACTCCACCAAGAACTTCCTCCTACAATTAGAATACTAGGTTTTTCGTACAAACCAGCATCAATGTGAAACTTTCCAGGTACAATCGTAATTTTATCATCATCAATTGCTTTTGGGAAAATTGATACAATCGTAGACTTATCTAAAGGATTTTTTGGCGATCGAATATATCTTCTCTTACTATTCGAGACATTACTAAACTCTAGTTGACTCCTATCAGGAGCTAAAACAGGAAGTCCGACCCCATCAGTCATTCAAAACACCTCAATTTATTGTTTTTGTAAATCCTACGCCAGAACCGTAGGCTAATGCATCTCCAATTTCAGTCTCATTACCAAATAACTCATCTTCAACTCTTTTAACTCTAGCTAAATATTCTTCTTTAGTCTCGTTCTTGTCTTTGTATTTGATAAATGAGGTTTGGCTCATAATAGCATATAAATTATCAATTACGAATTTACATCCTTCAAAGAATGGAGGAAGATAGCTTCCATTTTTATCTTGAAATACCCAAAGAGGCTCGTATGATACTTTAGTCACTAAATCAGTCTCTCCAATAACTGGAATTAACCTCTCTAAAATATATTTCTCTCTAACCCACTGTTTATATTTTGGCAATAAACGAACCTCAGGAAAAATCAATTGAAATCCTTCATCAGAATAATCTGTCAATCTTTTTTCATATTGATCTTCGGAAAATATGACTCTGAATTTTGGCGATTTACCAAAATTGGTTCCATACATACTTAGAAGTTTTTCATTAATGCTTTCGATTGATTCTCGAAGTTCCATAAATCCTCAAAAAGTGAGCTGTCTCCATTTCTGAAGACAGCCCACAGAGCTAATTTTTATTTCTCAGCAAAACCCATCTGGACTTCTAGTGTAATACCAGCAGTAAACGTGCCTGACCAAATATTTAATAGATATGAGCTACCTGGAAGCAATACAACTACAGGAGCTTGATGGATAAAATGCATAGCGGTAGCAACGTTAGGTGAAGGAGCAGCGACAGATGAACCATATTGAAATTCGTAGGTATCTCCAACAATATCAGCAGAACCTTGACGGAACCAATCATTTCCCAATGCTCTTACGTTAGCAGTTGCAGCAGTGGCAGTAACGGCTCCCCAAGTGGCCTGGACAGATGACTTAACGTTGGAAAGAATGTTTGAGTTGTTAATAGTTAGCTGTGTGCCTCCAGAGCTAAACCTATTTCCCTGATCTACCTGATGAGTAAAGTTCTTAGTAGCAGCGCCACCCCCAACTACTGTACTCATCAATCTCAAATATAGAAGATATACGTTTAGCAGTCCACCGTTATATACAACCAATGCAGGAGTAGTAGCAACTAAAGTTGTAGGGTTACCAGTAACAATACCAGTACCAGGGGTAGGAGTACTAGCTACATAATAGTTTGCAGAATCTCCAATCTGCAAATCTCGGCCAGTAACTCCAAGTACGACTGACTGAATACCAGATGACAGAGGCATTGTTTTTCTCCATTTTCCGGCTGGTTAGAATTAACCAACCATCTCCATTCCTTATGATGGAGACAGAAAAGCCTAACGCTCCACTTTATTTTTTGTTAACTTTTAGCAATAGACTCTAGTAAAGAATCATTAGTTGCAATAATTTCTGAAATTGCATATTTCATTTCAGCAATTATTCTCCATTTTTTATGGCAGATATTACATTCTACTAACTCACCGTCTCTTACAATTATAATACTCTTTACACATGAACAAAAAAATGTAATAACAGATACTACTCCTATTGGAGAAGGTTTGCCAAGTGTAGAAATATTTGCTGCTAACATATCTTATCCTTTATGAGAATTATGAGAATAAACAAGCATTTTGGTCCGTGACTTGCCATCTTCCATTACGTGCCATTAAATCTACTGACCCTCCGGCAAAGACTGAAAACGTAATAGCATTAATAGCGGAAGTCCCAGTATTCAATAATCCTGGAGTAACGATAGTATGTGCAAACGGGGTAGTTGAAGTAAATTTAAGTCTAATACCATCATCAATTACTGGAGTTGGAGCCGCCAACGTACCAGAATAGACTCCAGATTTATTAATATCATACGTATGAGGAGTATGTGGATTGATTGGTCCATTAAGATTAAGAACAGTAATTGCATCTGGAGCAGACCCTGCAAATCCAGTCTCCCAATTACCCAAAATTGAACAATAAAATGTTGTAATGGTATTCACGCCTACAGTAATACCAGTTGCAGCGGGAGCACCATTAATAATATCACCAGCAGAGGTTAATGGATTAAAATTAATCCCATAAACTTGTAAAGGATTGACACCTCTATTATCAATAGTTACAAATTCTCCAGGAGTAGCGGCTGGCATAGCAACACCAGTCCCAGGAGATACGTTAGTAACTCTATTAAACATAGTTGTTAACTGAGTAGCAGTAAACTGGTTACTTCCTAAGGCAGTAACTAATGGAGAAAATGATTGAGTTAATAGCCCAGTGAGACGAGAGAAACCAGTAGCTTGATCAGCAGTATACCATCCACCAGGCTGATTTGGAAGTTTTGTACTAGCTAAAATTAAAAATGAATCTTGCATCTGTGTAATACCTGTACCTCCAGCTATGTCATTAATAGTATCACCACTAGTAGGATTTCCATAAATTTGGATTTGACCACCACTATGATTGATAATCATTAAATCTAATCCACCAACGGCTGGTGGTAATGTTATTCCAGCACCAGTAACACCTGTATTAGAAGTTACACGAACTATAGCTCCTGTTACTGGAAATGCTGAATTTTGAGAATTTCCAATAGCAGGTACGCTTTCATTGAATAATTCAGCAAATAAGCCAGTTTGAACAAAAGGTAAATATTGAACTACTCCACCAGATAATGACGAAATCTCCCTACTCCAATTGACATTTAATATCGTTCCATTATTAATGTATAAATTAGGAGTAACAAAGTCAATTAATAATGCTCCTGGACCAGCCTGACCAACATAGCTTCCGGAAGTCCCATTTGTGGGCGGTCCTGGATTTGTTAAGATAGGAGTATTGCTATTGATTAGAGCACGAAGCATCGCCCATATACTTACAGGAGTAAATGGGCTCTGTCCAACGCCAGGATCTTGAGTTGTGACCATCTTTTTCTCCAGTTCTCTTAAAGAACCATCACAATGACAGAGAAAAACGAGAGTGCAATAATTTCTTATTGCACTCTCATGTTAATTAGCTAGTCTTCAAAACTCCTGCCCAATATAGTTGCGTAGTCGGATCAAATATACAAACTACCGGAATATTTTGAGTAGGAGTTATCGAAGTTTTAAATTGTCCAACGCCAGTTCCGGCTGGAATTACTCCTGGAGAAACATTGGTAAATACTAAAATCAATATATGAGCACCAGTTACAGGTGGGTTAATAGTAGATAATGCTACAGTTCCACTAACAAATGTTAGGAGGTTAACTAATGATAGAGTAGCTGCACTAGCAACAGTAGGAGGAGTAGGTTGTTCATTACTTTGTACTGTAGAGAGATTTTGAAAGAGTACATCTGCCATTTTAGTATCTCCTTTTAATATCCACTTGGGATAGCTAAATTATCAATATATGCAGTTCCAGCAGGATTAAGTACAAATGTTTGAAATCCTACAACCATATAGAATATATCAGCAGCGGCAACTCCACCACTAGCACCTCTTAATTCAAATATTTTTCGACCATCACTTGTATAAAATCCTATTGGAAGAATTTCGGCACGTCCCCATACAGAACTTACAACAAAATCAATACGTGTCTTGTTCCAATTAAAATGTTGTTTAATTGGTGCACCAGCAAGCTGCATATTATCACCAAAGTATAGATTAAGAGATTCGTCTCTAGGTGCTTTATGAATGATAGAAATTAACTGACCAATTTCTTCATAAGCCTGAGCTTGACAAGGATGCGTCCATGCTTCAGGATCGAAATTATTATCAATACCCATTCTATTACCAATCTTATTTATAGCTAATCTAGGCAACGGAAGTGTTAATGCACTATTACTAGCATTAACTCGATTTGATCGAATCTCTGGTGTAACAGATCTATCATATCCAAGCCAAGTTCCAGTAGAAGCATTATTATGATGATACAGAGTACCATATATTCCAGGTAGAGCAGTAGGATTAGATAGTCCATCAACAACTAAGACATCCGTAGCTATAGCACCAGGGATGGATGGAGTTACGGAAACTGACTTGTTCTCAACATCCCATGTAGTAATTGGGCTCTTACCTCTAAAGATTGTAAGAGTCGTATCATATACTTGAACCATCTGATCAAATCTAACTAATCTAGCGCCGAAAGCGGCATCCATTGTATAAGTATCTACACCAGCAGTAGTAGATACAGCGTTAATAGTTCCTACTTGACCAGTTCCGCTACCCTGTAGTTGAGCATCTATCTGCCTCTTAATTTCTACTGTTGCTCCAGCAGCTAATCTCCTTACTACATTAATTACTGCTTTACGTCTATCATCAGTAGACCATTGAGTTAGTTTAGTATATTCAATATTTTCTGATAGAAATACAGGACGTAGAACGGCTTTGTCCCAAGTAGGACCGCCACCTCTGCCAAGATCTCCGCCATCAGGATTAAAATATTGAAATCTTCCACCAGGTCTAATTTCCATTGGGGCACGCATTTCACGATACGAAACTATTTCAACATCACGTTTCTTAATATGCGCAAAAAATGTGTCGTCAGATTCAAATATGGTAGTTACCTTAGGAAGAACTCTTTCAAGTTCCGTTCCGGCAACTACAGATTCAATTACAGTTCCAGCCATCTAGCCAACCTTTCTAATCTCTCATAAAGAATTCTGATACTGACTCTCCTTTACGTCTCTCATTTTTACCTTTTGATTGGCTAGGTTTGCCAGTTGGAATTGATTTCCTCACATGAGGAGTTTCTTCTTCTCTCTCTTCTTCATCAGTTTCTCGTGTACGAGAATCATTCTTATTATCTTTTAGAGCTTCAGCTCTAGCTTTTAAGATTGCCTGTTTGAGATTTGACTTAGCTTTTGAAAGATAATAAGATTCAATTTTTCTTTGAGAATCCATTGAGAATTTAGAGTCAAAAGATGATCGCCATAAACGATCAAGATTATTCGTTATGGACTCATCACCTGCTAATGCTTCACCTAGATATTTCATAGCATCATTAACCGCATTCTTCTTAACATAGGATGACATAGCATTCTTTGGATCGATATATTCAGAAATTGTAGCTCTCAACTTATTATCAACTCTCATCTGCATTTCATCACGTGTGCTCTCGAATCTTTCTCTTACAAATGATAAGCGTTCATTTTCAATTTCACGCTTAACATTATCAGTCTCTTCAGATTTTTCTATTATTCGAGTAGGTGGTGTAAATTTAGCCGTTCCAAACACGAACTGATTGACGAGCAGAGCGGCTTGCTTTAAATCTTCATTGTCAGTACTATTAGCTTCCTGAATCATTTCCATAATTAATCTTTTGTTTAAATTTCCGGTAACATGCCAATAAGCATCCTTATCAACCTTAGCTAAAGTTGAAAGATAATCATCAACAATGAGATTGAAAGCTTTATCATCAGTCTCCTTCACTTCACGTAGAATACGCTCAGTGTTTCCAGATAAAAGCTCAGACTCAAATTCATTAAAGATATCTGCCTTCTCAGCAATTTCTTTAGCGTCATCAAATGAACCGAATAACTCAGTGTATTGTTTATCCCTGTAAAGCATCTTCTCAAGAAATGGAAATTTCTTAAAGACATCTGGATACTCTTTAAGAATTTCTTTTTTTCTAGGAGGAGCATCTATCTCCAAGTCTTCTTCTTCATCTCTCAAATCAAACTTTTCAATTTCTTCTTCAGGCTCAATTAATTCAAGTTCGTCATCTTTTCTTTCTTCAGATTCTTCTTTTTTTTCAGGTTTAACAGATATTTCTGG
>Ga0187846_10000539_pt1 | contig 21994 bp, 18 predicted proteins | sample TC_taG_FD_161473 | JGI IMG/M metagenome (GOLD analysis project Ga0187846, IMG submission 161473) | Biofilm microbial communities from the roof of an iron ore cave, State of Minas Gerais, Brazil - TC_06 Biofilm (v2) | ecosystem: Environmental > Terrestrial > Deep subsurface > Cave > Wall biofilm...
TCCCGCAAGTGGGCGTGGTATTGGACATTCACTCGGGAGGCAACGAGGGCATCTTCGCTCTCTGCACTTCTTTCCATCCCATTCCCGACCCCGTGCAGCGCGCCGAGATCGCTCGGGTTGCAGAACTTTTCGACACCCCGTTTATCAACATCTATTCGAGTGAGATGGCGAGCGGCCTTCTCACCGACGAGGCAGAAGCCGATGGAAAGGTAACCATCGGAGGTGAATTCGGCTTCGCCGAATCGGTTAATGCCCAAGGAGTGTTACACGCCTACGAGGGGATCAAGAACGTCCTCCGTCACTATGGTATGCTACCGGGTGAGATAGTGAAGATTGACCCTTCCCGACGAACGCCTCCGCGCTTTGTCGAGGCGGCAAGTTTAAACGATTACATTCCCTGCCCGAGAGATGGCATTTGGGAACCGATAGCGACCCTCGGTGCGGACGTCCGCCAAGGTGACCTTCTAGGGCGCCTTCATGATTTCTCGGACCACTCTGTGGCCGCCTTGGAAGTTCGCGCTCACCGGTCTGGAGTGTTTACAATGATGCATTTCCCGGCATTTTCCAGGAAAGGGACTACGCTCTATGTAATCTCCGAGGAAGTGAGATTGTGATGCTACACTCAGACAGCGAATCTTAGGATAGCCTCCGCCGCCTCGAGGGCTGCCCTTGGCCGTGCCCGAGCCAAGGCACGCTCCCGCATGCCGTACCTTTCCTTAGGGTCAGCCAGCAGACGTTCGATAGTGGAAGCCAAATCTCGATCAGACCTCACCCAATATCCGACCCCCCATTTTTCAATCAGGTTGCTGTTCCGACGTTCTTCTCCGGGTAAGGGATCAAACGCCAGCAAGGGTACGCCCGCACTGAGCGCTTCCATCATCACAGTTCCTCCTGGCTTGCCGATCAGCAAGTCCGCCGCTGCCATCCATTCATGAATGTTATCAACCCATTGGAGGACCCGGCATCGGGAATTTCCGGCACACAGGCGGGCCAATTCGGCCGCGATGCTTGGATTTCTTCCGGATATGAAAACGACTTGCGCAGGTCGTCGTAGCTTTTGGAGTTCTGCGAAGATGCGTCGAGCATTTCCGTACCCTGTTCCCCCAAACTGCACTACGACCAAGGGGATTTCCGGGTCCACTTGAAGGTGTCTACTAGCCGTCGCCTTTTCCGGTAGGCTGGCAAATAGGGGGTCAATCGGAACTCCACACGCGAGGACCTTGGGGTGGGGTACACGCTCGGTTTGTAGTATCGTGGCCGCCTCACCTGGTGCAACTGCGTAGAGGTCGACTTCTGGTTGAACCCAAGCCCGGTCAATATCAGCTCCAGGCGGCGCCCCGACCAGGTAAAAGCACTTTTTAGTTTCCCTCTTGATCATGGCTACAATCTCACAAATCCCCACCTCGGTCGCGATCACAATATCCGGGTCGAATGCTCGCATAAACCGCAAAAGACGTCTTGCGCCTCGGTGGAAAAGCCAACTGGGCCCGGTAGACGCATGGGTGTGCTGCAAGTTCTCGATCCAACCCCAAAGGGAAGGCCAATATTTGAGCGGGATTTCATATGAGTTGTAGTAGAAGCGAAACCACCGAGGGCAGTGGTCAAGCACGTTCACGACCTCAATCCTTAGGTCTGGCCGGATTGCAGACAGCGTCTGTTTAAGAGCGTTGGCTACTCGTTGATGTGCGGTGCCATGAGGAATAGTCAGGATGAGTATCTTGCTCGCCGTGAACTTCGTAGGCGGTTGTCCGACCAGCAGAGGTGCGGCCATGCTCATTGCCATGTCTGCCTTGTTAAGACTAAGGGCACCTTTTCATTTTGCTCGAGGATGAGGGCATAGCGTCAAAGAGAAGCCCCAATTACTTGATGGTCGACCTCCACACCAAGCCCCGGCCCTTCATAAACGAGAGCACATCCGTTTTCAACTCGCAGCTTCGTACCCACATTTCGCGTGTGATAAAGCGGCCCGATGATGTCATGAAATACTGTTTGTGAAAGGTTGGGAACAACTACTGCAAGGTGCAGCATGGCCGCCGACCCGATTTCCCACTCCGTGTTACTGCCTATAGTGCATTCAATGCCTGCAGCCGCCGCGATCTGCGCAATTTGCAACGAGGGCCAGACGCCACCGTTCTTCCCAGGATAAATGCTGATGAGGTCACAGGAGTTACACCGAATGGCTTCCAAGGCATCTGCGGCGGTGAAAACAGATTCGTCGAGCATGATGGGTATGTGTGTCCTCTGCCGAAGGCGCGCGCACGCCGCGAAATCCCCACGGCGCAAAGGTTCCTCGATAACGCTGACTCCAAAACGCTCGAGGTGGCGTATGGCAATCGTTGCCTCACTTTCCGTCCAGCCAGCATTGGCGTCGACACCGATGGGAAAATCGTTCCCCAAGGCCTTGCGGAGAGCTTCGACTCGAGCGATGTCTTCACTCACATTCAAGCCCACTTTGACCTTTACCGCGCGGATGCCTAGGCCAACTGCTTTTTCTGCGACAGCGATAACATGCGAAGGCGAAAACGCGCCGATGGAGAATCTCAAGGGAATCGCCGCCTTGCGCCGGGGACCACCCAGCAGGATGTTCAGCGGCACGTTCAGAATCTTGCCGACGACGTCGAGGAGGGCTATTTCGACGGCGGCTTTCGAAAAGTTATTACCCACAAGTGCCCGATTCATAAGGTCATGGATATGGCAAACATCCATCGGATTACGACCGACTAACACTGGGGCAATAATGTTCCTGATTGCTTCCAGCGCCCCTGGCTGCGATTCCCCACTCCAGAGAGGGACAACATTGGCCTCCCCATATCCACAGTGTTCCTGGTCTGTGTGGACCACGACGATTACAAAATGCGAGATCCGGTGCTCGCCCTGGGCGCTTACGATTGCCAGGTCAGAATCAACCATGATGCTGAGCGGGAAGGCTTCCAACGATTCTATTCTCAACCCTTACCTCCTTTGCCGGCGTTGACGCCGCGCGTAGACTTTGCGGTTGTTCATTTCTGCGGTGCCAGCCGATTTAGTCATTGTAGAGCCTCAGTTTCGGATCTCAACTCCCCTTATCCAAATTCTGTAAGTAGCTTTTCTTCAACTAGCTGACGGCTTCGTTTGGTACCAAAAGGGCTCCGTACACGCGACGTCCGGGGACCGCTACAATATTGACGCTGTCTTGCTGGGGGAGTATTTTGGGTATCCCACGAGGAGAATGTTCATGTACCGCCTGATCAGAGTATCGATCTTGTTGGTGTGTATGTGCACTGCTGCGGCACGGGCGCAAACCAAAAGAGTTCGTATCAGCGCATGGTATTGGCTGAATTCCGCCCCCAAGGTGGCTTGGGAAGGCGACTTCGTTACCATGCGGAATCTCGGCTTCACCGACGTGGTCATGAGTTGGGGTATTGATGTTGCGGGAGCCGGACTGCGGACGCCAGACACACGAGATGCGATGCGATGGGCGCATCGGGCAGGCTTGGGGGCTTACATTGTCGTGTGGCAACCGACGGCCAATTCCCTCGAACGACGACCGGAGTTTGCGCAGGTGGATTCGGCGCGCCATCTACTTTTTTCTTTTGATGTATTTGACGGCGATTGGCGGCGGACGCAGTGGAAGGAATACTTGCAAGGAGTGGCCAAAGCTTATCGGGATGAACCTGCCATGGCCGGTTACGTCTTTGATGATTCGTTCCTTCCGGGACCCGTTGACACGCTTGACGGGCCAGAGGGGACAGGAATCATTTCCTATGGCGATTACGAGCGAGAGAGATTCACTGGCGAATTGCCGCGCCGGTCGACGGACCCAGGTTGGAACGAGTGGGTAAAGGTGCGCGAAGGGTGGTGGGAGGACTGGGCGCGAGACACGGTTGGGTTTATTCGTGAGGTTGATCCCAATCTGTTGCACGAGATCTATCTTGAGGACCCAGCAGGAGATGCGCTAAATCCAGACCTTCGAAATTCTGTCGGCGTTGACGTTGGACGAGTAACGCGGCAATTCGATTACGTCGGGGCCTATACCGTTTACTCCTTTAATTCGTCACCGGATTCCGGCGCCAAGGCTGCGCAGTCCACACGGGATGTGCTAACCAAGCTTCGGCAGGCGGTTGATCCGAAAAAGGCGACCATTTATACGTTTTGGGTAGCAAACCCGGATGAAGAGCTGAAGCCTGGTCCAGCGAAATACCCTACTGCGGACCAGATTAGGTTGATCTGCGAAGGGGCCTTACAATCCGGGATTCTGCACCTCGACATGTATGGCTTTCGCATCGGGGATTATCGTGTGAGTGCCAAGGATTTCCCGAGGATGACCCCGGGTTCCGGGCCAACCTATCCACTGACGGGCCAGTTTCCGCAAAAGTTCCTGTGGGATCGACCGGAGATCCTGGACGCATTAGGTACGTACCTTCGGAGTTTGAACAAAAAGTAGCATCGCTCCCGTCATGCGACACGGTACTGCTTGATGGTCTCTTCATTTACCTCGACTCCCAGGCCGGGGCCGCAAGGAACGGAAACGTGGCCATCCACCAGACGCAACGGTTCCCTCACCATGCTCCGGCTCAATGGACCTTGCGAAGTGTTGAATTCCACGAACACAGCCCGTCGCTGAAACGCGTTTAAATGGAGTGACGCCGCCGTGAGCAAGTCCGAGGACCAGGAGTGAGGAATCACGAGCACGTTCGCTAACTCGGCCATGTGGACGATTTTGCGAGCTGCCGTGAATCCGCCACAGCGAGTCAAGTCCGGCTGGAGAACGTCGACCTTCGCTCTTTCAATCAACTGCCGAAAACCCCACTCCGTTGCTTCCTGCTCTCCGCAGGCGATAAGTGTGTCGACGCTCTCTGCAACCTGCCGGTAACCATCGTAATCTTCGGGGTGGAGAATTTCCTCGATAAAGAAAGGCCGAAAGGGTTCGAGCGACCGAACTACCTGAATGGCCTGCTTTGGTGTGCGCTCAACAAACCACCCCGTGTCGACTAGCAAGTCGTTTCCATCACCCATCGCTGCGCGCGCTGCTTCCACCAGGCGCACATCCAACCTCGGGTCTTTGCCGAACACACCCCATCCGAACTTGATGGCCGTGAAACCCTGGTCGAGGTAGCCGAGCGCTGCTTCGCGCATGGCTTCAGGAGTAGGCCGAAAAAGGGTGCTGGCATAAGCCCGGACTTTATCGCGCCACTTGCCGCCCAGCAGCATATGAATTGGCTGCTGATAAAACTTACCGATGATATCCCATAATGCGATATCAATAGCGGACAGGGCCTGGATGGCGACCCCGCGCCGGCCGAAGTAAATGCTACCTCGATACATCTTGTACCAGAGCCGTTCCACCTCCAGGGGATTCTCGCCGACGATGAGTGAGGCCAGGCCATCGAAGGCTTCTACACCCGGTTCACTCCAGCGCGGCGCCTCGACGGCGGCCTTGGCCACCGACGCGACAGTTTCCATGTCGGAGTAACCCGTGATCCCCGCGTCAGTCGAAACCTTCACAATCCCCATGTAGGTGGGTCCAAGAGCTTCTTCGGATTTTTCCGGGTTTTTGTATAACCCCGGAGACTTGAGCACCAACACTTCGGCATTGGTGATTTTCATAGGACCCCCCCCAAGGAGAAATCTGGTGTTGAGATCAGGCGACCCGATTGAAGTGTCGGGGTGTTTCTGCTAGTCTGCTGCATTGTCTGTGAGAAGTTTTGGAAGCCATAGAGGGTTGCAACCTCGCAGGCAGAATACACGCCAGGCGGCCAACCCCACACTGAGCCGGAGAAGAAAGTCGCTAACTTTCGGGGGCTACCGCCCATGCTCGTCGATGTCCATTCGCATTTCTTTGAATACCCAGAGCACTTCACTGAAGATTTCCGAAACCAGGCACGCCGGGCAAGGGCTACAGAGGTGGATCTTACCGTAAGATGGGAGGAGTACAGTGCCACGGCGGCGGAATGTGACAAAACCATCGTCTTTGGCGGCAAGGCCAAGCTGTCCGGCCTGTGGGTGCCTGACGCTGATGTTGCAGCCTATGCGCGCCAGCATCCGGACAGGCTGATTCCCTTTCTGTCTGTGGACCCGACTCATCCCGGCTGGGAGGAAGAACTCGTCCACGGGCATCAAGATTTGAAGATGAAGGGAATCAAACTCCTGCCCATGTATGCAGGGTTTAAGCCCAATCAGCCAGAATTAACTCATCTGTGGGAATACGCGACGCGACACCGCCTGCCCGTTTTGCTGCACACCGGCACTACCTTTGTGGACCAAGCTCCGCTCGAATGCACTCTTCCTCGCCTCCTTGATGAAGTGGCGATCCGGTATCCCGAGGTGAAAATCGTTCTGGCGCACCTCTCCCATCCCTACGAGGGGGAGTGTGTCGTGACAATCCGAAAACATCGAAATGTGTATGCCGACTGTTCAGCGCTGCATTACCGTCCTTTTCAGCTTTATCATTCTCTGATGCTGGTACAGGAATATGGCGTTTGGAACAAGGTTTTGTTCGGGAGTGACTATCCCTTTACTACTGTCGATGCCAGCCTCGATGGAATGCGCAACTTGAACAGCATGCTCGATGGAACTGCGTTGCCTCGACTCAACCTGGATTCAATGGAGGAGATGTTCCACCGAGACACGGTCAAAATCCTTGAAATCGAGGCCTGATCGAAGGATATTCGGATTGACCCCAGCGGCAAGTTCATTCAGGTCCTGACGAACCGCTATGATGACAAGCCTAATGCCATCAGGTTTCAGTTCCTTGCAGCGCCTCCTTCAGACCTTCAACCAGGGCCGGGCCGGACTCGGGAGTGAAGGGAAATTGTCCAGTGAACTTTGGGCTGGTGATGGCAGCGTAGTTGCGATGTTCAATATCATAGTCATCCGGCATGTATCCAATCGAATCGTTGGAATAGCCGAGGATAAACAAATCTTCATGGGGCCAGGATCGGCGGAGGCTGAGATCTAGTGAGGAAAAAAGCTCAGAACCATGAGCCGCAAAGTAAGCATCGCCAATGCGAAAGGCTTGAATTTCCGTGTCGAGTTTCTCCGGACGACTATCGAGCTCTGGCAGAATCTGCTCAGTCCATTCGACCGCAAAGCGCGAAACCGCCGCCACGGCTCGCTCCACGCTTCCGCCATAGCGCAGCGGGAGGCGTTGGGGTTGGCCAACACAAACACGCATGATGCCGTTCATCCAGCCGCTTGTGTCGCCGGTCTGAAGGCGATATAAGCCTTCTTCTCGCTCCGGCATAATCTCCTCGCGCCGCCATCGCCGGGTAGGTAACGAGACGGTTCGGATCACCGCTTTCACTCCCGGTGTTTCGATGGGCCGAGCGCAGGCCAGCGCTTTTAGAGCCGCGCCCGTGACAGCCCGCGCTGGCTCGAACCGGCGGTCGGTCCAAACGTACTCCCGGCCAAACATCACGTCCCCACAGGTGCCTTGCAAATACAGGCCGGTAGCTCCCGGGACTATCGCCTCGAGTTGATCGACAACCTCGCCTGGGACGTCGCGCGAGACCGCATGGAGGTCGATCTCCATGTGCGCCACAGGATGGGCATGGAAGTTCACTGCGATCGCTAACGGCTGGCCATTCTCCGCATCGGCACGAAGCACGCTGACCCACGTGTCTACAGGTCCATTTTCGCGAGTCCGGTTGTAAGTCAGGCCAGGCAACTCATTCCTGCCGACGTAAAGTCGGGCTGGCTGACGATCATGCCAAGCCATGATGATCGCAGTGGCGATCTGCCGCGCCACAAATCGAAGATATTTCTCATCAGGCGCTCCGCTCCCGCGAACGAACCCTGCCGTTGGCGCATTGTGACTATGCGAGAAATTGATGCACACCGAGTCCGAGGGGATATCGGTATGGGCGGCTACCTGCTCCCTGATACTCTGTACCAGCCTCTTGTCGTTATACATGAGGTCGGCGGCGACGATCGCCACCGAATGACCGGTCTCATCCGAGACTACGAGGGCGGTGGCGGCCAGGTCATCACGAATTCTTTGCCAAGTCCGACCTAAGTAGTAACCTAAACCTGCTAACTCCACTCCCCAAGGGGGACTGATCACGCGACGCGCCGCTCCAACGGTGAAGGGCATCATCTGCTCTCCTTGAAAGTTCTTTTCCTTTGCGCACCTGCCATACCCATGAGAGAGCTTTGACCTTGAAGCATGCGGATACAGCTCAACCGTAACTCTCAGCCTCAACTCGGGTGGTTCCCGAGGCCAAAATAGTCAAAAAGACTTGAACAGGGAGGGGATTCGATGACCGGCCACGAGCCCGCCGTCTATGACAATGACACTGCCATTAATAAATCCTGCTTGATCAGAGCAGAGGTAGAGAGCGCACTCCGCGATATCGGCAGGTGTACCGAAGGTCTCCGCAGGGTACAAAGTCCGAAGCTCTGCTTCCGTTTCGAGATGCTCTGCGTAGTGCTGTCGTGTACTTTCTGTGAGAATCGTGCCCGGGCAAATGGCATTGATCCGAATTCCAAACTGCCCGTATTGATATGCCAAAAGCCGGGTGAGCGAAAGCATTCCACCCTTGGCGGCGGTGTACGCGGCAAGGTGAATACCAGTGAGGGCGTTTACCGAACTCATGTTGATAATCACCCCTGACCGCTGCTCCATCATCCCGCGCAGGGCTTGACGGCAACATAGGAAGACACCCTTAAGACACACGTCCACAACGTGGTCCCAATCCTGTTCGGTAACCTTGTGCAGGAACCCATCGCCAGACACTATTGCTGCATTATTTATGAGTATATCAACTCGCCCGGCGACATAGAAGGCCCGCTCCGTGTCCGCCGCCACAGAAACATCCCCCCGCACGGGATCACACTTACCCCCCAACTCTCCAATCAGAGACGCCGTTTGCGTGTTGCCCTCTTCGTCCGTATCCAGAGAAACTACACGGGCCCCTTCCGCCCCAAAGCGGACCGCAATCTCGCGCCCGATCCCATTTCCACCGCCTGTGATCAGCATTATCTTGTTCGTCAGTCGCTGACTCATGACGCCCACCAAGCTATACGAAGGGCGTTTAACTTACAAATAGTCACGAAAGCTCAAAACTTTGCGATCACCTTCAGCGTTCTCGAGGGATTCCTGATTTCAACCAAATTACTGCCGGCAGGAGCGATCGCCACGCCGTTAACCGTAACGGCGCTCAGCGATTTCCCTTCCGGATGATTCAGCCAAAGCCGTATCCACTGGGGTGGCGTGCGCGAAGGCGACTTGACCTCAGCTTCTATTCGCGTCCCAAAAGAGGCAACGTTGTAACTCACGGGACCGAAGTAGGTTTCTGCCCTCTCCACGCGGATGTGTTTTTGAGGGCGGAGCCAAGCGACCGGGGAGTTCCGCAACAAATCGATGCCCTGGCCGCTTTCGTCCTCAAAGACCAGCAGGTTGCGAAGGTGGTTATCGAAGACCGCATTGGTCACCGGAACGGCTTGAATCCCGTTGCGGTGCTCGACACCACCCAGGAACTTGCGAGTGACCGAGCCTGCCGCGAGAGAATAAAGGCCTTCCAGGAACTTTTCTCGCTCCCCCCGCAGGAACCGTAGGTAGATGTTCCAGGAATAACACGGCTCCAAACTCGACATCTCAAAGCGCAAAAACGTGGGAAGGGACCAGTCATGCCAGTCCGGATTTGTGTGGGTTTCCGGGCCGTCGGTCAGCCACCGCAGGGCCCAAGTCATGGTTTCATCCTTGGGATCTACCAGACCGACAACGCCCAGCAACATCGGACCAGAATCCAGGTAAGCCCATTGAGGGTTGTCATTGGTAATCTGGTCCAGCCGGTTGGGGATAAAGGGAATCCAGGCGCCCGATGAGTCGCGCCAGCTCATGGTGCGCTGCACCTGTTCGCGAAAGGCTTTCTGGAATGTGGCCTGGTAGTCATCGCGTTCCCGGGCCCAGCGCCCAGCGTCTTTGTGCCCGATGACTTCCAGCACGCGGCAAACTTCAGCCAGCCCTCGATAAGTCCAAGCATCGTTATAGAAGAAATTGGCTAGTACTTCCGCGTCGCTGGCTCGTCCCGCGGGCATGAGTCCCGCATCCGGACCTCCGCGCAGTTTCGTCCGATCTCTTTCGCGAGCGATCCATTCCAAGCTTTCCAGCATGCCGGGAAGCCAGCGAGCCAAAAACTTCTCGTCGCGTGTCACTAGGTAGTATTCAGAGGCAGCCCACAAGGTCGCGCCATTGTCACTGACCCAATTGATGGCTACGTAGTCTCGGGGAGCACCGATGAAACCCTTGGTTGAGGAGAAGCTCGCACCAGTATTCGGCACCGGCTGATCGCCGTCCGGGTTAAGAAGCGGCTCTAGATAAGCTGCCGCCTCCTGCCGGTAGCCGCGCTGAATCAGGTCCACAATATTCATCGCCACAGGAGTTGTCCAGACGGCCTCGTAATGATGCGAAGAGACCTTCAGGACTCGATCCCCGTTGGGATAGGAGTCGGCGGTGATGAAAGTCAGCGGGATCGTAAAGCGCCAAAGATTATTTAGCGCCTCTTCCGGAACCTCCACCTGCATCCCGCGCGCGATCTCATTTTTCCAGCACCTTGTCACGGACTCACGCGCTTGAACAAAAATCAGGCGACGCACCTCCGCCATCTTTTCCGGCAGGCCTGGTAAAAACGGAATGGTCATTTCGACCGCGGCCCCCATTTTTCTTGGCAGGATGAATTCGCACAGGTTTCTGTCCAGCTGCGATTCCCGTAAGGCGACGGAATCCAAGGCAGTGGGGAGTTCCGGATGGAACTCGAAGCCCTGCTCCGCAGACATCACAACCATACCCCGCGAATCCAGCAGGCTGTTCACGCTCGCTCGCAGCTTCCGGCTGTACAAAGGAGCGACAGACTCGATTCGAACGTTGCTCACCTCCCGCATCGCATAATGCATGTGATTCTTGGCGAACTGCGCCCACAGATGGATCGGCAAACTTCCGCTCGCTGCTTCCTGAACCGTGAAGCGCGCTCGCAGATATACGGGATCATTCCAAGCACCGACGACGCAGCTCCCTTCGGCGTTGGAAACAAACGCCTCCTCCTGAAGGACAACGTCCTTGCTGTGAATCCTGATCTCGGCAACCGGCAGATATCCCTCGCCCAGGGATGGCTCCGTGGAACCATCCTCGCGATCGCGGTTCTGGAAGTCAGGCTTATCACCCATCGAGAAACTGACTTGCAGAGAGTCTTCCTTCCGGTCTTGAAAGATCCGCCGGTCAGCGTCGATCATGGTGGCACTGGTCAGGGTGAGATTGCCATTCCACATGATCCCGAATTCGTCCGGATGGTCCTTGCACCCCAGGAAGGTTATGGGCCGTGTCAAGTCCGGCCACCGGGCAACGGCTTGCTCATAGGAGGGATCTTCAGAATGCAGGGTGCCGGCTGACGCTACCGTGAGCAAGTCAACGGCCAGAAGTGCCACGATTAGCTTTTCTTGATATCGCATTCTTTGCCCTCTTCATGCAGTCTGCTATCACCGGGCCATCAGTACTGCACGAAGATCGTGGCCTCCTTCAGTGATCCGGGAACTGTCACCCACTCGCCGGCCGGATCGAAGTCCGTCCACTTCTGACCATTCACCGTGACCGCCTGCATCTTACGATTCTCCGGGGCGCGGAAGCGCACCTTCAACTGCCTGGCTGGGTGCCGCGTGGGAGCGCTGAGGCGCGCTTCTATCGTGCCCGACGCCAGGTTGGAGCGCACCGAGTACGAAAGAGGCCCAAATTCGGTCTGCAGATCCTTGACCTCGATCTTTTCTCCCTCCTTCAGCCAGCGCCGCGGCGTGACCTGCATCAACCACAGATCATCGCCCACCGTGCGGGCCAGCATATTGGTGAAGTTGCGCGTCCAGTAGCCCGCCGCCCAGGGGGTCAGTTCGAAAACGCGCGTCTTGCCCCGACTGCGGTGCTCATAAGTGGTGAGGGTCTGGCGCGCCATCGTAGTGGTCGATTGGCTGTAGAAGGTGTAGAGGAAGTTCTTCACTTGATCGTGGTAGAGGTAATTCGTGGCACTAGTCGCCCATAGCGGTTCGTCTGGTAAACTAGGATTCATCGGCGAATACGAGTCCTCAAAGAAATTCACCAGCCAATCGTTCTCGGGGGAGCCCAGAGGGAACACGTAGGTATCGAGGAGACCGCCCATCCAGGGGCCATCCACCACGGCAGCATACCAGAGTGTGGACTCGAGTTGCCCGGGTACCTTCTCGAGGTAAGCAGGCAAATAAGGAACCCAGGTGTCATCATTCAAGCGGACCAGGGCGCGCTCCGCTGCAGCTCGGCGCATCCCATCCTGGATGCACTGGCGGTAATCGTCCGTTTCAGTACGGAATTCGGCGGCTCGCGGGTGATGGATCGCTTCCAGCACCTGCGTCATGTATTCCATGCCTCGCCAGATGTTGGCATCGGAAAAGACGCTTGTGCCGTGGCTGCCGTCGGTGACCCGTCCGGGTGGAAACCAGCCATAGTTGAGCGGCTTGCTGCCGTCCGCACTCAGTTTCTTGCTTTCAATCCGCGTCTTCTTGACCCAATCCATGCTCTTTAGCAGGGCGGGCAACTTCTCCTCCAGCCAGGGACGATCGTTTGAGAGCTGGAAGTAGCGCGCCGCAGCCCACTGGATCATCCCCTGGTACATGAGCCAAACCAGCGGGCATTGCTCCGGAGGGGCACCAAAGAACCCACTCCAATCCTTGATGGCCGAGGAATCCGGCGCCGGGAGGCCCTGCCAGTGGAAATACGGCTCCAGATAGCGCTTGGCGAGATCAAAATAGCCGCGGCGAGCCATATAGTCCGCCACAACGTAAGCCGTGTTGTGGTGCCAGACCCTGTTATAGATGATAGGTCCGGTCTCAAGGACGGAGAACCCGTTCAGGTCGAGCTCGGAGTTGATCGTCACCCTCGGGAGGAAAGTGCGATAGAGGTTATTCAAAAGGGGGTCCGGCACGGTGATGGAGGCGCCCTCGTTCTGGAGGCGGGTCCAGAAGGCCTCGGTTCGCTCCCGGGCGGTGTCGTAGCCGAGCTTCTGTACATCGGCCAGGCGAGCCGGCGAGACGGCGCGGTAAAAATTGGCAAAAGTGTAGCTCTGAGTTCCGGCGGCGGGGAGGTGAATCCGGGCGCGGAAGCGCTTGTGGTCCCCGGTGGTAGGCATCTCCTCGAATTGGAGGGCTGGGTCGCTGACGGCGATCAGGGTCCCCAGCAAGAAAAAGCCCCCTTGACGCCAAGTGATCTCGCGAAAGTTGGCCAGCGGGTGTAAACCTCTCACGCCAGACCACACCTCGCCGCCAAAGTCCTCATTCGTGAACTCGACTCCCAGAGAAGTCTCTCGGGGGGTGGGGCTAGGATTCTTGATCCGGATTCGCGTCCAGGCGAGCAAAGGTTCTATCCCCGTCTTGATCTGCTCTCCATCCAGGGGATAGGCGAAGTTGCTTTGCTCGACCTTCATCTCCGCCTCCGACCACTCCGTGGCCACTATCAAATCGAAGCCGTTTTCCAGGAGCTGACGTACCGCCTCGTCTCCATATTGGCGGAAGCGAGGAGCCTCACCCACCCCAAACTGCAGGGTGTAACCGGAAGCGCGCGGCTGCCAGGGTGTGTTGGGATACTTGACCGCATCTCCACCCACCGAAGCGGAGGAGACGCCGATCTTCCCGTTGTTCCACAGAGTGAACTTGTCATCATGGTCCGGCCAGCCGAGATACATGCGCGAGTACTTCAGGTCCGGGAAGCGGCGGGTGAAGTAGGGCGCATCCACTTCCGGCATGGCGGCAATTTGATCGATGGCACGTGCCTCCACCGGCCAGCCCTCTTTCTCTTTGACAAACTCCCAGATCTTCTGGTCCAGGGGACCCCAAAACCTCTCCTGCAGCCGGGCCACCATATCGGCGTCCTCGACGTAACCGGTCCAGTTGAAGTACTTCTCAGCGCAGGAAAGGAAGGGTACTGTTAAACTCTTCTTGACTGCAGCCTCGGCCTCCGTGCGCTCGCGCTCGGTTTCGGACCATGTGCCCAGCCGGCTGAGGTAGATCCCCAGGTCACGCACCCAGAGATAAGGGTGTTGGTCGAGCATCTGGTCGGAAAAGGTAAAGCCGTAGCCTCCGGCGAGCTTCACTTGCACCCAGGCGTCTTCTGCCCCCGCCTTCTTCAGCCTGACCCGCACACCGTTCGGGAACCCGCTCGAGGTCGGAAGCTTTTCTGTAGTGAGGGTAACGTTCTCGCTGTAGGGGCGGACCTCCAGTTGCGACAGCCAGGGCAGCTCCGAGCTGGCTGCTTTCCATTGCACAACGAATGAATCGGCGCCCAGGGCCGATATGGAGATCAGAGCCAAGGAAACAAGAGCGATTCCTATGCGCTTACATTGAGCGAATAAAAAAACAATCATGGTTCCATCTCGCAAAATGACTTCTGACTTGATGCTGTACCAGAGTCCAGGAAAAAACGGTGGAATATCCTATCCAAAATCACTGAACAGATTCTGCCAACGGCCCCATCTCTGTCTGGAAGATCGGCTCCCATGCCAGCTTGGCAGCAAGCCCGCACCACTGTGCCAATTCATTTTGCAGTCCACCCACCATCAACCGCAATCACCGCTCCCGTGACGAAAGATGCTTCCTCAGACGCCAGGAAAAGTGCTGCGTATGCAACCTCCCGAGGATAGCCGACGCGTCGCAGCATCGTCTGCTCGCATTGCCAGGCATACATCTGCTCTCCGGGCTTCGGTGAAATTCTCGTCTGGATGGGCCCGGGACAAAGGGCATTCACTCGAACGTTCTGAGGACCATAATCGCACGCTGCGCTGCGGGTAAAACCCAGGAGCGCCGCTTTAACTGAAGTATATGCCACCGAAGCCGGAGCGCCGATTAGAGCCTGAATGGAAACGATGTTGACGATGGACCCCCGCTTCTGCCGAAGCATGTATGGCAGCACTTCCTTCGTAACATAATGCACTCCCATTAAATTCACCGCAATGGCGCGCTCCCACTCTTCGGGTGTTGATTCCAGGATGGCGTTCCAGTTAGTGAGATAGGCAGCGTTGTTACAGAGCACGTCAATACGCCCCACGCTGCCAGCAGCTGTACTCGCGATGCGGGCGGCATCTTGGGGCGAACCTATGTCAGCCTGGCAAAAAACCGCGTTACCATCTTGGCGAACGATTTCAGCAGCAACAGGGTTACCAGCCTCAGCATCGATATCAGCGATCAGGACACGAGCTCCTTCCTCAGCAAATACCTCGCTGATGGCCCTGCCGATCCCGTTGGCTCCCCCAGTGACAATTGCAACCTTCTGTTTTAGCCTGTCCATTCAGACCTCCTCAATCCGAACGTCGAATCACAAGCCTTCAAAGGCAAGCATTAATCCTCTGAATCCATCCTTCCTGCGCGATCGGGATTCGAGCTTAGGTATCCGGCAGCTGCACCAATCTATCACCATCGAGTGAGATGACGAGCAGCGAATCCTGCAAAGCTGCCCGCGGTCTGCAATGTTCCTAAGTACTGCTCTTAGTTGTGGCGGAGGCGCTAACGAGTTGGCAAGCTACTGTTCCTTTCTGCCCATCCCTAAGGGAGAAGACCCGCCGTTAGGCGTGAACACGCCAAGTGGTACAACCATGGAATCCGCGACGATTCACAAGTCCACAGTAAAGTGGCAATAAGTTAGTTCATGCAGGCCGTTGGATCTGGCTTCTGACCCTTCGTTTAGCCGACAAGTGGTAACGAAATGGTACCCGCCATTCGGTACCTTGTCTCGGGGACGCTCTATCTCTTTAAATTAACGAGGGTTATGGTACGCCCGGGGTGATTCGAACACCCGACCCCTTGCTTCGTAGGCACGTGCTCTATCCAGCTGAGCTACGGGCGCACAGCTTACCTCGGTCCGTTGCTGACCGCTGACTTCCCTATTCTGCATCGGTGGCGCTAGTCTGTCAATGTCACCGGCTACGTTCGCTACGTTCGTTACGTTCGTTACCTTGCAAGAAGCGCCATGTGTGCGGACACCCAGATCGGCTATTCACCCACTGGATAGTGGTTCATTGCCGCCTTGAGAACTTGCTGCTTCGCTCGGGAAATTCATGATACACTGATTGCAGTTTCCTGCATGAATGAACTGGAGAGAGGCCCGCGTGGAAGAGGTCGGCAGGATCCTGCTTTTGGTTGTTGGCCGGCACATGCACGATTCAGACTCGCGTTTGGTAGAGGTTCTGAGGGCGCTCTGGCCTCGGGCGGTCGGCAAAGGTATCGCGCAGCATTCGCGGCCTGTCAGCTTCGTCTCGGGCATACTCACGCTGGTCACGCCCTGTGACGCTTGGGCAGCGCAGCTTGGCCAGATGGGCGAAGAAGTGCGCGCGGCGATCAACGGCTTCCTGGGAAAACCCCTGGTGAAGAAGGTCCGGGTACGCCACGTGCCGAGCCTAGTCCCGCGGAGCGATGAATCGAGTTATGGCTCTGACCGAACAAGACGTGCGCTACGTCGCTGAGCTCGCTCACCTGGAGTTGAGGCCGGATGAGATGAGGAAATTCTTGCCTCAACTTGATTCGATCCTGCAATACATGCAGAAGTTGAATGCTCTGGACACCGCCCAGATCGATCCGATGGCTCAGGTCACTTATCCCGCGGCGGAGAACCCTTCGCTGCGCTTTGACCAGGCGCGGAAAGGCTTTGCGCAAGAGGAAGCGCTAGGCAATGCCCCTGAACCCGGCGACGGATGCTTCAAGGTGCCGCGCGTGATCGAAAAGGACTAGCGCGCTTGTCTTCAAGAGACGGCGCCCCAGGGTCGGCGCTGAGCGAGTCTTCAAGGGAGAGCCATTAAGGGTCGGCGTTACACGCAAGGGATGAAGCCGGGCTGATTCCCCACGCACAGTTGAGACCGAACCTCGGCAATTGAGCTCCAATTCAAACCCATGGACCTGACAGCGCTCACGATCGGTGAAGTCCGCGACCTCCTGATCCGCAGGCAGGTCTCGGCCCGCGAGGTAGTCTGCTCTCATCTTCAGCATATTGAGGAACGTGACAAGGAGGTGCGGGCTTTTTTGAGCCTCTGCCCGGAACGTGCGCTGGAACAGGCCCGTCGCATCGATGCGCGCCTCGCGGCGGGCGAGGGGCTTCCACCCCTGGGGGGTGTTCCGGTAGCGGTCAAAGACGTGATCCTGACCCACGGTGTAAGGACCACATGCGGGTCGAAGATCTTGGAGAATTACGTTGCGCCGTACGATGCCACAGCCGTGACTCGGCTGGAATCGGCAGGGGCGTGCGTCCTGGGTAAGACCAATTGCGATGAATTCGCCATGGGTTCTTCTACCGAGAATTCAGCCTACGTCGCTACGCGAAACCCTCACGACCTCGCCCGCGTGCCGGGCGGGTCAAGCGGCGGTTCCGCCGCGGCAGTGGCGGCGAATCTCTCGACCGTGGCCCTGGGCTCCGACACGGGAGGTTCCATCCGCCAGCCAGCCTCCTTCTGTGGAGTTGTGGGTTTACTGGGAACGTACGGGCGCGTGTCGCGGTTCGGCTTGGTCGCCTTTGCCTCCTCCTTGGATCACATCGGGCCGTTCGGCCGTTCGGTTCGAGACGTCGCCCTGGTGTTGCAAGTGATTGCAGGACGCGACCCGATGGATTCTACCTCCGCCGACGTGCCCGTCCCGGACTACGAGGCGGCGTTGGATGAAAGCGTACGAGGGATGAAAGTGGGGATACCGGAGGAGTACTTCGCAGGACTCAGCCCAGAGATTGGCGGTAACATTCAAAACGGAGTTCGACTCCTCGAAAAACTCGGATGCACGATCGTTCCGATCAACCTCTCCCACACCGAGTACGCCATCGCTTGTTACTACATTATTGCCACCGCTGAGGCGAGTTCCAACCTGGCGCGCTATGACGGGGTGCGCTACGGCTTTCGATCCAGCGAATACACAGACTTGCGCGACATGTATGAGAAAACGCGCGATGGCGGCTTCGGGGCCGAGGTCAAGCGGCGCATCATGCTGGGCACTTACGTTCTCAGCTCCGGTTACTACGACGCTTACTACTTGAAAGCCCAGAAAGTCCGCAACCTGATTATGCGTGACTTTCAAGAGGCTTTCGATGAAGTGGACGTCATCGTCACCCCTACCTCGCCTATTCCTGCTTTCCGAATCGGCGAGCGCGTGGACGACCCTCTGCAGATGTACCTCGCCGACATCTATACGGTCACGGCGGACCTCGCCGGCATTCCCGGGATCTCCGTGCCTTGCGGAAACACCCGAGACCATCCCGCGCTGCCCGTGGGCATGCAACTGCTCGCCACGCACTTCGATGAAGCCCGGCTGCTTCAGGTGGCTCACGCCTTTGAAAAAGCGGGCGGATTCCACACCGATTAACTGGGTTCTGCCTTTCTGCTTTGATCTGCTTGATCGGCGTTGACGCAGGGTCAACAGGGCTTCTATACTTGGGGGCGCGGGGGGCGTTGCGCATCCATTAGATGAACACCGTCGTAGTTGGCGGACACTCGCGAAACATCGGCAAGACCTCGGTCATGGCCGCCTTGATTCACGGCCTCCAGTGCCTTGACTGGACAGCCGTGAAGATCACCCAGTACGGTCATGGCATCTGTTCACGAGACGGGGAGCCTTGTGGGTGTGCGCCCACAGAGCACCCTTTTGTCTTGAGCGAGGAGGGCGATGCCCGCGGTCGTTGGGACACCTGCCGATACCTGGCGGCGGGAGCCCGGCGCGCGCTTTGGCTGCGCGTTCGGCAGGGCCAGTTGGCGGAGGCTTTCCCCGCGCTGTGCGAAGCGCTGGGCGACGATGATCACGTCGCGATCGAGAGCAACAGCATCATGGAGCTTTTCCGGCCCGCTGTGTACTTGATGGTTATGAATAGTTCGGCGCGCGACTTCAAGCCTTCCGCGCGGCGGCATCTGGCGCTGGCGGACGCGCTGGTTCCCGTTGAACCGCAACTTGATGCTGCTGCCTGGCCCGGCCTCGATGCCCGGCTGTTGAGCGAGAAACCGGTTTTTCCCGTCACTCCCAGCGGGTACGCGAGCACTGATCTCTGCCGCTTCGTTTGTAGGAAACTCGGTTTGCGAGAGGTTGATTTGGTCTTTGCAGGCTCAACCTTTAACGACTGAAAAGGAGCCAACGTGTCGGCGCTGAGTAAGGTAGAAATCCAAGAAAAGCTCAAAGGTGCGCTGGGTTGGTCACACGCCGGGAAAGCGCTCTATAAGAGGTTCACGTTCAAATCTTTTGTGATGGCCATCGGCTTCGTCAACAGGGTCGCGGAGGTCGCCGAAAAAGTCGGCCATCATCCAGACATCGCCGTCAACTATAACCTCGTGACTCTCTCACTTTCGACCCACAGCGAGGGGGGCGTCACCGAAGCGGACTTTCAACTGGCCAAGGAGATTGATCGGATTAACAGAATGAGTCATTGAGCCATCGGGTCATCGAGCGATTTGACAAACCTTCTTTTCTCAGGGCTGATGACCCCATTGACTCGATAACTCGATGTTCGGATGTCGACTATCTTCCAATGGGTTCACGTAGGGGCGGCCGTGATCGGCGTCGGCGGTATGGGATTTCTGATCATCGTCCTTCTGCCTTCTCTGGCTGTGCTGAACCAGGAGCAGCGTGACCAGGTTGCGCAGGTGGTTATGGGAAGGTTTCGCTGGGTCAGTTGGACAGTTATCGTCCTGCTGGTAGTCTCGGGGTTGTACAACGTGAGCCTCGTCTGGGAAGCGCCTTGGGGAACCTACTGGAGGCTTCTAACCGTCAAAGTGATTCTCGCCCTTGTGGTTTTTGCGATTTCGCTTGCCCTCACGCTGCCCTTCAACTTTCTGGGTCGGTTTCGCGACTGGCGCAGACTGTGGCTGACGCTGGCCTTCGTTCTAGCGCTGGTTGTCATTCTCGTCTCTGCTTACCTCAGGCGGGCTTGAATGTCTGATCCTGTCTTGAGCCCTCTGGCGGATGTTCATCTGTCGCAAGGAGCCGCCCTGACTGAATATCACGGGGCTCTCGTGCCGGTGCGGTACGGCGAGGCGAAGGCGGAGTACGCAGCGGCGAGGCGCACCGCCGGTATTTTTGATTTTTCATTTCGTGCCCGATTCGCAGCCCGAGGCCCCGATCGGATCAGCTTCCTTCACAACATGTTGTCGAACGACGTGAGGAGCTTAGGGCCAAGTCAGGGCATGTACGCCGTGCTACTCGACGTCAAAGGCCATATCCTGGCGGACCTACGCGTCTATTTAGAGCCCGACCAAGTGCTGCTTGAAACTGACGCGGACCTGATTGAGAAGGCCATCAAGACGCTCGAACGCTACATCATTATGGATGAAGTGACACTCGAACGGCTGAATTGGTGCGGGTTGGGAGTGCAGGGTCCGCGATCACGTGCTCTCCTCGAAAGCAGCCTGGGTTGTACACTTCCATCCCTCTCGGAGTTCAGCCATTTTCGGGGCGGCCCCCCTGGCCTGCCCCTCCATGTCGTGCGCGTCACTAGTACAGGAGAGGAAGGCTACGAGCTGTGGATCCCCCTGGAGGGTAATCCAGGGAAAACAAAGACGGTTTGGGAGGCTCTGCTGGCCAGGGCACCCAGCTTCACTCCTGCCCCCTGCGGGACGCAAGCTTTGGAGATGCTTCGCATCGAGGCGGGCATACCACGCTGCGGGGTCGATTTCGGTGAAGACACCCTGCCCCTGGAAGCGGGTCTGCTGAACGCGCTGAGCTTCACGAAAGGCTGCTACCCTGGTCAGGAAATTGTGGAACGCGCGCGCAGCCGCGGTCACGTAAATTGGAGGTTGGTAGGCGTAACTGTCGACGCCGTGATTGTGCCCTCGCCCGGAGAAAAAATGGTGTTCGAGGGAAAGGAAGTAGGTGAGGCAACCAGTGCCTGCTTCTCACCGTGGCTGGATCGACCCATCGCCCTGGCCTACGTGCGGCGCGAAGTCTCGGAACCTGGTACCAGACTCACCTTCGCCTCCGGTGCAGCCGCTCAAATATACCCACTTCCCTTCTATCGGCGCGCTGCCTAACGTCGGCGGCGAAAGTCGAGGTACGCCTGCCTGCGCGCCTCCTCAAAACCCTCGCCTCTTTTCCAGCCTCCAGTTTTTTTCAAATGACACCACCACCCTTTCTCATTTTATCTTTCCCGTCTTTCCCGTCCGGTTTCTTGATCCTTTTAGTGCTTTGATGAGACAATGTCTCAAAAGTCTGATGAGCAAATGCGGAAGGAGCCGAAACAATGAATCACGAACAACGCCTGGCCGACGTCGAACGCATTCTGGCCGAGCTCGCTTCTACGGTTCGCGTCTTGGGCGACCACCAGCGGCTCCTCGGCCAACACCAGATCAGACTCGAAGAAATCCAGGTGCAGATGGGTGCCAGGATCGTCGCGCTCACCGACAACCAAGCCACTACTCAAGCAGCCTTACAAGCACTAGGGACCAAGGTCGTTGAATTGACCGAGAACCAAGCCACTACCCAAACAGCATTGCAAGCGCTCATAGCAGAGATCGACCGCTTTATCAGCGGCCAGCAGCAAGACGGGCACAAGTAGGTAGCTTCTTCCTCAAGCTGGCTGCAACACCCGGGTCTGGGCCCACAGGTCGAAGTAAGGCCGGAGTTGCGTCATCATCGCTCGAAATTGATCGAGGTTCAATGATTGGGCGCCATCGCTCAGCGCCTTTTCGGGACAGGGGTGAACCTCCACCAGCAAGCCATCAGCCCCGATGGCAACGGCGGCTCGTGATAGCGACGCCACAATGGAGCGCTTGCCGGTAGCGTGACTGGGATCCAGGATGACCGGCAGGTGCGTGAGTTCGTTGAGCACCGGGATAGCAGCGACGTCGCAAGTGTTGCGCGTGGCGGTCTCAAAGGTCCGGATGCCACGCTCGCAGAGAATCACGCTGGAGTTGCCATGAGCGGTGATGTATTCGGCCGACATCAGTAGTTCCTTGAGGGTTGAACTCATCCCTCGCTTGAGAAGGACGGGCCGTCCGCACTTGCCCAGGCTCTTGAGCAGGGCGAAGTTCTGCATGTTGCGCGCTCCCACTTGCATGAT
>Ga0187846_10000540_pt1 | contig 21951 bp, 24 predicted proteins | sample TC_taG_FD_161473 | JGI IMG/M metagenome (GOLD analysis project Ga0187846, IMG submission 161473) | Biofilm microbial communities from the roof of an iron ore cave, State of Minas Gerais, Brazil - TC_06 Biofilm (v2) | ecosystem: Environmental > Terrestrial > Deep subsurface > Cave > Wall biofilm...
GCATAGTTTGCAAGATATTTTAGTGACTACTCAACGGCTCCAAAAAAAGCCCTGCCGGGCTGATTTTGTTCAGCAATCCTGAGGACTTACGTCGCCTGGGGTGACGACGATTCAGAGGAACTTCGGTCTAGAGGGGGGCGGAGGCGGGGTTTCGCGAAGCCCAGCTTCGCGCCGCCGGAGCCGGCGCGCCTTGCACGGCGCGCTGTCCGGGGGACGGGCCGTTCGGGTCTTTTCTACCTAACTTCTAGGTCTTGTCGCCCCCGTTCGGGTTGCCGCAGCCGGGCTTGCGGCACACGCCGTACAACGCGAGCGAGTGGTCCTGCAGCTCGAACCCGCGCTCGGCAGCGATCGCTTTCTGCCTGCGCTCGATTTCCGGATCGACGAACTCCTCGACCCGCCCGCAGGTCAGGCACACCAGGTGATCGTGGTGCGGGCCCTCGTTCAACTCGAACACCGCGCGTCCGGCCTCGAAGTGCCGGCGCACCAGCAGGCCGGCCTGCTCGAACTGCGTCAATACCCGGTATACCGTCGCCAGGCCCACATCCATGTGTTCCGCGACCAGCGAACGGTAGACATCCTCGGCGCTCATGTGGCGCGCCGAATCCGGCTCCGTCGACCGCTTCTGGAAGATCTCCAGGATCTTCAGCCGCGGCGCGGTCGCCTTCAGACCGCTGACCTTCAGGTCGGTCGAACCCGGTGCATTCTTCATTGAAAGCCCATCTGAAAGCCCATCTGAAAGCCCATCTGAAAGCCCAATATGCATCCGCCCATCGTTATCATATGCAGAAATGAGAGACGCAAACTGGATATACATCAAACCAGGGGCATATCGCACCCTGCGCACCCTGCGCGCCCTGCTGCTGGGGGCGGCGGTTCTGGCCGCCGCCGGGTGCGGATCCATGTCCATCACCGACTACCTGCCCAAGTTCATGACGCCCTACCGGCCCGACGTCCAGCAGGGAAATGTGATCACCAGCGACATGGTCGAGCAGCTGCGGACCGGGATGAGCCGTGACCAGGTCAAGTTCATGCTCGGCACGCCGCTGCTGGCCGACGCTTTCCACCCGGATCGGTGGGACTACCTGTACTACCTGAACCCGCGCTTGGGCTCGCGCCAGCGGCGCAACCTGGTGGTCTACTTCAAGGACAACCGCCTCGATCATTTCACCAGCGATCCGATGCCTCCCGAGTCGATGGCAGACAACTTGATCCTCGGGAGGAAGTCATTCGTACCGCCGGCCAGCGCCGAGCCGAGCAAGGCGACGAGTTCGCCGCCAGCCGAGCCGGCCACCTCCACTGCTGCGCCCGCACAGCCGACGGGGGCTGCGCCTGCCGAACCGGCGAGCAGCGCGCCGGCCGAACCTACCACTACCACACCCAAGGAGGCGGCTCCACAGGCATCACCATCGCCGTCCGACAAGTAGCGCAAGGGAATGCACAGCCGGCCTGCAGACTCCGGCTGGAATGAGAATCATCCGTGGAGCTCCCGGAACCAGGTCGCGAGCCGCGTCAGCCGGACCCGACGGTCCCGCAAGCGCGAGGACAACATGAAACTGGCAATCGCAGGCAGCAGCGGCAAAATGGGTCGAATGGTGATCGAGGCCGCACTGGCGGCCGGCGACGTGACGATCGCCGCGGCGCTGGAGCGCCCCGATGCTGCGCAGATCGGAGAAGACTGCGCGAGTTTTCTGGGGCGAACGAGTGGCGTGGTAATCACCAGCGACGTCGCTGCCCTGGCGCAGGCGGATGTGTTGATCGACTTCACGCGCCCGGAAGGCACATTGCGGCACCTGGCGGTCTGCGTCGAGCACCGCGTGCGCGCGGTGATCGGCACCACCGGCTTCGACGAGGCGGGACGGCGCCACATCGAGCAGGCGGCGCGCAACGTGCCGGTGGTGTTCTCGCCCAACATGAGCGTCGGCGTCAACGTGTCGTTTCGCCTGGTCGAACTGGCAGCGCGGATGCTGTCGGGCGATTTCGACGTGGAGATCGTAGAAGCACACCATCGGCAGAAGGTCGACGCGCCATCGGGCACAGCGCTGCGGCTGGGCGAGCTGGTGGCAAGCGCGCTCGGCCGCTCGCTGCCGGAGGTGGCGCTTCACTCGCGCCACGGCTTGACCGGAGCCAGACCGCCGGGGAGCATCGGTTTTTCAGTGATCCGCGGTGGTGACATGGTGGGCGAGCACAGCGTTCTGTTCGTGGGCGACGGCGAGCGTGTCGAGATCACCCACCGGGCCTTCAGCCGAATGACGTACGCGCTCGGCAGCCTGCGGGCGGCGCGTTTCCTGGCGCAGCGCGCCCCCGGCCTGTACGACATGCGCGACGTGCTCGGTCTGGGATGAGTCAAAGGTGAACGAGGCGTTCGGGTTCGAGCATTTCTGGACGCAGGCCGACGCGCTGATCCGGGCCAACGTCTACATCCTGCTGACGATGTCGCTCGCCAGCTGGTTCCTGATTTTCTTCAAGGCGTGGTCGAGCATCCGCGCGCGCCGTACGCTGCGCTTGCTCGACGCCTTCTGGTCCGCCCCGTCGGTCGACCGGGCGCTGGAGGCGCTGGCGGCGGACGATTCGGAAGCGCTACTGGCGCCGCTCGCCAAGGCGGCGTTCGATGCGGTGCGCCGGGTGCCGGGACACAACCCGTCGTGGAACACGCCGTCGGACCATCTGACACGGGCACTGCGCTCCGCAATGCAGGTCGCGAACGAGCGGCTCGAGTCCGGATTGACCGTCCTGGCGTCGATCGGTGCAACCGCGCCGTTCGTGGGTCTGTTGGGAACGGTCTGGGGCATCTACCACGCGTTGCTGCACATCGCATCGACCGGGTCGCTGTCGATCGACAAGGTGGCCGGACCGGTGGGAGAAGCGCTGATCATGACCGCGTTCGGCCTCGGAGTGGCGATCCCGGCCGTGCTCGCCTACAACAGCTTCGCGCGGGCAAACCGACTGGTGATCACGCAGATCGACGGCTTCGCACACGACCTGCACGCGCTGCTGGGGCAGGCTGCAGGATCGGCCGAAGCGCTCGCCCCCTTCACCCAGGCTGCCTCGACGGTGAGGGCGGAGTCGGCCGTTCGTGCAGGGAGCGGGTGATCCGATGATGACGTTCGGGCGCTTCCGGCGCGGTGCCGACCTGTTCGAGCCGATGGCGGAGATCAACGTGACGCCGCTGGTCGACGTCACGCTCGTGCTGCTGGTCGTGTTCATCATCGCCGCTCCGCTGCTCACATACGCGATCAAGCTGGACCTGCCGGCGGCGCAGGCCGCGCCCGCTGGCCCGGCACCCGCTGCGATCGACATTTCGATCGACGCGAACGGCAAGCTGTTCTGGAACGGAACCGCATTGCCGGCCGGCGCGCTCGGTTTTCGCCTGAAGCAGGCGGCCGAGGCCGCACCACAGCCGGAATTGCACCTCAGGGCCGACCGCGCGGTCCGTTACGAGTTCGTCGCCCAGTTGATGGCCGCTGCGCAGCGTGCCGGCATCCAGCACATCGGGTTCATCACGCTTCCGGCATCCGAGGCCGCGCCGTCGCAGCCCGCGCAACGTTGAAGCTTCCTCGTCGTCGGCGAGCACGGGCGCTCGCGTTGGCCGCTCTCGTCGCTGCGGTGTCCTCAGTGTCCTGGCTGCCGGGCAAGCGAGCCTGGGCTGCCATCTCGGTCCCGGTCGTGGATGACTCCGGCGCGACGCTCGCCTTGGCGCGGCCGGCGCGGCGGATCGTCAGCCTGGCACCGTCCATCACCGAGGAGCTGTTCGCAATCGGCGCAGGCGGCACCATCGTCGGCACCAGCGCATACTCGGACTATCCGCCAGCGGCGGGCTCGCTCCCAGTGGTCGCGCAAGCGGACACGGTGGATCTGGAGCGAATCGCTGCGCTGCGGCCCGACCTGATCGTGTTGTGGGGCAGCGGATATCCTGCCGCGGCGCGCGAAGCGCTGGCGAGGCTGGGCGTGCCGATCTACGTGAACGAGCCCGCGTCGCTGGAAGGAGTGGCCACCTCGCTGGAGCGGCTCGGGCACCTGACCGGCGCCGCAGATGCGACCGCCGTGGCGAGCCGGTTCCGCTCGAACGTGCAGCGGCTGCGAGCAAGCTACGGCGGGCGCAACCCGGTGCGCGCCTTCTACCAGATCTGGCCGCAGCCGCTGATGACGCTGTCGGGGCGGCACATCACCAGCGAGGCGCTCGCGTTGTGCGGCGCCCGCAACGTGTTCGAGGATCTCGCTCCCTTGGCGCCAACCGTGTCGCCGGAGGCGGTGATCGCGGCGGATCCGCAGATCATCCTGACCGCCGAGCCGGGAGGCGTCGACCGTGGCGCGCTGGACTTCTGGAAGCGCTACCCGTTCCTGAGCGCGGTGAAAAACGGGCAGCTCGTCACGCTGGACTCGAATCTGATCGATCGGCCGACGCCGCGCATGCTCGAAGAAGTTGCGCGCCTGTGCGATAAGGTGGAAGCCGCGCGCCACGCTTCCGGCATGAAGTAGGCCAAGTGCGCCCGGCGCGGCAGCACGTATGCGTCACGCTCGCTTCACGGGTAGTTGCGCAGGTACTGCAGCAGGCGCACAGTGCGCTCCTTCAGCAGTGAGCAGCGATAGTCGCCTCGCGACAGCGCGGCCGAAGTGCCGAATCGTTCCTGCGTCCAGTTGTCGTCGATAAACTGGAACTCTTCGTCCCGGAAGGCGAGCCAGCGCTTCTGCGAGCGGCGCAACTGCGCACGGGCGTCGTCGTCGAGCCTGCCGGCCAGCTCCTGGTACACACGATTGAGCTCGGAATCGAGGAAGCGCTCGTATTCGGCGTACGCCGCCACGGTCTCGGCAGTGCTTGCGGCAGCGCCGATGCGCGCCTCGTAGGGTCGGGCGCGCGCCTGGAAATCGGCCACGCGGTCGGGTGCATCCGGGTTGTCGATCGCCGCGCACGGCGCCGCGGCGAGCCACAGCGCCGCCAGCGCCAGCGCTGCGCGCAGCGCAAGCGCGGTCACCAGTGCTGGTAGATGCCGTTCGCGTAGATGTTCCACTCGCACTGTCGGCGGTTGTCGAGTCCCGCCATCACCTTGCCCTGCGAGCGGTCCCACGCCTTCCACGCGGCCTCCAGGCTCGGATATGGAGTGGAGGCGCCGGGATTGTTGACCAGCTTGGCGACCGACGAGGTGGTGAACGCGGTGACGCCGATGTTGAACGTCAGGATGACCATCGCGTCGAATTGGTTCTGAGTCACCTGAGCGGTGATCGTGTTCTGCACCGCGCTCACGGCCGGCGCCAGGTCGTGCGCGAGCAGCGTCGCGGCGTCGTCGGCTGTAATGCCGTTGCTGTACGTGTCCCACTGGTTCTGCGTGATCAAATGGCCGTAGCCGATCGTGGCTCCCGGCACCCATGTGCCGGTGGGTCGTTCGGTCTGGTCGTCGTACGGCTGCAGGAACAGCGCCTCGGCCGATTTCAACAGCTCCATGCCGGCGTCGCTGAAGAACAAGCTGCTGGCGCTCTGGCCTTGCGACGTGTCATCGCCCATTAGTTAGCCTTCAACATGAGACTCCTCAACGGATCTGGAACGACACGGCGCTGGCGGACCATGCCGGCTTCCAGCCGTCGAACGGCGGGTCTGCCGGCGGCTGCGCCGAGTCGGCCGGCGGCTCGGTCGGTGCCGGCAGCTTCGCGGGAACAGCTTCCTTTGGCAGGTAGTCGCCGTGCTCGTAATCCCAACCGTCGGGTATCTGCCACGCGCCGCCGCGCTGATCCAGCCCGATCGGTTCTGCCGGCCCATCGCGGCCAAGCGCGGTGCGGAAATACGGATGCCCGCGCATGATGATCTCGCCCACCAGGTTGCCGCCCGGGAAGGCGTACTCGAGCACCCAGTCGCTGCGCGACGCCAGCACATAGATCTGCTGCGCCTTTGCGGCCGCTGCCTGATATTCGTTCGTCAGGCAGTCGTCCTCCACCGCCGCCGCCATCAGGACCAGGCGCCGTATGTCACGGTCGAGATTCGAAGCCGCCTCCAGGATCACCCGTCCGCCGAGGCTGTGCGACACCAGCGAGATGCTCGCGGCCGCCTGCGCGTTCTGGTTCAGAAAGCCTGCGAGCAGGCGGCCGGCCTGAATCGCCACATCGCCTTCCACCGGGTAGTCGACCACGGGCAGGTAGCGCGAGTCGCCGGGCCACAACACGCCGACCAGCGCGGCACCAGCGGGAAGCGACATCAAAATGTTCCAGTTCGAGAGTGCATCGATGCCATCCTGGCGGCTCACGTTGAAGCCGTGCGTGGCGAGCACGAGGTCGCGGCCGCGCACCGCCGCGGCGAACTGCGCAGGCGGCACCACGATCGTGCCGTCCTGCCACACCGACGCCTCGGCCGCGCAGAGACCTCCGCTGGGGGTGGCGCGCAAGTCGATGAACAGCATGGCAGGCCGCTATCGCTTCAACGTCTGTGCCACCTTCACGCCGGCAGCCAGAGCGCTGGTCAAATCCTTGGAGATCGGTGCAAGCGGAATCGCGAGAACCCCGCACAGCACCGCCAGCCAAAAATTGTCGGTACCGAAGTAGCCGGTTCCAGAGGCGTCGGCAAAGACGATCCAGCCACCTGCGACCGCGAGCACGATCGCGATCACCGACGCCAGTACGCGCGACCAGTTGCGGTATCTCTGGTCGGCGCGATGGTAGCCGTCGTCGAGCAGCGCAGTCAGGTACAAGTCGAACCGCCCCAGCACGTTGGTCTGTTCCGGCGTCAGCGCAGCGCCGCGCGTCATTCCAGCGGCGGCGGCAACGAGCACGGTCGGATCAACGCTGGTGGCCCGCGCGAATGCCGGCGCGGTGTCCGCCGACAGGCGCAGTTTGATCAGCGACTTGGCGATCGCCTTCTGGTCGGCAAGCGCAACGCCGTAGATCCAGTTGCTGTGCAGCATGTCCAGAAGCTTGCGCTCGTCGCTGTCGGGAGCACTGGTTGCGCGGCTCGCCTGCGGATACAACTGCGCGATCGCGCGTTCGATCGACCCGAAGCCGGTGTTCGAGATGCCGCCGTTGCGGCCGATCTTGGTCGCATCGGCCAGTGCGAAAGAGGCGGTGCCGAGGCCGCCGATCGCTGCCACCAGGTTTCCGAGATCGGGAATCTGCACCGCTGCCTCAGGCGCAAACCGTGTCCAGGCTATCGGACAGGATCCGCAGACCCTCGTCCACCAGAGCGTCCGATGCTGTCAACGGAACCATGATCCGGATCGTGTTGGAGTAGGTGCCGCACGAGATCAAAATCAGACCGCGTCGCGCCGCCTCAGTGACCAAGCGCCGCGTCAGCTCGGCTCCGGCCTGCGAATCGCCGTTGGCGATCAACTCGAACGCGATCATCGGCCCCAAGCCCCGCACCTCGGCGATCGCGCGGCAGCGGTGCGCGATCGCGCGCAACCCGTGTCCGAGGCGGTCGCCCAGGCGAACGGCGCGTTCGAGCAGCCGTTCCTGCTCGAACGCTTCGAGCACCGCCAGCGCGGCAGCGCATGCGAGGGGATTGCCCGCATAGGTGCCGCCCAGGCCGCCCGGCGGCGGCGCATCCATGATCTCGGCGTGCCCGAGCACTGCTGAGATCGGAAAGCCGCCTGCCATCGACTTGGCCATCGTCACCAGATCGGGGACGACGCCGGCGTGCTCGATCGCGAGCCATTTGCCGGTTCGCCCCGCGCCGCTCTGGATCTCGTCGTCGATGAAGACGATGCCGTGGTGGTCGCATAGCGCGCGCAGTTCCCGCAGGAAGTCGAACGGCGCGACGGTGTAGCCGCCTTCGCCCTGGACCGGCTCTACGATCAGCGCCGCCACATCGTCCGGCGCCACGTCGCATTTCAGGATGTGCTCGACCGACGCCAGCGCCTGCGCCGTGCTCACGCCGTGCAGCGCGTTCGGGAACAACGCGTGGAAGACGCCGGCCGCAGCCGGTCCGAAACCGATCTTGTACGGACTGACCTTGCCGGTCAGCGCCATCGCCATCATGGTGCGCCCGTGGAATCCTCCTCCGAACGAGATCACGGCGTGGCGGCGCGTATGGGCACGCGCGATCTTGATCGCGTTCTCCACAGCCTCGGCGCCGGTGGACAGGAACATCGCCTTCTTGGCGAAATCGCCCGGAACCCGCGCGGCAAGACGCTCGGCCAGTTCCACGTACGGCTCGTACGCAAGCAGCTGGAAGCAGGTGTGGGTGACGCGCTGCAACTGCTGCGCCACCGCAGCGACCACTTTCGGATGGCAGTGGCCGGTATTGACCACGGCAATGCCGCCGGCGAAATCGACGTAGCGGCGCCCTTCGACATCCCACACTTCGCAGTCGCGCGCGTGGTCGACGAAGATCTCGTGTACCTGGCCCACCCCTCGCGCAATCGCGGCGCGCCGCCGCGCCATCAGCGCCGCGTTGGTCAGACTGGCGTCACGTTTCATTGTCTCTCCTCGCGCTCGTGAACGCAGTCCACCGTGGGGGACCGAGCATCGCCCACGGTGTGGTTCGCTCTTGCTAAGCCCCGCGGTTCTCCTGCAGCAGCCACAGGCGCGCCAGATCGGCCGCGCCGTCGTTGCCGTGCACCGTCTGCAGCAACTGGATTGCCCGGGGCTTCTGGCCAGCCTGCAGGTACGCCAGCGCCAGGTGCAGCTTCGCCTCTTCCGGGTGCTTTGGACTCTGGCGGATCCCCTTCTCCATCAGCGCCAGCCCGCGCTCGGTTTTACCGTTGAGCACGTCGTTGTAGCCGATCGCCAGCAACACGTCGCCCTCCTTGGACGAAGTGGATTCGGAGTCGCCCTGCGCGATCGCCGCAGCATCCTGCGCCGCCTGCCGGTTGGCAAGTTCCCGCAAGCGGTTCTGCCGCTCGGCGTCGGCGCCCTTGCCCAGCACGCCGGTGGAATAGCCCTGATCGATGATCCGCTTGGCCTCGATCGGGAATCCGGCTTGCAACGCCAGTTGCGCCATCTCCATGAAGTCGGGTGGCCTGCTCAGGTTGCCGGTTGCCAGTTGGAGCCGCAGCACGTCCAGTTCCAGGCGCTCGGAGAAGCCGGCCTTGCGTTGCATGCGCGAGATCAGGTCGGCCCAATACGACTTCTTCGGGTAATGGGCGACCAGCTTTTCCAGCGCCACTGTGTAGCCGGCGTTGTCGTTCATCTTCAGATAGCAGCTTGCGAGGAAGAGCAGCCGCTCCTCGGTCGGCGTACGACCGGCCTTCTCGTCGCTGTCGATCTCGTCCCGGAGCAGCTTGGCGGCGTTGGCGTTGTCGCCGCTCAGGTAATAGGACTGGATTAGAAGCTGCTGGATGGCCGGATCGGTGCCGCCCTCCTTCTCGTAGCGCGAGGCCCACTGGATCGACTTGGCGTAGTTCTTGGCCTCGTAGTAAAGCCCGGAGATCACGCCCATGACCTTCAACTGCTCGACCTGCTGCAGCTTGCCCGAGGCGACAACCGATTCGAAAGAGCTGATGGCGGTGTCGCGTTCGCCCGCTCCCTGAGCCGCAGAGCCGCGCGTCAAATCGATCACGAACTTCTCATAGGCGTTCAGGTTCGGAACCGCATTGGTTTCCTGCACCTTCGCCAGGGCTTCCTTGTATTTCTTTGCCTGGATCAGTTCGCGCGCGGCCTGGATCACCTTGCCGACCTCCGGCCGAGCGGCATCGCCCTTGGGGGCCTCGCCCTTCGGGGCCTCGCTCGGCTGCGGCGGCGCCCCTGCCTCCTGCGCCCCGGCCGGCGCCGAAACCGCGATCAGCAGGCCTGCTATCAGTGTTCGAATCACCCCGCCCTCACTGGATGAACTGCTCGTTGCCCACCAGCCCGATCTTGGTCACGCCGAGCCGCTGTGCCGAGGCCATCACTTCGGCAACGTACTTGTAGGTGGCGAGCTTGTTGGGCCGCAGGTGCAGCTCGGGCTGGTCTGGCTGCCCGGCCACTTCCCTGAGTTTCTGCTCGAGCTGGCCCCGGTCCAGCAGAGGCTGGCCGTCCCAATAGATGGTGCCGTCGAAATCGACGTCGACCTGGATCACCACGGGCGGCTTCGGCGGCGGCGGTGGATTGCCCACGGGCATGTTCAGGTTCACCGCGTGCAACTGGATCGGGATCGTGATGATCAGCATGATCAGCAGCACCAGCATCACGTCGATCAGCGGCGTCGTATTGATGTCGACCATGACCTCCGGATCGCTGCCCGGGCCCGGTCCCACGTTCATCGCCATTGCGCGTTTTCCCTCTGCAGTCCTGTCCTGGGTTCGCCGGTCGCGAACCGCAGCCTATCCCGGCGCCTGCCCCACCGGCGGTTCGATCACGAAGCCCACCTTCACGATGCCGGCGCGCTGGCAGTCGAACACGACGCGCCCGATCGACTCATACCGTGCGTTCAGATCACCCCGGATCTGCACCGCCGGCTGCGGATCGAGCACCGACTTTTCCTTCAGCATCTTGACCAGCTGCTCGTTGTCGGTGACTCGTGTCAGCCCCCAGAAGATATCGCCATCCCGGTTCACCGAGATCACGATGTTCTCCGGCTTGGTCTGGCGCGGCTGGTTGCGCTCTTTGGGAAGATCCAGGGGAACGAGGTGGATCACGACCGGGATCGTGATCAGAAAGATGATCAGCAGCACGAGCATCACGTCCACCAGCGGTGTCGTGTTGATCGTCGCGACCAGTTCGTCCTCACCCCCACCTTCGGTGGGCCCGACCGTCATCGCCACGGCGGCACTCCCCTAGCGCTTGGCCGTCTGTTCGACCGCTACCCTGCCGGACGCGCCCAGCAGCACCATGTGCACATCGGATCCGAAGGTGCGCACGCTTTCCATCGCGACCTTGTTCCGGCGCACCAGCCAGTTGTAGCCGAGCACCGCTGGCACTGCGACCGCCAGGCCGAGGGCCGTCATGATCAGCGCCTCACCCACGGGGCCGGCGACCTTGTCGATGGACGCCTGCCCGGCGATCCCGATCGCGGTAAGCGCGTGGTAGATGCCCCACACCGTGCCGAACAGGCCGACGAATGGCGCGGTCGAGCCCACCGTCGCCAGGAACGCCAGCCCGTCCTGCAGCCGGTTCTGGATGTTCTCGATCGCGCGCTGAACCGACATCGTGATCCACGTATTGAGGTCGATCTGCTCGAGCAGCGCCCCTTCGTGGTGCTCGGTCGCGTTGATACCGGTCTCGGCGATGTAGCGGAAGGCGCTGCGGTCCTTCAGGCCCGCGACCCCCTCCCTGACCGATTTGGCGGTCCAGAAGCCCTTCTTCGCGTCGCGCGCCTGGGAGTTGAGGCGGGCCTGCTCGAACAGCTTCGTCACCATGATGTACCAGCTGCCGAACGACATGATCCCGAGGATGATCAGCGTTCCGTGCGTGACGAAGTCGCCGCTCTTCCACATCGCCTCCGGACCATAGGGGTTTTCCACCACCTCCTTGGTCGTTTCAGCCGAGGGCACGGCGGCCTCCTGCGGTTGCGCGCTCGCCGGCTGGGGCGCGACTCCTACCAACATTGCCGCCGCCGCGCCGATCATCACGGCGGCCAGCACTCCCAGGAATCGGTTTCGCAGCGTCATTCGCTTTCCTCCCCTCGTCATTGCTAGTTCAACTTGAATTCATACTGAATGTCGACTGAAGTCTGATAAGGCTTGCCGTCGAGCGTGCCGGGTTTGAAGCGGCACGAACCGAGCGCCGCGCGCGCGGCTTCATCCAGGCGGTGGTGGCCGCTCGACTTTATGACCTTCGACTCGATCGCTCGCCCGTCGGTGTCGATCACGAAGCGCAGGTTCACGATCCCCGTCTCCTCGGCCCGCACCGACGCCGGCGGATATGGCGGCTTTTCGCAGTTGTGTGCCGCATCGATCACCGGCGACGTGCGCGCCGGCGCGTGCACCGGCGCCGGCGCGATGTTCGCAACCGGAGGCGGGGGAGTCGCCGTCACCGCCTGAATCGTCGTGGCCGCAGGCGGCGGCGTGGCGATCTGCACCTCCGGCGGCGGAATGAACGGCGGCGGCGGGGTGGCCAGCTTCGGCGGCGGCGGCGGCGGCGTCTCCGGCGGCGGCGGAGGCTTCTGCTCCTCGACGATCTTGGTTTCGATCGGCTTCTTGATCACGTCGACCACCTTGCGGGCGAGTCCCGTGACCAGCGCGTAGATGAGCAGAGCGTGCAACAGAGCCACGAACGCGAGACCGACCAGATGCTTGGCCGGATCACGCTGCTGGTGGGCGTAGTCCATCCTGAGCCGACTCCCTGCGCGCCCTTGTTGAAACCGCCTGCGGGCGCTTCCGCTGGCACCCGGCCGCTCCCGATTTCCTCCCCGGGGGCACCGGCCAGGCCGTAAAGCCGTGAAGCGTATCAGTTTAGCCGCACGCGTGTCCGGAACGCCGGCACTGGCCCCCTCCATTCATCGCCGATTCACAATCGGCGGTTACAGGAGCTTCCGTCCGCAGGGTTGCGCGTCAACTGGGAAAGCGTGCCGCCGAAATCGCGGGATGGGATGGTCGGGAGCCAACCAAACGGTCGACCGAATTCATAGCCGTTTGCCTGCGAGAGCAGTCGCACGTTATCGGTTCGGGTCGACGGCGCCCTGATCGGAATCAGGCGGTGTTGATGTATGCCCGCTGTCGCAGCCATTTGGTGGCGATCCACTTCTCACCGGCTCCAACGGCGCTTCCGCCGTGCAGGGTGCGTGGGTCGAGCCGGCCTTCGTCGTCCGAGTAGGCGAAGAATACGGCGTTGCCCCGCCGGGGCAGGACATCGAGACCGACGTCCGGAAAGACGGTCGAGCCACCGCCTGCAACGTCGTTCAGGTACATGATCAGCGTCGCCACGCGCTGTCCTCCCATCGCCAGCACTCTGTGGTTGCCCTGGTCGGAAGGGTCGAAGTAGTCGAAATGCGGCTTGTATTCGTGGCCGGGCCCGTAGTGCAGCACCTGGATCGGCTCACCGCGCTCCACCGGGCAGCCGGTCAGCTCCGCGATGCGCGCCTCGATTCGCTCGATCAACGGGTTCTCGGCGCGAAGAAAATGCGTGCCCTCGCTGGTGCGGTCCGGATGCAGCTCGTAGCGGCCGGTCTGGCGGTCGACCACGTTGGACCTCGTGAGCTTGCCGCGCGACATCTCGATCAGCTCCTCGCACTCCTCCGGCGCAAGCAGATTGCCGAACAGAAGGATTCGAGGGGCGTTCAGAGCCATCAGGATCTGCACGCTGCGGTCGCCTGCGTCGATCTCGTTCGGGCCAGTGGCCAGGATGCGGCTGCTGCTTTCTTCGGGGGCGGCCGCCTCCGTACCGCCGCTGCCCGCATCGGCGGCGATAGGGGAATCTCCCGATGCCTGCGGCGGCCGTGGCCGTTTCGGCGGACCGATCTCCTCTACCGCCGCTGCCACCGCGCGGCGCGCGAAATCGAGCTGATAGCCACTCGCGCGCATCGACTGCTCGATCGCTTCGACTGCAAAACCCTGCTCGAACGACTGCTTCAGCCACGCTTGCAGGTCCGAAGCCAGTGAGGAGAATTTCATCGTCGCTAGTCCCGCCGCGCGCCCTTGCCGACCGCCTTTGCCGACCCCATTTGATCGACGCAGGCCTTGCGCCCGTCCATCACCGGTGCGCCGCCTGAGCTATCCTGACGATATCACTGGAGAACCGCGATGTTGCAACGCGTATCAAAGCTACCCTCGATGGCCGACGGCTCGCTGGTAAAGACGCAGGCCTATATAGACGGAGCCTGGGCCGACGGCTCGGCCGGACGTTTCGACGTTCGCAACCCGGCCGACGGCGGAAAGCTCGCAGAAGTCGCCAATTGCTCGAGGCGCGATACCGAGCGCGCCATCGCCGCCGCCGACAGGGCCTGGCCAGCCTGGCGCGCCCGCACCGCCAAGGAGCGCGCCGCGATCCTGCGCCGTTGGAACGACCTGATGCTCGCCAACGCCGACGACCTGGCCAAGCTGATGACGGCCGAGCAGGGCAAGCCGATGGCCGAGTCCAAAGGCGAGATCGCCTACGGCGCGAGTTTCGTCGAGTGGTTCGCCGAGGAAGGCAAGCGCGTGTACGGGGAGACGATTCCCACCCACGCGGCGGACAAGCGGCTGTTCGTGCTGAAGGAGCCGGTCGGGGTGTGCGGCGCGATCACGCCATGGAACTTCCCCAACGCGATGATCACGCGCAAGGTCGCGCCGGCGCTGGCGGCAGGCTGCACCGTTGTGGTGAAGCCAGCCGAACAGACGCCGCTGTCGGCGCTCGCTCTGGCCGAGCTGGCGCAGCGCGCGGGCATGCCGGCCGGGGTGCTGAACGTGCTGCCGTCCGATTCGATCCACAGTATCGAAGTGGGCAAGGTGCTGTGTGATTCGCCCGTTGTTCGCAAGCTGTCGTTCACCGGCTCGACGGCGGTCGGAAGGATCCTGATGCAGCAATGCGCGCCCACGTTGAAGAAGCTCTCGTTCGAGCTGGGAGGCAACGCCCCGTTCATCGTGTTCGACGATGCCGACCTGGATGCCGCGATTGAAGGCGCGTTGGCCTCGAAATACCGCAACACCGGCCAGACCTGCGTGTGCACCAATCGCTTCTACGCGCAGGATGGAATCTACGACGAATTCGTCACGCGCCTGGCCTCGCGCGCGCACCAGTTGAAGGTCGGCTCCGGATTCGAGCAAGGGGTTCAGCAGGGGCCGCTGATCGACGAGCAGGCGCTCGCGAAAGTGGAGGCGCACGTTGCCGACGCCGTGCAAAAGGGGGCCCGCGTGCTTACCGGTGGTCACCGGCACGCGCTGGGCGGAACGTACTTCGAGCCGACCGTGATTGCGGACGTGTCCGATCAGATGCTGCTGGCGCGTGACGAGACGTTCGGCCCGGTTGCGCCGGTGTTCCGCTTCTCGACCGAAGCCGAAGCGATCGAGGCGGCCAACCGCGTCGAATACGGGTTGGCTGCATACTTCTATTCGCGCGACCTGACGCGCACGCTGCGGGTGGCCGAGCGGCTGGAGTACGGAATGGTCGGCATCAACACGGGGATCATTTCGACCGAGGTCGCGCCGTTCGGAGGAGTGAAGCAGTCGGGATTCGGGCGCGAGGGATCGCACCACGGAATCGACGAGTTCCTCGTCGTGAAGTATCTGTGCGTCGGAGGAATGTAGCGACCGCGCCGTGCGCTGCGGTGCGCTGCAATTGACCCGATAACTGTCCGGACTGCGCGACACGCGGCAGCGCAGCCCGGACCTTCGCGGATCTATTTCACTTCAGCATCAGTTTCTGAATCACCTGCCCGCCGAGAACGTCGCGGACCTTCTCCCGCTCGACGGCGCCCTTGTTGGAGGCTTCCATTGAGCCGTAGACCTGCTTGTCGATCGGCTCCATCTTGTCGCGCAGGCCGTCGAACGCGCCCCAGTTCTTGAACGTGACCGTCAGGATGACATCGGGTTCGTGCGGATTGTGGGGAAACGCCTGATAGACGCCATAGTCTACGATCAGCCCCGCTTTCTTGTATTCCTCCATCAGCTTCTTGTACGGCCCGTCCAGGAACTTCATGTATTCGTCGAACATGCCGTACTTGGTGCGGATATCACTGACCGTGATCACCACTCCCTCGGTGTAGGTGTGCTCGTCCTCGGCCCATGCCGCGAGGGCGCCGCACAGAAGTCCGCCCAGCAGCAACCCGCGCATTATTACGGTACGCATCATTGGAACTCCTCCTATCGCCTTGTTGGAAGGAAACTTACCCGGGCACCCGTTCCTGTTGGTTCGCCCGCGCGTGCGACTGTGTAGTCGTCGCCCGATTCGGCGTCAAGGTCGGCACGGACGAAAACGGCTGTGGCGCCGACGAAGCGGCGTTGGCAAGGAATGGATTTGCGGGCAGAGGTGCGCCGCACAACGCGGCGAACATCGATTTATAAAATCCAGCCGACGCACGAGCGTCGACAGTCGCCCGCCTGGTGCGTAGACTTTGCGCTCGCGCGCGCGTCGTATAACGGCATTACCCGAGCTTCCCAAGCTGGGGGTGTAGATCAGGTTGCGGTCGACCCGTCGCGGATTCTCTTCGTTTCTCCCGCTTCGTCGCCTAGAGGTGAGCTGCAGAGCTCGGCAGCGGTCTCCTACGCTGGATTCGCGCCAGGAATGGCGAGAAGTCGATGTGCAAAACCTCCCGTCGGCAGCCTTTCCGTATGTTCGGTTCTTTCCTACAATTGTCGAAGCTCCCAGGAAAGGGGCGAAAGTGGATCTGAAGCTTGAATGCGAGCAGGAAGACGACGGTCGGTGGCTGGCCGAAGTGCCTGAATTGCCGGGCGTCCTCGCCTACGGAGCCAGCGCTGAGGAAGCGATGACCAAGGCGGAGGCGCTCGCGTTCCGGGTTCTCGCCGAGCGCTTGGAAAACGGCGAGTCGCGCCCGCTCGCCATTACCTTCTCGCTGCAAATGGCTGCATGACGCAGTGGCCTTCGACGAAGGCCAGACGAGTGTATGCGGCGTTGCTGAATATCGGCTGGGAGCAAAAACGTCAAACGGGATCGCATCGCACGCTGTCGCGGAGCGGATGGCCCGACTTCGTGTTCGCGTTTCATGGCGGAGACGAGATCGGTCCCCGCATGCTGGCAAGAATCGCGAAGCACACCGGGCTGACTCCCGAGGATCTCTGACGGCGCCGTCCGATGCCGTTGCGCTTACGGCAACAGGTCTTCCAATCCCTTCGTAACAGGGAAACCGAGGTCAGCTTCACCCAGCCACGTTAGACGCCGAGCCCGCCCTTCGGCGGAGGTGTACAGGTAGGCGCCGATCATCTGGAGGGCGAGCCAAAGGGATTGAACCGCATCGACGCCGGTAGGCCTGTCGAATCTCCCATCCGAAAGCCCACGGACCTGCCAGGCGCAGGCGAAGTCGCCTTCAGGGTGCGGGTAAGATTTGCCGACGACGACCATAACGGTGTCCCCGCCGTCCAGTTCCAGACCGCGCTCAATGTAGGTTTCTCCAATTCGATTGGGGTCCATTGCGTCATGGTAGCCCTGGAAATGGGCCCACCGAAGGAAGACACAGCGTCGACGATCGCTTTCTCCATCGCGTAAAATCGGGCGCTCCCGCGGGCGTCGTATAACGGCATTACCCGAGCTTCCCAAGCTCGTGACGAGGGTTCGACTCCCTTCGCCCGCTCCACTGTTTCGGAACGAACGAAGCCGGCGTGCGCCGGCCTCCCCCGCTTCAGCCGCTCTGCCGCATTGCCAGCACGGCCTGGTTGCGCAGCGTCTTCAGCAGTCCGAGCTCCTCGGCGCTGAAGTGCAACGTGGCCGGCGAGCTGCTGTCCGCGTAGATCAAGCCGACGGTGCGCTTGCGGTCCACGATCGGCAGAAGCACCATGCCGCGGGCGCCGATTGCGTTGCGATACCACGCCGGCACGTGCGGGCGCACCTTGTCCGCCTCGATGTCCTGGATGCACAGATCTGCTCCCATCACGGCGGCCGCGTAGAAGAGGTCGCGCGTGCCGTCCAGTGGAACCGACACACCCTTTTGCACGATCGCTTCGGTATCGGCACCAAAACCGAAGCGGCAGCGCAGACCTTGCCGACGTGCGTCGAGCGTGAACAGCAGCACCCGATCGAACCCGATGGCCCGGTACATCGTTTCCAGGATGATCCGCAGCACGTCGTTCAGCGTGTACTCGCCCACCAGCGTGTTCGTGATGTCCTGAACGCCAGCCGCCAGTGCAGCCTGTCGCCGCCCCGGTTGCGGCGGAAGCGCTTTCGCACCCGCCGGAGCTTCGTGTTCCCCTGTCAGATCGGCATCGGCGACAAGCCGCTGGGTTTCGGCAACCGCCTGTGCCGCGCGCTCGTCGGCGCGAACACCACCCGCCGCCGAAGCGTCCTTTGCCGGTTCGCCGATGTGGCCTGGCGTTGCGTTCTGCGCCCCGGCGGCCTGCGCCCCGGCGGCATGTGTCCCGGCGACATGCGCCTCTGCCTCTTGTAACCCCACGGTATCGCCGGCATTCGTGCGGTCGGGCGCGCCGCGCCAGTTGCGCGCCTTCTGCGCGAAGCCGTTGCGTGCGACCCCGTGGCCGAGCGCATCGGCGTCGCGCATCAACGCATCCGACGACGTGCGCACCGCCGAATCGAGCATCTTGTCGGTGATTCCGGTGGCCGCGCCGTAGCACTTCACGAGCGAGGCGAGGCGCTGCTTGCGAGCGTCTTCGTCCGCCTCCTGCACGGCGTCGGCCAGCTCGTTGGACAGCGCCGCGACCAGTCGCAACTGATCGCTCTGCCGGGTCGGGCACTTCTTCATCGGGCCGTCGATCGACCGCATGCTGTCGACGATTTCGTCGGGAAAGTTCCACGCGCGAGCCACGCCCGCGCCGAGCTCCTCGTAGCTCACGCCGAGCACTTCCCGCGATGCCGCTTCCTCGTCGCATCCGCGGCTTCGGACGTTGCGCTCGATCACCTGCGCTTCGTCGTACAGGTAGAACGTGGCGAGCAGCTTGCCGAGCCGGTGGAACATCGCGCAGATGAAGGCCTGCTCGGCGTCGCGCAGGCCGGCACTGGCGTGCAGTTCACGCGCCAGCAGACCACTGAAATACACCGCGACGACCTGGTCCTTCAACGCGACCGCGTTGGAGCGGTCGTGCATGTGCTCGAACAGCAGCAGCGACATCGATACGTTGCGTACGGTGTCGTAGCCCAGGATTGAAATCGCGCGCGATACCGTGCCGATCGAGCCACCGAACTGGTTCAGGTTCGAGGCGTTGACGATCTTCAGCAGCCGGCTCGTGAGCGCGAAATCCTTCAGGATCGAATTGCACAGCACCGCCACCGGCTCGCGATCGGACGAAGCGGCGCGGTTCACCGCGCTGATCGTCGCCGACAGCGCCGGAAAATCGCCCTTGTGCCGGATGCGCCGCAACAGGTACTCGAGCGTGCCGTGACCGCCTTGCGCTGGCTCCGTTTCGGCCGCCGGATCAAGGTACTCGGCCAGTGCAGAGGCCATGTCCGCAGCGGTTGCGAAGCGCTCGCCGGGACTGCGAGCCAGCGCTTTCATCACCAGCGCATCCAGCCGCTCGTCGATCTCCGGGTTGCGCCGCGAAGGCGGCACCAGGTCGCCCGTCGCGACGAGCCGCACCGTTTCGCGCGCTTCCTTCGCCCGGAACGGGGGCTCTCCGGTCAGCATCTCGTACAGCACCACTCCGAGTGCGAACACTTCGCTCTGCCGCGTATACAGGCCCTCGGCGATGTACTCGGGCGCCATGTACGAAGGCGTGCCGACGAGCGTGTGCGCGCCGCCTTCGGCCGCACCGGCGCCGGAGGCGATTCCGAAGTCCATCAGCCGCGGCACGCCATCGCCGGTAATCATCACGTTGGCCGGCTTGATATCCCGATGCAGCACGTCGCGTTCGTGCGCGTACGCCACCGCCTGCGCCAGCGAGGCTGCGATCCCGACCGCGCGTTCAATCTGCAGCTTGCCTTGCTCGCGGATCACCTTGGCCAGCGTGCATCCTTCGACGTACTCGAACACCAGATAGAAGGCGCCGCCGTCCTCGGCCGCGTCATACAGCGGCACGATATTGGGGTGCGAGAGCGCTCCCACGGTGCGCGCCTCTTGCAGCAATGCGGCAAGGCCGCCGCGGCCGAAGCCGTTCTTCGGCGACGGCAGCAGCGTTTTGAGGGCGACGCGGCGCCCCAGCCGCGTGTCCGCTGCGAGGTGAACTGCCCCCTGGGAACCCTGCCCTAGGGTCGAGAGGACCTCGAAGCGGCCGATCAGCCGGCGGCTTTGCGTTGCGGCAGACGTTTTTGCACTCCTGGAGGCGGGGACAGACGGATTTGCACACAGAATCATCAATCTGAACCGATCCCCGCACTACCGCGAAAAGGACCAAAACGCTTCAGCAATTGCGGGTTTGCCCCGCGGGCACGTGGCGTGCAAGCGCGTCGAACCCCGCGCGGAATAAGCTGCCGTTCATAGCCAGTTGGGCGGCTGGCCCGGTCCCCGGTCGGGCAGTCGTCGCGCAGGATGGAGGATTCAAATGGAAATCATTGCTAGCTTTTCGGCCACCGGCAGGGCGTGGCGCCCGGCGGTTGCAGCGGCGGCATTCGCGGCGATGCTGGCGGCCGCGGCCGCCGCCGACGCTCCCGCGCCCTCTGCAGCGCCATCGGACAGCGCCGGGCAACGACAGGGCGATGCCAGCAGTTCGAGTCCCACGCAGCCAGAGACGAGCAATCCGCAGGTTGGCGTCGATGCCCGTGAAATGGTGAAAAGGCGAATGGAGATCTGCCGCCGGCGCCCGGAAGTCTGCATGCAGTCCGGCGAAGAGCACCCCGACAAGCGAGGCACCGGCGAAGACTCCCGGGGCGGGGTGGGCAAGGACTGACGACCGAGTGAGGCTCCCGGAACAAGGCGGCAGAGCGTGTTCCGGCTTGACGTTCACGATGCCCCAACGTGAAAGTGCCGCGCCAACGGGCGCGGCACTCACGACTGCCTGACTTGTGCTTGAGGCTGCCGGCGCCGCGCAATGCGCGGCGCCGCGATCACAAGAGCGTCACAGATCCAGCCGGTAGATGCCGCGCCCGTGCGTCGTTGCGTACAGCGAGCGCGAGTTCGGATCGATCACGAGCTGGTAGACGGCCACCGGCGGCAGGCCGGTAGTCAGGGCAGTCCAGTTCTTGTTGCCGTGCCGGAGTACCACAACGCCGTAGTCGGTCGCCGCATACAGATTGCCCGTCTCCGGGTCCTGCACCACGCCGAGGATCGGCTGATCGCCCAGGTTCCCGCTGATGTCCTTCCAGCTGGCCGTGCCCGATCCCTTGTGGTAGTGGACTTCGAACACGTGGCCGGGCGTGGTCGGCGTGTATGCGTTGTACCCGGAGAACGAAATGAACGCGCGCGACGTTTGCGTCGGATCGACCGAGATCGCGCTCACGAATCGCGTCGGCTGGTTCGAGGTATCGATCCGGTTGAACGCGACGGTGGTCGGGTCGGAGGCGTTCGCATTCGTCGAGACGAAGACCCGGCCGCGACGTGTCCCTACCCAAAGCGGCGAGTGCTCGGCCGCATCGTGCACGTTCGGATCGCCCTGGGAGATCGTGGCGACCCAGCTGCCTGCCTTGTCCGCACCGTACTGCGCACCGGTCAGATCGCCTGCATTGCCGGCGCCGCCGGGGCCGCCCAGCGCCTGCCAGTCGCCGCACGGCTGCGCGAGGGTTCCAGTGAACTCGTTGTAGTACGTCTCCATGTAGGCCTGGCCACCGAGGTCGTCGGTCGTCCGCCAGACGTGCTGCTGGCCGATGAACCAGGTGCCCGCCACGCGCAGGTCCGCGATCAGAGGCGAGTAGAAGCCAGAAGCCTCGCCGCTCGGCGCCTGGAAGCTCGGCACGTCGAAGATGTCCCAGTAGAACGGGTCATTGCCGCGGAAATTGATGTCGCCGGTGGTCCCCGTGTAGGTATGCATGCGGTTGCCGGCGGTATTGATCGCCGCCATGCCGCCGTCGCCGCCGACGGTCTCGAGCCAGTTCGTGCCGTCCCAGGCCCACGACCCGTTGTCCTGCGTGCCGCCGATCAGGCTGCCGCGCGGATTGAGCGGATCGAGCGCGATGCCCTGGAACTGCAACGTGGCCAACCCGGAATTGAGATTGATGAGCTGGTTGGGGATCACGCTCAGCCACAGCTGGCAGTTGACTAAGGCGGCGCCGGTGAGGTTGCGGCCGCCCGCGCCGCAGGTCGAGGGCGTGTTGGCGAACGTGCCGTCGTTGCGGACCAGTCCGCCGTCGGAGCCGATGATTGCGATGTTCGGCTGGCCCGGCACGAACACGATCGCGTGCTGGTCCGGATGCATGCCATTGGGCGGGCTGTTCGTGTCGTTCGTCATGTCGGTGAAGGTCACGCCAGCGTCGGTCGAGCGCATCACCGCCCGTCCGTTGGACAGGTTCGGGAACACGAAGATATCGTCGTAGTGCATCGCTCCGCCGATCCAGACCTGGTTCGGGTGGCCGGCGGGCGAGGCGACGAACATGTCATACGCGCATTGCGTTTCGCAGAAATTGAAAGAGCCGTAGCCCGGCGTTCCGCTG
>Ga0187846_10000541_pt1 | contig 21949 bp, 17 predicted proteins | sample TC_taG_FD_161473 | JGI IMG/M metagenome (GOLD analysis project Ga0187846, IMG submission 161473) | Biofilm microbial communities from the roof of an iron ore cave, State of Minas Gerais, Brazil - TC_06 Biofilm (v2) | ecosystem: Environmental > Terrestrial > Deep subsurface > Cave > Wall biofilm...
CGGGCAGCCTCGCATTCCCCGTGCCGAACTCGGCTCAGTCAAAGCCCGCCGCTGATCTCATCATCACCAACGCCAGAATCTGGACCGTGGACAAGTCCATGCCCGCGGCCGAGGCAGTTGCGATCCTGGGCGACCGCATTGTCGCCGTCGGCGCACGCGCCGAGGTTGATGCCTGGCGCGGCCCTCATACCCAGGTCATAGATGCCGCCGGCAAGCTGCTTTTGCCCGGCTTCAACGATGCCCACGTGCACTTTGTATCCGGTGGAATGCAACTCGACAACGTGCAGCTCAACGACGCTGCCAGCGCGCAGGAGTTCGCTCGCCGTATCGGCGAGCGCGCCAGATCCACCCCGCATGGCGAATGGATTCTCGGCGGCAACTGGGACGAAACCAAATGGAACCCTCCCAATATGCCGGCCAAAGAACTTATCGACGCGCTCACGCCGGACACGCCCGTGTTCGTCAGCCGCTACGACGGACATATGGGTCTGGCGAACTCGCTGGCATTGCGGCTTGCTGGCATTACGGCAAAGACGCCCGATCCTCCGGGCGGTGTGATCGTTCGCGACGCGCAGGGCAATCCCACCGGTGCCCTGAAAGACGCAGCCACAGATTACATCGACAAGGTGATCCCGCCCCTTTCGCGCGAGCAGCGGGTAAGAATCGTCAAGCGGGCGCTGGCTCACGCCGCGTCGGTGGGTGTCACCAGCGTGCAACATATGGTCGCCGGCTACGACGACATCGCCGTTTACGCCGAACTGCTGCAGCGCGGCGAGCTGACCGTGCGCATCTATGCCGCCCCTTCGATCACCCGCGTAGACGATCTCGCTAAACTTGGCATCGGCCGCGCCTTCGGCGGGCCCTACCTGCGCATTGGCGCTTTGAAGGCATTTGCTGACGGCTCTCTTGGCTCGGGAACGGCGTATTTCTACGAGCCTTTCCTGAATCAGGGCAACAACCGCGGTCTCTTGTCCGATGAAATGCATCCCGTTTCGCTCATGCGGGACCGTTACATGAAAGCGGATGATGCCGGATTGCAGCTTTGCACCCACGCCATCGGCGACGAGGGTATCTCGACCATCCTTGACCTTTATGCTGATGTGATCAAAGCCCACGGCGAATCCGACCGCCGCTTTCGCATTGAGCACGCCCAGCACATGGCCGCCAAGGACTTCGAGCGCTTCGCCCGGTTGCACGTGATCGCGTCGGTCCAGCCTTACCACGCCATCGACGACGGCCGCTTTGCCGAGTCGCACATCGGGCACGATCGCGCCAGCCGCACTTACGCCTTCCGCACTTTCCTCGATCATGGCGTGCGCCTGGCTTTTGGTACCGATTGGGAAGTCGCGCCCCTCAACCCGCTGCTTACGCTCTACGCCGCGGTCACCCGCGAAACCCTGGATGGCAAGAACCCCAACGGGTGGTTTCCCGAGCAGAAACTCTCGGTCGCCGAAGCCGTTGAAGCCTATACCATGGGATCGGCATACGCCGAGTTTCAGGAGCGCGAGAAGGGATCCATCACGCCGGGAAAACTCGCCGACATGGTTCTGCTCAGCGATGATATTTTCTCCATCGACCCGGAGAGAATCCGGAACGTAAAGGTGTTGAAAACCATCGTTGGCGGCAAGGTGGTCTGGGACTCAACCGCCGGGACTAAGTAGTGGAAGTCATCGACTGTCAATTTTTCGTGCCGGAGGAGATCCGTGCAAACTGGGAATCATCCGACACACATGAGCAAACCGTACCAGCACCGAGAATGCACTGAGGTAGCCAACCTGACCGCCGAGTTTTAGCCGGCACTCGGAGTGCTGTGAGAGCGGAGCGGGAGGGATTGGAACGATCGGGAAAAAGCGCCGCAGCAGCACGCAAGGCGGTACAGAAATCGTGGCCCTGCACCAAAGATTTCAAGCTGATGCCAGCTGCGCGGTGTCAGTTCTGGTGTCAGTTGGTCCTGTTGATTGCTGCGGTCTAATGCGGAGTGGTGCTAAGTGGAGATGCTCCGAGCCGCATGAATACTGGGCTACTTGGTGAAGCGTGCAGAACGGTGCGAAGTGATGCAGAAGAGCCAGACGGGATTAGAAATCCGATGCTCTATCCACTTTGAGCTACGCGCCCCTGACGAAAATCTACCATAGAAACCCAGTGCGGAGCCTCGACTCCGTCGTTGGACGCATACCCATCCCCTGCGCTATTGTTGCAGGCGCAACCACGTCCGCAGGAGCGACTCCTTGCTGCCTTCCGGTCCCGATCAGCCGCAATGCTGGCCTGAGTTACCCCTCGGTTCCTGGAAGGATACCTACGCCACGCTGCACATGTGGACCCAGATGGTCGGCAAAGTCCGGCTCCGTCTTGCGCCGCTGGTCAATCATTGGTGGAATGTTCCTCTGTACGTGAGCGCGCGCGGCTTGACTACCTCGCAGATTCCCTACGGAGAGCGGGCTTTCGAACTCTGGTTCGATTTCATCCGGCACGAACTGGTCCTCGAAACCAGTGACGGAATCCACAAGACCATCCCTCTGGCGCCGCGCTCCGTGGCTGAGTTTTACCGGGATTTCATGGCCATGCTGCGCTCCGCCGGGATCGAAGTGAAGATCTGGAGGATGCCGGTTGAAATCCCGAATCCGATTCCCTTCGATCAGGATCGCGTGCACGCCTCCTACGATGCGAAATTCGTGGAGAGGCTCTGGCGCATCCTGCTGTCCGCGGATTCGCTGTTCAACCAATTCCGCTCGAGGTTCATCGGCAAATCAAGCCCGGTCCATTTCTTCTGGGGCAGCTTCGACCTCGCGGTTACGCGCTTTTCGGGACGCCGGGCGCCGGAACGTCCGGGCGCCGACGCAATGACGCGCGAAGCTTATTCGCACGAAGTCAGCAGCGTGGGGTTCTGGCCGGGCGCCGGCAATGTGAAGAGCGCCATGTTTTATTCCTACGCCGCGCCTGCCCCGGAGGGATTCAAGGATGCCCGCATAGGGCCGTCAGGAGCTTATTTCAGCACCGAGCTCGGAGAATTCCTGCTGGAGTACGACGCGGTGCGAACCGCAAAGTCGCCAAGCGCTGCGCTCCTGGAGTTCTGCCAAACGAGTTATGAGGCGGCCGCGAACCTCGGACACTGGGACCGCAAGGCGCTGGAAAGGTAACTGATCGGCTGCGGCTTTTCCTGTTGCGGAGTCCGGCTGGTTGTCTCCGGAAGAGAAGCCGGGCTATGATTTTTTCAGTGTTCCTCTGGAGTGTGAGCTATGCGCTTTTTCCGGTTCGGCCATGTCGTCCTCGCGCTGTCGTTCTGCCTGACAGTTTCCGCACAGAACGCGCCCAAGACCGCACCTTTGCCCTACGATCCCCTGGAGTTGGCCACAGGGCCTACGCTGGTGCCGGACACACCGGAGAAGCGGGACCTCGTGCTCAACCTGCTGGAGCACGCCCGGCAGAACAACGCGCTGCACGCGCCGGGGATGGCGCCGTTCTCGATCCGGGCTTCGTTCAACTCCACCGGGAACTCGCGCAATACGGGATACGGCGAGATTGAGGAGACCTGGCTCAACGGACAGACCTGGCGCTGGTCGGCGCGGCTGGGCGACTACTCGCAGCTTCGCATTTTTCATGAAGGTTTCGCGTATGACGACAAGCCGCGGGGCGCGATTCCGCTACGCGTGCAGATGGCGCGTTCGGCCATCTTCTGGCCCGTGGTCGGGAACTTCTCTGGGGCGCTCTTGCGCATGGCCATGGCCAAGTGGCAAGGCACCGACGTCGCCTGCCTGCTGGCTTCGCGCGCCGGTAACGACGCCACGCCCACTCCCGGCCGCCGCTGGGAAGAAATCGAATACTGCATCGATCCCAAGTCCGGCCTGCTGCGCACGTACTCGGAAGCGCCCGGTATCTACACGGTGTACGACTACGCCGAGAGCTTCCCGTTTCACGGGCGCACCCTGGCGCGACAGATTTCCATCGTCGAAGACGGCGCCACGGTGCTGCAGATTCACCTCGAGAGTATTGCGGATGCGGGCAACGCGGATCCCGGCCAGTTCGTTCCAACCCACAAGATGCTCTCGCACGGTCCCGGCGCGATCATGACTGGTCCGTTTCGCTTCCCGCAGTCGGTGCCTGCTCCGCCCGGGCACAATGGGGAGATCCAGCCGGTCATCGTGCACGTAATTCTCGACAAGAAGGGCCACGTCATCGATGAGGAAGCTCTGCAACACACAGACCCGGCGCTGAGTGAGACCGCTCTGGCCATCGTGGCGCGGTCCACGTATCCCGGAGCGGAGCGTCAGGTGGAAGCAGCGCAGCGGGAGGCGTTTATCAACGTGAGGTTCGTGCCGCCCCCGCAGTAGGCAGTGCGTCGGGTCAGCCGGGTTCGGGATCGCGACTGGTCAATGCCCCCAGCAGCAACGCGTTGAGTTGCGCTTCGTATTTCTCCGCGGTCCATCCTCGCTGCAGCACCAAGTCTTCCCACATCCGCAGGGAGGTGATCGCCCACAGCAGGTCAGCCGCTGCGTTCACATCCATGCCGGGGCGCAAGTCCCCGTCTTGCTGGAGTCTTCCCGCGATCTGCCTGCATCCCGCGAGCCTGTGTTGCAGACGATCCTGCCAGGAGCGTTCGGCCGCCGGGTCGGTGCGGCGTACGGCATCGAAGGCGCGAGCCGGAGCCCAGATTTCGTGGTTCCTCCGCGCCTGCAGCGAGACCATCCTGCGCATGGCTTCTACTCCGGCCGGGGCTTCACGGATGTTCCGGATCTCCTGGTCCAGTCCCCGTTTTTCGTCGCAATATCGCACGATGGCAAGGAAGAGCTCCCCGCGATCGGCAAAATTCAAGTACACCGCCTGCCGCGAAACCCTGGCCGCCCTGGCCACCTCGGCCATGGAAACATCGGCGCCGCCCCGCTTGACGATCAAATTCAGGGCCGCCTCGAGAATTCGCGTTCTCGCCGGAATCTTTTTCCTGCCCGCTCTCATCTTCTGCTTGACACGATGTAAAGTTATGAGATAGTCTGGCTCGGCTGTTACTTTACATATTGTAAACTACTGGAAAAGGAAGCACAAATCAAGGAGAAACCACTTATGCCCGTTGCAACTTCAGACGATGCCGCGCTTCGCGCCCTGATCGACGCTTTTGTCGAAGGCTGGAACCGGGCCGACGGCCCATCCTGCGCCCGTCCCTTCGCCGCCGACGCCGATTTCACCGCGATCAACGGCCTGCATGCCGTGGGACGCGATCTCATCGCTCGCGGCCACGACGAGATTCTTTCCACCATTTTCCGCGGCACGAAACTGGCTTCGACGGTGGAGAGCATTCGCTTCCTGCGCCCGGATGTGGCCCTGCTCAACGTCAGCTTCGCGCTGAGGAAAGAGGATGGGAGCCCGGTGTTTGGCATCGAGTCCACCAGTTGCGGCGTGGTGGCCACGAAGGATCAGGGCGCCTGGTCGATCTCGGTTTTCCGCAACATGGTTCCATTTGCGCGCCCGGTGGCGGGGCCTCTGGAGCGGGAGATCATGGTGCAGAAGAGCGCGTGAGGGCAGAAGACTTCGAACCGAGTCGTCGCCAAGCCGTGTCCAATGGGCTTTTCGAGGCAAGAATCGGTTCCGCATGAACCTTCTGCTATTGCGCTATCCGAGCTTTTACCGTAGGCTATCCGCGCCGGGCTGGTGACCCCGAGCCTTTCTCTGGGGAAAGTCTTCCATGATCAAGCACGTTCTGCTCGCGCTGGCAGGCGCGGCCCTGGGTGTGGCGGTGTGTTCGGTGGGGTCAACGGCGCAAACACCGGCTCAAGTCTTGCCGCTGGGGACCGTGACGCAGGTCGGCAACCCGCGCCCCTGCCCGCCCAACCAGGGATGGGACGACCAGCATCACATGAGCTGCGTCGATGCGGTGGTGGCGAACTGCCCGGGCGCGGAAGACCTCACGCTCACCTACGGCTATGAGCGCAACACGCGCTCGACTTATCTCGGGACGGTCGTTCTTTTTTCCGGCTGGGGCGGGACGGTTCCCGCCTCTGATCCAGAGGGCCTGACGTTCGCCCAGGACTACTACAACCAGGGCTTCGAGGTGGTCATGCTGGCCTGGAGCTCGGACTGGGAACTCACCCGTAATCCGCTGCGGCACAACAGTTACGGCAACATCCAGACCGCCGCCTGCCGCCCCGCCACATTTCTGAATTATGTCTACACGAATCCTAATCTTTATACGCAGGGACCGATGAACGGCATGTGCGCGCAGGGCTTCAGCGCCGGTTCGGCAGCGATCGGGTACTCTCTGGCCTGGTATGGCGCCGGCTCGTATCTGGACAACGCGGAGCTTCTCGCAGGTCCGGTGTTCAGCAGTCTGGATCAGGGCTGTGAGGTGCCCGTCGCCCCGGATGTCACGGTGTGCCCATCGGGACAGCAAGGCTGTGTGGGCTGGCCTTCGCGGCCGCTGCAACTTACCCCGGAGTTCATCCAGGGTTACGAGAAAGGTCCGCGGGAGTGGACTGGCATCAAAGCCTGCGCCGGCCACCAGCGCACAGACCAGTACAACGCCATCTGGAGCAACATGAGCATCGTGAGTTCCTCATCGACCGAGCAGCAGTTCAGCTATCCCGGAACCTCGCTGGCGGGCTGGCTGTGCGCGACGACCAAGCCGCCGGTGCAGATGAACAACTCCACTCCCCAGGGTGAGCTGTTTTATCAGCAGATCAATCATGTCACGCAGAATTACTCGGTCAACGCGATTTACGCCTGCACGTCTGCCGAAGAAGTCGCCGGTCAGGGAGCACACACCTCAGGCGGGCAAAGTGGTTTGAGTGCGATCGAAGTGGATACCTTCGCCAACTGCAAACGGAAAGTGCACTGATTGCGAGCCTGACGCCCTTTATTTTCCCGTGCCGCTCAAGGCGACCTGTTGCGGGGCGCCTCCGCCGTCATCCCACACGCTGACCGAAGCTAGCAGCGGGCCCGTCTTCTTCGGACTGAATTTCACGCTTATGGTGCAGCTTGCGCCCGCGGGAAGGTGCCTGCCGCAATCGTCCGCCTCAAGGAAGTCCGGAACGTTTCTTCCTTCAATCGCAATGCCTGCGATGTCGAGGCCGACTTTCCCGGTGTTGGTCAGCAGCACCTGCTGTGGCGCGCTGACCGTGCCCACTTCCTGCGGAGGAAACGTTAACTGCTGCGACGAAAAACTCACCACCGTGCCCGCGCCGGATAGCTCAACCACCTGAAGTTTGGAAGATGCGCTGTCCTGAATGGAGATCGATCCTGATACAAAGCCGCGCGCCTTCGGCTGAAAGGCCGAGGCGATGCTGCAGCTCGCACCCGCTGCCACGGTGCTTCCGCAGCTCGTGGTCATGATGAACGGTCCCTTCAGTGCCATTGCCGAGATGGTCAGCGCGGAGCTGCCCGTGTTGGTAAGGGTCACGGTCTGGGGGGCGCTCACGGTTCCGATCAGTTGAGCGGGAAACTGCAAAGGGGTTGTAGGCGAGAAGCTGACGACTCCGGTGTTCAGCAAAACGTCAACTTCGAACTGTGCGGATTTCGCTCCCAGGATCACGTCGGTTTGCTCGTCGCCATTGAGATCGGCGACGGCCACGCTCCAGGCGAATGATCCCGATGGATAACTTCGCGGCGCCTGGAACGTGCCGTCACCGTTTCCCAGAAACACGCTCGCCCCGCTCCGCTGGTTGTTGTGGTGGACGTCTTCCACGGCCGCAACCAGATCGGGGATGCCGTCGCCATTCACGTCCGCGGCAACCACCGCCTTCGGAAACGAGGTCGCATAGAGAGCAGGGGCCTGAAACGTTCCATCGCCATTGCCCAGAAGGACGCTGATGCCGCCACCTTGAAAGTCTGCAACCGCCAGATCCAGCGTGCCGATGCCGCGGAGATCGGCAACCGCCACGGACGAGGGCTCTGCGCCAACGTCGTAAGCAGGCCCAAATCTAAACGTGCCATCTCCATTCCCGCGGAGGATGCCCACCCGGTTGATCGAGCCGGAGAATCCCGCCACTGCCAAGTCCAACGTGCCGTTGTTGTCGAAATCTCCCCATGCGACGCCGTTTGGGACAAAGGGCATTTCAATGTCCTGGGAATCCACGAAAGTCCCTTTTCCCGTGGAGAGGAAAATGCTGATGAACGGCGGGTTGATCACAACCAGGTCGAGTTGATGGTCGCCGTTCACGTCAGCGAGGCCGACAAAAGTCGGGGCTTCAATCGTTTTGGCTGCCGGTGTCGCTTCAAAAGTACCGTCGCCATTCCCGAGCAGAACGTAGATGATTCCGCCAAGATAATCTGCCACCACCAGGTCCAGCACACCGTCGTGGTTGAGGTCGGCGGTAGCGAGCGATTGCGGTGAAATCCCAACCTTGAAACTGCTCGAGCGGAAGGTTCCATCCCCATTGCCCAGGAGGATCCACACGCAGACGCCATCGGCTACGGCCAAGTCCTTAATGCCGTCACGGTTGAAATCGCCCACGGCGATCGACAGGGGGCGGTTTCCAATGGGCGTTGTCGAACGCGATTCAAATTGCGCCGAGGCGATGGGAGCTGCGCTCGCCGCACATGCGACGATCAGCGCCGCTGCCCTGAATGTCCCGGCGAGTCGGATCACGCGCCATCCTCCTTGCGTATCCCTTGGGAACAGGGTCGAGTGAATTGCAAGTCTGCAGGTCGAAAGACGTGCCGGGGGGAAGGCACCAGTGGCAGATAAAATATCATCAATTCGCCCTGCTGTAACGGAAAGTCGGCGAAATTAGCGGGGTTTCAGCGGGCAGGAACGCCGTCCCCTGGGGCAACGATCAGCGATAAACGCACCAACGGAATCACGAAGCTCCGCGTAGTTTACCCGCCCTCACTGCTACAATGCCGTGTTTCAACTAGTTACAGGCGCGAAACTTCGGAACCTACATCCACGTATTGTCTTGTGGGTTAGGGCTTGGGGTCTAGCCTTTCCGCGTTGTCGTCCCCAGCCACAATCCTGAGTTCAATCACGCCAGGCTTTCCGGGGAGCTTCGGGTTGGAGGACGTCCAGGTAGTTGCGATGCTGGTCCGTCGCTGCATTGCCGGCGACGCGGCTGCCTGGGAGGAAATCGTTCAGAGCTACAACCGCCGGATATACAACATCTGCTATCGATTTGCGGGTTCCGCCGACGACGCGGAGGATCTCACCCAGGAAGCTTTCATCAAGATGTACCGCACGCTGCCCAGTTATGACGCGTCCAAAGGCGCATTCGTGACCTGGGTAACGACCGTCACGCGCAACCTGCTGGTCGACCACTTCCGCAAGACCAAGCAGGACCGGATGACGGATTCGATGGACTCGACCGCCTCGGATCACGAGGACGCCCAACCGCTCAGCGAGCAAATTCAGGACCAATCCGCCCCTCCCGACGCCCGGGTGCGCAGCCGGGAGGTGTCGGAAACGGTGCATGCGGCCCTGGGCAGACTTTCCCCGGAGCTCCGGGAAGCAGTGATTCTAAGGGACTTACAGGATATGGACTACCGTGAAATTGCCAGCGTTTTGAAGGTTCCGGAGGGTACTGTGAAATCGCGAATAAATCGAGGCCGGGCGGAACTAGCCCGCCTCCTGCAACGTACCTATAGGCAGGTGATGTGATGCCAGACCAGACCAGGAACGGAATGCAGTGTCACGAGTTCGACCTGCTTCTCGCGGACGCGCTTGATGGCGTCCTGAGCGGGGCCGAACTTGACCGTTTCCAGGCGCATGCGCGGGCTTGCCCGGCGTGCGGTCCGCTGCTTGCCGAAGCTGAGGCAGGCCGCAACTGGCTGAAGGAGCTCACGGAGGTGGAGCCTCCAGCCGGCCTGGTCACCAGTATCCTGGCATCCACAACGGGCGTTGACACCCAACGCCTGCGGGCTCATGTGCCCGCCACTCCGCCGCGCGTGACGTGGCTGGAGAAGGCGCAGGCATGGGCCTCGGGGACGTTCGAACCCGTGTGGGCGACGGTCCGGCAGCCGAGATTTGCCATGTCGTTCGGCATGGCCTTCTTCTCGCTATCGGTGGCGTTGAGCGTGCTCGGCGTGAAGCCGGCCGACATTCGCCAGGTCAGCCTGCGCCCGGCGGCCATTCGCCATGCCTACTACGCGACCAGTGGCCGGGTCGTGAAGTATTACGAGAACATCCGGTTCGTTTACGAGGTGGAGTCACGCGTCCGGGAATTGAAGCGTAACATCACCCCCGCCGAGCCGGGACCGGCCAAATCCAAAGAACGCAAGAACGACACCAGTCAAGAGCCCGAGCAGAAGCAGGAGCGCAATTACAGCCAGACGGACAGCCGTATCGTTCTGGCCAGCGCCCCGCTGGGTCCATCTGTCCACGATCTACCTGTAGTGTCGGTGACCACGTACAGGAGGTTCGTATGAACTGCGCCACGCACAACGATCTGGCAGCAGTCGCCTTCTGCCGCACCTGCGGCAAGGCACTCTGTAACAACTGCACTCGCGATGTTCGCGGAGTGATTTACTGTGAGGCTTGTCTCGCCGCAAGAATGGAAGGGACGGCCCCGGCTGCGGGTTTCGTGCCCCCGCAAACGCCATATCAACCGGTGATGGATCAGGGCCTCGGCATGAAGGTTCCGCCGGGACCGGCATCCGGTCCAAACCCCGCGGTGGCAGGCATCCTGGCTGGGTTCTTCCCCTTCGGCGTGGGTGCGGTTTACTGCTCGCAATACGCCAAGGGACTCGCTCATTTGCTCATCTTCGCGCTGCTGATCTTCGGCGTCGATCACTCCGGGAATTGGGACTGGGTCTTCGGCATCGGGATCGCGTTTTTCTACGTGTATCAGATCATCGATGCCGTGCGGACCGCAAAGGCCCTTCAATTGGGCCAGCCCGCTCCCGATCCTCTCGGCCTCGGCCAAACCTTCAGCATGGGCGATCGGATTGAAGCCAACAAAGTTCCGGTCGGTGCCGTCGTTCTCATCGGTTTGGGCGTGCTCTTCCTGCTGCACACGATGGGAGTGTGGGAGTTTGGCTTCGAACGCTTCTGGCCGCTGATCATAGTTTTCCTGGGCGTGTGGATGTTCTACCGCCAATGGGAGCGCTCCAACCGCTCCTGCACCTGCGGCCGTTGCCGCACGCGCTGGCTGATGGGCCCGGCAATGGTGTTCACCACGGGCATTCTGTTCCTCCTCCACACAACGGATCGCGTGGATCTTGATCGCACGTGGCCGGCCTGGATTCTGGTGGTCGGCGTGGTAAAGCTCCTGCAAAGCAGCGCATCGTCGCAAGGCCACATCGAGCCACGGCTGCCCGGACCGCCTCCCAGCGCTCCGCCGCCGCAGACTCCGCCGGCCCAGCCGCAACCGCCTTCGGCCGGGGAGGTGTCTAATGTCTAGCCCGGTTCAAGCACCGGCTCCCATGCGGACGCGCAGGCGCTCCTTCGCAGGTCCGTTCGTCCTGATCGTGCTCGGCGTGGTATTCCTGCTGGGCAACCTGCACTTGCTGTCGTGGGTCCACCTGGGCAAATTGTTCGCCCATTACTGGCCTCTGCTGCTGATTCTCTGGGGCCTGATCAAGCTGATCGAGTATCAGCAGGCGCAACGCGAAGGTACGCGTGCGCCCGGGATCGGCGCGGGCGGCATCTTCCTCGTGATCGTGATCGTGGTCTGCGGACTGATCGCGACTCAGGCCGAACGCTTCAACTGGGGCGAGGTGCGCGATCAGATCGGAATCGACGATGAGGACCTCAAAGACATTTTTGGCGACAGCTACAGCTTCGACGATCACCTGGAGCAGGACTTCCCTGCCGGCGCGAGCCTGAAAGTGATCGACAACCACGGCGCGGTCAGCATTCACGCCGCCGACGACAAGAAAATCACGGTGACCGTCCGCAAGCGCGTCAAAGCGGACAGCCAGAGTGATGCCGACAAGTTCAATCAGGAAACCAAGCCCACCATCACCGTAATCGGCGGCCTGGTCACGCTGGATGCGAAAACTGACGCTTCCGGTGACCACGCCATCGACACCGATCTCGACATTTCCCTGCCCCGCAAAGCTCCGGTTTCCATCGTGTCGCGCCACGGCGACGTGGCCGTCATGACGCGGGAAGGCAATCTCGACATCTCCTCGCAGCGTGCCGACACTACCATTGAGGACGTCACGGGCAATGTGAAGCTGAACCTGGAACACAGCGGCGCCAAGGTCGAGCAGGTGACCGGTGATGTGCACATCGAAGGGCGGCTGAACGAAGTCTCCGTTTCTGACGTGAAAGGCACGGCGCAGCTCGACGGCGAGTTTTCCGAGAGCGTGAAGGTGGCGCGCATCACCAAGACCGTCAGCTTCAAGTCCTCGCGCACCGACATGGAGTTTGCCAAGATCGACGGCGATCTCGATCTTGACTCCGGCGACTTGCACGCCAGCGATCTTGCCGGGCCGCTGCGCCTGATCACGCGCTCGAAGGACATTCGACTGGAGAACATTGCCGGAGATGTCCGCCTGCAGGACGAAAACGGCGGCGTCGAGGTTTCTATGCGCTCGCTGGGCAATGTGCAGATCGACAACCGCCGAGGTGACATCCAGCTGAGCATCCCGGACAAGGCAGGCTTCCGCATCGACGCCCGCACGCGTGACGGAGAAATTCAGTCGGAGTTTGCGGAATTGAACGTGCAGAATGGAGACCGCGAAGCCCAAGCCTCTGGCTCGTTCGGCAATGGCGCCGCGCACATCGTGCTCAACAACGAGCATGGCGGCATCGAAATTCGCAAGGCTGCCCTGAGCGGCGGACCGAAAGAGGGAGTGTCCGGTGGGGTTACGGGTGGCGTCAGCGGCGGAGTTCCAGGCGCGAAGCAGCCCAAAGCGAAGACCCTGCCCGAGCCCAAAGAGAAAGTCGAACCCAGCGAGAACTGACCCGAGCACATCGGGTGACCGGCACATCGGATGATCGGGTGAGCTGAGATGGGTCAGTCGTCCATCACCTGATCTTCTGTTTCGCCAATTCCACCACTCGCGCGAGCACTTCATCCTCCGTCAGCGGCGTCGAATCGATCACCACGGCATCCTTTGCGGGCGCAAGGGGCGATACCGTACGGGTGCGGTCGCGACGGTCGCGCTCGCGAAGTTCAGCGGCCAGGCTTGCCGCCACTCTGCCCTTCACTTTCTGTTGTTCCATGCGACGTTGCTCGCGGACGACCGGATCGGCATCCAGGAAAATTTTCAGGTCGGCGTTGGGGAAGACCTTGGTTCCAATGTCGCGACCTTCCATGACGACTCCACCGCCGGCGCCCATCTCCTGCTGGCGCGCGACCATCCACTCGCGAACTTTCGGGTGAACCGAGACTCTCGAAGCTGCCTCCGTCACGTCGCGCTCACGGATGCGTGTGGACACCTCGTGGCCATCGAGCAGCGTGCGGTTGCCGCCGACGGTTGGCTCAAGCTGGATGCGTGAATCACGTGCCAGTTGTACCAGGACCGCCTCGTCCTCGAACGACACGTCGTGTTCAATCGCCTTGAGCGCGAGCGCTCGGTACATCGCCCCACTCTCCAGATTCACGTATCCCAGTTTTCGCGCGAGGCGGGAAGCGATGGTGCTCTTTCCCGCGCCGGCCGGCCCATCGATGGCAATGATCAGTCTGCGTGAGGAGTGATCGTTCATAGAGTCTAGAGATTGTACCCTGCCCGTACTTCCTCCGCCGTCCATCCGGACTCCCGCAGTTTCCGGATGCTGAGCGCGTTGTGACGCTTGGCCAGCCGGGTTCCAGTGTCATCGCGCACGAGGTCGCAGTGATAAAACTCAGGTATCGCCGCTCCCAGCGAGCGGAACAGCAGAATCTGCCGCGCTGTGGATTTCAGCAGATCTGCGCCGCGCACAACCTCGGTAATCTGCATGGCGGCATCGTCGACGACGACGGCCAGTTGATAGGCAGGCGCATCGTCGCGACGCCAGATGATGAAATCCCCGAAGTCGCGGCCGGCAACCATCCGCTGCGGGCCAAAATGCTGGTCGGTGAACCCGACCTCTTCGCCGTCGGGGACGCGGAAGCGCCAATTCACGCCGCGAGGCTGGGTGAACTCCGCTGCATCGGCGCGCGAGCGGCACCGCCCCGGATAGATCGGCTCATCGTCGGCCTCATTCGGCGCGCTCCCGGCCTGAGCAACATCCTGGCGCGAGCAGGTACAGGGATAGATCAATCGCGCATCGCGCAGTGCCTTCCACGCGTCGAGGTAGAGCGCGCGCCGCCCGCTCTGTGAATAAGGAGCGAATGGGCCGCCGCAGTCAGGGCCTTCGACCCATTGAATCCCCAGCCAGCGCAGGTCTTCCAGCATGGCTGTGACCAACTCGGGGCGGCAGCGTTGCGGATCGAGGTCTTCATTGCGGAGAATCAGCGTGCCGCCATGCTGACGGGCGCGCTCGGCCGCGATCCAGAAGGTGCGGGCGTGGCCGAGGTGGAGCAGGCCGGTGGGAGAAGGAGCGAGGCGGCCGCGGTAACGCTTCGCCTGAATCCGCGTCATTGTCCGACGGGTCGCGTCCCCTGGCCCACCGCAACTTTGGCCGGCGCGACCTGGAGCATCGACTTTCCGCTGACGTGCACGAAGGTCAGCTCGCGCGCAGCCAGCAACGCGTTCAAGGCGTCCTTCACTTTGGAACGTGCGACAAAGTTCCCAAAGAACGACTCGAGATCCGCCGGTTCGGCGGCGATCACGCAATCCAGATACTTTGAAAGCAGCGCAGACAGCGCCTCCGGTACCGACAGCCCCACGCCCTCGCGCACCGCGTCCGGGGCCCAGCGATAGAGCACGTCCCAGAATGAGCCTTCGCTGGGGTTGTAGTCGACACGCGTGATGCGCAGCTTCGACCACAGTTCCGCCAGCGCCTTGTCGAGCGCCGGAGTGGAGAGTCCTCCCGCCAGGCGCGCGAGCAGCTTCGGCTTCGAAATCGGCCCAGCTTCGTCAATCACCGCATAGGTGTCGCAGGCCAGTTGCGAATACTGGGATCGCGTTCCTGCTTTCGGTGCCAGCTTCGGATTGCGCTCGCCCAGCAGCGCGTAGAAGTAAGGGAAAACAGAGGCGGCAAGCAGCAGCGAATTGTTTTCGTCGAACAGATTCGCTTCGTAAGCGGTGCGCTCGCGGAGCATCCGGACCATTAGCTCCGTAGCCTCGGCCGCTCGCGGGTCGGCAAACGCCTGCTGCCAACTCGGCAAGCGGTCCTCTGCGCCCACAAATGCGCCTACGAACGTCGGCGCCAGTAAGGGCGGACGCTGCGGGTACATCGAGCAGAATCCGACGCTCTCAATGAATGCGCGCGCCTCCTCGATCGTCCGGACGGGCTTCCCGTCGAGACGCCATTTTTCGCGGCGGAGTTGCTGAAGTTCGAGGTCGGTCATGCGGGTCCCGAGTTGCCAGTCCCGAGTTGGAGCAAGACTCTCGTTCCCGAGAAACCGCAACTCACGACTCGGGACTCGCGACTCGGGGCTAGATTCTCTTGAACGCTTTCTGAATCTCCTTCACAGAGTACCGCAGCACCACCGGCCGGCCGTGCGGGCACGACATGGGATGCTCGGTCTTGGCCAGCTCCGCCAGCAGCCACTCCATTTTATTTTGCTCGAGCGGCATGTTTACCTTGATCGCCGCATGACACGCAATCGAAGCCGCGATGCGCGTGCGAATCTTCTCCAGGTTCAGCGATTGCTCTTCCTGCGAGATCTGGTCCAGCAGTTCGTGCAGCATGTGTTCGACGGCCGCAGCCTCTACTCCCGCGGGAGCGATCTTCACCGCCACGCTGCGCGCTCCGAAAGGCTCTGCTTCAAACCCGTTGCGTTGCAGCTCGTCGGAAATCTCGGAGAACACGGCCTGTTGCGCCGGAGTCAATTCAAGCAGGATTGGCATCAGCAGGCGCTGGCTCTCGACTTGCTGCGCCGCGCGCTGCTTCAGCACGCGCTCGAACAGAACCCGTTCGTGCGCCACGTGCTGGTCGATGATCCACAAGCCGTCCTCATTCACCGCCAGAATGAACGAGTTTCGAATCTGTCCCAGCGGGCGAAGTGTGCCGAGCGACGACAGCGTCGGCTCCTGTTCGGCGACATCGAGCGCGGGCGCGCAGCCTTTGTCCGGAACGGATTCGATGCTCCGCGTTTCCAGCCCGCGTGCAACTGGAATTGCCGCGTTGGCCTCCACCGTAATGTCGCCCTCGAACTGAAGTCGCGAGGAGATCGGCGGCGGAACCGGCGCCTGCAGGGCAAAATCTGGAACCGGATCGCAGATTCCGCGCAACTCCGTGCCGCCGGCCTGAGCAGTCTCGGCGCCCGACGCCGGCTCCCAATCCCGCGCTCCCGGCGTCAGTCCGGGGCTCGCGGTGGCATGGGCTCGAATCTCAGTGGTGAACTGGGGCACAGGACGCGCTTTCATCAGCGCCGCCCGGACCGAGTCACGCACAAAATCGTGCATCACCGTCTGCTGGCGGAAGCGCACCTCCGTCTTCGACGGATGGACATTCACGTCGACCTCGCCCGCGGGCAGCTCAAGAAACAGCAGCACCACGGGATAAACGGCCGGCGGAATGATGTTCCGGTAGGCCTCCGTCAGCCCGTGCTGCACCAGCCGGTCGCGAATCAGGCGCCCGTTTACAAACACGAAAATCGAATTGCGGTTCAGTTTTTGAATCTCGGGCTTGGAAACAAAGCCGTGCAGCCGCATTTCGCCCGGAGATGTCGGGCGGGCGCCTTGCCCGCCCTCTGCATCGTCATTCTCTTCCTCTTGCCTTCTCCAAGGCGGAGGCTGAGGCAGGCCGACTCGCTCCAGAGGCTGCACGGCCGCCACAGCGATCAGTTGATCGAGGACTTCCCTGCCGAAAACCTGATAGACGCGCTCGCTGTAGCCGCTGACCGGCGACGCAACCAGCATGGCGTTGGTCGCCGAATGCAACTCGAAATGCTTGTCCGGATGCGCCAGCGCATAGTGCGTTACCAGCGACGCGATGTGTGACAGCTCGGTTGACTCCGACTTCAGGAACTTCTTCCGCGCCGGCGTATTGAAGAAAAGATCGCGCACCGTGATCGAAGTTCCCGCCGGCACTCCGGCGTCTTCGACGCGCGCCATCCGTCCGCCGTTGATTTCAATTACCGTGCCCGCGGTTTCGTCAGCCGCGCGCGTTTCCAGGCGAAGCCGCGAGACGGAGGCAATCGACGGCAGCGCCTCGCCGCGAAATCCCAGCGTGGCTACGCTCAGCAAGTCCTCAGCGTCCTTGATCTTCGAGGTAGCGTGCCGCTCGAACGCCAGCATGGCATCGTCACGCACCATGCCGCAGCCGTTGTCGGTGATCTGAATCAGCTTCTTGCCGCCAGCCTCCACGTTGATCCGGATGCGGGTCGCCCCTGCATCCAGTGAGTTCTCCAGCAGCTCTTTCACGACCGAGGCAGGACGCTCCACCACTTCGCCGGCAGCAATCTTGTTGGCAACGGTGTCGGAGAGGACGTGGATTCTACCCATGGCAGGAGTCTTGGAGTCAGTGGTCAGTTTCGCAGATGGCAGCACAAAAACAAAGCGCTATGCAATAATCCGCGACGCAGGTTTTTCATGACCGACCGCCCCCATTCGATTCCTGATCCCGGCTCGACCAGTCCCGGGATGCAGCGCCAGTTTCAAATCTACCGGCTCGGGCTCGCCGGGGAGAAGCTATCCGTGCCCATTCCGCTCGCCCAGTTGGAAAAGAAAGCCGCCGAGGTTCTTCCTCAAACTGCTTACGACTACATCGCCGGAGGCGCGTCCGGCGAGCGCACGATGCGCGCCAATCTGGCGGCGTTTGACCGCTGGCGCATCGTGCCGCGCATGCTGAGCGACGTTTCGCAGCGCGACCTCAGCGTTGAATTTTTCGGCCGCAAACTGCCGGCGCCTGTGCTGCTCGGCCCGGTCGGTGTCCAGGGCATTATTCATAAAGATGCGGACCTGGCCTCCGCCCGCGCGACCGCATCGCTCGGCATCCCGTTTGTGTTGAGCACGCTCTCCTCGCGGCCCATCGAGGAAGTTGCAGAGGCCATGTGCGACGGCATGCGCTGGTTCCAGCTTTACTGGGGCAAGGACGCTGAAGTTACGTCCAGCTTCCTGCAGCGTGCGCAGAAATCAGGCTACTCAGCGCTTGTGGTCACGCTCGACACCGCGATGCTGGGCTGGCGCGAGCGCGACCTGCAGAATTCTTATCTGCCTTTTCTCAGCGGGCAAGGGCTGGCCAACTACTTTACCGACCCCGTCTTTCGCTCGCGGCTCAAGCAGGCGCCTGAAGTCAATTCTGCTGCGGCTGTCCAGTTGTGGACCGAACTGTTCTCCAACACCGGGCTGCAATGGAGCGACCTCGCCTGGCTGCGCCGGCAGACCCGCCTGCCGATTCTGCTGAAAGGAATTCTCCACGCCGAAGACGCCCGCCGCGCCCTCGACGCCGGCGTTGACGGCATCATTGTTTCCAATCACGGCGGCCGTCAAGTAGATGGCGCGATCGCTGCGCTGGACGCGCTGCCCGCCGTGGCCGCCGCAATTCAGCACAAGATTCCCGTGCTGTTCGATGGCGGCATCCGCTATGGCTCCGACGCGATCAAGGCCCTTGCATTGGGTGCGCGCGCCGTTCTGCTCGGGCGGCTTTACTTGTGGGGTCTCGCGGTCGCGGGAGAACAGGGCGTCCGGGATGTAGTGCAGAACTTTCTGGCAGATTTTGATCTCACGCTCGGCCTGAGCGGATTCCGGTCGTGCCGGGAGCTGGATGCCGCGGTGCTAGACGAAACTTAGACCTCAGCACACATTGTCCGGCCGAAGCAACCCCGGAAAGACTGTCGGATTCATTAGAATGATTCGAACGTGGGTAGTCACACGACACCACAATCACCGCCTACTTCTTCACCGCTATCCCCAACTCCCTTAGCTGCGCGTCGCTTACCGGGGTGGGCGCGTCCACCATCAAGTCCACAGCCCGCGCCGTCTTGGGGAACGGAATCACTTCCCGCAGGCTCTCGGCCCCGGCCAGAATCATCACGATGCGATCCAAGCCCAGCGCAATCCCGCCGTGCGGAGGCGTGCCATACTCCAGCGCTTCCAGAAAGAATCCGAAACGCGACTTCGCCTCCTCCTCGCTCATGCCCAGCGCGCGGAAAATCTTCCGCTGAATATCCTGCCGGTGAATACGAATGGAGCCCGATCCCAACTCCGTCCCATTCAGCACCACGTCGTAGGCCAGCGCCCGCACCGCGCTCAGGGAGGAATGAGGATCCCTCACCGATTCCACGCCCGACTCCAGCAGCGTCATGTCCTGCTCGTGCGGCGAGGTAAATGGATGATGCGCCGCCATCCACGTCTTGTCGCCCTCATCCCACTCGAACATGGGAAAGTTCGTGACCCACAGAAAACGGAAGTCGCCCCGCTGGAAACCCTTGTGCCGCTCCGCGTACTTTTGCGCCACAGCGAGGCGCAGCAAGCCCGCCGATGCGTAAATCGACAACTCCGCGGGCGTGACCTTGCGATGCGGCGGCAGCGCCGTCTGCTCGCCCGTTTGCGCCGATCCGGCAACTATCACAATCAAGTCGTCCGGTGCGGCGCCGCTCTTTTGAACAATTTTCGTCGCTGCGGCGGCGAAATTCTTCTCGATCCGCTTGAAATCCTCAAATACCTTCGCGCCGCCCTTCGAGACAAATAGCGGCTTGATCTCATCCCGCTCCTTGCGCGACAGCTCGCCGACCTTCGGAATCCGGATCGCCACCACCGGCAGACTGGGGTTCACCGCCAGTTGCTGCAGGTTCTCCGGCGCAAAACAGTCGCGCACGTCGGTAAACGGCGGCAGCCGCAGGTCCGGCTTGTCGATCCCGTATTGCCGGATGGCTTCGTCGTAGTCCATGCGTGGGAACGGCGCCTTGATCTCAAATCCCGCCGCTCGAAACGCCGCCTTCAGAAATCCTTCCACGACCTCCCACACGCGCTCGGGCTGGGGAAACGACATCTCCAGATCGATCTGCGTGAATTCGGGTTGGCGGTCGGCGCGCAAGTCCTCATCGCGGAAGCAGCGAACGATCTGAAAATACTTGTCGAACCCAGAAATCATCAGGATCTGCTTGAACAATTGCGGCGACTGCGGCAGCGCGTAGAACGTCCCGGGCTGCACGCGGCTTGGCACCAGGTAATCGCGGGCCCCTTCGGGCGTCGAGCGCGTCATGAACGGCGTCTCGATCTCAAAGAATCCTTGCGCTGAAAGATAGTCGCGGATCGCCTTCGCGACTTTGTGCCGCGTCTCGATGTTGAACTGCATGGCGTCGCGCCGCAGGTCGAGGTAGCGGTATTTCAGCCGTGTCTCTTCATTGCTGAGCGCGGTGTCGCTGGGAAGAAACGGGGGCAGCTTCGATTCGTTCAGAATCCGGATGTCGTCGGCAACCAGCTCAACCTCGCCCGTGGGTATGTTCTTGTTGACCGTGTCCGCGTCGCGACGCTTTACCGTGCCCAGCACGGCGATCACGTACTCATTGCGCAGGACGTCGGCTTTGTCGCGCACGGCGGCATTCGACTCGCGGTTGAGCACAACCTGGGTGATTCCCGTGCGGTCGCGCAGATCGACAAACAGAATGCTGCCCAGATCGCGCCGGCGGTTGACCCATCCCATCAGCACAGCCTGCTTCCCCGCATCGGCAGCGCGCAGCGCCCCGCACATGTGTGTCCGTCGCAGATCGCCTAAGAAATCGAGCAAGAGTCGTCCTTACAGTGAGAATGCGGCCAGTGAGCCGAATTGTCGATTATAAATGCAGCTCGGCTCGCGCGACGACACGCTGCGCCCCAAGAGAATCGAGAGAACCTGGGAGGTTCGGACGGAAGAGTCTAACGCAGGTGACCAGACATCAGGAAAGGCTACTCCTTGGTCGCCTTCCCTTCCATAAACAGCGACCAATTCCTGCTGTCCTCGGATACTTCGAACTTCATCGAGTAGCTGCCGGGTGAAAGCACTTTCATAGTCATCCTCTGGTGCACCTGCTGCCCGCCGTAGTTCCCCGTGCTGGTCCAGATCCAGGCGCCATGGTCCAACTTGCCCTGCGAAACGTCGTGGCGCCCGTCGCTGGTAAACCCGTCGCGGGTGTAGACCTTGCGGGCCGCGTCGTATCCCAGACCCCAGATTTCCTTGCCTGCCCCGCCCATGTCCGGCGGCATGGTGAAACCGACGTATCCCACGAGGAAGAACCCGCCGTTCATCCATTCGGCGCGATCGGTCCAGGCAAATGCCCCGCCCGCTCCCCACGGACCGCTCGCAACCGTTCCCACCGTCGTCCAGATCCCCGCAAAGTATTCGAGTTCCTTGACCTCAAGCGAAGGCGTGGCCTGCGTCCCTGCAGCGGAAGAATCTGCGGACGTCGCACGAGCAGAAGCGGCTCTCGTGGCTCGCCTCACCGTCTTCTTTTTGGAGTTTGTCGCCACCGGAGAGATGTCAGACGCTACACGTGCTGCACCGGGTTTTGTCGATTCCACGCGTGACGAAGTGTCACAGGTGCACTATTTCTTCGTTGCCTTCCCGTCCATGATCTCGTTCCACTTCGTCCCGTCCTGTGACATTTCAAACGAGAATGTGTAGGAGGTAGGTGAAGTTATCTTCATGGTGAAGCGTCCCTTCATGGTCATGCCACCCATCTTTTCGTCGCCCGTCCAGATCCAGGTGTCGCCGTTCAGGGAGCCGCGCGAATCCTCGAATTCGCCCGTGCTGGTGAATTCGCGGTAGGTATAAGCCTTCTCCTCGTTCGAATACCCCATGAACGAAGTACCCACTCCGTTGCCCATGTTCTGGCTCTTGTAGTCAATGTGGCAGACCAGGAAATAGCCGCCATCCATCCACTCGCATTTTTCGTTCTCGGTCACCGTCCCGCCCGGGCCCATCTCGCTCGGCTTCGTCGTTCCTTCCAGCGTCCACGACCCGACAAACACATCGAGCTTCTTCAGTTCCGGACCCGGCTTCGGCATCTCCATTTGGGCGAAAACCGCTGTGGACAGCCCCAGCAGTATCACTGCGATCATTGCTGTGGAT
>Ga0187846_10000542_pt1 | contig 21932 bp, 24 predicted proteins | sample TC_taG_FD_161473 | JGI IMG/M metagenome (GOLD analysis project Ga0187846, IMG submission 161473) | Biofilm microbial communities from the roof of an iron ore cave, State of Minas Gerais, Brazil - TC_06 Biofilm (v2) | ecosystem: Environmental > Terrestrial > Deep subsurface > Cave > Wall biofilm...
TGAGTTCATTCGCAACGAAGCGCAGACGCTCTATCATCCTGTGGGCACGTGCAAGATGGGCACGGACGCCGGGGCTGTCGTGGATCCGAGCCTGCGCGTCCGCGGCATCGAGCGCCTGCGCGTGGTGGACGCTTCCGTCATGCCGCGCATTCCCGCCGGTAACACCCACGCGCCCACAATCATGATCGCCGAAAAAGCCGCCGACCTCCTCCGCAACCGGAGTTCGTAGGGGGCGCAGCGCGCTGGCCCGCGTGCTCGAGCTTGGCGCGATGTTGCCACGCCGCGACGGGCGCAGCGTGCGCCCGTAGGGCGACGCGTCGCCACGCCGCACCGGGCGCAACGTGTTGCGCCCCTACGACGGCATGTCTTCATCCCTACCAGAACGTCCACTGGCGCGACCCGTTGCAATTTCGCCCGAACGTGCTAGCGTGACTCTTGAAAAATGGATGCGCATGCCACAACGCGGTGGTTGAGCAACTTCGAGCCGGGTGATCCGGCTGTCGGCTCCCGTCGCACGTGCTATCGTGCAAGCTCCGGCGCCGGGTCAATTTCTAATCGCGAACTCTGCGATTAGAAACGCCTCTAAGCCGCCTATGAACTGTCACTTACGTTTTTCTAACCGCGAACTTTCAGTAGGCCGGATTCTGCGCCTCGCGCTCCCTCTGCTTTCCGTTGTGGCGACAGCCGCACCGCCCATCCATGCGCAGGAACCCGCGCAGCAAGCGCCGAGGCAGCAGCAAGTGCCTGCACCTTCGCCGCCGACGGCGACGCAAGCGCCACCGCTGGTGCACCTAGGTCCGTTAGTCGTCCTGGATCCGGCGCACGGCGGAACGGACACCGGTGCACGCGGGGCCGCAGGCGCTGTTGAAAAGGATGTGGTGCTCATGTTTGCGCGCGCCATCCGCGCGGAACTCGATCGTCAGGGGTTTCGCGTGGTGCTGACACGCAACGATGATTCCGACCCTTCCTATGACGATCGCGCCGCTATCGCCAACGCCTATGGCGACGCGGTTTTAATCAGCCTGCACGTTTCTTCGACGGGCACGGCGGCCACGGCGCGCTCGTACTACTACCGCTTCTCGAATTCCTTCGCGCAAGCTTCGAACGCATCCTCCACGCCTTCCGGCCTCACGCCCTGGGAGGAAGCGCAGCGGCCCTTTGCGGACACCAGCCACCGTCTCGCCGACGCATTGCAGTTGCAACTCGCGCAGGCCTTCGCCGGCTCGCCAGCGGTGTCAGTTTCGTACGCGGTTCGCGACCTGCGCTCCGTGGCCGCGCCTGCGGTAGCCGTCGAGGTGTCGAGCGTGTCGGTATCCGATGCGGCTGCGCTGGCCCGGATGGCGGGGCCGCTCGCCGCCGCGGTCGCTCGAGGCCTGGCCGCCTTCCGTCCACCCGCAGCGACTCCCGCGCCGCAAGGAGCGAAGTAATGCCGCGAAACCTTCGAATCGCCTTCGCGATTCTGTGCGCTGCCGTCCTGGTAGGGCTGATTAGTTTGCACGGGCTCAACGGGCGCATCGAGCGGCTCGGCGAGCAGCAGAACTCCGAAGAACAGGCGCGCCGCGAACTCCGCGCCCCGGCGATCTCCACCTCAAGCGACGTAAAGTCGAAGGCCAAGATCTTCTGGGCAGCGGGCGGCGACGCAACCGCGCCCGTCGAGATCGAAATGGAATTGTCGGCCGTTCCGGTGCAACGAGCCAAGCAGGTGCTGCATGAATTGATCGCCAATCCGCCGACCCCGCAGCAGCGGACTCTTCCCGCGGACACGACGCTAGCCGGTTTCTACATCCTTTCCGACGGCACCGCCATCGCCGATTTTTCGGATGAGCTTTCGTCCGAGATGCCGTCGGGCATTCTGAGCGAAGAGATAGCGGTCGAGTGCATCGCGCGGACGCTGGAGAGCAATGTGCCTTCTTTGCAGCGTCTCAAGATTTTGATCCATGGCCAGGAGGTGGAAACCCTTGCCGGCCACGTGGACCTCACCGGCTTCTTCGACTTGAATCCGCCTGCGCCGGCCCAATCGGCGCCCGTCGCGGGAGCGCAATGAAGCTCACACTGTGCTTACGCAATAGCGCACCGTTTCAAGGTGTGGCGCAGCCCGAAGGACGGCCACGCCTCGGCCCGTAAAGAAACGTCCGAGGCCGGTGGGCGACACTTGCGGCATCGGTCTTTGGTTTGCGCCACCGCGGAACCGCCAAGATGGCTGGTTGACACCTTGCGTTGCACTCGTCAAACTTATGGCTGGAAACTCCGTTGGACCAGCACATCTGATTACAAGAGGAGGGAACTTGCGCGCTGATGGGCGCGGCGCCCGCGATCTGCGGCCGATCAAGATTACGCCGGACTTCGTGACGAGCGCGGAAGGCAGCGTGCTGATCGAAGCAGGGCAGACACGCATCATCGCCACCGCGACGATCGAAGACGGCGTGCCGTCGTTTCTCAAAGGCGCCGGCAAAGGCTGGGTGACCGGCGAATACGGCATGCTGCCGCGCTCCACCGACAAACGCACGCCGCGTGAAGCTGCGCGCGGGCGGCAGTCGGGCCGCACGCAGGAAATCCAGCGCATGATTGGGCGCACGCTGCGCGCCGTGACCGACTTGAAGGCTCTCGGCGAGCGCACCGTGTGGCTCGATTGCGATGTCATTCAGGCGGACGGCGGAACGCGCACGGCGTCGGTTACCGGCGCCTTCGTGGCTCTGGCCTTGGCGCTTGAGCGCATGGTTTCCGCCGGCATCATTCGTCACGTGCCCCTTTTCGACTGCGTGGCGGCCACGAGCGTCGGCATCGTGGACGACCAGCTCCTTCTCGACCTGGCCTACGAAGAAGATTCGCGCGCGCAAGTGGACATGAACGTGGTCATGACCGGCAGCGGCAAGTTCGTTGAAGTGCAGGCCACGGCGGAAGGGCGTCCGTACACGCAGCAGGAGTTGCAGGATCTCCTGGAACTGGCGTCGAGCGGCATCCAGCGTCTCATCGAGGCGCAGCAGCAGCTCCTGCACATGAGCTTTCGTGCCCGCGCCTGAAAGCTCTCCTTCCCGGGCCCCAGCGCGCCTCACGCTTTTCGTCGCTTCTTCCAATCCCGGCAAGCTGCGCGAATACCGCGAACTCGCGCGAAGCTTAGGGGGTCGGAGCTTCAGCTCCGACATTGCAGCCGGACCCGAAGCAGGGGCTTCAACCCCTGAGGTCTCTGTGGATCTTCTGCCAGACTTCAGCACCTTGCCGCATTTCGAAGAATCTGCGCCCACATTCGCGGAAAACGCCGCGGGAAAGGCCATGCACTACAGCCGCTTCGCGCCGGGCATCGTTCTTGCGGACGACTCGGGCCTCGTCGTTCCGGCGCTCGGCGGCGCGCCGGGAGTGCGCTCGGCCCGCTACGCAGGGCCGGATGCCAGCGACGAAGACCGCTACCGCAAGCTGCTCCGCGCGATGGACGGAAAATATGGAGCGGAACGCCGGGCGCATTTCGTGTGCGTCACGGCGATTGCCCAGGCAGGCCGTGCGCTGGCGGTGGTCTCCGATTGCGCGCACGGGGTTCTCACCACGGCGCCGCGCGGCTCGGACGGCTTCGGCTACGATCCCATCTTCTGCTTCGCAGAGCTCGGCCGCACGTACGCCGAATTGTCGCCGGAAGAAAAGAACCGCCTCAGCCATCGTGGCAAGGCCTTCCACAAGCTGATGGAATTCCTGCCCCTGCCCGGCCGGGCGCCTCAGCTGGGCATGTAAGCGCGGCGCCACTCTACTTGACGATGACTTTGCCGCTGTAGGAACTCGACGGAGCGAAATGAATCGGGAACGAATACACGACTAGGTTTACGGGCGCCTCGTAGTCTGCCGCCAGCGAGATGGCCAATACTTCGGGGGTGAAGGTGCGCTCCACCCTCACGTGCTCGGGCTCGAGCTTGATCCCGTGCTCCTCGGCCCGGGCGACAACCATGGCGCGCAGCTCTTCTTCGGAGGGCACTGAAACCCATCCGATTCTCGCGCCGTTCTGCACGGCAAGATCCTTCAAATCGCTTTGCAGTTCGGAGTTGGCGATATAGCACGCGCCGACTTGCCAGCCGACGGCAGCTGCTAAGACGAGGATGGCCAAGCCGAGGATCGTTGCGCTCTTTTTCATCAAGTAGTCCTTCTACGATCACCTCGATCAAGCTGTTCGCGGCCTGCCGGATTTCTGCCTCCGCCCAATGTTACTTGCGTCTGAAGACAGGGCACCTCAAGTCCTCTTATTTGGTGATGCTGTTCTTGCTCGACGGCCTGAAGTGAAGAGCATAGGAGTAGAAGAGCAAATCCACGGTCGCGTCGTAGTCCGCGCTGAGCGCGATGGACGTCATATTCGGAGTCATGATGCGCTCCACGATGACCTGTTGAGGCTTGAGTTGAATCCCGCGCTGCCTGGCTCGGTTTGCGACGGAGTCGCGAAGTTCCGCCTCCGTGCTGAAGGCAGCCCCTTGCAGGCGGTCACGCTGTTCGACGACCAGCCCATTCAGATCGCCTTGCAGCTGGAAGTTCGCGACGTAAACGGAGCTGACTTGCCAGGCCGCGAATCCCGCATAGGCCAGAGCTGCCAATACCAAAACGAGGAGTGCCTTTTTCATGTGGCGCGACCTGGTGCGATGCGTCTTCGCCGCCTAAACGCGTGCTTGCCTCAGTTACCTATCGCATTACGTTTCGTATGAATGAGATTAACAGGCCCGCGGCGCTCTGGCTGGTCGGTGTCGCGACGTAGTTACTAATGGCGTGTCTGGCGACGTGGTGTTGCTCGCGTCGGGATAGAGAAGACCTCAACCGAATGGAGATCCGACTTGAACAAGTCTTGGCTTCGGCAGTCAAGTCACCTGCATTAGGGCTTCTCGCTCACTGCTTGGCCAAGATCGCGATCAGACACGATCCATTGTCGATAGGCACTCCGTTACTACAGGTGGTGGCGCTCCCTCCCTCGAAACTGACCAATAGAATCGAGCCCTTGGAACCCAATTGGGGGTCAAAGTAACCAAAGGTCGAGCTATTGCCGCCAGAGAACACGAGCGTCGCTGAGAACGCATTGCCCACGGCAGTGCCGGTGACGGTGGAGTTGCCGTTCTTGGTATCGGTGCCGTTGCCGGAAAGAGTGGCATTCGTATCAGTGAGGGTCACGCTGATCGTATCCGTGTTGTCGCTGGCGCTTGTTCCGGAGTAGCTCGCCGTAAGCGAACTGGCGAGCGAGCCCGTCAGGGTAAAGGTTTGGCCGTCGGACTTGCAGCCCGGGGCCGAGATCGTTCCCGAGCCAGAGAAAGGAGGTGTAGCCGATGCATCCAGGGTCCCGTTGACGGTAACGGTGAGGCTGCCACCGCTGCTGACTGTAAGCGTCACTTGGTTCGAGGAGTTGATCGTTCCACTCAGGCTGCGGTTTCCGCTATCCGAGCCGCTGCACGTATCGCCGAGAAAATCCACGGCCATGTCGGTGGCGGTGGAAAGAGAGGAGCCAAAAATGTCGGCTTCGAAGAAGTTGCCTGCCGGCCCATTGGCAGTCACTGTGCCTGCGCCGGAGAAGTTTCCACTGTTGTCCTGGGTCAGAATGGCTTCGACGGCGATCGGGTGATTGCCGCTGCCTCCGGTGGCCGTGAAATCCCAGGCTCCGGCCATGGAACCGGGCGGCGGAACATTGGAATGGCCACCGATACAAGCCACCAGCTCGAGGAGAAGAATGGTTACGGCTAGAGTTGGATGTAACTGGTTCATCTTCATCTGCGCCCTCCGCTTTGGTGTCCACTGCTCATCTGAGGTTCAAGTTCATGTGTTTGTCGACGGTCCGTGCGTTGGCTTTGCGTCCACTCGCCTCACATTTGCAAGAGAAGCGACGCACGTGAGCGAATGCTGGCACAGATCAAAGTGAAGTCAATGGGCGGGAAACAGAGATGATATGAACTTCGTATGAAATCGAGCCGATTTCAGCGTGTCTCTGGAACTACCGGCGGCCGCGTCGAAAGCGGGATCGGCGCATCGAATGGGATGCGCGAGGAAACTGCTTGCGTGGCGGGCTGCACCAGCGTAGAAAGGGGAAACCCCGCCCGAGGCGACCCCCATGGCCAGTTCACAGATAGCGCCGAACCGTCAGGCGACTCTGCTCTCGCGAATGGAGGAGGCGCGCGGCCGCACGGACGCCTTGTTCGAGCTGCTGCCGCCAAACTCGTTCTATGAGCGGCCGATTCCCGAGCGCCACCGCCTGATTTTTTATTTGGGGCATCTGGAAGCGTTCGACTGGAACCTGCTCGCTCCGGCCCTGGGCCTGGAAACGAGGGATCCGTCGTTCGACAAGCTGTTTGCCTTCGGGATCGATCCGGTCGGCGGCGGCGTGCCCAGCGACTCGCCGAGTGATTGGCCGAGCATCGGCCAGGTGGAGACGTACGGGCAGGCCGCGCGAAACAGACTCGATGCCAGCTTGCAGGGTTCGGGACGATCGCGCGTGGGCGACACGCTACTGAACGTGGCCATCGAGCACCGACTGATGCACGTCGAAACGCTTGCGTACCTGGTGCACAATTTGCCTTTCGACCGAAAAGTCTGCCGCGCCGCCACGCCGGCGGATTCGCGGCCCGCTCCGCAGCCGAGAGAAGCCGGCATCCCGGCTGGTGTTGCAACTCTCGGGCAATCGAGAGATTCGCGCGCGTTTGGCTGGGACAACGAATTCTGCCAGGTGCAGGTGGAAGCGCCGCACTTTTCGATCGACCTCTTTCCGGTCACGAATGGCGAGTATCTGAAGTTCGTCCACGCCGGCGGCTACCAGAACGAGCTCTACTGGACTCGGGAAGATTGGGAATGGAGGGACCACGAAGGGCTTGAACATCCGCACTTCTGGGAGGCTGGCTCGGCGGGACCCGCGCCTGATCCGAACATGCGCTGGGACTATCGCGCCATGTTCGGAACGATTCCGCTGCCGCTTTCGTGGCCCGTCTATGTGAGCCACGCCGAAGCATCGGCGTTCGCCCGCTGGGCCGGCAAGAAACTGCCGACAGAGGCGCAATGGCATCGCGCCGCCTATGGAACGCCACACGGCTTAGACCGCGTTTATCCGTGGGGCGATGCGGCGCCGGACGAAATTCGCGGAAACTTCCATTACCAGCGATGGGATGCCGCTCCCGTCAATGCGCACCCCGCGGGCGCGAGCGCCTTCGGCGTTCACGACCTGCTGGGCAACGGCTGGGAGTGGACTTCGACACCCTTTGCGCCGTTGCCAGGTTTCGAGCCGTTTCCTTTTTACCGCGGCTATTCCGCGGACTTCTTCGACGGCAAGCATTTCGTGATGAAGGGCGGATCGGCGCGCACGGCTCATTGCATGTTGCGGCGGTCGTTCCGCAACTGGTTTCAGCCGCATTACGCGTACGCGTACGCGGCTTTCCGGTGCGTGGAGGAATAGCGATGGGATTCGCCCTGCGATCGGGCGTTCGAGCGCCGGCCAACCAGCCGCTGGTACAGTTTGCTTCCGACGTGGTTCTTGGCCTGAGTCATCCGGGGCAGAAAGAGCTGCCCTCGAAATACCTCTATGACGAAGTCGGCTCGGCGCTGTTCGACACGATCTGCCTGCTACCCGAATACGGGCTGAGCCGCGCGGGCGCGCGGCTGCTGCAGCGCAGCTCGGCGGAAATTGTCGAGCGCCTGCCCCATCCCGTGATGGTTGCGGAGCTGGGCAGCGGGAGCGGGCAGAAGACGCGCTGGCTGCTCGAGGCGCTGTCGCGGCGGCAGCGCGTGAACTACTACCCCATCGACATTTCGAGCAGCGCGCTCTTCCGGTGTCAGCAGGAACTCGGGCAGATGGACATGGTGAGCATCGTCGGCTTTGAGAGCGCCTATCTCGATGGCCTTCAGGAGGTGGCGGCGCGGCGGCGCAACGGCCAGCGCATGCTCGTGCTGTTTCTCGGCAGCACGATTGGGAACTTTGACCGCCCCGCCGGCGACCGGTTCTTGCAGGAAGTTCGCGCGATTCTGCAAGAGGACGACGCGCTGTTACTGGCGACCGACTTGGAGAAGTCCATTCCGGCGCTGCTGCTGGCCTACGACGATCCCGCCGGTGTGACCGCGGCGTTCAACAAGAATCTGCTCGTGCGGATCAATCGTGAACTGGATGCGGACTTCGAGCTGTCGCGTTTCGAGCATGTGGTGCGCTACGACGAGGCCGAGCGGCGCATCGAGATGCATCTGCGGTCCACGATGTGGCAGCGGGTCACCATTCGCGGAGCGCGCTTTAGCTGCTACCTGCGCGAGGGCGAAACGATCTGGACGGAAAGCTCCCACAAGTACAATCCTCAGGAAGTCATTCAGATGGGCAGCCGAACCGGTTACCGCTGCGCTGGCCAGTGGTTTGACTCCGAATGGCCGTTCGCTCAGAATCTTTTCTTCGCCGTCTAACACCGAGAGAAAAGCGAATGCCCAGAGCCGTTTGGAACGGAGCCGTGCTCGCGGAAAGCGAGCGCACGGTGGTGGTCGAGGGCAATCACTACTTCCCGCCCGAGTCCGTGCATCAGGAGTTTCTCCGTCCCAGCCAGACGCACACGCGTTGCCCGTGGAAAGGAAAGGCCAGCTATCACGATATCGAAGTGAATGGCCAGCGCAACCCGGACGCTGCCTGGTATTATCCCGAGCCTTCCGCAGCCGCGCGCCAAATCAAGAATCACGTGGCCTTCTGGAAGGGCGTGCGCATCGAGGCGTAACGCGCGTGTGCTATAGTTTTTCGCTCGATGCAAAAGAAAAGCCGGAAAAGGCCGAGCCAGAAGCGCACCGCCGGCGCCAAGCGCACGAGGAAGCGCGCTGCGGCGACCCGCGGGCGCGGCGGACGCGGCACGGACCCCGCGCGAGTGCGAGCCCTCCTGAAGGGGCTCGACGAAGCGTATCCCGCGGCCGCTTGCGCGCTGCATCATGAGAACCCCTTTCAACTGCTGATTTCGACGATTCTTTCGGCGCAGTGCACCGACGTGCGCGTGAACCAGGTAACCAGGACTCTTTTCCCGAAGTATCCCACTCCCCAGGCGTTTGCCTACGCCAACCCGAAGGAACTCGAGCAGGAGATCCGGCCGACGGGGTTTTTCCGCAACAAGACGAAGTCCATCATGGGAGCGAGCAAGAAACTCATCGAAGAGTTTCACGGCGAAGTGCCGCGCACGATGGAAGAAATCCTGACGCTGCCGGGCGTGGCGCGGAAGACGGCCAACGTCGTGCTGGGGAGCGCGTTCGGCATCGCCTCCGGCGTGGTGGTGGATACGCACGTGCAGCGGCTCTCGCGGCGGCTCGATCTCACGAAGAATGAAGATCCGAAGAAGATCGAGCAAGACCTAATGAACGTGATTCCCCGGGGAAAATGGATCCTCCTTTCGCACCAGTTGATCTGGCACGGACGGCGGGTCTGCCAAGCGCGCAAACCGAAGTGCTTGGAATGCAATCTCGAAAAGCTGTGCTACGCGAAGGACAAGACCAACTGAGCCGCGCCGCCGGCGTGTGCTAACATCTCTCGTATCGGGGCGTAGCGCAGCCTGGTAGCGCGCCTGCCTTGGGCGCAGGAGGTCCGCGGTTCAAATCCGCGCGCCCCGACCAACCAAATCTTCCCAGACCTCCTTCCACCGTGCGTGGGAGAATACAGATGAGCACTCCCGATATGCTCTGGTGAAGGAGTGAAGAAAATCAGCTCCTATAGATGCCATCCCTTCGCCCCCAGCCACGAAACTAAGCTCCGTCTAATATAGACCCAATTGACCTTCTATCGCAATAATGCGATAATCTTAAGCGCGTGAACGGTGAATTCACGATTGAGTATGTGGAGTTGCCGAATGGGCGGCTGCCCGCGCGCGAGTTCGTCGATTCGCAGGATGACAAAGCTGCTGCCAGAACAGACGCGTTTATCGAGCGCCTGCGCATCTATGGCAACCGCATGCAAGGAAAGTTCGTCAAGAAGCTCACGGACGACATATTCGAGCTCAGGGTCAAACAATTCGACCGGAGCTTTCGAGTCCTATTTTTCTACCAGCCGGGAATGTTGATCGTGATTACGTCGGGATTTCAGAAGAAGACGCAAGAGACTCCGCCGGCCGAGATCACGAGAGCAGAGCAGCTAAGAAAGCTTTGGATGAAGTACCGAAGCCGTTACACGGGATCGCCAAAGGAAAGAGAAAGCGATCCTGAGGGAGTTGGGACCATGAAACAAACCGCCAAGCGCGACAGACACAGCGAGATTGTCGAGCAGCGCGCGCGCAAGAGCGCAACCTATCGCAAGACCTTCGCCCGCACCCTGCATCAGATCGACCTGGCTCTCCTGGTCCGCGAGATGCGAGAGGATGCGGGTCTGACTCAGGCCGAGCTTGCCAGGAAGGTGGGCACCACGCAGTCCGTGATTGCCCGTCTTGAGGACGCTGAATACGCCGGGCACTCGCTCAACATGCTGGAGCGCATTGCTACGGCCTGCGGCGTCGCCCTGAAGCTCCATGCCGAAAAGAAGCCAAATTTCGACCGCGAAGTAGCGCTCGTGTAGGCCAGTCCAATGGCGGACCTCCCGGAACTAACGGAACGCCGATGGAACCAAGGGAAAAGGCGAAAGAGGACGGACCACAGTGCGTCAAGCTTGAACAGCTTCCTCGAACAGGGAGGTCCCCAGCGCGCTGGTTTTGCGCACTGGGGTGCAGGATGGACGCGATGTAGGCAGACAAGATTGCCTCCTGCGTGTTCGTTCGCAGGGGTGTTGCTCCTGAGTTGTGGACCGAAAACCGAGACCGTGGTAGCAAGCGTGTGGGAGTGAAGCTGCTACTGGAATCGGTCAGTGACCGTTCCAGTTGTCGATGGTTGTGTGTCAAAGGGATTGTGGATTAGAACTTCTGTGGCGTCAGCGGAAGAATGCCCGCAAGCGCGAAGTAAGTCGTGTACACCCAATGCTCCGCTCCCGTTTTACGGTCGGCCTTCATTCGTATCGCAGCGCCACCATGGGGTCCACGCGCGTCGCCCTTCGCGCGGGGACACAGCACGCTGCCAGGGCGACAAACGATAGGAAGACGGACACAGTCACATAAGTGAGAGGATCTGACGGCCCAATCCCGACAAGGAAATCGCTGACCAGACGTCCCACACCGACCGCGACAACAAGCCCAAGCGCCACTCCCATCCCGATGATCGCGAGTCCCTGGCGAGAAACCATCCAGAGTATGGTCTTGCGTTGCGCTCCCATCGCGACGCGTACCCCAATTTCCTGCGTTCTCTGTCCCACAGCATAGGCCATCACGCCGTAAATGCCCACAACTGCCAGTACGAGTCCTAGCAGCCCCAGAACGGCAGTAACTTCCGCGCCTAGATTAAATAAAAAGAGCCCATTGGCCCCGTTGGTAACCATCTCGGTCATAGTGCGCATGCTTAGCACCGGCGCAGTGGGTGCTACCTGACGGAGCACCTCCAAAACTTGGGGCGCGATAGCTTGTGGCGGACCCGACGTGCGAATCAGCAATGTCTGCGCGGACGTGTAGCTCTGCGACAGAGGAATGTAGAACACGGGGCTATAGGATGAATATAAATCCTCCGTTCTGCTGTTTCTGACCACACCGACAACTTCAATTTGGTGGTGCGCGTCGCCGTTGCGCTTGAAGCTTCGCCCGACAGGGTCAACACCGTGCCAGAAACGCTCGGCCATGGCTTCATTGATTACCGCAACGCGGGGCATTGATTCGGTTTGCGTATCGTCAAATTCCCGCCCTCGGAGAACCGAGATCTTCATTGTCTTGAAATAATCCGGCGACACCGCATTGTAGTCGGCGTGCAGTTGTTCGCCGCGCTGCAGCACGTACCCCGGAACCTCGATTTCGCCGCCCTGGACAGTATCTCCAAGTGGCGCCAGCATCGCGAGGCTCGCCGACCGCACTCCCGGAAGCGCCCGAACCCGTACAAGCACTTCGTTGTAGAACTGCACACCTTGAACCTGCGTGTAGCCGATCTCACCCGGATCAAGCGCGACGTTCAGCACATTTTTCGGATCGAAACCCAAATCCGCATGTTGAGCGCTCCTCAGGCTGCGCACAAACAACCCAGCGACAATCAAAAGCGCCAGTGACCCACCTACTTGCGCCGCGACTAGCGCTGCGCGCATTCGTTGTTTTCGCCCCGTCGAGCTCCGCCCTCCTTCATGCAGGATGTTGCTGAGGTTTCCGCTTGAGGTGCGCAGTGCTGGAATGATTCCGACAATGGCAGCCGCGAGGAGGGCGATGCCGAGCGCGAAAGCAAAGATGCGTCCATTGAACGGGAATTGGACGACCAGCGGAATGTCGGCAACTGTGGCCGCCGAGCCGATCGCGCGAAGTGCTAAAACGCCTGCACCCATTCCGGCTCCGGCACCCAGCAATGCCACCAGTAGGGTCTCGGTTAGCAGATGACGCACCAGGCGGGCGCGGCCACCGCCCAGTGCTGCCCGAATTGCCATTTCGCGCCGTCGGCCATCCGCACGGACGAGAGACAGGTTGGCAACGTTCAGACACGCGAGCGCCAATACTAATCCTGTTAGGGTCAAGAAAAGTCCAGCGAGGACCGGAAAAGGGTTGGGCCCATCAATCAGTCCAGGCGGCCGCAAGGGCTTAGCTTGCAAAGAACTGTCTACCCCCGGCCTCGGATATTGTTTCGCGAGCTGCTGTCCCAATGGCGCGAGAGCGACGTTCGCTCGTTCGATGCTCGCGCCCGGAGCAAGCCGGGCTGCGATGAGCAAGTCACGGGTCTCGGCGTCAGTCAGGAAGGCGGTCTCCCCTCCTGTTTCCACAGTCATCATGCCTAGCGGAAGGTAGGCCTCCATTTCGACTATGGGTGTCGGTCCCAAAAAACCTTTCGGGCCCACGCCTACAATGGTCACAGGGTACCCGTTGATGAAAGCGGCTTTACCGATGATGCCGGGGTCACTGTGGAAGCGCCCCTTCCACTAGCGATAGCTGAGCACCACAACTGGATCGCCGCCCGGCGTGTTTCCTTCGGACGGAAGGATGAAGCGGCCGAGGTACGGCCGAATGCCAAGCATTTCGAAAAAGTTTCCGGTGACGAACAGAATCTGCGCAGGCTTGGTCATCCCGTCCACTGTCAACCCGTTCGACCGGCCCGCCGCACCCGAGCCCCCCCCTAAAATCATCGCGTTTACATCTGAAAATACCCCTCGCGTTTGCTCCTGCACTTGGCGAAATTCCGGTTCCGAGAATCCCGAATCGAAATGGCTGGCGTCACGCGGGAAAGATAGGAATGTGAGTTCGGCCGGATTGCGAATGGGAAGCGGTCTAAGCAGCAGCGTATCAACCATGCTGAAGATCGCTGTGTTTGCGCCGATGCCTAGGGCGAGGGTGACGACTGTGACTATTGCAAAGCCAGGGGCTTTTCGAAGCATGCGAGCGCCATGGCGCAAATCCTGTACGAAGTCTTGAATCCAATTTACTTTTCGTGCGTCGCGGCATTTCTCCTTGGTCTGCTCGATACCGCCCAGGTCGAGGCGGGCTCGGCGGTGCGCCTCTTCTTGCGTCATCCCTTGCGCCACGTATTCCTCGGTTTTTCGTGCGAGGTGGTCGCGCAGCTCGTCGTCCAGTTCCTGGTCCGCCTGCGCCCAGCGAAACAAGGACCGCAGCCGCAGGGGAATCGTGTACAGCCAATGCTCCGGTCGCATCTCTGACCTCCGTCTCGCGTGGCGCGACGCTCATGCCTCTTTAAGCTTAATAACCCGCGAAATGGCGCTCGAAAGCCTGCCCCAGTTGTCTGCTTCCTTTTCGAGCTGTCGTCGGCCCAGCCGTGTCAGCGAATAATATTTCGCCCGGCGCCCGTACTCGGACGTTTTCCACTCCGCTGTGATCCAGCCCTCTTGTTCCAGCTTGTGCAAAGCCGGGTACAGCGATCCATCGCTGACCTGCAACACGTCACCCGATACTTGTTTCAGCCGCTGACTCACGGCGAAGCCGTTCATCGGCTCAAGCGCCAGAATTTTCAGCAGCAACATGTCCAGCGTGCCCTGCACGAGATCCGAAGGTTTGCTCATGCCTATGTCCTCGGTAACCGAGACTATCACCTCTGCTCTCGGTAAGCAAGGGGAGATGCTTTTCGGGGCGCTCGACTGCCGGTTTGCGCATTCGTTCGCAGGGGTGTTGCTCCTGAGTCTTGGGTTAGAACCGTGACGGTGGAAGTATGAACTCGGGAAGCGATCTGCTACCGGAGAGCGGCAGAGATCGTTCCAGTCGTCAGCGGTTGTGAATTGAAAGGGATTGTGGCCTGAAAACTGTCAGTGACTTTGGTCGGTGGGCTTATTCTGCTGGCCTTTCAGAATGCGCACGACGGCAAGAATCGTGTTCCAGTTGCGTGTGGTTGCTGGCGCACCGAACAGCTTGTCGATCCGGCCAAGATAGCCGATGGTCTTCATGTGCCGACGGTACATTCCAAAGACGAATTGATTCTTGCAGGCGATGACTCGCACGAGCCACTCCCCGTCAGGCGGAAATGCGACTGGCAGCGTAGCGCGAAGGCCTCCCGCTCTCGACAGGATGCTCACGAACCGAACGATGTCGGGACGTGACAGCTCGGCTCCAAACGGATTGTCCGTCTCCAGGCGGATGAGATCGCGACCGTCGCAAAGCACAACTTGCGCCTCGAATGGGAGCTTGCGGAGCAGCGCGGCACGGAATTTTGCCTTAGAGCCGGGCTTGTGAACGACAAATGTGCCCGCGGCGCCGACATTCACGACGCCGTAGCCGGTGAGCTTTCTTGCAAGGATGCTCGGGCGAAACGTCCTGTGTCCGCCAACGTTTACACCGCGAAGAAAAACGACGAGCGCCATAGCCATCACCGGGCAACCATTGGTTATTTGACGGTGCGATTGATTTCCGTGTTCTGAGCGGCAGCTATCAACCACCCGCCATTCTGACGAAGGAGCACAAACGTCACCACAGAGTGCCGCGGGTTGGGCGTTCGGGCATCCCCGACCAGTTCCAAGTTCGCCAGGGCGACGGCCACGTCGTTTCGCAGGAAGCGCACGTCGATCTGTGTGAACCGCAGCGTGCTGGTGTTGAAGATCCCGTAGTGTGGGTCTGACTTGTCGAAGCCCGGTGTATCGCGCGGAATTGCGCCGTGCGCCCACGCATGATGCATCTGAATGGATTCTCGTCCCGTCCACCGGGCCCCTGCCACGTTGACAAAGTCGGCGTCGGTGGCAAAGAGCTTTCCGAACGCTTCCATGTCGTGCTGGTTCCATGCGGTTGCGAAGCCGGAGACAAACTTCCGCACATCCTCCTCCTCATGCGGCGCCGCAAGAACGCTGGTCGCCGACAAAGAAGTCAAGAGGGCCACAAATGCAAGCAGGTTCAAAGGCTGACTCATAGCAGCTCCTCCAAACTTCTAGGAATGTCTTCCAGCGCCAATGTCGTATTCACTCTGCACAAGCCCCCCACCGTAGCAGCGCGTCGCGACGTGGCGAAGGCTAATATCGTGTGGCACCGGGCCAAATAACGGGATGCCCGCTCCAATCAACACCGGCATGCGCGTGATCACCAACCGGTCGATGAGCCCCGCCGCCAGGAATCGCTGAATGGTGATGCCGCCGTCGATGTAAGCGTGTTTGAAGCCGCGGGATTCGAGTTGCTTTACGATTTCGGTGGGCTCGCCCGAACTCTGCTCGACCAATTCGCCTTTGACCGATGAGAAATCGAGTGGACGACGGCTCAGCACAATCACAGGCTTCTTGCCGTACAAAGCCAGGTGTCCGAGTTCCAGCACGATTTCGAAGGTCCTGCGGCCAATGACGACTACATCGACGCTGGCGGAGAATTCCTCGAACCCGTGAGGCTCCTGCTCACCTGTTTGCAAGAAGTCGAACGTGTCGTCCGGCCGGGCCAGAAAGCCATCGAGGCTCACTCCGCAGAAGACTGAGAGTTTCATGGCGGACTCCACAGCCGGCTAGTGTAGTTACCCAAGGTGTGCTGAGCAAGGAATCCGAGTCGGAGAGGCTTTCAGTGATTGGGGACGCACCTGTAGTGCTCCCCTCTAACGGGCCTAGAGGCTCTGCCTCGCGCCCTGCTCATCTGGATTTGCCGTACCAAGTGAGCTTGCCCTCGACGACCACGGCGACGTAGCGGCCTTCGGCGAGAAACTGCATGACGCGCTTTCCGGAGCGCGCCAGCTGTGCCCACCGCGATGGCGTCCTAGGGTTTTGCTCGAGCCCGCGGAATTCGCGGCCCTCAGCCTTGAAGTCGATTTGCCGCAAACGGCTTCGCGCGGTGCGGCGAACGGCGAATGCGTCTCCGGCAAGCTCGACAGAGCCGGCCTGATCGACGAGCGCCTGCCGCCAGACGGACACGAAGGTCTCTTCAAGGTTCATGATGCGGGGTTGGCTCGTCGAGGATCCGGGTCGCACGGGATTCTAGTACGTACGAAAGGGAAGTTGAAGCGATGGGCGGACTATCGCCGAACCGGCGCACAATAAAGGAGCCGGGCGACACCGGCTGAGGGACCCGAGCCGCCCGGTCTTTTCTCACCCATCTCCGCAGGGTCTGGGTAAGAACTCGTTATGCGGCGCTTTCGCCGTTCCGCATGAACTCGTAGCGCTCGATGGCCGCTGCCACGCCCACCTCGCCCGAATGCTCGGGGCTGCTGCGCAGCACGCGGCCGAGGCAGCGCACCCGAACCGGACCCGCCTGGGTCAGTTCGTGCGGAAGCGTCATGACGATCTCGACTGGCGCTCCGCTTTTCAGTCCTTTGGGCAAATGGAAATAGAGGCCGCGCGAGCTCACTTCGCGGGATTCTGTCGCCGCTTCGCCCACCACAGCTTCGTCCGTCCAGCGGACGGTCAGGGGCAAGCGCATCAGGAAGCGGCGCGTTGCACGTCGCTCTTTCAGAGCCACAGGGAACACCTCCCAAGTCGTGTCCAGATTAGAGTTAGGCCCGTGCGGCACCAATAGAGCCTTAGAGCCAATTTTGTGAGAGCAAAAAAGTACACAAGTACTATACGGCAGGCTGAAAATAAAGGGGTTAGCAGGATCCGGATGCCTTACGCAGGAGACGGAGTCGAGGCGAGGCCGCGCGCAAGGAATGAAGATTGTGGCTGGCAGGTTTGATCGATCAGGCGGTGGTGGATGGCGTAGAGGGCTAGTTCGAAGCGGTCGGAAACGCCGAGCTTGTCGAAGTTCTTCTTGAAGCGCTTCTTAAGTGCGTGTTCGACTGTTAGAATCCGCGGGGTTCGGCTATGCCATCCACTTCTGCTTCGTTGCTTCCTCGTGCGACCGCACACCAAGAAACCGCAGCGCGGTACCGAATTTTCAACGTAGATGCGTTCGAATGGCTCCGCGAGTCCCCTCAAGATTCGTTCCAGGCCGTAGTGACGGACCCCCCGTATGGACTGATTGAATACTCGGAGGAGCACAAGCGAAAACTGCGCGCCGGGAGAGGCGGTGTTTGGAGGATTCCACCGTCGTTCGACGGCTGTCGGCGACGTCCGCTTCCGCGTTTCACGATTCTCGATGAGGAAGACAAGGCAAGACTAGAAGCGTTCTTCTCGAGATTCGCCGCGCTGCTGATGCCCGTGCTGGTTCCTGGCGCTCACGTATTCATTGCCACCAACCCTCTGGTCTCACACCTTGCGTATGTGCCTTTCATCCGAGCTGGTTTTGAAAAGCGCGGCGAGATCATCCGCACAGTGCAAACGTTGCGCGGCGGGGACAGGCCGAAGAACGCGCACGAAGAATTCTCCATGGTTTCGGTGATGGCGAGGTCTTGCTGGGAGCCTTGGGGTTTGTTCCGAAAGCCCTGCGAAGGGCGCGTGCAGGACAACCTGCGCAAATGGAAGACTGGTGGTTTGCGCCGGATTTCTCGTGGCGTACCCTTTCGGGACCTCATTGTTTCCAGCCCTACGCGCAAACAAGAGTTTGATATCGCGCCACATCCATCCTTAAAACCTCAACAGTTCTTGAGGCAGATCGTCAGAGCCGCCCTGCCGCTTCAAGACGGGATCGTGCTCGACCCGTTCATGGGTTCAGGTTCGACGATCGCCGCTTGCTGCGCCCTCGGCGTGGGCGGCGTTGGACTGGAAAAGGATACGGAATATTTCGAGATGGCGAGAAAGGCTATTCCCAAGCTAGCGTCAATTTTGCTTCCCTCTCAGGCGTAGCGTGCCTAGCGTCACAGAGAGCATCGAACCGAACCGTCCTGTCATTATATGGCGCGTGGACATTGTCTTTCTGGAGAAAGGTGACTGGGAATATGAAGGAAGCACCGCTGGACCCGGTGGTGGCGGACGAACTCACACTTTTGGACTGAAATTCCCAGCGCAGAAGTTGAAAGGGAAAGCCGTTTATCAACGAGCGGTTGTGAAACTCGCTGGTGGCAAACCCATGCCGATTGATCTCACTTAGGCTCGCGAGAAATTCCTCTCAGGTTTGATCGATCAGGCGGTGGTGGATGGCGTAGAGGGCTAGTTCGAGGCGGTCGGAAACGCCGAGCTTGTCGAAGATGTTGTGCAGGTGGTTCTTGACGGTCTGCTCGCTGATGAAGAGCTTCTCGCCGATTTCGCGGTTGCGAAAGCCCTGCGCCACCAACTGGACGATTTCCTTCTCGCGGTCGCTGAGCAGAGGTTTCTCGCGGCGCTGGCCCGATTCGGCCGACTTCTTAAACGCGTCGATCACTTCGGCGGTCATGCGGTTGTCGAGCCAAATCTCCCCGTCTTGAACCTTGCGAATGCTCTTGACGAGCAGGTCGCTAGCGGACTGCTTCAGCACGACGCCGCGCGCGCCCATGCGCATGGCGCGGACGACGTCGCGGTCATCTTCGGCGGCGGTCAGGACGATCACGCGAGTGGGGGTCGAATCGAAATTGATCTCCTCCAGGACTCCGAGACCGTCTTTCTCGGGCATGCGCAGGTCGAGCAGGAGAATGTCGGGCTTCAACTTGGCCAGCATTTTCACGCATTCCACGCCGTTGGAAGCCTCGCCGATGATCTGAATATCGTCAGCCGACTCCAGGAGTTTGCGGAGACCATCGCGGAAGATGGCATGGTCGTCCGCCACCAGGATACGAATCGCCTGTTTCGCTTTGCTCATCGTCAATTCAAAGGAATTTCGATGCTAAGACGCGCCCCGTGCCCAGGATTCGATTCCACCGTCAGGCTTCCCCTACGCTTCGTGTTCGCTCTTTGATCGAAATTGGCCCGAGACGCAGCCGGTCGAGCTCCTCGCTGGTGAAGCGCCCAGAGAAGCTGAATCCTCGGCCGTTATCGTCCACAACGAGAGAAACTTTCGTCTCGTCTTGCCCTAGTTTTACCACGACGTGGCTGGCCTTCGCATGCTTTTTTACGTTGTGTAGTGACTCGCGATATATCTGGAAAAGTTCGCGGCAAAGGCGGTCCGGCAAACGCAAATTGCGGTCTTCGATGAACAAATCGAGGCCCAGGCCGGACTCGTTGCGGAACCGTTCGGCGAAGCCGGTCATGAGCTCGCGCATGTCGGCGCTCTCGACGCGCAGCGGGCGAAGATCGACCACCATGCGGCGCAGCTCCTCGCTTTCCTGCTGAACCGTTTCCTGGAGTTTGGCCAGGTCGTCGGCGGCCTGGGCGGGCACCTGCGCCACCTTGCGGCGCAGCACGTCGAGCTGCATGATGAGGCTCAGCAACGTTTGCAGGATTCCGTCGTGGAGGTCCCGCGAGATGCGGCTCCGTTCGGACTCCACGGCGCGCGCCCGGAGGTTCCGCAGGAGAAACACATTCTCGAGCGGCGGGCCGATCTGCCGAATGATCTGCTCGAACCAGCGAAGGTCGCTTTGCGTGAAGCGGCGGCGGGGATTCAGCAGCAGGACCCGCCCGGCCGGCCGGCCGCCGCTTTCGATACTAACAGCGAGAAGAGCCGCCGCATTGAATTCCTCGCGCGTGGAGCTGGGAGGCGCGGGAACGTTGCGAAAGATCCCTCCGGTGCGGCGATCCCAACCGAAGCCCTCGCCGCGCCCGTTCCTGAATTCCCAGCAGAAGGAGGTCTCCAGGGAGTCCGCCAGGAATGTGTCGCAGCGCAGGAGCGGGAGCGTTTCGGGGCCGCGCGCCTCGCAATCGTTGGCCCGCACGCGCCAAACGAAGAGGCGCTCCAAGTCTTCGTCGCGCACCGCCAGGCAGGCCTGCTCGCACTCGAAGGCCAGCGCCAGCTCTCCGAGAACTTGACGCACCGATTCGGTGAGGCCGCGATCGAATTGCAGAAGGCGCGATAGTTTCTCGAGGAACTGTTGCCGCGAGAGATGCTCTCGCTCGCGCGCTCCTAGGAAGCCCATCCCGAGGCCGGAGACAAGCGTGCCCAAGCCGATCACGGTCCCGTGGAGCGCCGCCTGCCAGCCAAAGGGGTGATGGCGGGACACCTGGAGAATGATCCCCACAGTGGCGCTGCCGACGAGGGCGAATATGGTTCGCCGGTTTCCTTGCGTGGCCAGGGAAAAAACCAGGAACAAAAACAAGAACCAGAAGGCCGAAACCGAGGGCGTCAGATAGAGAAAAAAGGCCAGCGCCAGGAAGTCGGCGAGCAGCGGGATGCGCATCTGTTTTTCCGTGAATCGCCCGGCGAGCACAACTAGAACAGCGATGAGAAGGTACGCGGTAAGGAACACCACGGCGGACCGCTCCGGGGCGCGGCCAGCGGTCTCAATCAACGCCACCAGCGCCAAGGCGACAAGGATGGCGCGCGCCAGCGTCACCTGGCGTTCGAGATACAGCCGTTCGGTGATGTCCAGAGCCATCGCGGAGGGCACTTTCAAGTCTAGCAAGCGCGTCCGATGGCGCAACCGCGTGTCATCTTCTGGTTATCGTTGCGGCGGAATCTGCGGGCTGTAGATTCTTACGCGAACGCGCATGCTGCGGGATTGACATCGGGTGCATAATCATTCGCAGCCGCAGTACGCGGGGGTCCGCCGGCTTGGCGCAACGCTATACGCGACGGGAGGTAGGGCGCATCCTGGGTTTGGATGCGCGCTGCCTTCGGTACTGGGAAAGATTGCGGCTGATCCATCCTCTGGCAAAGTGGGGCGAGCGGTTCTACAGTTTCAGCGACCTCGTTGCTCTTCGTTCCATCCAGCGCTTGACAGCCAACCGGATTCCTGCGCGGCGGCTGCGGCGAGCGATCGGTCTTCTCGAGGAGCAGTTCGGCGCCTCGCGGCTGCGCATCGAGGAACTCTCCCTCGTCGAGCAAGGCGGCGAGATCGTTGTGACGCCGCCCGGCTCGGCGCGCCCGTTCAACCCCATCAAGCGGCAATGGGTGTTCCCGTTCGACGCCATGCCCGGAGAGGCGAAGCTGCGTTCGATGTCCGGGCGGTCAGCGGAGCAGCTCTTCGAGACGGCTTTGCGGTGGGAGGCGTGCGCCGACACGCTGCCACAAGCCGCGGAAACCTACCGCCGCGTAATTTGTCTCGCACCCGACTGGATTGAGGCGTACATCAATCTTGGCGTCGCGCACTATCAGATGGGGCAGCTCGAGCAGGCGCGCGAAGCGTTTCGCACCGCCGTACAGCTCGATCCTACCAACGGTATTTCGCGCTACAACCTCGGGTGCGTCCTGGAGGAAACCGGTGAGCTGGATGAAGCCATCGACCATCTGCGCGAAGCGGCGCGGATGATGCCGGCGCACTCCGACGTGCGCTTCAATCTGGCGCTAGCGTACGAGAAGCGGGGCGAACGCAAGCTCGCTCGGGAGCAGTGGGCGCTCTACCTACGCTACGCGCCGTATGGCCCCTGGGCCGACCAGGCTCGCGCCCGCCTGAAGCAATCTTCCTCGCATCGAAAACGCCCCGCGCCCATTCCTTTCCGCCGCCCGCGCTGAGCGCATCTGCAAGCGATGACAAAGCGAGGCCGGTGTCGTAAACTGAGGCTACGCACCTGCGGTGAGCGTAGCTCAGCCGGTAGAGCATCGGTCTGTGGAACCGAGGGTCGTGGGTTCAAATCCCATCGCTCACCCCAACTAATCCTTATAGTT
>Ga0187846_10000543_pt1 | contig 21928 bp, 16 predicted proteins | sample TC_taG_FD_161473 | JGI IMG/M metagenome (GOLD analysis project Ga0187846, IMG submission 161473) | Biofilm microbial communities from the roof of an iron ore cave, State of Minas Gerais, Brazil - TC_06 Biofilm (v2) | ecosystem: Environmental > Terrestrial > Deep subsurface > Cave > Wall biofilm...
CCGCCTACGCCGACTTTTTGGTCTTTCGGCGGCAGTACTTCGTGCCGCTCGATCCGGAGGCCGATCGTTGGACGTTTTTCGACTACGACTTCGCGCACCCCGCGAAGGGCCGGCAGATGCCGGGCGACGCCTTTTTCATCCCCGATGTGTCGGGCATTCGGCCGTACATCGTGGCAAGCAGCGTGACGATCGACGCCAACACGTACGCGCGCTTCACGCCGGCGACGTTCGTGTTGCTCGACGGCGCACTGTGGATGTTTCCGCTGCCGCCATACACGTACAACTTCTCAGCCAATCAGAACTTTGCGGTCAACGCGCTCTCGGGCGCGAGCATCGACATACCGTACAACGTCGCCGGCTCGCCGGTCAGTTTGAGCGCTCTCCATTACCGCTACGACCAACTGCTGCATTCATACGCATCGCTCGAGCAGCACTTCGCGTGGCAACCTGCCTACGCGGCGCTCAGCCTCAACCCCGCAACGCTGCCAAGCAAACAATGGAATCTGCTCGCCTACGGCCGTATGTCGCCGCAGAACGCCTTGCAGTTGAACACGCAGCTCTTCACTTACCAATATGGATTGACGCAGCCGCTCTCTGCGAGTGGCTTCGCAGACGTGCAGTACTTGCAAGGCATACGGCAGTCGGCGCTGCGCGTCGACCTCACGCAGCAATACGCCAGCCTCCTTGCACAGCCGGCGCTCGGTTACTACGGCAATCCGTCGCACCCGTGGATCCCGGATCACCCGTTCACAGCCGGCCTGCAGTGGAATGGCTACGACCACAAGCTGGCGCGCACCGGACTCTCGTACCGGCTGAACTCCGGTTACGCATACGATTGGGATTCATACGGCATTGCGGGCACCAACCAAAGCGAGGTGTCGAGCTACTATCTGGGCGGATCGCTGTTCACGCCGGTCTATCCGGGGCCGTTCGGCACCGGGCTGAACGCCTCGTACTCGCTCGAGCAGACCTACTTGAGCTTCCCGAACATCATCCAGGCGCAGAACGTGACTGCGACCGCAAGCCGGCGCGTTTCCCGCAGCACGGTGCTGGTCGGTTCGGTCGTGATCGACAGCGCGACGGCGCGCAACGGATTGTCGATCGTCTCGCCGAACCAAGCGACGGGAGTACCGCCGTTGCCCTCGTCGGTCAACGGTTTGCCGGTCGTGCTCGGTCCCTTCTCGCGGGCGACCAATCGGGCATATGGACTCACAAGCGTGCTGTCGCCGTCGCCGAACTTTCAATTCACGCTCGCCGCGACGCAATCCAACTACTCGCCCGAGCAGGCGCCGCTCGTCGTGGGCCCGCCGCGCTACCATTTGAGCGGCGACATGCGCGTGCGCATCACCCGCGTGCTCTTCCTCGACGTCCAGCGCGCGTACCAGTTCAACTGGGGCGGTCAGCCGTGGTCGCCGCATTTCATCTTCACGGTGACATCGCAATGACGTCGAGCGCGGCTCATTTGGTAGCGCGTTCTTTGAACGCGCTCTTCGCCCTCATCGTTGCCGCCGCGTTCCCGTTGGCGGTTGCGGCGCTGCCGACGCCGATCCCACAAGCATCGCAGACGGCGCCGCCCGACATCGCCGCGCCGTCGCCCACCGCGTTGCCGCTGCTCGTGAGCGGCCAGGTGATCGACGTCGAGCGCGGCTACATCGTCTTCAGCAGCGGCGACGCATTGCGCCTTGCCTCGAATGTGAGCCTGTTGGACGCGCTGACCGGATCAGCGCTCTCCGTGGCGCCGGCGCCGGGGGCCTTCGCGCTCGCATCGATCGATCCGGTAAGCGGACTTGTCGTCGTCGTACGCTTCTCGCCGAAGCCGCTGCCTCAAGGCACGCCGATCGCACAGATACCGCGCCAGTATATCGTGCAGGCCTCAAGCCCGCAGCCGAATCCCGAACTCATCCCGCCGCATTCGACCTACAAGGCGCAGCTGTCGACCGAAACGCTCGTGCGCATCACCGTGCAAGTGCCGCCCAACACGCCGTTCACCGATGACGTCTTCATGACCACCGATACGAGCGGCTGGAACCCGAGAGCCGTGAAGATGCTGCGCCAAGACGCGCTGCATTTCTTCATCGACATGAACCTGCGCACTGGGAGCGAGTTCCACTACCTGTTCACGCGCGGATCGTGGCAGTCGGGCGAGCGCGATCGCAACGGCCTCGAGCGCACGCCGCGCGATCTGTACATCGAGGGCAGCGACGTGATGCGGGTCGAGACGAATGTCTACCGCTGGGCAGATGTGCCGTAACGGCCGTGTTTGAGAGGGCTCTAGCCGCCATCAACACCTTTCTTGAAGCGGACGATCATCGTTTCGCCGACAAACCGGTTTTCAAGCGGAAGAACGATATTAAGTTTAGGGATCCGGCCGCGGCTAAAACGGGTGTCCTGAATCAGAAGGCCCGCTCTCTCGCCCATGAGTCGCAGCGCGTGCTGGTGTATGGGCGTGATGTGTCCAAGCGGCGCGACATCGCACGGTTGGAACCACAGCATCACCCCCGAGATGGCGAACAGCAGGCGTGAGAACAGTTGCGACACGTTGGGCGTTGAGATGACGACGATGCCGCCGTTGCGAACGACACGGCTGATTTCGCGCATGAAGTGCCAAGGGTTCTCAAGGTGCTCGATCGTCTCCGAAGATACAGCGATCTCGAACGTTCCGTCGGCAAACGGCAGCTCCTGATTGAAGTCAGTCTCGACAAACCCTTGGGGCCTGGGCTCGATGCAACACTCGATGTCCGCCAACGTCACGCGATAACCAAGATGCGCCAAACTACCGGCGAGTGCGCCGTCGCCTGCGCCCGCATCGAGCAAACGGCCGGAGCCGCGGCCCACTAACTGCTCGATCACTTCATGAGTATTGCCGATCGCGCGCGGGTGGTGGTACGTGTGACTCGTCATCTTTCGAGCGCTTCGCGGGATGAAAGGGCGCTTCGCGGCATGGCCGGAAACAAGCGAGCGCGATCCTTGACTATCGGCATCGGCAGATGACTCCATTTGGGCGCGTGGTCGCGTTCGTCCGAGCCCACTGGCGCGACGCGATGCCATACATCCTCGTTGGGACTGCGGACGCGACGATTGCGACCATCGTCTTGCGACGACCCGGTTACATCGCGCTTGGCGATGTGTATCCCGGCTACTTCATGCCCGGGAACCACGTGTTGCAGCACAATCTGGCCCTATGGGGCTACGAGTTCAGCGGGCTCGGCTCGCCGCAATACGGACCAACGAACGTCCTCTTCTCGTTGTGGGGAGATGCAGGACTGCATCTTGGCCTGAGCGGTCCGACCATTCAATGGCTGTTCTACCTTTCTTTGCTGCTCATGCAAGGATTGGGGGCTACGTGGTTCGCGCGGGTGTTGTTTCCCGAGCGCCGGCTCGTCGCGGCGATCGCAGGGTTGGCGTATCCTTTCTCATTCTACAACGCGCTCTCGGTTCTCAATCCGATTCAGGCGTTCGCGACGGGGTACATACCCGCAATCGCGGCGTTTTTTATGAGCAGGTTGCGCGCACCCGTGCATCCCGTCCGCTTCGCGATCGAAATCGGCTTTCTTAGCCTCGGTTTCATGCTCTTGGTATCCATACCGCCGATGGCGGTGTTCGTACTGCTGTGGGCGCTGCTGTGGATCGCCGTCGCGCAGTTGCGCTGGCACAATCTGTCAACTACGTGGAGAGGTCTCGCACTCGGCGCCGTCTTGGGAGGCGCGCTGAATGCATGGTGGGTCTATGCCGCGTGGCTTACGCTCTTCGGAAGCGGCGGATCGGCCGAACAGACCTTCGCGGGCCCATTTGAGTGGGCATTCGTCCACCGCAATGCTAGCATCTTGAACCTGCTTTCGATGCAGGGCTTTTGGGCCTACCCACTTCCGGAATATTTTCCGTGGGCGAGGCCGTACACGCACGGATTGCTGAAGTTCGCCCTGTACGTACCGGCGCTCTTTGCTATCCTCGGCCTCGTTCTGGCGCCGTTCCGGCGGCGGACCGGTCTGCTCCTGGGAATCATGCTGGTTTGTTTGTTCATGGCAAAAGGCATGCATGCGCCACTTGGATCGGTGAACGCTTTCTTGTACGCCAAACTTCCCTTCTATTGGCTGTGGCGTGATCCGCAGAACGAAGTCGACATCGTTCTGTACCTTTGCATGTTCACGCTCGCGGGTCTGGGCGTATCGCAGCTGGTGAGCCTCGGAATCAGGCGATGGCGGCATATGGTCAGCAATGCACGCCAGCTTCGAAACGCAGGGGGAGCGGCAGGCGCTGCATTGGCCGCACTTGTTTTGGCGAATGGAATCGCGTTCATTCGCGGTGACTTCATCGCCGAGAGTTGGTTGTTCGGCGCGGCCAAGTTCGTCGTGACGCCGCCCTCGTATTGGAGCGATGCCGCACAGTACCTCAACTCGCGCCCCGATGAAGCGCGAGTCCTCTTGCTGCCCAACGATGACTATTACCAGATGGGTTACGCATGGGGATTCTACGGGAATGACATCGTGGCGGCAAGCGCCTTCGAAAGGCCGGTGATGATTCTCGCGCCGCAGGCAACCGGATACCTCGCCGGCTCGTCGGCGCTGCGAACCGAGTTTCTGTATCTTCAAAGAGCGGTGCACACCCAAACGAGCGTGCCTATCGCCCCGCTCCTGGCGTCGCTTGGGGTCGGCTGGATCGTGCAACGCAACGATGTCCTTTGGTCGCTCCCCGGCCGCGCGATCATGGCGCCGCACGACGTCGCACGGTACCTCACGCGCCAACCCGGCATCAAGAAAGTCGCGACGTTCGGCAAACTCGACATCTACAAGATCATCGCATCCCCGCGATATGTCAGCGCCTTCGACGGTCTAGGCCTTTGGCTCAGCCGCTCCATCCCCGATCTGTCAGTCGCGTTATCTTTGACAGACAAGGAGGTCCCGTGGATCCTGCGCGCGACGGACGGCACCCATGTCTCCGGCGCAGACGTGCATGGATTCATCCAATACGGAGATCCGGCGGTCTCGTCCACGACCGTCGTCACGCGGCGTGGGCAAGCAGAATCGATCCCTCGCACGATAACCGTGCGGTTGAGCAAGCAAGCGCCGTCACAACTCGTCCTCAATCTCGCTGGACCCACGTTGCTCAACGCAGGCCGATCGTGGTCCTGGCGACGCGATGTCGTCCTTGCCTTGCGGCTGCCTCTGAAAAACCGTGTCGTCGTGGAGATTGGCGCGCAGCACTTCGTCGTTGACGCGCGGCGTCTCAGCGAGAAGCCGCTCGACATCGGCACATACACTGCCGGCGGTGAAGAAGCACGAGTGCACGCGCGCGCATGGGTCGACCTTGGCCGCGACCTGTTCGCCGGGCGGGGCTGGAGTGCAGTGGAAGATTGCAATCGCTCTGCTCAGACGGGCGCTGCCACAACCCAGCTCCGTGCGTCGCTCATCGGCAGGAATGGCGTGCAGCTCTCCGCGCCCTCGGACGCTGCCTGCGTGCGTATCGAATCGCCGCGAGCGCTTGCGCCCGGAGTTGCGGTATTGACCGAAATCGATTACAAGACCGTGCAAGGAAATGCGCCGCAGGTCGCCATCGCGTTCGGTCGCTCGCAAGACTCGCACGTCATCTTGCCCTCGATCCACGATTGGTCGCTGTGGCGTGCGTGGAATCCGTCGCATCCGGCGGGCGTCGAGCAGCTCTACGCGTACGCGTTCGGCACAGAACGCGGCGCGATCGACGCGTATCGTGCGCCGGCTGCCTGGGTCATGGTGTTGGCGGCGGAGGTGCCGGTCGCTCTCGACAGCGAGCGCATGGCAACCGCGGTTGGAGCAATTGGAACGCTACCAGCTCTGCCGGCACCCAACCTCGTGCGCGACGCTCGATTCGCCCACGGACTGTGGAGTCCGATCTTTGATGCATATCGCAGCGGGAACTTCACCGCCGGCGAGGCCGGACTGAAGGCTGCGATCCCGCAAACCGGCGTCCTCGAACTATCAGCGCGAGCGGATGGAGTGGGCGAATGTCAGCGCATCGCCGGCGTGGGCGGGAGATTGTTGCGCATAACCTATGAGGCGCGAACCGTGTACGGGCACTCACCGGTGCTCCGCGTCCTTGATGAAGCGAGCAATTCGCTGTACGAAGGCCAGTGGACGCGCTCGAACCGCCGCTGGGAGCGTCGAGCGGACGACGCAGCTGTTCTGCCGACGAGCGACACGGTCTTGCTCTGCTTGTACGCGTTCGCGGTGCAAGGGCCAACGAAAGTTCAGTTCCGTAACATCAGTCTGACGGCGTGGCCTGGGGGCATCGGCGACGTCTTGTGGGTTGGAGGCGTTCCGCCGGCTGCGATCCCGGTGCAGAGCGGCACGCGTGGCAGCGCGCGGTACGAGATGACGATTCCGCGCGGCCCAAGGGTCATGGTCCTGCGCACGAGTTTTACTCCGGCGTGGATCTTAGAATCGGACGGCGCGCCGCTTGATTGGCCGCACGTCGCGATTGACGGATACTTGAACGGGTGGCTCGTACCGGACGGCGAGGCGCATCACGTCGCCGCCCTTTACGAGCCGGCGCTGGCGTACGGGAAGCTTCAAACGCTTTCCGTCGTGACCATGATGTGCATGTTGTTAGGGCTGATCGCGTGGTTGACGTTCGCAGCGCTGGCCGCTTGGCGCGTGTCGCGCGGGTAGATAACGTCAAGGCGACAGCGGCGGATGCCTCAGCGCCAAGACTTCATCGATCAGTGACGCGGCTTTCGCATCGCCGGAACGCTCCCCGTACACCTGAAAAGCCGCCTCGTGCATCGCTTTGACCGCATCCGCGGCAGGCGGCGGCTGCGATAGCGCACGTTCCACCGCCGTCGCGAATCCTTCAAATGGAACGATCGTGCACGGAAAGCCGGGTTCTCGAGCGATGCCCGACATAGCCGGTGCCGTGGCGATGATCCGCCGCCCATACTTCATGTAGTCGATGATCTTCGTCGACGTCCCGTTCGTTTGGCTCATCGGCGCCAAGCAGCACTCCGCTCCGCCGATGAGCGGGCCGAGGGCGTCGACGAATCCTACTGCTCGGACGAGCGGTTCTTCCGGACGCAGATCGTCGCTGCCGTCGCCCGCGAGGACGAGCTGGCAGCCATGTCGTCGCAGGGCGGCGATAAGCGTGTCGTCATTCATAAGGAAGCGCGCGGCTTCGAGATTGTGCTTCGCCTTCAGATTGCCCACGAAGAGCAGGTATGGCACGCGGCTCGGTTCGCTGCCGACAGCGGCGGCGTCAAGCGTCGAATGTTCGAGGACGCGAAGTTTTCGGCGAACGAACGGATATCGCTGTTCCCAGATGCGCTGTTCGTCCGCCGAGATGCTCACCACGATCTGCGCGCAAGCGCCGCACACGACTTCGAGTACTCGCCAGATCGCCGCTTTGACCAGCGCCGATGGCCGGAGGGTTCTCCGAAAGTCTTGTTCGTGATAGATGGACTCGCAGGCGATCGTATCCCAGACCACGATGCCCCCGGCAAGTCGCACGAGGAGCGCAGCCAGTGCGAACTGCGCGGACGTGACGATCACGCAATCACACTCACGCATGAGGCCCAGCGCTTTGACTGGAGCAATGAGCTTGTTGAGCACGAACGACGTGGTCGCGAGTTCGATTGAATGCGTCGCGTCAAACGCATTTGGCCCGCGCGGGCCGACGAGCAGTGCCCACACCTCTATGCCGTGCCGACGTAGCGCGCCGATGAGCGCCAGGATGCGAACGGTGAGGCCGCCCGTCTTTGGGTTGAGCGGACCGAACGTCAGAACACAGACGCGCGGCGTCGGCGAGCGACCAGGTGCAGGCCGGGGGTTCCTGCTGACGAGCGCGGCGAGAACAGCGACCGCGACGGTCAATTGCGACAACCATAAGAACGCGAAGAACGCGGCCGCCCCCTTATAGCGGATCACCACTGGCTCGGCATCCAGGCGCCTGGGCGTGACCCAAGCGTTGGCATAACCATCAACCTCGACGTGCTCGAGTCCGGGGGTTGACGCTTCCCACGCGGGATCGAAGCGCTCGCGAAGCACGATCGCCGAGCCGGGTGACGCAGTGACGCGCGCGCGCACTTCCCACGGCGAAGATGATTCTAGCCTCGCCTCGCCTGGCTCGCCGGTCGGAGCCTTCATCTGTTGCAGGATTCCGCCTCGCGTGGCTGACGACACGACAAGAGGCGGGCGCCCCTCGAGCGTGGGATTCGGCCCGCACGCCAAGACGCCGAAGTTGCCGGCTAGGCGTGTGCGCAAGCTGCAGTCATCGGATCGAGGCGGGCCGTCAGCTGCAGCCGCGACGACGAGCGAAGGTGCCGCAATCAAACGCGCTGCCGCCCGCAGTGTGAAGACGCCCGGGGGTTGCGCGAGCGCCCATGCGGGCAACACCGGCCATAAGGCTGTTCTCGCCCACGCGTCTCTTGGGTTCGGGCTGACCGCGGGGTCGATCAGGTCAATGGTTTCGCCACCGACCACCGCACGCAGATCGCGCGCTTCTCTTACATACGCTCCGGGCAGCGATTGCGGCGAGACTGCGAAGGGTTGGACGACGATGCGATCACCGGCCTCAAGCGTCTCAAGACGAGGACCAGTGCGGAGGTCATTGTCGGCGGCTGGGTTGATGAGGCCTCTCAAGTTCGGCTCGATGACCCGCTCAAACGACGACTGCCACGAAGGGATTCTCATGATCGATGAAGCGCCAAGCGTTCGTAGCGTGGCACGAGCCGGCAAACGGCGGCCTTCGCGTAGTAGTGCAAGCGCATACGTCGTCGGGTACTCTGCGACCGACGTGTCCAGCGTTGGATGCGATCCGATGGGCAACAGAAATGGCGACGCACCACCAAGCGCGGCGTTGGAAGCCGCGACTGGGTAGACTGCCGGCAGCGCGAGATATCGCGCCGAGCCTGGGGACGAGCCGATGCGGACTACCGTTTTCTTTGCTTCGTCGTCAAGGACGAATGCCGGGATGCCCGACGCGACGCGCAGAGCAAGCGCAACGCATACCACGAGCGCGAATGCGCTCGCGACGGCTCCGGCGGCGCGATCGTTTCGCCACAAGGTCTCGAGCGCGATCGCGGCAAGCGCCGCCATCGAGAACGCCGCGAGCGCGGCCGCGTGGTACAGCTCGCGAAAAAGTGCGGTTGCCGGAACGTGCGCGAACAGCCACCCCAACAGCGGAGCCAATGGTCCGTGCATCCCGGCGACGAAGGCGATGCCGAGCAGCATCAAAGCCACGAGCACCCAAGCGCTCGCGCTCCGGCGTTGTGCGAGGGCGCCTGCGAGCGCGAAGACGGGCAACCACCACCACAGCGCCCGCAGCGTGCTGCCGAGCAGCGCGCGATCGTATCCGCCGATGTATCCAAGCAGCCGCGGTGCCTCACGCAAAGCGGAGCTTTGCGCCATCTCCCAATGCGGCAACGGCCGGAGCGCATCGAGATAGCCATGACCTGCAGCGAGTAAACCCGGAGCCCACTGCGGCGCGGTCACGCAGAGCGCGACCATCGTCGTGAGCGCGAAGTCGCGGATCTTGTGCTGTCGGGCCGAGACCGCGATGAACGCTGCTACGACGAGCAGGTCCATCGGCAAAAACTGAAGCTGGGCTCCGCCGAGGCCGACGAGCGCGCCGAGGAACAGCCAATCCCGTCGGTTCGGTGCGTCCAAGGCGAGCACCGCGACGGCCGGCGTCAGCGAATACGAAAGCAAATAGATCCAATGGCCCGCGTGCACTTCGTTCAGCACCGCAGGGTTGGCCGCAAACGCCAAACCAGCAAAGAACCGCCCCGCCGGTCCGCAGCCGAGCACGCGTGCGAGCGCTGCGGCAGTCAGCCCCGCAGCTAAGAGAGCGGCAAAAAGACATGCGACTGCGCCGAAGTGAACGCCGAAAACGTAGCAGAGCGCGCCGGCGAGAACGAACGGCCACCATGATGTAGGATAGATCGATGGGTGTCCGATGCCACTCGAACTCCACGGCGATAAGCCCGACTGGAGGAACGGCACGACCTGAAAGCGATCGCTCGGCCACAGCCAGTCTTGAACGAAAGCGGGAACGCCGCTGCCGGCCGCGAGAGGAGCGACCTCGACAGCCGCGACCAATCCGAGCGCCGCCAAGACCAGAGCGTTAATCCGAAGGCGACGCTGCGCGCCGGCGTCCATTGCAACGGCCCTTCAATGTTTCGGCCGGAGGCGTCCTGCGCACTCGTGAGAAAGGCCTCGCCGCATCGTATGCCGCTCGTTTCGCTGATCGTAACGACGAAGAACTCGCGACGAACGATCGCGGCGTGTCTGGAAAGCGCGCGGCAGCAAGACCACAGCCCGATCGAGCTCATCGTCGTCGACAACCATTCCAGCGACGGAACGGTCGACGTCGCACGTCGCTACGCAGATGCTGTCATCGAAGCCGGATGGGAGCGATCAGCGCAACGCAACGTCGGCATGCGCGCTGCTCATGGCGAGTACGTCCTCATCCTCGACTCCGACATGGTGCTTGACGGCGGCGTGGTCCGAGCGGCATTGGAGGCCGCGCACGGCGGCGTCGAAGCCGTCGCAATACCGGAAGAGTCGTTTGGGCAAGGCTTCTGGTCGGCGTGCAAGGCATTCGAACGGTCCTTTTACACGCGCGACGCTCTCGTCTCGGCGGCGCGCTTCTTCCGCCGCCAGCGTGCGCTCGACATCGGTGGCTTCGATGAATCCCTGACGGGCGCCGAAGATTGGGACATGTCGATGCGAGTCGGCGGCGCCAAACCGGTCGCCTTTGCAACTGCTCGCATCCGCCACAATGAAGGCAGGCAGACGCTGCGCAGTCTGTATGAGAAGAAGTACTATTACGGACAGAGCATACCGAAGTTCGTTCGTAAGCACGGAAAAGAAGCGCTGAAACGGGTCAGTCCTTTGCGGCCATCGCTGTTCGGCGCCCTCGCACGCATCCTGCGCCATCCGGTGCTGACCTGCGGGTTGATGGTGATGAAGGCAACTGAGTTTTTCGGCGGCCTCGCCGGTGCGCTCGCGCCGGGTACACGCGATCCCAGGACGGTCTATCCGTCATCTGATCCGTAGAGTGCGTATCGTATTTTTTGCTTGGCGCGATCTGGCGCATCCGCGCAGCGGCGGAGCCGAGGTGCTCGCGCAAGGCGTGGCTCGGCTGCTTGCTGCGGCCGGGCACGACGTGACGTTTTTTTCGGCGCGCGTTGCCGGGCGCGCGGACGAAGAAGCGGTTGAGGGGCTGAAGCACGTTCGCCGCGGTGGGCGCTACAGCGTGTATCGTGAGGCGTACCGATGGTTGCGCCGTACGCGGCCGGAGTACGATCTGCTCATCGACCACATCAACACGATTCCGTTTTTTACGCCGCTGTATGAGCGCGAGCGTGTCGTCGCACTCGTGCCGCAGCTCGCGCGGGACGTGTGGTGGTACGAAGCACCGAAGCTCCTCGCGCCGCTCGGCATCGCGGCGGAGCGCCTCTACCACGCCTTGTACCGTTTGACGCCTGCGATCACCATTTCGCGGTCCTCCGAGCGCGATCTGCGCGACTTCGGCTGGCGAGCGCCGATCCGCACGATCGCCATGCCGATTTCGCAGAGCACGCACGCAAATGGTCGCACCCCTCCTCCCGAGCAAACAGTCCCGACCGGGGATCGGCCGGCGCCCACGGTGCTTTTCGTCGGGCGGCTGACTCCTTCGAAGCGCGTCGAGGACGCGATTGCGGCGTTTGCCGTGGTACGCTCGCGCTTTTCCACCGCGCGGTTCTGGATCGTCGGCGGTGCCGACGATCTGGGTTACGAGCAGCGTCTGAAGTCGCGGGCGCTGCACATCGGCGGCATCGAGTTTGCCGGACGTGTCTCAGAGGCCGAGCGCCAAAGACGAATGATGGCGGCGGACGTCATCGCCGTGACCTCGGTTCGCGAAGGCTGGGGCTTGGTCGTCACCGAGGCAAACGCAGCCGGCACGCCGGCCGCCGGTTACGATGTTCCGGGATTGCGCGACAGCATCAAACCTGGTCAAGGAGTGCTCGTGCCGTCCGGCGACACACGCGCTCTCGGCGCGGCGATCGCAGAGCTGCTCGCGAATCCCGTGGGGCTCAAGGAGATGTCAGACCGGGCGCGAGCGGATGCGCGCAATCATAGTTGGGAGCGCACGTACGCCGAGTTTGTGCAGGCGTTGCGCGACTTGAGACCAGGGCTTCGGCTCTAGTCAACGCTGCTTGGCGCCGGTCAGCACCCTGATCTCTTGCTGCGGTGTCGGCCATTCCTCGCTGATGGAGTCATAGTAGCGAAGGATGTTGAGCCGGTAGAAAATCGCAAGGGTGTCCTGGAGAATCAGCTTGATATCCCACAATTTGATTCTGCCGAACCTGCGCTGGAAATGAAGCGTCACCGGCGCCTCGCAGATCTTGTATCCGAGTGCGTGCGCGACGACCAGTACCTCGATGTCAGCCGCGAAGCGCTTGACGAGCACTTTGGGGAAAACGCGGCGCAACACGCCGGCCTTGAAGAGCTTGAGTCCGGTTTGCGTATCGCGCAGCGGCAATCCGAAGAGCAGCCGGACGATTGCGTAGTAGCCCATCGTCACGATGCGCCGCGTGAATGGGTAATTGACACGCGATCGCGGATGCAACTTGCTGCCGATCACGACATCGGCGTTTTCGGCAGCCATGATGTCAAAGAACGTCGGCAGTTGCGCGGGATGCAGATCCATATCAGCGTCGAGGAATACGATGTAGTCGCCGGTCGCGATCGCCGTGCCATGCATGACCGCATTGCCTTTGCCTTCGTTGCGGTCATAGCGCAACAGGCGGACGTTCGAGTAGTGTTCGGCGAGCGAATCGCCGGCAGCGCGCCACGTGTCATCGGCGCTGCCGTCATCGACAAGGATGACTTCGAAATCCCAGCCCAGCCCGATGAGCGTGTCCACGGTTTCGCGCAGATTCAGCTCGATGTGCGACGCCTCGTTGAAGGCGGGCATGATGACGCTGATCTTGCCGTTAGGCACGGTATGGTTCACTGCAGACAACGATCGGCGAGCAGCAGCTTCCACTCTCCCGCGCGCACGCGAAAACCGTTCTCCTCGAGTCTTTGGCGCAACGGATCAGCAGAGCCGTGGAACTCCACTACGACGTGTTCGATGGATCGCAGTTGATCGGCCGACAGAGAGAGCAGCGCAGGATACTCGCAACCCTCGCAGTCCATTTTGAGCAAGAATACAGGGCCGATCCGCGCGAGCACGTCCGCCAACGGAACAACGCGGATCTGAGTTCGCCGCATCAGCCGCGGATCTTTGGGCACCACAGTTCCCGGGAATACCGTCATTGACAGTGGGGTCGCGCCGCGAAGGCTGATCGCCATTTCAAGGGTCCCGTCCTCGCATCCGATGCCGAGGTTGTTAACCTCGATGTCGAGGTTGTTGATTGCCGCGTTGCGGACCGCGAGATCGCAAAGTTCGCTGCTTGGCTCGTATGCGATGACTCGCGCTCCCCGCAGCGCGTAGTACACCGGCGTGTCGCCGAGATTCGCGCCGACATCGAGAACGGTTCGGCCGGTGAGATCCGGATGGCCGCGATAGTCCTCCCTTACGAACGTCTCCCAGATCCTGCGCATGTCGGTCATGCACGCGCGCTTCCGGATGAGAAAGGCCGGTCCGCTCGCCAAACGCACGCGATAGAGCCCCTCATCCTCGTCAGCGATTTCGCTGAGGATTTCGCCGAAAAGACGGCGCACGCTCTCGATCTTTTCGGACGCCGAACGGACGGCAAGTCCGTAAACCATGTCGTCAAGTTTTTCCGGCGAGGAGCGGACGAGTTGGTCGAACACGTATCCGACCCCGCGCTCGCGGATCGCTGTGAGCGCCAATCGAGGCTCGGAGACGCCGCGCGCCAGGACCCGAGCGACCGCTCGCGTTTTAGAGCTCATCCGGGTCGGACGAGCGGAGCACGACTCCGTTCGAACACGCCGTGCGCAATTCGTGAACCGTCAGCGGACTTGTCGGCACGAAGCGATCGAAGAGCGGCACCGCCCAGCTCAGGCTTGAGCGCCTCATGGCCAACCGCGCGAGCGCTCCAGCCATGCGCAATGAGGCGCGCACGATCTGCAAACGCGACGTCGACCGATCGCGCCACGCGATTGGAACCTCGACGATGCGAGCGCCCCGGCGGGCCAGCGCGGCGAGCAGATCGACGTCGAAGGCGAAATTTGCGGTTTCGACGGACGGCAGCACTTCCGCAAGGATGTCGGCGCGAAACGCTTTCGCTCCGCACTGCGTGTCCGAGAAGGGCAAGCGCGTCACGACGCGGGCGAGCAGATTGAACACGCGGCTGGCTACCCGCCGGATAAGTGGTTGCGGGGGATCGAGCGACGCACCCGGCAACCAACGCGATCCAATGGCCGCTTGCGCGCTCTCAAGCAGATCGAACAAGCGGCGCATCTCGGATGCCGGCGTGGAGCCGTCTGCATCAACGAACCCGACGTACGGCGCCCTTGCGAGCAAGAAACCCGCTCGCACGGCACCGCCTTTGCCGATCGGCTGTTTGATCTCGATGGCGCGTAGACGCGGCACGTTCGCTCGGTCGACCGCTTTCGCGGTGTCGTCGGTGCAGTTGTCGAGCACCACGATAAGCTCACCGTCGTTGAACGCAACTGCATAGTCGTGCAACGTCTGTTCGATGCGCCCGGCTTCGTTATACGCCGGGATGATGATGGAATATCTCGGCATCAGGTAGCGCGCGCAGTTCGCCGCGCTAATCCTGTAAGCCCGCTGAGAGGAACGGAATTTTCGCTCGCCAACGGCGCCAGCTCGAATGGATGTCAGCGTCGCCATCCTCGCTTTTAATGAGGAGGCGTCAATTGGCGGTCTGCTCGAGGCCGTCTGCAACGCCCCAATGCGCCGTCACCGCATCGCCGAGGTGATCGTCTTTGACGATGGGTCGACCGACGCCACGGCCTCGATCGCGGCTTCGGCAGCACGGCGCTATCCAATCGTCCGGCTCTTGCAAAACCCGCGCCGAGCGGGAACGATGGTCGGCATGGCCGCGTTGGCTCGTGCTGCTGTCGGCGAGGCGATCGTGCGTCTCGACGCGGACATCGTTCCGGATGCCGATGCCATCGAACGGCTCGCGGATGCGATCGCACAGGGAGCTTCGGTCGCCGTCGGCGCCAACGAAGCGGTGCTTGAGCGGCGCACAGTCGCGTCGGTGTCGGCAGCGTTCGCTGCGGGCGTCACCGAGCGGCTCAAGGCGACACGCTACGCTGCACACTATTCCGTCGGCCGGCTCGTCGCGTACGAAGCGCAGGCGCTGCGACGCCTTGAGTTCCCGCCGCACATCATCAATGAAGATCATTACATTGCCGCCATGATCGCACGGAACGGCGGAACGACGGTATTCGAACCGGCAGCGCGGTGCAGGTTCCGGATACCGCTGACATTCCGCGATTACTGGAACCAATCGCGGCGGATCCTTGAAGGCGAACGGCAACTCGAGCGCATCGGCATCGAGCGCGCTCCCCTGCGTGTCGTTCTTGCGGCAGTCGCCGCCGACGCTCGCTTGAAACCGCTGAGCGCGGTGTGTTGGGCGATGGCGTACGTGGCTTCCAGCATGCTGCCGCCCCCGGCGAACGTTCAGCCCTGGCCGATTTCACACACCACCAAGCCGCGCGTGCGGAGGGCCTAATGCTCCGAGGCTAGCGCTGGGTCTTTTCGGACCGTGCGCGTGCCTGAGACAAGTCCCGCGAGCAAACCGACTGTGTAGGCCGAGTGGTGCGCGACGAGCGCGAACGGCAGCAGAAGTCGAACCCGCCAATCGAGAGGACCGGGATGCCCAAAGAGCGCGATCGCGAGAATTCCTGCCAGCCCAGCAGTTGCGGCTAGCAACAGAGGTAAACCGAACAGCGGTGAGACGGCGAGCGCGATCGTAGCTCCCACGAATGCAGGCGGACCCGCAAACACGAGTTTGCGAGAGCGGCGCTCCCCATAGCGAAGAAAGCACCCGCGCGATCGGCCGACGTTGAAGATCTGCCACGTGTGGCCTGGGATGAACGGGCGGCGATAGTGGTATGCGCCAATCCGCGGGTCGTAACGGATGAGTCCGCCCCGATCGGCGAGCCGCGCGCATAGCACGGTGTCCTCGCCGCCATTCCAGTTCGTATTCCATCCGCCCACGGCGTCCAGCCACTGCTTGCGCAAGAAAAGGTTGTGCGATGGGAAATCATCACAATCGCGCGCCGTGTCCGGCCAGAAACGGAAGTGCAGGGGACCGCTGCCGATGGGCGATTGCAACACGGCGCTGCTGATGCGCTCTGAAAACCCTTGACCGGGTGGCTCGAGCCCCGGCCCGCCCGCACCCGCGGCCGACTCATGCTCGTGCAGCAGGCTGGCGGCTTCGTCTAGCCAGTTCGGGGGCGGATAGGCATCGTCGTCGAGGTTGGCATAGACGTCGGCGTCAGGGAACATTCGCCAAACAGCGTCGCGTTTGAAGGCGGGGCTTGTGAGCGTGCCCGCATTCGTGGTCACGTTGACTGCCTTGATGCCGTCGGGCAGTACGAACGGCTCGTCACTGACCACGCAGATCGTCTTCGGCTCGTACGTAAGAGCGGCGCACGCCTCAAGACAGCGGCGCGTGCGCTGGTCATGACGCATCACAGGAAACACGACGACGAACTTAAGCGTGCCGGTGTCTGACGTCGCACCGCTTGTCATGTGCGCCGTCCCTTCAAGTCGCCGCGCGAGGGAACCCTGCACTGGTAGGCGCACCCCGGTTCGCCTACGAACCCGCCCGCATGGCCCTACCTGAGGCCGCCCCGCGTGCCGCGCGACCTATCGCGCTGCCGCCGCGCGGCCTCGCGGCTTCAACCTTTGCGGTCATGTTGGCCACTCTCGCCAGCATGCTGCTGGGTTTTGCGCGCGAGGTCGTCAACGCCAAATATTTCGGCGAAGCCTGGGAACTCGACGCGTTCCTCGTGGCTGCGATCATACCGACGCTCGTGTTCGGCGTGTTCAACGGGGCGCTCGTGAGCGCGCTCGTGCCGGTCTTCAGCGAGTACTTCGCCGCCAAGAAGACTGAAGACGCGTGGCGCTTGTCAAGCACCGTGCTCAACTCGCTGTTCGTCTTGCTCGCCGTCGGCGCCGTGCTCGGCTGGCTCGCTGCGCCGTGGCTTGTGCGCCTCGTCGCCGTGGGTTTCCCGGCCGATCACGCAGCCGAGACGGTCCGCATGACGCGCATCCTCATGCCGACGATCATCGCGACGTCGCTCGCAGGAGTGCTGCAGGCGCTGCTCAACGCGCAGCGCCGCTACCGCGCCGCGGCTCTGCAGGGCATCGCGGTCAACTTGTGCACGATCGCCGGCGTGCTGTTGCTGTTCCGGCAGTACGGCATCTATGCGCTCGTCTTCGGCACGGCCGCCGGGCTCGTCGCGCAATTGCTGGTGCAGATCCCGAGCTACCTGCATCGCTGCAAGTACCGCTTCGCCCTCGACTTGCGGCATCCGGGAATCGCCGCGCTCTTCGTCATTCTCGGGCCGATCGTCGTCGGCTCAGCGGTCGGTCAAGTCAACCTGCTCGTCGACAAGTATTTCGCGTCGACGCTGTCGTCGGGCGCCATCGCGGCGATGAACTACGCCACCAAGGTCGTCGGCGTGCCGCAACAATTGTTCGCGGTGGCGATCGCGACCGTCATCTTCCCGATCCTCTCGGCGCAGTTCGTCTCGCGCGAACTGGATTCGCTGCGCCACACGGCCTCGACCGGCTTGCGCCTGACCGCACTCATCACTTTGCCGGCCGCCGCCGGCTTGATCGTGCTCGGTCAGCCGATCATCAGCGTGCTCTTCGAACGCGGCGCGTTCACCACCGGCGACGTCGTGCGCACCGCCGGCGCCATGCAGTTCTACGCGATCGGGCTGCTTGGACTGGCCGCGAGCATCGTCCTCACGCGCTGCTTTTTTGCGATGCGCGACTCGCGCACGCCGGTCATCGTCGCGGTGGGCGTGATGGCGTTGAACGTCGTCGGCTGCGCGCTGCTCGCCGGGCCGTACGGCGTCAACGGCTTGGCGGCGTCGAACTCCGTCTCGTCGCTCAGCGAGGCGTTCGTCCTGTTCTGGCTCTTGCACCGGCGCATCGGGCCGGTGGACGAAGGCGCCGACCTCATCGGCTCGTGCATCTTGCGCGTCGGCATCACATCGCTCGCCATGGGAGCGGCTTCCTACGCCATTTACCGGTTGCTGTGGCACGATGCAGGGACGCTCTTGCAGCACGCGACGACGCTCGTGGCCGCTATCCTCGCCGGCGGCGTCGTCTTCTTGGCAGTCGGAACGATCTTGCGCGTGCGCGAGCTCGCTCTCGTCTTGGCGATGGGCGCGGAGTACGTCGAGCAGCGCGCTGCCTCGGCCGCGAGCGGACGCCCGTAGCACCCGAGCGGCTCGGATGAGCGATCGAGCTCGCATGAAGATAGCGGTTATCGGAGCAAACGGCCAGTTCGGCAGCGACATCGTGCTCGCCGCGCACGCGCGCGGCATCGAGACGCTCGCGCTGAAACACTCCGAGTCCGACGTCAGCGACGCCGCGGCCTTGGCACGCGCGCTTGCGCCGCTCGCTGCCGGCGACGTCGCTATCAACACCGCAGCAATTCACAAGACCGATGAGGTCGAAGCGCGCGCGGGCGATGCCGTTGCCATCAATACGGTTGGCGCGTTCAACGTCGCGCGCGCCGCGAGCGAGCGAGGCGCGCGTTGCGTCTACGTGAGCACCGATTACGTCTTCGACGGCGTCAAGCGCACGCCGTACGTCGAAAGCGATGCGCCCAATCCGATCAACGTCTACGGCGCGACCAAAGCCGTCGGCGAAACGTTGGCCGGATGGTTCGGCGATTCGCTCGTCATCCGCGTCAGCGCGCTCTTCGGCATCGCCGGCAGCAGCGGCAAAGGCGGCAATTTCGTGGAGACGATGATCGCTAAAGGGCGCGCCGGTGAAACGCCCCGCGTCGTCAACGACATCGTGACGTCGCCGACCTCGACAGCCGACGCGGCCGGGTTGTTGCTCGACCTGCTTGGCCGTAGAGCACCGTCCGGCATCTATCACCTCGCCAACGAGGGCTCGGTCTCGTGGCGCGATTTCGCCGACGAGATCTTCGCGCTGTGCGGCCTCTCCCTGCGCGCGCAGCCCATCTGTTCGCGTGATCTTCCAGCGGCGGCGCGCCGCCCGCCCTACTCTGCGCTGGCAAGCGAGCGGCTGCTACCTCTCGGGTTGCGCACGCGTCCCTGGCGCGAGGCGCTCGCCGACTACCTGCACGCAAAGGGCCACGCGCCTAGGGCAGCGCCTTGAGCGGCTTGCGAGCGGACCTTTCAATATAGAGAACGAACTGGAGCGCCGCTCCGTAAAGGTGGTTCCAGCTCACGCAGCACCGCGTCGCTCGATGAAGGAGGCGCGTCCATGCAACCGCTGTTTTCGGTCATCGTTGCGATCCTGCTCGTCCTCGCCTTGGCCGTACCAGCCTACGCGGCTCTGCGGGCTCGTTTGGCGCAGTCGCTCTCGTCTCGCGATCTCAATCCGTCGGTCTATTACCCGGTCACGACGGACAAGGTGGTTCTACCCGCGCAAAGCAGCATGAAGTGGACCGCCATCTTCGGCGAACTCGGGTTCCCCGCGCTCGACGCCGCATCTAAGGACGCCGCCAAGATGACGATTGGAACGTGCTCTCACATGGTGGTCACTGCGACGACGCCGAGCGGCGTCGAGCGCGCTCCTGCGAGCGGGCAATGGGGTCATTGCGTGTACTCCATGAAGGTGCCGTCGGGCGTGCCGCTGACGATGAATGTCGAGATCGTGCAAGCGCTTGGCGTCGCGCCGGCCGCAAAATCGCTCAACCCGAACAGCATGAAGTTCAATCCGAACAACATGAAATGGAAAATCCAACTTGAGCCTACGCAAATGGTCCAAGACAAATGGAAGGTCGTGTCCTCCTCCGCCGCTCAAAAAGGGTTCGATCACAACTACATCGCAGGCAACCAGATCAACCTGATCCCGGGAGCCAACCTCCACATTCCGTTTTCAGCCTACGAATGGATAAAATAGCGAATGCGCGCACGAGAAAAGAAGCGCTCTGGCTAAGCTGCGCGGCGAAATTCTGCTGCTCGTACTACACAGTCTATCCGACCGGCGCCGACATCTGGCGCATCGCGAGCGCGCTCCAGATCGTTCCATGGGAGTTCACCGAACCGGTTCCGGCTGAAAAGGACGCGCCGGACGGTTTCATGCTCGACGCGACCGGCGTGCGCTTTCGCCCCGCGCTGCAAAAGCAGCCATCGCAGGGTCCCAATCCCGCGCCATGCGCCTTCCTGTTGCGCTTGGAGGACGGCACCGCGCGCTGCGGTCTCGGCGATTTGCGGCCCGCCTCATGCCACACGTTTCCGTCTTTCCTGATCAACGATACCGTATGCCTGAAAAACGACGGCGGATGCACGTGCCGGCGATGGACGCTGGCAGACGTCGACATCGACGAAGAGCGCAACGCGCTGCTGGCGGAGGCGCGCGAACGGGAAGAATACACAAACGTCGTGCGCGACTGGAACGGGTTCGTGCAGACGGCGCCGCAAGGCGAAACTTTCGATTACGCCGATTTTTGCCGCTATTTGCTCGACGCGTACACGCAGCGCGCGGGCAGCGCGGCGGTCGAACCAGTTTTTTCCCGTGCCGGGCGTTAACATTCGGGCGTGCGACCGTTGCGACGGTCGCTGCTGTTACAACTACACCGTGCTCGTCACGGGTTACGACGCGTGGCTCATCGCATCAGCGCAGCGCCTGGCGCTCGAGCAATTCCTCGTGCAGACGGCCGAAACCAAACGGACAGCTGCTGGTTTCGCCATCGATCACACCGATGCGACGTACGCAATCGCGTTGAGCCGCCGCGAAGGGCCCACCGAAAGGACACCGTGCATCTTCCTGATGCAGCTGCCCGGCGGTCACGGCCGATGCGGTATCTATCCGCACCGGCCGGCAGCATGTCGGGTCTTCCCTGCCGAGCTGCAGAAGGGATCCGTCGCAATACGCGAGGACGCCGTCTGCCCGCCCGGCTCATGGAACATCGCCGCGATGGATCTGCCCGCATGGCGCATGAGCTTGCTTCGCGCTCACCTCGAATGGGCGATTTACTACCTTGTCGTCAAGCGTTGGAATGAAGCGGTGGCCGCGTCGCCGTCCGGCGCGGTCTGTTCGCCGTTGCAGTACTATGCCTATCTCATGAACGTCTATCACGGCATGGAGCCGGCGCGGCGTGAGGTCGACGAAACCCACATGAACGCCATCGTCACCGGTTGGGCGAGCTCGCAGCGCATGCCGGATGGAATCCCCGCCGATGAATCGGCCGGCGCTGCGATGCCGCCGTGGCGCCGCTACCTCGATCGGATCGAGGCCGCCGTCGCGGCTTCGGGTGTGCCCATTCCGGCGCGATAGCTCGGCTCGAGAACTCCGCTACGCAGGCGCGCGCGTCGCGACGACGCCGTTCGGCGACCACACCGACTGCTGCGCACCCTGCGACTCGAGCACTTCCTCGAGCAGCGTCATCCAGCGGATGTTGTAGTAGCGCGGGTCGGCGAGCGCCGCGGGGTCGTGCAGCGGCAGGCGCTCGAGCATGCCTTCGATCGATTCAAGCACGGTGGTGCGCGGCGTGAAGCCGATCGCGTCGTGCAACTTGCGATTCGCGCAGCGGTAATTGCGGTTGATCTCGGGCAGCGGCGCGTCCTCCAGGCGCACCGAGAAGTGGTGCATCGAAAGCGATCCGGCGACGAGCATCGCCAACTGGCGGATCTGGAAGTTCTCGTGCACGACGTTGAAGATCTGGCCGCCGAGCTGCGCCGGATCGGCCTCGAGGCAGCGCAGGTGCGCTTCAGCGACATCCTTGACGTCGACCAAGGGACGCCACATCCAGCCGCCGCCGTGCAGGAAGAGGATGCCGCGCAGCACGCCGTCCTTGATGAACGTGTTGACGACG
>Ga0187846_10000544_pt1 | contig 21899 bp, 17 predicted proteins | sample TC_taG_FD_161473 | JGI IMG/M metagenome (GOLD analysis project Ga0187846, IMG submission 161473) | Biofilm microbial communities from the roof of an iron ore cave, State of Minas Gerais, Brazil - TC_06 Biofilm (v2) | ecosystem: Environmental > Terrestrial > Deep subsurface > Cave > Wall biofilm...
AAGGCTGCGATAAAACGGATTTGCCAGCATGCGACACTGCGCCTCGGGGCTCTCGACAAATTCGTGGACGAGCGCGTCCCAGGTGCGCTTGACATCCAGCATCATGGCTGAAAGCCGGATCGAGCTATTAAGACCGGCGGCGCGCAGCCGGCGCCTATCAAGCCTTGTTGGCTCTGCCGACAGCCGCTCTAATCCAAGCGCCTCGCGCAAGCGCCGCGCCGGGTCTACCGTGATCAAGGCTGTATTCAGTCCCTCGCGTGCTGCCGCTAATCCGAGCGCGGCCGCCACCGTCGTTTTACCGACGCCGCCGGCTCCCAGCATCACGACGATTGCGCCCTTTCTAAGCAGTTCTTTCACAAAAGGCGTCGCATCCCATCTGAAGCCGAAGCCCGATCACCGCTGCAAAATAGCATTGCGACCGAGGTTAATCATTCGTTCATCACTGTCCCTGCGAGCTGTGCGCTGATCACCACAACCGAATAGACGCTGAAGGCTAGTATCACATAGACTTTGAAGCTGAGGCTGTACTGTAATTGGGGTGGAGGCGGCAATGATATTGGCTGCGGTGGGTTTGACGGTGGGGTTGTTGTGCGGGTGCTGGGCCGGATGGGTGTTACGCCGCACCGGTTCGGATCGCGCCTTCCGGGCAGCGGAGGCATGCGCCGCCGCAGCTGCAGGCGAAAACAACGCGCTCCTCTCTGAACTCGAACGGCGCAATAATGAAATCGGGGAGCTGCACCGCGCGCTGCGCCAGGCCGAGATGACACAGGCGGCAACAGAGGCTCGTAGTGCAGAACTCCGGCGCGGTGTCGATGAGCAGCGCGGACTGCTTCAACAGGCCCAAAGCGCGCTCACCGACGCCTTCAGATCGCTCGCCGCCGACGCGCTCAGCCGCAACAACGATCAATTCCTCGCCCTCGCCAGGGAAAATCTCGCCGCGCTCGAAGCCCGCGCTCTCGCCGATCTCGACTCCCGGCAAAAGGGTATTGAGGGTGTAGTAGTTCCAGTCAAGGAATCGCTCGAGAGAATGGATCAGCAGCTCCGTGCGATGGAATCCAACCGGGGGCAAGCACACGCGGCACTTTCAACCCAGCTTCAATCCCTGGTTCAGACACAGAGCGCGTTGCGTTCGGAGACCGCCAACCTGGTCAAAGCCCTAAGGGCCCCCGCGGTGCGCGGGCGATGGGGCGAGATCCAGCTAAGGCGCGTGGTCGAAATGGCAGGCATGCTGGAACATTGCGATTTCCTCGAGCAGCAGAGCTATGAGGGTCCGGAGGGGAAGCTGCGGCCGGACCTGCGAGTGCTCCTGCCCGGTGGCAGGAATGTGATCGTCGATGCCAAAACGCCGCTGCAGGCGTATCTGGATTCGCTCGAAGCCGCGACTGACGAGATCAGGCTCGCCCGATTAAACGATCACGCACGCCAGGTGCGCGAGCATATGACCAGGCTGGCAGCGAAATCATATTGGGACTACCTCAACCCATCGCCTGAATTCGTCGTGTTGTTTCTGCCGGGTGAAACCTTCTTCAGTGCAGCGCTCGAACAGGATCCGTCGCTGATTGAGCAGGGAGTGAATCAACGCGTTATTCTAGCCACGCCGACGACCTTGATCGCTTTGCTGCGCGCGGTCGCCTACGGCTGGCGCCAGGAGCAACTCGCCGAAAATGCTCAACGGATCAGCGAACTGGGCAAAGAGCTGTACGAGCGTCTGGCATCGACGGCCGCCAGCATAGGTAGCTTAGGGGCGGCTCTAAGGAATTGCGTTGAGAGATACAACCGGGCGGTGGGGTCATTGGAGTCGCGTGTCTTGCCCGCAGCGCGCCGCTTCAAGGAACTCGGTGTGAGCGCAAAAGAAAAGCTTATTGCCCTCGAGCCGCTCGAAACCATCCCCCGCGAGCTGACATCAGGCTTCGTGGAAAATGGGTCGCTAGGAAATGATAAGTAAATAGCAGGTCAGCCAAGCGATTCGACCCTGAAGACTTCCCACTGGCCCGGAACACCTCTGAGCACGCGCGGACCCAGAGATGAAAATTTGATTCGTGCGCCGGTAACCAAGTCGTGGAGTGTACCGGAAACGAGTACGTCCCCGGCAGGGGCGCTCGCACCGATGCGAGCACCGATATGTACGGCTAGGCCGACAGGATTGCCGCCAACCCATTCGGCCTCACCCGTATGCAAACCGCAGCGAACCTCGAGACTAAGCTTGCGGACGACATCTCTGATCGCACAGGCAGCGCGGATTGCTTGAACAGGTCGGTCGAAAGTAGCAAAGAAGCCATCCCCGGCACTGCCCATTTCGCGCCCATCGAACTGGTCGAGCTTTCCCCGGACCAGGGCATGATAACGTTTAAGCACATCGCGCCATTGCCGATCGCCAATTTTGGCGGCGAGTTCGGTCGAGCCCACCATGTCAACGAACATGAAAGTCGCGATGGCTCTATCGTGGTCAACAGGTTGCGTTGTGCCGGCTTGCGGCAAGCCCGCTCCGCTCGTGGCGTCGGCCCGCACCCGCGTTGCCAGCCGGCCAGTCTTTTCAACGAGCCCTCCTCATGCCCAATAAGTGAGCGGCGTCGCGCGCTTGCTCGATAAGTTCGATGGCTCGGGACTGATCGCCGGAGACATTGCGCTTAAGCAGCATCGACGCGTACTCGCAGGCCGTCCGCGCAATCCAGGGGCGTGCCCCAATCTGTTGGTTTTTTCGCAGCGCAGCTTCAAAATGCGACTGTGCTTCCCCGAATCGTGACATAGTCGTCGCCAGCATGCCCAAGTACTGCGCGGTCGCGCCAAAACAAAAGTGTATCCCGGCCGCAGCCAGGTGCGAGGAATGCGGCAGCAGTAGTTGGTAAAGGAGCCCAGCTCGCACCTCGTCGTTCAGAAAGCTGCACACCTCTGCGAGCAGTGTCATCGAGGCAAGCCATCCTGGTCCGCGCCAAACAGAGGCGAAATCCCGGGCCGCGAGCAGCTCAAATTCGGCCGCGGCCTCTGCACGTGCGTCGCGTTCAATGTAACAGAGTGCTAGCACGCAGCGGTAAAAGATCAGGGCCGGGTTGCGGGCTGCCGCGCTCGTGAAGAGGGGTTCCATCGGGGCGAGATCGCTTTGCTCCCGGCGCAGCATGAAAATCAGGTCGGTACGCATCTGTTGGGCGATGGCATCGCGGAGTCCGTTCTCGAAGGACTCCGTCGTCAGCTTTTCTGCTGTCTCGAAGCGGCCTTCCATCAGAGCCCGCATTGCGCGGGCGACTTGAACATAGGCAAAACGCGACAGCCCGATCTCATCCGCGACGCGCGAATAGGACTCAATCTCGGAATCAAGATTCGTGATGTCACCCAACTCGAGCAAGTCGGCGATACGTAAATACTTAGCCCGCAGAACCCATTCGCTGCCGCTGAAGCGATACTCATGGGCTAACTCGGCGAGCTCAGTCGAAGCCGTTAAGCGATCCTCCACCGGCGTGTCGACACCCCATTGGGAAAGATATTTAGCGTATAACGCCTGCATTACTACAAAACGATCACCAGCCCGCCGCGCGACCTCGACCGCTTGCTGCGCTAGCACTGCTCTACGCTCGTTTTGATTTGACCAGAACAACTCAAACGCCAGCCTCGCCATGAGCATCGCTCGCAGCGTGCTCTCCTCGTCACCCACAAGTTCCAAGGCGCCTTCGAGCAGTGCGATTATGTCAGGATCAACCACCCCCCAATCGGTGCGCTTCATCGCCATTCCCAGTGCAGCTCGCCCGAAGGCTTGAGCACCACCGAGTTCGCGAGCAATCGTAGCAGCTTGGCGAAAGCTTGCGCGCGACTGCGCGAAATCGCCTGCACGATACTGAGTCTCGCCTAAATCGAGCAACAATTCGCACCTTTTGTGCTGGTTGGTGGGTTCGCTGAGCTCCAGGGCGTCTAGGGCCTGCTGATAGAGAGACGACGCCTCGTCGTAGCCGAGCGATTGTTTGGCGGCAGCAGCGGCCCGCGCTGCATAGTCGACGGCCTTCTCGGCCGAGCCGAGGGGCAACGCCCGCATATAATGCTTGGCAATTTCAGCCAAGCCCTCTGCGACCTCGCCCCGTGCTTGGTGACTCGCGTCGAGTATCTCAGCGACCCGATGGTGGAGTAGCCGGCGCGCCGAGTTCGACAACTCTTGATAGAGAGTTTCGCCAATGAGCGCATGGCTGAAACGATAGCGGGCTATTGCGCCGGGGCTCTGGGTAACGAGCCCCCAGGCTAAGGCGGCATCGAGGCTCTCGAAGGTTTGGCGGGGGTCCAATTCGGCGAGCGCGCTAAGAACCGCGATCTGGAATTCCCCGCCGAATACCGACGCGAGGCTAAGCAGCTTTTGTGCTATGTCCGGAAGCAAATCGATTCGGCGGCGGATCGCTAGGCGGACACCGTTGGGTAATTCGAATGCGCCGAGTGTTCCGCCAGTCCAGTCGACCTTTGCTTCGGCGATCAACAGCCTGATAATTTCGGTAAGAAAGAGCGGGTTACCTTCAGTAACTCTGAGCAATGAGGCGAGGACCAAGCGCGACGGCTTTTGCCCCGAAGCGGATTCAATTAATTCTTCCACATCAGCTTCGCGCAAGCCTCTAATTGTAAGAGTCTCGGCATCGCGGGCAATCTGACCGAGTATTTCACCGACCCGCGGCATGAAGCGCAGCTCGGTCTCCCGAAAAGTTACCACCAGAACAATCCGGGCCCGACGAATCTCGCTCGCAATGAATCGCGTAAACAAGAGCGAGTCCACATCCGCCGCATGGGCGTCGTCGAGTACGATCACCGTTGGCCGCTGCGCCGCCAGATTGCTTAGGAAGCGGTTCATTCCGTTGAACAGGCGAAAATGATCGGCACCGGGCTCACTAGTACCGAGCGCTGGAAGATGATCGGGGTGAGGTCTGGTCGGCCCCATCTCCTCACCCGGCAGGAATTCGGATATATCCGGAACTAATCGGGCGATATCGCTTATGCCGGAACCGAACGCGGCCGCTACTTGGGACGGTTGCATCTGGCGTAGCTGGTCACGAATCACTTGAATCCATGCCCAAAATGGTGGTGTTCCGCCCTGTTCGAGCCACCGGCCCCAAGCGACCCGTGCGCCGCGTGATCGCGCGTCACGCGCGAACTCATCAGCCAACCGAGTTTTACCTATGCCGGGTTCACCCGTCACCAAGAAAACTCGGCCGCGGCCCGAACGCGCCTCCTCAAGCCCGTCGCGCAAGCGTTGGATTTCGTGCTTGCGTCCAACGAAAGCGCTGCCGGCCCTCAATCGCTGCGCCTCCGGTTTTCGCGGGCTATTGCGTTCTGGTTTCACATCGCGCCCCGCGTTCTTATCGCACCGGTCCCTCGCGATGCGTGCGGATTTCGTTTACTCCGTGTAGAGTTCGGACATCGCGCGCAAAAGCCGATGTACCTCGAGAAGATCGCGAGAAAGCTCGCTGGCGCGTTGGGCACTTCGCTTGAAGACTGGGATGCATCTGTCCAGGTTTCGGTGATGCACCCTGACCTGCGCCGGTGAAAGGTCATTGCGGCTGGCCTGGGCGATCGCTTTAGACACGCGGTCCAGCCTGTCAAATAAATTAGCCTCGCCCGACGGGTTCTCAGCAGTCTCTTCCTTGGGCACTCCGAACGCGTCGGCGATGGCTGCCGCGTACGCCAGGGTCTTAAGCGTGTCCTCACGCAAGCCTTTCGAATGCGTTGCGAAGCGGTGGATGAGACGTCGAACTTCGGCGAAATGCTGATCGTGCTGCTGCTTTTTTCGGGCGGTCCAATCTTTCTGGGGGGGTCTGGGCATGATCGTCCTCCGCTTACCGGATGCGGTCGAGTTCGCCCTGGAACGCGCAAGCCGGCAGGAAAAGACGAGCCAACACCAACAACACCTCGCGCGGCTTGACCAACGCCCTGGCTTCGAATAGCTGGTTCAGAAGGAGTGAGAGCAGGAAGTGAGGATTCGCGACCCCTTTTCCGTGTCTCTCGCTCCTTGCACCGGCCTCCTTGCGCGATTAGAAGTTTGGGATACTCATGCCGCCTTGGCAGTCGCCTTAGACGGCGTTAGCTGGCAGTCGACAAATTTGCCGCCCTTCATGATCACGGCCAGGTTGGCGCGGTCCTGCAAGACAGTAATATCGGCTGATGGGTCCCCGTTGACGACCAGCAAATCGGCCAGCTTGCCGCTCTCGATAGTGCCCAGATCGTCTTTCAAACCCAGCAATTCGGCGCCGTTGTGCGTCGCCCACTTGATGACTTCGAGCGCAGGCAGACCGGCCCCCTTCACGTACGCCTCCAGTTCCTTGGCGTAATCCCCGTGCGGCATCGCTGTGGTCCCAAAATCGTCGCCGATCACGAATTTCACGCCGGCCGCATTCGCCTTGGGCAAGGTTCGACGAGAGTTCTCAAGCCCTCGTTCCATTTCATCCGCGCCGCCCCAATTGCTGCGGCCGGTACGCCTTTTTTCCTCGGCCACCATGTACGGAAAGTAGAGGCTCGGTACAACGAATGCGCCCTTTTCAGCCAGCCGCTCAATGCATTCATCGTCCATCAAGTCGGCATGGTCGATTACGTCGAGATTGGCTTCGAGTCCGGCAAGAATGCCACGCTTGGACACGATATGGCCGCGGATCTTCTTACCTCGTTCATGCGCGGTGTCAGCCGCAGCCTTCATTTCGTCCAGGGTCATCGTCATGATACTCGATGGCCATGACAGTCCGTGTCCGCCAGTCGGGTAGAGCTTGATCATATCGACGCCCTGCTTGATCTCGTCGCGCACCGCTTTCCGGAACTCGTCAGGGCCGTCGCAGATGCGCCCAAGACCCTCCATCTGAAGCTTCCACCAACTAGGATGAAAATCCACGGAATCGCCGGTCGTCACGATATCGCGTCCGCAGGCCACGAACCGCGGCCCCTGAATCAAACCCCGGTTGATTGCTTGCTTCAGCGTTACGTCGATATTGTGCAGTGACCCGGCACCGACCGCGCCGGTGAAGCCGCAGCGCAACAGCAATTCTGCATTTTTGGCCGCAATCAGTGTGAGCATTGTCGGCGGATGCTTGAGGTCGAGATCGAGAAGACTGGCGCCGATGTTGTCGTAGGCGACATGATAATGGCATTGCACCATACCAGGCATTAACGAACGGCCGTCCAGGTCGAAGATCAAGTCGTTGCCGGACGGCGCAGGCGCATCCGCTTCGGTACTGACACTGGTGATTCGTTCGTCCTCGACCACCACCACCGAGTTTTTCCTGGGTGAATTGACACCGTCTATCAGATTGGCACGGCGAAAGAATGTACGGCTCATCGACCTAGACCTCCCTAATTTTTTTAACTCGAAGCCAGGCTATAAGGGCTAGCTGCCTCAAGAAGCTGAGGGTGCGACCGCTGTCTCAGGCTGGCTCCCCTCTTCCGAGGCCTTTACTTGCGCTGTTTCTTTAAACAGCTCTTCTCGGGGCCGCAGCCAACCTGCAAATTCCAGCACAATACCATCCGGATCCATGAAATAGATGGAGCGGATGATCGTCTCCTCGTTGACCGTCTCGCTGCGTTGACGAGGCGACCTGTCGTGATTGATTATAGTGTTCTGAACGCCTTTGGCGGTCAGCCGCTCGCGATACTCATCGACCTTTTCCGCCGGGACGTCGAAGGCAACGTGGTTCATCGAGGCATGTGCGGTGATGATATCCTTGGGATCAGCCGAGACGCCGATGTTCTGTCGTGGCGACGCAATCCCGGGGGCGGCCTCGGGCGCATCTCGGAACTCGAAGAACGCAAGCAAATCCCCCTTGCCGATATCGAAGAAGAAGTGATGTCCAGCGCCGCCGGGCAATTCGATATCCCCGACCAGCGGCATGCCCAGGACGTTGCTATAGAAGTCGATCGTCCTTGTCCTGTCACTGCAGATGAGCGCGAGATGGTTGACACCACGCAGCTCGAACTGGGAATTTTTCAAACCTTGTTCGGTACTCATGCCTACCTCCGGGTAGGAAAGGTTCACTCTAGTAAGGAGTTATCCGGCAGCTTTGCCCCATTGTCAAATCCTCGAATAGTGCCGGCGATATCTACGGAGGGTCGTTGCCGGCCGCCAAGCAAACACGTCATCATCGGAGGCGTCGCACTACGCTTGGGGGTGTAGTCGCTCGGTTAGGGCAAGACAGAGCGCGACAACAGAGCCCGCGCATGCTGGGTCGGTGAAAAAAAAATGAATGGCAAATCGCTGATACCCCAACCGTTCGGTCCATTGCAGGGCGTGCGGATCATCTCGACCGGCACGCTGATTGCCCAGCCGTTTGCTGGTGAACTCGCCGCCGAAATGGGAGCCGAGGTTATCCAGGTCGAACGGCCTGGGGCTGGTGACGTTGGCTGGCGCAAATTGGGAGTGTGCTTGGAGAGTGGCGAAGGCTCTGGACCGATCGCGACTAATTGGGTGCAGGAACGGCGCAACGTATTTTGTATCACGCTGGATTTCTCGAGCCCGCGCGGCCGCGAAGTTTTTCTCCAGCTCCTGCCGCTTTGTGATATCTGGATGGAAAGCTCGAAGCCGGGTACGTATCCGCGATGGGGGCTCGATGATGAGACTGTTCTGAAGGCGAATCCGACGCTGGTGATAACACGCGTCTCCGGTTATGGCCAATATGGCGCTCCAGGATATCCATCGCGGACGTCCTACGATGTCGTTGGCCAGGCCTTCGGCGGGACTATGTATCAGACCGGCTATCCCGATAACCCGCCCTCGCGCGCGGCGCCGTGGACCGGCGACTATCTCACTGCCTTGTTCACCCTGTGGTCATCGCTCGCTGGCCTAACCTACGCGCGCCAGTTCGGCAAGGGGCAGGTGATCGACCTTGCACAGTATGAGGCCATCCATCGAACACTGGGCGGTACGATGGTCGAGTATTTTCAAAAGGGATTGGTGCGCGAACGTTCAGGGAACAAGGCGCAGGGTTTCCAGCCCCTCGATAGTTTCGAGACCAGCGATGGATGGGTCGTAATGGGGGCGTTGAGCGAGGTCTATAGGCGCCTGCTTCGGGCGATTGGTCTGGATCCGAATGATCCAAAATGGGAAAGCGCGCGCGCTAATCTGGAATCGATTGAGGGGATCGAATTCGACGCGATTTTACGCGGATGGATCGCGGAGCGGACCACAGCCGAAGTCGTCCGCATCCTGAACGAGGCGCAGGTGCCATGTGCGCCAATAATGACGGCAAGAGATATGGCCGAGAATCTTCACTACGAGGCTCGCAACATGCACGTCGAATGGGACGATCTGCAGGCCGGCCGGGTCAAGGGGATCGGCGTGGTACCGAAGTTTTCATTAACCCCAGGCAAGATCTGGCGCGGCTCCCCCGGCATCGGTCACGACAATCAGCGGGTGTATGGGGAATTGCTGGGGATGAGCACCGATGAACTGGAGTTGATGAAACACGACAGGGTCATCTGATCAGCTGGGCAGGGCGCAAAAAAATCACAAGCTAGAAAGCCTGTTTCACTTAAAGAACAGGGCGCTCCCGCTTATTCCGGTCCTCGTGGCGCCGGCTTTCCAGCCGGTGGTCTTTGCTTGGAACCGAGGGCTGATGCACTGCACTGCTGACTCACGATGCCACCTTGCGCATGAAGGTCTCGGCCTGGGCGGTGAATTCCTTTGCACTCGGATAGCGGCCCAAATCGAGGATGAAATAGGTGGCGCCGGCTTCGTGCTCGGCTTGAAGTTTTGCTTTGGCCGCGCTCAAGTCGTCGAATCGCATGCCTCTTCGGACCACGATCTCTACGTCGGACCTATTTTTTGCCGTCAGTTTCCGTCTAAGCTCTGCAACCGCTGGCTTGAGTTTGTCCGCCGCCATCATCGGATGCCATCCGTCGCCGAACTCGACCACCCGGGCGATCGCCTTTTCACCATTCCCGCCGATCCAAATCACCGGCTGGGCAGGGCGCGGAGAGAATACGAATGCAGGGAAGCTCACCGTATCGCCGCTATAGGCTGCGGCGTCGTGCGAAAACAGATGCCCGATCACTCGCAGCGTCTCGTCCGTAATCCGCCCACGTTGGCGCTTGTCGACACCGAGGGCATCGAACTCGGGTTTCATCCAGCCGACCCCGACGCCCAGGATCACGCGCTCGCCGGAGAGCTCCTGGATCGTAGCGAGTTGCTTTGCGGTCAGCACCGCTGGCCGGTATGGAACTACCAGTACTGAAATGCCGAGCCGAATCCCCTCCGTCGAGCCGGCCAGATAGGCAAGGGTAGTAAGCACGTCGAGGTAGCGTCCCCCGGATCCTTCGGTTTGGTCCGGCGGAATACAGAGATGATCAGAGACGAATACGGCGTCATATCCGAGCGACTCGGCGGCAGCAGCACAGGCCCGAATCGTTGCGCGGGTTGACTGCGGACCCATATTGCGGATGGCAATTCCGTATTTCACGAGTTAGCACTCCCTGGTTCGCGGTCCTCGGTCCGATATTACAAGATCCCCAGCCCAAGCTCGGTTTGGTACTTATATCGGCCTTTAAAATCGAAACTGGAAGCCCAAATGTATCCTCTCACACGTAGACGATACATCCCATCCGTACCGATTGCCTGCGGGGGCGGATTGCGCGACCACAGTCCCTGCTTGCATGAATCGATAATGATCTGATCGACCTGGCGGTCGCCGGAATGAGAGTCGATAGATATTTCGGTGAGCCGTCCATGGGAATCCATTACAGCAGTCAGCATCATCGGGGCGATATCCTCGGGTAATTTGCGCCCCGCCAATCGGTCGGGTTCGATGCTGTGGGCCGCGGTCATGGTTTGATTTAACAATTGATAGGAGAACTCCGAAAACTTTCGTGCCTTATCATTCAGCAGCACGGTCTCGCCAGGAGCTTCGGCGTGCCCCTCGCGATAGCGAAGCTGATTCACGTTCGAGACGAACAGCCGCTCGACATTTTGCTGCACTATCACGTTCGACTTGGGCTGTGATTCTGCGGCCGGGGAATCCGTTGGATGCAACTGAAGCGCCGGTGTCTGGACGGCCCTGGCGGAAGAGATCTGAGAAAGATCGGTGACGGTTCGTGGCTCGTCGGGGTTCGAAGCCGCTGTTGTCGCCGCGGTGCTATGCGATTCCGGCGTTGACTCGGGTGTCTGGCTAGCGCAACCAGCCATTGCCACGGCCAGTCCAAGAATGACTGCGAACGTGCTCACAAGTCCGGATCGCTTACCGGCGGTATATTCAGGCTAATGATGACCTTCCGCGCGCTATTGCAATAGTCCCGCGACAAAGCTCAATCCGTGGTTATAATAAAGCCAGTAACGTTCGGGCGCCGGGTGACTTAATTGTGCCCGAACTACCGCGTATGTTATCTTTAGTTTACGGACTCGACTAGCCGAAACAGGCGAATGAAAGCTGAAATCCATCCTAAGTACCGCCGCTGCGTCGTAACCTGCGCATGCGGCAACACTTTCGAAACTCGCTCCACCCTGCCGGAAATCCACGTCGAGGTATGCTCGAATTGCCATCCTTTCTACACTGGGCAGCAACGCCTGGTCGATACCGCGGGGCGGGTTGAGCGCTTTAAGCGCAAATACGGCATTAAATAAGCTTAATGCATTATCGTCCCGAGGCCCCAAAGCGGTTGCCGGAGTGCTTGACAAGTACCGGCATCGAATGAATCCCGCAGCGCGGCAGTTATGGAAATGAGCATGCTTGAAGGTGCCGGCATGCTCGATCGTCTTAAGGGGATCGAGCAACACTATCGCGAGCTCGAACAGCGGCTTAACGATCCCGCCGTCGTCGCGAACACGCGCGAGTACGCCCAGCTGGCCCGGGAGCATTCGCAGCTTCACGAAGTTGCGGCGGTTATCCGTGAATATCGCCGTCAACTTGACGAGCTTGATGAACACCGCGCGATTCTCGAAGGCGACGATGCCGAGCTGCGCGAACTGGCCAAAGCAGAATTACCGACTCTTCAACGAAATCAGGTTAGACTGGAAGAGCGTCTAAAAGACCTGCTGACGCCGCGCGATCCGAACGACGAAAAGAACGTATTGCTGGAAATCAGGGCAGGCACCGGCGGCGACGAGGCTTCGTTGTTTGCCGGCGAGCTGTTCCGGATGTACACGCGCTATGCCGAACGCCATCGATGGAAGATCGAGACCCTGAGTCTGAGCACGACCGGCCTCGGCGGCATCAAGGAAGTAATTGCAGCAGTTACCGGGCGCGGCGCCTATAGCAGGCTTAAATTCGAAGGCGGCGTTCATCGCGTCCAGCGTGTTCCCACTACCGAGGCGTCGGGACGTATACATACTTCGGCCGTCACGGTTGCCGTACTGCCAGAAGCCGACGAGGTTGAGGTCAACATCAACGAGGAGAAAGACCTTCGAATCGATGTGATGCGCGCGTCGGGCCCAGGCGGTCAGAGTGTCAACACTACCGACTCAGCGGTTCGTATCACACATATCCCCAGCGGCATAGTAATCGTCTGCCGCGACGAGAAATCGCAGCATAAGAACAAGGCGCGGGCTCTCAAGATTCTGCGTGCCCGCCTGCTTGATATGGCGCGGGCGGAACAGGACGCCCAAATCGCCGACGCGCGGCGCTCGATGGTCGGTACTGGCGACCGTTCTGAACGAATTCGGACCTACAATTTCCCGCAATCGCGGGTCACAGACCATCGCGTGAATCTGACACTGCATCAACTCGACCAGGTGCTTGACGGGGGGCTGGACCCGATTATCGACGCGCTCGCAACCAAAGAGCAGGCCCAGGCGCTGAGTGCGTGAAACGAGCGACAATCAATCCAGCAGCAGGGAGGCCCTCGAAGGCGTTTCCCACGAGCGGCTCATTGCGGACGCCGCCTCTGAACTCGCGTCTGCCGGTATCGAAAATCCACGGCTCGACGCCGAGACGATGCTGGCCGCGGCATGTCACCGTTCGCGCACTGCGGTAATCTGCGGCCTGGCAAACGTGGACGGGCCCGCGCGCGAGCGCTACGTGGCAATGATCGCGCGCCGAATGCAGCGCGAGCCGCTCGCCTATATTCTCGGACACAAAGAATTCTACTCGCTCGAATTCGAAGTAACACCGTCTGTGCTGATACCGCGGCCTGAGACGGAGACCGTTGTTGACGCGGCTCTCCAGTTTCTTCGGGAGCGTGCCACTCAGCGCGTGTGCGATATTGGAACCGGATCGGGCGCAATCGCCCTCTCAATTGCCGCGAACGCGCCGGCCGCGCAGGTCACCGCGACAGACATATCAGCGGAGGCGCTGGCGATTGCGCGGCGCAATGCTGTCCGCTTCGGGTTCGTCTCGCGCGTCCGTTTTCGCCTTGCCGATTGCTTTGAGGCGATGGATGGCATGGGACCGCTGGGCCGGTTCGATCTAATCGTTTCAAATCCGCCTTATATTCCAGAAGACCATATAGCCGGGCTGGCTCCCGAAATCAGCCGTTACGAACCACGCGCTGCGCTGGCAGCGGGGCATGATGGATTGGAGCTTTACCGCAGGCTAGCTTTGGCACTGACAGATCATCTCGAAAACGGCGGTTGTACAATCGTTGAAATCGGCGCGAGTCAGTTGAAGGCCGTGAATGAAATTATGCGTAGTGCAGGAGGGGTAGAGATCAAGGTGGTTCCCGACTTCGCTGGACTCCCTCGCGTGGCGGTTACCCACTTCAAGTGAGTGAATGCTTGGTTGTGCAAGAGTGCGTTCGTATCGCTCTGAGCAGTGTTATGCCCCCCGCCTGCTTTGTTGCGGGAGAGGGTCAGGGTGAGGGTTATGCGGCGTTGAGGCGGGGCAATGGATAAAATAGTTATTCACGGCGGCACGCCGCTCCATGGTTCAATCAGTTTGAGTGGCAGCAAGAATGCGACGCTGCCGATCTTGATGGCCAGCCTTCTCACGGCTGAGCCGGTCATCCTCGCCAACGTTCCCCGGTTGCGCGACGTCACCACGGCTATCGAGTTGCTGGCCAGGCTGGGTGTCAAGACGCATTGGCGTGGTGAGCATGAACTCGAACTATGCGCTGCCGATGTCAGTTCCTGCGAGGCGCCCTATGAACTCGTCAAGACGATGCGGGCGTCTTTCGTCGTGCTCGGACCGCTATTGGCGCGCTGTGGACGCGCCCGCGTCTCGACGCCCGGCGGCTGCGCGATTGGTGCACGCCCGGTTAATCTCCATATCGCAGGAATTCGCGCGCTCGGTGCGAAAGTCCAGTTGCGCAATGGTTACGTCGAGGCGCACGCCGAGCGGCTGAGGGGTGCACGAGTATGGCTGGACAATCCTTCAGTCGGGGCCACCGAGAATATCATCATGGCAGCGGTGCGAGCGCATGGCCCCACTGTGATTGAAAACGCTGCGCGTGAGCCCGAGGTACAGGACCTGGCGCGAATGCTGACGGCTATGGGGGCGCTAATCATTGGTGCCGGAACTCATGTAGTTGAAATAGAGGGCGTTGAGCGGCTGCATGGCGCGGAACATCGGGTGATTCCCGACCGCATTGAGGCGGGCTCGCTGATGGCGGCGGCAGCGATAACCGGGGGTGATCTGACCATCGAAAATGCCCCGCTAGACCAACTCGACGCCGTCATTGGCAAACTGCGTGAGACTGGCTCTGAAGTGACCACGCATAATGGAACGTTACGAGTTTGGCGCTCGGCGCCATTACATGCGATAGAATTGCGAACACTGCCGTATCCGGGTTTTCCCACCGATCTGCAAGCACAGATGATGGCGGTGCTGACCCAAGCACATGGCACGTCGGTTATTACCGAAACTATTTTCGAGAACCGCTTCATGCATGCACTCGAACTAGCGAGAATGGGAGCGGACATTGTGATGAAGGGGCCGACCGCAATCGTCCGCGGCAGCTCTCGTTTGAGTGGAGCACCGGTGATGGCGACTGATTTGCGCGCTTCGATGAGTTTGATTCTCGCGGGTCTGGCGGCCGACAATGCCACCGAAGTCAGCCGCGTTTACCATCTAGACCGCGGCTACGAGAGGATCGACGCCAAGCTCCGTTCCATCGGCGCACACCTTGAACGGCGACCTGACAAAAACGAGTGAAGCGGAACGGTGAGTGAGAGAAAGGGGGAGAACCTCGTCGCTTTCAGACGAGCGGGTCAATTTTTGACTCCTGAAGATCGCCGAAGCACTTTCTGTCATTCTCGCGCGTGCCCCTCGACAAGACTCGGGGCTTCGGCTCACGCCGCGCGAAGAATCCCGTTTCTTTTGTGGCGTCAAATACTGGCATGCGCGAAGGAAGCTAGACCGTCTGCATCATGAGTAGTCTCACGTTAGCGGCAGGAAAACTCGAGTGCGATGCTTCGCATACTTAACTTCGGCTCGCTGGAGCTCGAGCAGTTCCTGGAATTCCTGGCGCAGCATCGCGGCGATAACGCCAATGCCGTCGACGCTGCGGTCGCAAAAATAATTGCTCAGGTGCGGCGCGGAGGTGACCGCGCGCTCTTAAATCTGACTCGGCGCTTCGACGGGATAAAGCTTGAACCGGATAGAATTCGTATCGGCCCTGAAGAAATCAAGGCGGCGCGCGATACGCTACCTTCTGTCGAGCGGCGAGCGCTCGAACTAGCTGCCCGCCGGATTGCAGAATTCCATCAGCGGACGCTGGAGCGGCCGTTCCGTTATCGCGACGCCATCGGAATGCGTCTGGGCCAGCTCGTTCGGCCGCTCGAACGAGTCGGTATCTATGTGCCCGGTGGGATGGGCGCATACCCTTCATCGGTGTTGATGAATGCGATACCGGCGCGGGTCGCGCGCGTGCGGGAAATCGTCATGGTTTCGCCCGTGTCGAAAACCGGTGACCGGCGCGGAGTACTTTCGGCAGCCGCGATTGCCGGCGTGAGCGAGGTTTATCGCGTAGGTGGAGCACAGGCGATAGCTGCGCTTGCCTATGGAACCGAAACCATCCGACCGGTGGACAAAATCGTAGGACCAGGCAACGCTTACGTTCAGGCTGCCAAACGGATGGTTTATGGGATCGTGGATATCGACAAGTTGGCGGGACCCAGCGAAGTGCTGGTGATTGCCGACGAGCGTGCCAATTCTCAGTGGGTCGCAGCCGACTTAATCGCCCAGGCCGAGCACGGTTCCGGTGATGAATCCGCCATCCTGCTCACACCGTCGCTTACCTTTGCGGACAGGGTCAAGGCTGATGTCGAAATCGCGTTGAGCGATTTGCCGCGGGCAGCGGCGGTCTGTCTGGCACTGCAAAAACGCAGCGCGGCGATCGTCGTGCCTGGCCTCAACGAAGCGTTCGAACTAGCCAACCGCCTAGCGCCAGAGCATCTCGAACTGAATGTTGTCAATCCCATTCGATGGCTGCCCAGGATCTCGGCCGCGGGCGCAGTATTTGTTGGACCAATGTCGCCGACCCCGCTGGGAGATTATCTTGCTGGACCTAGTCACGTACTGCCCACCGGTGGGTCGGCGCGTTTCGCATCTCCACTGGGGGCCTACGACTTCTTAAAGCGCACCAGTATAATCATCGGGTCGAGAGCGGCGGTTGAGAAACTGGGGCCTGATGTCGCGCGCCTGGCTCGGATGGAAGGATTCGAGGGACATGCGCGCGCAATGGAACTGCGGCTCAAGCGAAAGCCTGTGACGAGTGCGAAACGAACAACTAACCGCGAGCCAACAAAGGCGATTGCGAAAAAAGATGGAAGACCACACCAAACGGGGCGGGACAGTGTCCGCTGAGAATTCGATCGCGCAAGACGGTCAGAAGACACCAGCGCCGCCACGTGTTGCGGAAATCAGCCGCCAAACCCGCGAAACTCAAATCGCTGCCCGGCTCCGAATCGACGGTGATGGCCGCAGCCAAATTAACACGGGCGTGCCTTTTCTCGATCATATGCTCGACAGCTTCGCCCGGCATGGCTTCTTCGACCTCACGGTAAATGCGAGTGGCGACCTCCAGATAGATGACCATCATACGGTCGAGGACGTTGGGATTGTGCTCGGACGGGCGTTCCGGCAGTCCCTCGGCGACCGTTCCGGCATCCGGCGCTTTGGCGAAGCGACGGTTCCGTTAGACGAGGCCTTATGCACCGCCGTAGTGGATTTAAGCGGGCGAGTCTATCTTGCCTACAATATTGAAATCAAGGAGGAGCGGGTCGGCAACTTTCAGACTTTGCTTGTCCATGATTTCATGAAGGCACTCGCCGACGAAACCGGCATGAACCTGCATTTGAAGCTGCACAGCGGCCGCAATCCACACCATATCATTGAGGCCGCCTTCAAAGCGCTCGCGCGTGCGATGGATCAGGCCACCGCCATAGAGCCCAGGCTCTCAGGCGCACTGTCAACCAAGGGCACGCTCACCTGAACCGGCAACACGGTCAACGCAGGGCTCATCTTTTCGCACTGCGCCATCTTCGTGGACGCCCGATGCCCGACGGGGCCCGCGCGTTATACTCCACCACTGCCACTCCCAGTGCAGTCAGACGTGCACGCCACGCGGTCCGGCTGTGGTGACCAGTCTCGGCCAATCCGGCCGACTGCATATACTCGATGGCCTCGCGAACATCGTCCAAGTCACAATCAAAATCGAGATTCTGCAGAACCCGCATAATGATCGTTTCGCTCGCTGCGCCGGGACGGCAAGCATACAGCATCCGCAGAATCATCCATCGAGTGAATTCGCGCGCGCGTTGTTGCAGCTCGATGTTATCGTCCAAGACACCCCCCTTTCGGTATCTCAGCCTGGATTGAGCCGAAGCAGAGTCGATTTCTGGCTCTCAACCCCTACAACTAAGCAACTGGCTCCAAACGTGGCGACGGGTGACACTGTCACCCGTCGCCACCCTGACCTGCTAAGTTCAACCAGCGCATTTATTTCGGGAGCATTCAGCCGTGATGTTTGAACGATTTACTGTGATCCCTGCAATTGATCTAAAGAGCGGTGAAGTGGTGCGCCTGCGTCAGGGCGATATGGCACGCTCCACCGTTTATGGCAACGATCCCGCTATCGTAGCACGGAGCTTTGAAGAGGAAGGCGCCGAGCTGATTCATGTCGTCGATCTGGACGGTGCGATCCTCGGAGCGCCGCGCCATCTCGATGCCCTCCGGAAAATTCGCGATGCCACAAATTGCCGAATCGAGGTCAGCGGCGGTTTGCGAACGATCGAATCAGTGCGGAAAGTGATAACCGCCGGCGCGGATTTCATCTCAATCGGTTCGGCCCCTTTCCTGGAATCCCAACTATTGACGCTTGCATGCGCGGAATTCCCAGGCCGCGTCTTCGGTTCATTGGACATTCGCGACGGAAGGCTGGCGATCAAAGGATGGGTTGAAACCAGCCAACTCACGATCAAGGAAGCGATCGACCGTTTTCAGGAAGCCGCCGTCGCAGCGCTAATTTTGACCGACATCACCCGTGACGGCACCGAAGGCGGAGCCAATCTTGCTCTTTTCACTGAAGTCGCGAGCGCAAAGCCGACGCGGTTGATAGCGTCGGGAGGTGTTGGCAGCCTTGACGATATCCGTGCACTTAGGCGTCAATTTGCGAACGGCATCGCCGGAGTAATCATCGGCCGGGCGCTCTACGAGCGGCGCTTTACCCTGAGCCAAGCGTTAGCCGCGGCAGAATTGGAATCGCGCACCGCATGACCTTCCTCTTTCAGCGCTGGCTCACTTCTTCTGTGGCATAGAGGTGGCTGGTGATGTGGATGCGGCGGCAGGGGGTTTGGGCGATGCTGGATTTGTCGTATCTGAATGCAAGCGGTTTACAGTATTCGCCAGGTCGGTTGCAGCTTGGAGCGGGATTTCGTATACGGCTTTATCGCCCCCGGTTGTCGCGTAAGCAAAGTTCTGCTGCTGCGGCTTTGCAGACTCAGTGTTTTCCGGGCTCGGCGCGGTTGGCTTGAGCGTCACTTCCACCTTCGACACCCGGAGCGTTCCCAGTTCTTTGCCATCCTTGGCATAAGCCGTGAGGATTAGAGTGGGCGTGACCATGCCGTAGTGGTCGGGGCGGGTCATTGGATCCTCCGCGATCCTGGTGGCCTTCAAATCGTGGAGTTGGTCGAGCAAGCTTTCCGCGACCAGCGCCTCAGCGGAAGCATTCTTGTCATTGCTGGTGATGTTCCATTTGTTGCCGGCTGCACGCGTAAGGGTCTCGTCGAACTTGGGCGAGGCAATCATCAGGTGGTCAACCTCCGTCCGATCCAGCCCGAGCACCGTCTTATCCCGCAAGTCGTCGAAAGTTTTGTTGATGCCGTTGAGTACGTAGCTGTCAACGGTGATCACCGGTTGGTCGCTGCCCTCCCCGCGGCGCGCATACAAGCCACCCTTATCGGGTTGGGGTTGCTTGAAACCGAACTGCAGCGACTCCTGCGCATTGGATTTGCCGCCGTAGAGCGTCAACTTGAACGAGGGGCTCGCCAAGCCATATTTGGAAAGGTCCGATGGATTGTCATCGATAAAGTCCGCGACCCGGGCATTGGTGACGGTTTCGAGCAGCTGCTGGACGGCGCCGTTGTCGGCGCCGTAGGACTTGGGCTTGATGATGGCCCATTGATCCCCCGTTTTGTTCAATTCGAGCGGAGTCCCGTTGCTCCTATCGAGTACGACTTCGCGGATTTCATCGGGCTTGAACCCCATCAACGTACGCGGCCGCAGATCATCAACCGATTTCTCCACTTGCGATGGGAAGCTGTTCGCGACCAGTAAAATCCCTGGCTGCTGCCCGCTTTTGATGTATGACGAGCTTCCCACCGGGGTATCCTTACCCACCATTATGGTTGGAAGCACGCGATGGTCTTTAGTTGTGACAATCACGTTGACGGCCGGATTTTGCAGTCCGAACGGCGCCAGGTCACCGGGGGTTTCACTGAGTGTGCTGGTGATTTGGAGATTGGAGATCGCGTCGGCGATGCCGTCGGCGATAGCGCGGTCTGCTTGTCCCTGGATAGGCTTTAGAAAACGCCAACCATCCTTTCCCCGTTCGACAACTATATCGCGGGTGCGAGACCGCAATTCAATTTTCTGAATATCGCCAGCGGAAATACGATTAAGTTTTGGAGTCTGCTCAGTCGGTTGGCGCGAAACGTAATACGCATAACCGCCAACGATAACCAGCAAAATAATTACGACGATGGTCTTCCAGGTCTGCAAGACCTGCATCCTCACCTTACCCTCGCCCGCCAGTTACCTTTGTCTGAACTGCTCCACGCAACCAGGCAGGAGAGGGGCTTAGGCAGGCTGTTGAAAAAGGATTTTCACAGCCTGTTTCCCTCACTGTAATCTCTCCAGAGGGAGAGAGCTAACACTAGCGGAGGCAAAGGCGCAGCGAGCTAACGAGTCCGCGAGGTGCGCATCCAAAAAAAGAAAGCAACCAGCTTTCTCGCAGGGTGTTGACCATGTGTCTCTTGAAGGCAAAGAACAGCTACTTCTCAACAGCCTGCTAGAGGTGCGCGCTTCAGCTGCGCCGCTCCCACCATACCGCGATTCCGATGATTAGCAGCAGTTCCGGCATTAACAGCACCGATAACACAAACACTGCGTCGAACTCTCCGATTGTCAGGCTGAAGCGAGAGGCACGCAGTGTACGCGGGCGAATTGAAATCGCATTAGCCTGGCCGGCAAGCCAGTCGATACTGTTCATGATGAAATCGCGGTTGAAGAAATTTTCGATGAATTGATTGCCGGCGAAATCGGTGTCACCGAAGACCACCAGCCGCGCCATCCCTTTGCCACGCTTGAGCTGGTCGAGATTCGCTTCGACCGCCACGGCCACGGTAACCGGACCCTTGATGTCCCCCTGGCCGAACTTGGCGGTTTGTTTCTGAAAAATGCCGATCAGGTCGGTTTCGCCCCATGAGGTATCGGAGGTACGCGCCAACGGGGTGACGATGAGGCCAGGCTTGGGCGATGTAACCGGATCGAGCGAGCGCGTCATCGGGAAGACGGTCTGTTTGTCGAATGAAGCTGTAATCGCATGAGGGAGATACGACGTCACCACCGGGTTTAGTCCGAGCGCCGGGCCGGCAAACAGGCGCACGACCTGATCGACTACGACGTCGTTGCCAGCGCTCACACCCCAATCCGCCATTAGATTTTGCAGCGCCGTCTGGTTGATAGACCCGTCCGGGCGAGGGGGCTGAAACATTACCAACCCGCGCCCGCCATGGTTGAGATAGCCATTTATCGCCTCGACGATGTGCGGTACGAGCGGACGGGTTGGCCCGGCAACTATGAGCACTGCGCAGTCATCAGGTACGCTGGCCGCGGTAACGAGGTTGAGCTTCTTGATCTGATAATTTTCGCCTTCGAGCGCCTTCTTAAATTCAGCAAACCCGTTCGGGTTTTCCGCGTCGTCCGGATCGGCCTCGCCTTCGCCGCTCGTGAAGCATACCTGCTTCGAGCCGGCGCTGGTCAGCTTCAGAATCCCGTTGGTAATCGCTTCTTCATTGAGATCGGTAACGTTAGTGCCCTCGCCTCTATCGCCGCCATATTGCAGATGGGTGGTGTTCATAGTGGTGACTTTGAAGCGGTCGGCGAGTTCCGGATGGCGGTTGGGATCGACTAACTCGTAGCTGATCTTCGGCGAGGCATAGGCATATTCCTGGAATAGCGCCTCGGCGATGGGGCTGCGGCCCTCTTGGACGAAACCATAGAGCCTGAGCGGCCGCGCGAGGTTCTTGACGACGTTTACTGACTGGGGCGAGAGGCTGAATACCTTCTCTGCCGTCAGGTCGAACTGGCGCGGATAATGTGCCGCCAGATAATTGATCGCGATCAGCAGTCCGACGAAAGCAGCCGAATAAAGAGCCGCGTTGGCGCCATAACGTGTACTCCGGCTTCCGGCTAGTTCACCGAGGCTGCCCCAACTTGCTGTCAGCCAACCGATAAGCGCGAAGGCGCCGCCGACCACGTTGATAAAAATAAACAGCCGTGCGACGCCGCCGCTGGTCAAGGCGTAGCCGATTA
>Ga0187846_10000545_pt1 | contig 21879 bp, 20 predicted proteins | sample TC_taG_FD_161473 | JGI IMG/M metagenome (GOLD analysis project Ga0187846, IMG submission 161473) | Biofilm microbial communities from the roof of an iron ore cave, State of Minas Gerais, Brazil - TC_06 Biofilm (v2) | ecosystem: Environmental > Terrestrial > Deep subsurface > Cave > Wall biofilm...
CGGCGAGCGACCACTCGTCGCACGGGTGAGCGATCGCCGTGGGGACCGGCGGCAGTGTTTTCACGCCGGCGAGCAGGCGGTCGTATTTCTCGTGCTTGCGGTTCATTCGCGCGCTCGGTTCGTCTGCCATGGGGCGCTCGCGGGTGGCCGCCGTTTCGGGTCTGGGCCCGCAGGCTCGCGCATTGCCGCTCGGCCCACGCTCAACCGAGCGCCTGGTCGAGCTCGGCAATCAGATCGTCCCCATCCTCGACCCCCACCGACAGCCGCACCAGGCCGTCGCTGATACCGAGCTGCGCGCGCATCGGTGCCGGTACGGACGCGTGGGTCATGATCGCCGGGTGCTCGATCAGGCTCTCGACGCCGCCGAGGCTCTCGCCGAGCGCGAAGAGTTCGCAGCGCTCGAGAAACCGCCGCGCCGCGTCGAGGCCGCCCTTGAGCACCGCGGTCACCATGCCGCCGTAGCGGCCGTGCATTTGCCCGTCGGCGAGCGCCTTCTGCGGATGGCTCGCGAGCCCCGGGTAGTGCACCCGGTCCACTTTCGCGTGGCGTTCCAGGAATTGCGCCACCGCCAGGGCGTTGGCGCAATGGCGCTCCATGCGCAGCGCGAGGGTCTTGATGCCGCGCAAGGCGAGGAAGGCGTCGAACGGGCTCGGCACGCCGCCGATCGCGTTCTGCAGATAGGCGAGACGCTCCCGCAGCGCCTCGTCCTCGCCGATCACCGCCACGCCGCCGATCAGGTCCGAGTGACCGTTGAGATACTTGGTGGTCGAGTGGACCACAATGTCGAACCCGTGCTCGAGCGGGCGCTGGATCCACGGCGTGGCGAAAGTGTTGTCGCAGACTGTGAGCAGCCCGCGCGCGCGCGCGCGCTCGGCCACGGCGCTCAAGTCGACCAGCTTGAGCAGGGGATTGGTGGGCGTCTCGACCCACACCATGCGGGTGTTGGACCGGATCGCGGGCTCAAGCTGCGCCGCGTCCGACAGGTCGACGAAGCTGAACTCGAGACCCGCAGAGCGGCGGCGGACGTTCTCGAACAGCCGGTAGCTGCCGCCGTAGAGATCGTGCATGGCGACGACGTGCGCGCCCGAGTCGATGAGCTCGAGCACCGTCCCGATGGCGGCCATGCCGGAGGCGAAGGCGAAGCCCGCGCGGCCGTTCTCGAGATCCGCCACACAGGCCTCCAGCGCGTCCCGGGTCGGGTTGCGCGTGCGCGAGTAGTCATAGCCCTGGTGCTTCCCCGGGCTCGCCTGCAGGTAGGTGGAGCTCGCGTAGATCGGCGTCATGATCGCGCCCGTGCTCGGGTCGGGCCGCTGGCCGGCGTGGATCGCGCGCGTCGCGAAGCGGTGACGGCGCGTGCGTTTGTGCTCGGACACGGTCGGTCCTCCTATCCCTGCATCCGCCGGCGCAGCCAGTTGAGCAGATCGATGCGGGTGATCAGGCCGAGAAATTCGTCGCCATCGGTGACGATCGCCACCATGCCGCGGCTGAAGATCTCCATCAGCCGCTCGAGCGACGCGTCGGGCGGCACCGTCACCAGACCGCTCGCCATCACCGCGGTAACCGGCTGGCGGAACTGCTGCTCATCGTCGTACACCCGCAGCAGGATGTTCTCCTCGTCCACGATGCCGACGATGCGGCCCGCGCGCATCACCGGCAGCTGCGAAACATCGTAGAGCTTCATGCGCTGATAGGCCGCGAGCACGGTTTCGTCGGCGCCGACGGTGACGGTTGCATGCTCCCGGTGGCGGCGCGCAATGAGATCGCGCAAATCGCCGTGGCGCTCGCGCTCGAGAAACCCCTGATCGATCATCCAGAAGTCGTTGTACACCTTCGACAGGTACTTGTTGCCGCTGTCGCAGACGAAGGTGACGACCCGCTTCGCTTCGGTTTGGCTGCGGCAGTAGCGCAGCGCCGCGGCGATCAGCGTGCCGGAGGAAGTGCCGGCGAGGAGGCCCTCCTCGCGCAGCAGCTCGCGGCAGGTCCGGAACGCCTCCGCATCGGCAATCGCGTACACGCGCTTGACCCGCGATAGATCGCAGACCGGCGGGATGAAGTCCTCGCCGATCCCTTCCACCAGCCAGGAGCCGACCTCCTGCGGCACCGCGCCGGTGCGCACATACTCCGCGAGCACCGAGCCCACCGGATCGGCGAGCACCATCTCGGTCTGCGGCGAGACGCGGGCGAAGAAATGGGCGACCCCGGCAATGGTGCCGCCGGTGCCGACCCCGCACACCACGGCGTCCACGCGGTGCTGCATCTGCTGCCAAATCTCCGGTGCCGTGGTCTCCTCGTGCGCCGCGGGGTTCGCGGGATTGGCGAACTGGTTGACGTAGAACGCGTTCGGCGTCTCCCGCGCGATGCGCGCCGCGACCTCCTGGTAGTACTCCGGGTGGCCTTTCCCGACATCGGAGCGCGCCATCACCACCTCGGCGCCCATCGCCTTGAGGTGGAAGATCTTTTCCCGGCTCATCTTGTCGGGAATTACGAGCAGCAGCCGATAGCCTTTGCGGGCCGCCGCGAGCGCGAGCCCGAGCCCGGTGTTGCCGGCAGTCGCCTCCACGAGCGTGCCGCCCGGGGCGATCTGGCCCGCGCGCTCGGCCGCCTCGATCATGTGCCGGCCGATGCGATCCTTGATCGAGCCGCCCGGATTCTGGTTCTCCAGCTTGAGATAGAGGCGACACGGCCCAGTGTCGAGCCGAGTGACCGCTACGAGCGGCGTGTTGCCGATCAGCTCAAGCACGTTGCCATAAGGGGCGTCTACCATCGTGTGCCTCCCTGAGCGCGGCCGGCCGGGATCAACCGACCCCGCGCGGCGGCGCGCGCGCGCCGTCCAGTGCTCGTGCGAGGTAGTCGAGGCGCTTCTCGAGACGCTCCACCGCGTCGGCGAGCTCGGCGACATCGCGCGCGAAGCGCGCGCGCTCGGCGGCCGGTGCGAGGACGCCCGCCTCCTCGGTCAGATACTCGGCGAGGTTCTGGCCGAGTCGCTCGGCCGCATCCTTCTGCCACGCCAGGAACTCGCGCCCGGCGCCGACGATGCGATGCGCCGCAACATCGCCGACGACGCGTGACAGATCCTCTTCGACCTGCCACTCGAGGTGGCGGAACAGAAACTGCACGGCGGCCGCGAGATCGGCGTCGCCGGTAAAGGCGATTCCCTGGAGCACGCTTTCGTCGCGGCGCGCGAGGCCCGGCAGCGCGGCCGCCGCGAGCGCGATGACGAGGTCCGGCGCGCCGCTGGGCGCCGGTGCGAGCAACCCGCCTTCCCGGATCGCAAGCGCGAGATCAGGGAGCGGTGTAGCGGTGACCCGGACGCGCTTCCCCGCGAAGGGCGCCAACCGATCGCGGGCCCAAGCTTCCTCCTCGAGCAGGTGGTTGACGAAGCCGACGATGGGGACGGCAATCATGGCGGCGCAGCGGAGCATAGCACCGCGCTTTCGCGCCGCCGTCCATGGCCACGAAAAGGCCGCCTCGCCGGCGGCCTGCGGCGCCCGGCCGGTGAAAATCAGCCGATCTGCTGAATCCCGGCCAGCATCCAGCCGGTGTCGCCGACCGCCGATTTCTGCAAGTTCCAGATCTCCTCGAAGTGCTGCGGCGCGCCGCCCGACTCCTCGCGAATGAGGCCGGAGAAGCGAATGCTCGCCCAGTGGGCGCCGCCCTCGGTGACGACCTCGAGCAGCGCCGCGTTCAGGGTGACGACATCGGTTTGGCTCCGCGCCGCGCCGCGCCCCCCGGCATCTCGCTCGAGGTGCTCGAACATGTCGTCCGTGACCAGCTCACGGATCGCCTCCAGCTGGCCCCGATCGTTCGCGGCTTGCAGTGCGACGAAGCTCTTTTTCGCCTCGCGCAGAAACGCCTCGACGTTGAAGCCCTCCGGAATCTTCGGCGCGAACTGGCTCCGAAAGTCCGGCAGCGTTTCCCCCGGCATGATTTGCGACGGCGGCGGCGCCACGACCGTTTCGTTGCCGATCGCGGCATAGTGCAGTCCCTGCGCACCGCCCGGCGGCCGCGGCTTGACGAACGTGCGCACCACCACCGAGACCACCGCGAGCACGGCGAACCCGATGAGCAGCGCCGTCGCGATGGCGCCGAAGTGCTCGCCGAAGAGCGCCGAGAGTCCGATCCCGGCGGCGAGACCGGCTAGCGCCCCGAGCCACGGGCTCATCGGGCGGGCAGCCGGTGTCGCGCTCGGGGGCTGCGCCGGCGCCGCGGGCGCCGGCTGCGCGGCTGGCGGCGTCGCCGGAGCGCTCGGCACGGCTTGCCGCTGGGCGCCGATGGACCTGCCGCCGCCGAGGCGCGCCGCTTCGGCGTCGTCGGGCAGGAGCGCAGTGCTGAGCAGCGCGGTGAACACGATCGAGAGCCAATGTTTCATTTGCTTCCTCTCTGGCGGCGGTGTCGGCAACTGGTCTAGGGTTTCTGACCGCGATGCAGGGCCACGACGCCCGCGGTCAGATTGAAGTATTCGACCCGTTCCAGACCGGCTTGTTCCAGCAGCGACCGCAACGCCTCCTGGTCGGGGTGCATGCGGATCGACTCGGCGAGATAGCGATAGCTCGCCTCGTCCTGCGCGATGCGTCGGCCGAGCCAGGGCAGGACATTGAACGAATACCACTCGTAGGCCTGCTCGAGCGGCTTCCACACCTTGGAGAACTCGAGCACCAGCAGCCGCCCGCCGGGCTTGAGCACGCGCGTCATTTCGGCGAGCGCCCGGTCCTTGCGGGTCATGTTGCGCAGGCCGAATGCAACGCTCACGCAATCGAAGTGGTCGCTGCCGAACGGCAAGCGCTCGGCGTCGCATTGCACCACCGGCAGCACCAACCCGTCGTCCAGCAGACGATCGCGGCCGCGCTCGAGCATGGCGCGGTTCACATCGGTGAGCCACACCTCGCCCAGCGGTCCGGCGCGGCGCGCGAACGAGCGCGCGAGATCGCCCGAGCCGCCGGCGAGATCCAGCACCCGGTCGCCGGGACGCACGCCGCTCACGGCGACCGTGAACGCCTTCCACGCGCGATGCAGCCCGAGCGACATCAGATCGTTCATGAGATCGTAGTTCGGCGCGACCGACTCGAACACGCCGGCCACCCGGTGCGCTTTTTCACCGGTGCGCACGGTCTCGTAGCCAAAGTGGGTCGAGTCGCTCATTCTCTCTAGCGTGTGCTGCAGGCGCCGCCCCGCGGCGCGGGCGACGGCGTGTCGTCGGTGTCCCGGCTCTTTCCCGCCCGCTGCAGACGGTCAAGGTAGTCCCGCCAGAGCCGATCGCGGTTCACCCCGAGCTCGTACAGGTAGTCCCACGAGTAGATGCCGGTATTGTGTCCGTCGGAGAACTGCGGCTGGATCGCATAGGTGCCGACCGGCTCGACGGCGACGATGTCGACGCTGCGCTTGCCAGGCTGCAGCACCTCTTGCCCCGGGCCGTGGCCGCGCACTTCGGCCGACGGGCTGTACACGCGCAGAAACTCGTACGACAGCTCGAACTGCCGGCCGTCGGAGAACGCGAGCTCCATCTGCCGGGACTTCTGGTGCAGCTTGATCTCGGTCGGAACGGGGGTGTTGCGGTCGAGCCCTGTCATGCTGCGGGTCCTATGGGTCGTGCAGTGGGCGGTACGGCGAGCGGGTGAGCGACGCTACCACATCGGGCCCTCTCGCCGGGTCAAGTGTACCGCCGGACCGACGCGGTAACAAAACTGTCATCGAAAGGCCATAAAATCGAACTCCGTCAGTTTGTTGCGGTTGTCCCCATGCCTGCCAATATTCTCGTAGTCGAGGACGAGCCGGCGATCCAGGAGCTCCTGGTCCTCAATCTTGAGCACGCCGGCCACCACGTGCTCCGCGCGCGCGACGCCGAGCAGGCGGGCGATCTGGTGCGCCACGCGCTGCCCGATCTGATCTTGCTCGACTGGATGCTGCCGGGCCAGTCGGGCGTGAGCTTTGCGCGTTCGCTGCGGCAGGACGACCGGACCAAGGCCGTGCCGATCATTCTGTTGACCGCGCGCGGGCAGGAGCACGACAAGGTGAGCGGCCTCGAATCGGGTGCCGACGACTACGTGACCAAGCCCTTCAGCCCGCGCGAGCTGCTCGCGCGCATCAAGGCCGTGCTCCGCCGGCGCGCACCGCAGCTCACCGACGAGCCGATCGAGATTTCCGGCCTCCGGCTCGACCCCGCCACCCATCGCGTCGCTGCGCGCGGCAGCCAGGTGGACCTGGGGCCGACCGAATTCCGCCTGCTCCACTTCCTTATGGCCCACCCCGAGCGGGTGCACAGCCGCGCGCATCTGCTCGATCAAGTGTGGGGCGATCATGTCTTTGTCGAAGAGCGCACGGTCGATGTCCACATCCGCCGGTTGCGCAAGGCGCTCGAGCCGGCCGGGCATGACCGGCTGATCGAGACCGTGCGCGGGAGCGGCTATCGGCTGGCGGCGGGCTGAGCGCTCCGGCAGCCCCCTGCAGGCGGGCCGGTTGCGCCGACTCTGCTAATCTCCGCGTCGGCCGCGCCCGCGACGCGGCCTCGCATCGCCCCAAGCCCGTGAATCCTCTCTGGACGCGCACCGCGGCCCCCCTCGTCGGATTCGTCGCCGCCGGGTTGATCGCCTGGCCGTTCGCCGGATCCGGATGGGCGTTCGGGATCATCGGTCTCGGACTGCTCGCGGTCCTCGTGCGCCACCTCGCCAATCTGCGCGCTCTGGTGGTATGGCTGCGCGATCCGGCCAACACGCCGGTGCCGATCGGTTCCGGCGTGTGGGAGCAAGTCTTCTCGCAGCTCTACCGCTTCATGCGGGCGACGATGCAGCATCACCATCGCCTCACCGCGCAGCTTGCCCGCTTCCGCAGCGCCGGCCAGGCGATGCCGGACGGCGTGATCGTGCTCAACGCCGAGGATCACATCAGCTGGTGCAACGCGACGGCCGAACGCTACTTCGGGCTCGACGGCCGGCGCGACGTCGGCCAGCCGATTCTCAACCTGGTGCGCAACCCAGACTTCGTCAGCTATCTAAAGCGCGGCGACTATGAGGAACCGCTCGTCCTGCGCCTCGCGCGGAGCGAAGAGCTCGTGCTGTCGGTGCGCGTCGTGCCGTACGGGCAGGACGAGAAGTTGCTCCTCTCGCGCGACATCACGCTCGCGGAGAAGCTCGACACCATGCGCCGCGACTTCGTCGCCAACGTGTCGCACGAGCTGAAGACGCCGCTCACCGTGGTGAGCGGGTTTCTGGAGACCATCGCCGACGGGAACGTCAAGTTCGACGAGCCGCGCGGCCAGCAGGTATTCGGCCTGATGCGGGCGCAGACCGACCGGATGCTGCGGATGATCGACGATCTGCTTACGCTCTCGGCGCTCGAGTCGACGACCGACCCGGCGCGGGAGACGGCGATCGACGTGCACGCACTATTGCGCGCCATCCACGACGAGGCGCGCGTGCTTTCGGCCGGCCGGCACACCGTCCTGATCAAGCTCGGACCGCCGGCCACGCTGTGGGGCGACGAGCACGAAGTGCGGAGTGCGATTGCCAACCTGGTGTCGAATGCGATTCGCTACACGCCCCGAGACGGACGGATCGCGCTCGAATGGGCGGGGCGCGACGGCGAGGGCTGGGTCAGCGTCGAGGACACCGGCATCGGCATCGAGGCCCGCCACATCCCGCGGCTCACCGAACGCTTCTATCGGGTCGACACCAGCCGCTCCCGCGATACCGGCGGTACCGGGCTTGGGCTCGCGATCGTGAAGCACGTGTTGACCCACCACCAGGCCCGCCTGGAGGTCGCCAGCGAAGTCGGGTTCGGCAGCCGCTTCTCGGTGGTCTTTCCCGCGCGCCGCCTGCGCTGGACTGCGGCTCAGCCCGAGACCGAGCCGATGACCGAGAAGTTGGCGCGATCGTAGTCGTAGCCGCGCTGGACCAGCCCGGCGAGCTTCACCCGGGTGAGAGTGTCGTCCTCGTCGCGCACCTCCACTTCGCGGCCGCGCTGATACCGGCCCGAGGGCAGCACGAGCGAGGGCGGATAAGACATGGAGTGCGGCAGCAGAAACGCCTGGATGTAGGGTTCGGGCGCGTCGCTCGCTGCGGCAGCAGGCCGAACGGCGACGCCCTTGGCGAGCCCCGGCAGCATCGCGGCGCCGATCGTGACCGACCCGTCGATCCCGCTCATCAGCCAACGCACGTCCGAGAGAATGAACGCGCGCCCGTCTTGTGGCCGCAACGCGACCAGCTGTCCCAGCGAGAGCCGCTCGCCCGGCCCCTTGCGGCGCAGCCGGAAGCCGTTCGCGCTCTCGTCGAGCGTTTCCCACTTCTCGGCGGCGAAGCCGGTCGGGGCGTCGCTCGGCGAGGCGGGCGGCGCCACGCCCTGGTAGATGTGGATCTGCTCGGCGTCGCGCCGCGAGTAGTCCCAGTGGCGCGCGGCGCTCTTGAACGTCTTGCCGCTGATCGCAAGATGAATCGCCTCGAGGCCGCTCGTGAGCTCGGTGCGCGCCGCGGCGAGCCGGCGCGTGAACTGCCGCGGCGCCGGCATCTCGACCCACGCGCGCAGCAGCTGAATCAGCAGGCGTCCGCCGTCGGGCTGCACGCAGTCCTTGCCGAGCCCGAGCGTCTGCGGATCGGCCCCCTCATCGAGCTTCTTGACGCGGCTGCGGATGCTCCGGCGCAGGTTGGACGTCTCGAGGAAGCGCATGCTCGGCGTCGCCTTGTCCGCGGTCGTCCAGGTCGGTAGGGTGTTGCCGGTGAGCTCCACTGCGTAGCCCTCGGTGTCGGCGGCACCCGGGGCGAGATCCACTTTGTACGCCCACATCGTGGCCCAGCGGCGGGTCCAACCGAGTTCGCGCGAGGTGAGGCTGTAGGGATTTGCGAGCGACAGCAACAGGGTGCGCAGGTAGACCTCAGTGCAGGTCGAGACCGACTTCGACCGATAGCCGGCGGACACGGTCGTGAGCGTGACCCGCTCCTCCTCGGCGGTGTGATAGAGCTGGTGCAGGTCCTGCCACAGCTCGGCGTCGAGCTCGCGCCGGCAACGGTAGTGCAGCATCATCAGCTCGCCGACGCAGTCGAGGGCGCGCTGCGCGAGCAGGGCCTTCGAATCGCGCAGGTCGCGCGATTTGCCCTCGAGCGCGCTGCGCAGTAGCCGTCGGTAGGCGTGTCCGAGCGTGGCCCAGAGATCGTAGTCCTGCTCGAATGCCGCGATCTCGAAGTCCTTGAGCGGCAGCGGACGGGCGGCGAACCGCTTCGCATTTTCGGCCTGCGCGACGAAAATGGGCTCGCGCAGCCGCTCCAGGATGTCGACCAGCGCCCCCTCCGGGGGCGGCACCTCTTCGAGCGCCTCCAGCAAGCCGGTCAGCTCGCGACACGCCTGGCGCGGATCGGCCAGCGCGGCGCGGGCGAGCCACGCATCGCAGCTCTTCACGTCGGTGACGGCCGGTTGCTGGAGCGAGAGGAACGTGCTCGGCATGACAGCTCTCTTCTTCAGTCGCAGGTGCGCCTCCCCGAAGGCGCGGCCCTGATTTCTAAACAACGTTCAGTATATCGCCCATTTGTTTGATTTGTTTAGGGCTTCGTAGGCATTGTGCCCGCTGCAGACAGTCGCTCCCCGGGGTCGAGCAGTTGGCGCAGCCGAGCCGCGTCGACCGCTGGCGCGACGCCCGATTCCCGGGCCGGAGGCGACCACACCGGCGCCGGAAAATGACGGTCGCGGCGAAACCGCGGGACGACGTGCCAGTGCAGATGCGCGACGCGGTTGCCGAGGCTGGCGAGGTTGACCTTGTCCGGCGCGAGCAGCGCGCGCACCGCGGCCTCGGTTGCGAACACGACCTGCATGAGGCGCGTGCGCTCGGCGGCCGGCAGATCCGTCATCTCACGGACGTGGCGATTCAGGATGACCCGACAGAAGCCGGGATAGTCGGGATCGCCGGCGAGTACGACTCGGCAGAACTCGTCGCGCCATAGGATCTCGCCGCCGTCGATTCGGCAGAGCTCGCACGCAGCGTCGATTGCGACCGTGGCGGACACAGGCTCTGCTCGCGCGCGTTGCGCTACTGCTTCACGATTTGGTAGACGTTACCGTCCGCGGCGAGCACATAGAGCTCGCCGTTCGCATCCTGACCGAACGACAGCACCGCCCCGATGCTCGGCACGTTCCAGTCGACGCGCTCCGTCGCCTGGCCGTTCGCGAGCAGGAAACTGCGGACGAACCCGGCGCAGTAGTCGGAGAAGAAGTAACGGCCTTGCAGGTCGGGGATCGCATTGCCGCGGTACGCAAAACCGCCGATGATCGCGCAGCCGACCGTATGATCGTACTCGAACACCGGCAGGGTGAGCCCCGGGGTGGTGCAGGGGTTAGTGAGAAAACACGCGGTGCCCTCCATGATCGGCCAGCCGTAGTTGACGCCGGCCGCGCCGGCGGCGACGGCATCCACTTCTTCGAAGGTGTTCTCGCCGACATCGGCAATGTAGAGCCGGTTGGCGGCCCGATCGAATGCCCAGCGGAATGGATTGCGCAGGCCGCGCGCCCAGACTTCGTTGCCGAACGGGTTGTCGGCCGGGATGCTGTAGGGCAGGGTCGACACGTCCAGACGCAGCATTTTGCCGAGCAGGATGGTTACGTCTTGAGGATTCGCTAGCCGCTCGTTGCCGCCGCCGCCGTCGCCGGTCGAGAGGAAAAACGTTCCGTCGGCGCCGAACGCGACGGTGCCGCCGTTGTGGTTGGACGCCGTGCGGTGTGCGATCCGGATCACCTCGATCGCGCTATTAGGGTCGGCCACGTTGGGATTGGTCGACACGGCGAAGCGCTCGACCACGATGTCGCCGGTGGCAGCGTCGGTGTGGTGCACGAACACCAGGCCGGTCTGGGCGAATTGCGGGTGAAACGCGAACGAGAGCAAGCCGCGTTCGCCGTCGATCGACGTGCGGCCGGAGACGTCGACGAATGGCGTCGCGAGGAGCTGGCCGTTCTGGACGATGCGGATGCGACCGGGACGCTCGGCGATGAACAGCCGCGCCATGTCACCGGGCGGTGAGGCGAGGAAGATCGGCTGGCTGAGACCGGCGCTCGCCGGAACGACCGGGACGAGCCTGATCGAGAGGGCCGACTGCATCGTGTAGCTGACCGTGACGGTGATGGTCTGCGCGGCGACCACCGTCGCGTTCTGCGTGCCGGTCGTCGGCACCATGACCGCTTGCCCGGTGAGGACCGGCTGCGCCGTAACCGTGTACAGCCCCGGCGTGAGGCCGCTAAGGGTCTCGCTCGTCATGACGAGCTGGCTCACGCCGTCGGCCCTGGTTACCGTGATGTTGGCGTCGCTGGTGCTCGCCAATCCGGTGATCTGGACATTCATCGCCCCGCTGGTCGTCGGGCCGCTCATGCTGTTCTCATTCTGGCAACTCGAGCCGGCCAGAGCGAAGGCCGAGAGCGTCAGCACCAGGACGCCGGGGCGGATAGTCAGCATGAGAACCCTCCCTTTGCTTGGCGCCATTATGACGTAGTCATGAGGAGGGTTGTTGGCCGCAGCGGGATCCGGATAGTACGGCCAGAGCGCCAGAAGCCCTGCTCCCATAGGGTCTAGCGGCGCGCTCGGGTTTCGGCGGCGGCACCGTGGCGCAGCCACGCTGGCGAATTCGGTGCCGTCGGCCCCAGGCAATGCAAGCGCTGACGATAACGGGTTGGTATGGCGAGCGGCGGGAGCGAAACGCGCGGCGCCTGGGAGACTATCGGCGATGCCAACGTGAAATAGTTCACGCTCGCTGCGGCCGGCGGGATAGGCCGCGCCGATCGACCGCTCCGCGTCCTCGCCGGCGCGCACCGGGAAACACGCCGAGAAGCTCCGATGATTGCCGCACGTCTTGCTCCTGTTGCCAGGCGACTCGCGCCCGCGCTCGTGGTCACGGCATTCATGGCCTCGCTCCTCGCCCAAGCCGGCGTGCTCGATCCGGGCGCGAATCCTTACCGTTTCGTGGTACCCCTGGTCGGCTTGGCGCTGATTGCGTACGCCGCTCATTCAATGCTTCGCCTGCGGCAAAGGACGCTCCAGCTCGTGCAAGCGTTGGCCGCCGAAACGAGCGCAACGCGAGCGCGCGAGCAAACCGAGGTCGCGCTGCGGCAGAGCGAGGAGCGAGTGCGCCGCCTCCTGCAGCCGGTCCTCGAACAGCGCGCGGGGCGGTTGCGGCTAACTCTGCTCCTCCAGGGAAGGAGCCAAGCATTTGCCTCATCCATTGGTTTACTGCCAGGCCTCCGATAGCCGAAGAGGTTCACGCCAGCGCGGAATGCGACGCGCGGAACGTGGTAAGCCTAGACGCTCGACGGCCAGTAAGTCCCGATCCGTGGAGAGCATAAATCGGGCTTGCGCTGTCGGGTCAAGCACCGGGAAGAGGAAATCCCCGAGGAAGAGGACGAGAACGAGGAAGTGGGGCTATGATCAAAATGCGCCCGCGACTGGCTCGCCCGATGAGCCACTGCCTCGTCGAGATCGGTTCCTGTTAAATGAACAGAATGGCCGGATTAAATGGATAGCGTTGTTCGCTTAATACAAAGTTGGGCCTCAGCCGCAGGCGCCATCGCAGCGGTATCATCGTGTCGTTGACGAGGTCGGAGGCCTGAGATGTCGAATCAAGTTGACGTGCTGGAAGCCGAGGCGCTGAAGCTCACGCCCGAAGAGCGCGCGCGCCTCGCTGATCGCTTGATCGCGAGCCTGTCTGACGACGCCGAGATCGAGGAAGCATGGGCTGCAGAAGTCGAGCGGCGCATCGCCGAGATTGAAGCCGGACGTGCCCCTGTGGTTCCGGCTGCCGAAGCGATCGCGCGCGCCCGTGATGCGCTGAAGTGACCCCATCCGTCAGTCTCGAAGCTGAGCGCGAGCTGATTGACGGAGCCCTCTTCTACGCGCGAGAAGCAAATGCCGAGCTCGGACTTGCGTTCATCGCCGAGTTCGAGCGCTCTGTCGGCGTCCTTTGCAACTACCCGCGCCTTGGCCCTGTCTGGCGCGGCAGCACGCGCCGATTTCCTCTCCAGCGCTTCCCGTACAGCATCATCTACCAGCTGAAACCCGATGAGATTCGGGTCATTGCGCTCGCTCATCAGAGCCGCCGGCCTGGCTACTGGCGCGGCCGCAAGTAGTCGCTCTGCGCGGCGTGCAACCGAGCTGAGGCCCAACCGCGCGTTCGAGCGGACGGCCGCAAGCGCGCTTCGCTTGCTTGCGGTGCCCTCCTCGCTGTGCTCGTCGGCCGCCCCTCAACGCGAACGTTCGACGTCAGCAATCAAACCTCCGTGGCTAATGAGCGTGCCGAGTCAGCAAGCCCGCGAATGAGGTGACCAGTGACCGACGTCTTTATCAGCTACGCAAATGAAGATCGCGACCGAGCCGGGAGGCTGGCGAGCGCGCTGGGCGCATTGGGGTGGTCTGTCTGGTGGGATCGCAAGATCATCACAGGCCAGGCGTTCGATCAGGCAATCGAGCGTGAACTGGAAACGGCGAAGAGTGTCGTCGTGCTGTGGTCGAATCACTCGATTGCATCCGAGTGGGTAAAGAACGAGGCGGCCGTCGCGGCGGAGCGAGGCGTGTTGGTACCCGCGACTATTGAGAGCGTCAGGCTTCCGCTTGAGTTCCGGCGCAAACAAACAGCCGATCTGTCCGACTGGAATGGCGAGCCTTCCCACGGAGGTTTTCAAGCGCTGTGCGAAGGCGTATCGACCGCGATTAGCGGCGCTCCGCTGCATCAACCGATACGCCGTCAGGGACAGAAGTTGCGGTGGAATCCTCGGTGGGAATTGGCTGCGATTGCAATCCTTGTCGTTGCAGTCGGGCTCGGCGTCTACGCGATAGGTCCATGGCGAACCATCACGCCAACGCCGACTGCTCAGAGCGATCGTTCCGAGAGCGCAACGCCCACTGAGAGCCAGAAGCCACCCAGCGCCGTCGCTGGGCTTGCCGATCTCGTCGTTGGCAATTATTACGGCGATGTGATGGCGGACTCGAAGGGCAGTTCACGCAGCGACGTTGGCGTGACAATCACCAAGCTCGATCGATCCACAGTACGTGTGACTTCTGACTATCGCAGATTGGGTACTGTCGACGTCACGCTGACTCGGATCGGCAACAAGATCCTCAATGCTGATGGCGACTCGCCATTCATCGTGGATATGGATCGGAATCCGCCTACCTTGCTTTTCAACCCGCGTAACGAGCTGGCCTATGGAGGGAACAAGCAGAAATGAGTGTTTTCACAACGTCCGAACTGTTGGCGATTGATCTGCGGTCGCGGGCTTGGCGCTATCGCCATGACGCCGAACAACAGCTTCGAGGGGACTCGCCGCAAGCGGCTCGCCCCTCAAGCTGGGCGTTGGACGGACGATCTCAGCATCACCCGAGTTTTCTTTCTGCGAACTGCCCATGAGTACCGTTGATCGCAACGTCTTTGTCAGCTACTGCCATGCGGACGCCACCTGGCTCGAACGTCTGAAGGTCCATCTTCGCCCGCTGACGCGGCAGGGTGCGTTCAGCCTTTGGGATGATACGAGGATCTCACCTGGACAAGCATGGCAAGAAGAAGTGGCAGCAGCTCTCGCAAGAGCACGAGTTGCCGTCCTTCTTGTCAGCGCAGACTTCCTAGCGTCGGACTTCGTGGTCAACAACGAGCTACCGCCATTGTTACACCGCGCCGCTAGTGGCGGCGTCCTTATCCTACCCGTTGTGATCGGTCCCTGCCTCTTCTCGGAACACGAGGAGCTGGCACGGTATCAATGCGTCAACCCTCCAAAAAAACCGCTGTCCCTCATGGCTAACCCTGATGCGGAAACGGTTCTGGTGTCCTTGGCCCGCAGCGTCGACAAGTACTTCCGCTTTCTGGAGGCATCGGCGACGCAATCGGATGGCGCATCAGTACCCATCCCGCTTGCTGTAGAGACAAGGCTACCCAGCCCGGTGCCAACTACTAAGAAGAGCGGACTGAGTACCGCCGCTCACGGCCCCCTCGAATCATTGACGTACGGCCCCCTGGTGGTAGACCGACCGATTAATCTCGGGTTCGATGGCGCAACGACAAACGGCGTACCGATTGGCTGGTTCAACAGCTTCGGCCACGTTTCTGGAGTTTCGACCGATTATGTTATTCGCGTCAGTCGACGTTCCGAGGACCGCACGGCTGGAATGTGCGCAGAGTTAAGCAACGCCAAAGCGGCACCCAGCGAGTTTGGTTCTCTAATGCAACGGTGCCCTGGACGTTTTCTTGCTGGGAAAACCGTTCGGCTGGAAGGCGAGTTGCGATCTGAGAATGTCACTGGATGGGCAGGACTTTGGCTGCGAGCCGATGCCGACGCCCACCCTAATCTGTTCTTCGACAATATGTCGCGCCGACCCGTCGTCGGCACGACGCCTTGGTCGCGTTACTCGATTGATGCTCCACTACCCAGCAACACCGACTGGCTTAACTACGGCGTCGTCTTGTGCGGGTCCGGTTTCGTTTCAGCAGACAATCTGCGGCTACTCATTTGGACGCCCGACGGGCGGTGGGAGGACGTTTGAGCTCCTCTATCAAAACATCGTCGCAGTCAACGCAAATGGAGATGGCGTCCAACTTCGGCATGCAGGGGACGCCGATTAGCGTGGCTCCTGCTTTGCTGGCGTGGTGCGGGCGCCCCTGATGCTGGGCGGTTGGGGCCCTGACAAGGACGCGCAATGGGCTCGATAGACCCATATTTCCGGGAGGCCGGGATTGGACCGGCCGTGATATGCATCCACGCAGGCTACGGCTCTTCCGGGCAATGGCGATCTCTAACGCAATGCCTCGCCGATCGATTTCGTGTCGTCGCCTGCGACATGTCGAGTTCCGGCAAGAGCCCTGCGATATCACCTGGAGCCAAATACACGCTGGACGAGGAGATGTCCTTCCTCGGCCCGGTGTTTGATGCTGTCGGAGACTCCTTCCACCTGGTCGGCCACTCCTTTGGTGGAGCTGTGGCGCTAAAGGCAGCGCTTCGACATCGAGGGCGAGTACAGTCGCTGACGCTGTTCGAGCCGACGCTGTTCGCTTTGCTTGTCTCGAGTTCGCCAGACACCCCCGCTACTCGCGAGATACTTAGACACACCGAGAGCACGTCCCGCCTCGCTGATCTCGGTCATCATGAGGCCGCCGCGGAGGAGTTCGTCGACTATTGGTTTCGACGTGGCGCTTGGGCCGAGACGCGAGATGAGGTCCGCGCGGATATCCGAGGACGCATGGCGCTATTGAGGCAACGCTGGGATGCGCTGCTTCGCGATCCCATCATGCTTGCGGACATCGCTTCGATTGATGTTCCCACCCTGTACCTGACGGCAGAGGAGTCCAACGCACCCACCCGTGCACTAGGCCGGCTCTTGATAGAGGTTCTTCCACGCGTGCGCACCGTGGATATAGAAGGAGCTGGGCACATGGCACCCCTGACCGACCCTGATCGGGTGAATCCTTTGATCGAAGCATTCTTGCAGGAAGTCGCGCGCTCCTAGAAGCTCACAAATACCGAAGGGGTGCTGCAAGCACCTGCCCCAACCGCGACGTGTTGGACGGTGACAACTCGCGACCGCACTATCTTGGTTGTCCTGCCCAGCGCTCTTGCGTGGCTGCGTGGCTACCCGTCGTGCTCATGCTGTGGCGTTTTGATGGTGTGCGCGGCCAGTAGGCCAGTATCCCTTTGAGTCCGAAGCAACGTGGTGGTTACTTAGGGATTATTGAGGGTGGTTTGCTTGCGCATGTTGCCGTCTAGCTATTCATTGCCGGGCCGGCCCGTCGTCAATTCAATGTGTTACTCCGCATCGCTGCGTGCGCGGCGCCGTGGCCTGTCATCTCGTGGCTTTCTCTTGGAATACAAGCGGTTGTTCGCTTCTGGCCCCGCACTGTCTGACCCCGCGCTCGAACGAACGCGGGGAAGCGCAGTTGGCGTGCGATTGACGTTCTCGGGTGCCAGCGTCTTCGCGCGCGCCGCTCAGCGGGCGCGTGGTGTCATTCACGGCAGGACAAAGGTGTAGCTAGGCGAGTAGCTAGCCATTAATCTAGCCCTAGCCAGACGACGCTTATTATTATCTTTAGTTTAGTCTATCTTGGCCCCCGAGCGCTTGACGACCTCCGCCCACTTCGCTGAATCCTTCCTGATCGTTGCGGCGAACGCCTCCGGGTTGCCGCCGGCTGGCTCGTCCCCGATCAGCGCGAAACGCTCCATGAATGTCGGCGTAGCGATGGCCTTGTTGATCGCTCGATTGAGCGCATCGACGATCGGCCGCGGCACGCCGGCCGGTGCGATGACGCCGCTCCAGGTCCCGGCCTCGTAGCCCGGCACGCCCGCCTCCGCGATCGTGGGCAGGTCCGGAAACCCGGGCGAGCGCCGCGCCCCGCTCACGGCGAGCGCGCGCACCTTGCCCGATCGCGCGAACGGCGCGATCGAGTTCAGGCTCTCGAACATGAGCTGCACGTGCCCGGCCATCAAATCGTTGATGGCCATCGCGCCGCCCTTGTACGGCACGTGCACGATGTCGGTGCCGGTCATGTACTTGAACAGCTCGCCGCCGACGTGGCCGGGGGAGCCGTTGCTCGAGGACGCGTTGAGGAGCTTGCCGGGGTTCTGCTTCGCGTACTCGATCAGCTCCGGCACCGACTTCACCGGCAGCGCGGGCGAAACCGCGAGCAGGAGGTGCCCGCGAGTCACCAAGACGATCGGCTGGAAGTCGCGCTCGATGTCATACGGCAGCTTTGCCACCATGTGGCGCGTGATCGCGAGCGCGCCGATCGGCCCCATGCCGATCGTGTACCCGTCGGGCGCGGCCTTGGCGATCAGATCGAGGCCGATGGTGAGCGCTCCGCCCGGGCGGTTATCGACGACGATCGGCTGCCCGATCTCGCGCGCGAGCTCGACGGCGAGGATGCGCGCCAACGTGTCGGTCGCGCTGCCCGCCGCCTGCGGGACGATGAGCCTGATCGGACGATCCGGATACTCGGCGCCGGCGCCGGCGCCGGTCGCGATCGCCCGCGCCCCGAGCGCGAGCAGGAACGGAACGAATCTGGCGCAGCGCACGTCGCGCTTTCGCGTGGGCAGTGGTTCAGGCGACGCGATGCGAGAACTCGCCGATTCCCTCGATCCACAACCGCACCGCCTGTCCGGGCTGCAGGAAACGGCCGCGTCCCATGCCGACGCCCGCAGGCGTGCCGGTGAGCACCAGGTCGCCAGGCCGCAGCGTCACCCGCGAGGACAGCATTGCGATCTGCTCGGCGGTATCGAAGATCATCTTGCCGGTGTTGGAGTCTTGCATCAGCTCGTCGCCGACCCACAGTTTGAGGGCGAGATTGTGCGGATTGCGCAGCTCGCTCGCCGGCACGATCCACGGTCCGATCGGGCAGGCGCCGTCGAAGCATTTCTGGCTGACCCAATCGTAGTGGAACGGCGAGGTAGGCGAATTCTTTTCGCGCCGCATCGCGTCCCGCGCCGAGAGGTCGTTCGCTATGGTGTAGCCGGCCACGTAATCGAGCGCCTTCGCCACCGGTACATCTTTCGCCGGGCGGCCGATCACCGCCGCGAGCTCGATTTCCCAATCGACCGATTTCGAGTAGGCGGGCAGATTCACCACTGCGCCGGGGCCGACCACCGAACTCGCCGCGGTCTTGATAAAGTGCCACGGCGACTCGCCGCGCTCCTTCATGGTCGGCCCCGGTACCCGGCCCTGCGCGCGTTCCATCTCCGCGACATGGTCGGTGTAGTTGGCGCCGGCGCAGAAGATGGCGCCCGGATAGAGGACCGGCGCGAGCAGCTTCGCGCGGGCGAGCGCGATTCCCTTGGCACGGCTGCCGCCCGCACCGATGCGCCGCGCCGCTTGCCGGAATGCACGGTCGGCCTGGCCCCACTCCTGCAGGGCCGCCAGCACCGTCGCCCAGCTTTGCCGTCCGCTCACTCGGGCCGCGTCGTAGACCTGGTCGCCGATCAGGAGTCCGGCGCGCGCCTCGCGTCCGGATCGAAAGCTCAGCAGTCGGTAACCCATGTGCGCGGCGCTCCTTTCGCAGGCGATCGATCAGATCGGCGGTTATTCTAGGCGGGCAGCGCCGATTCTGGATAGCGGGCGGTTTGACGCGCAAAGACCGCCGCCTATAGTCTTCCCGCCGGCGCCGATCTGACCGCAGATCGGCGGTCGCTGGGCACACTCGAGGAGCACGAATGTACAACCCGTTTCAGAGCGTCGAGCAGATCGAGGTGGCGGTATTTACCTCGCTGCCGGCGGAGTTGCGCAAGCAGCGGCGTACGCAATGGTCCGATGCCAACCGGCAGGGCGCGCAGGTGGACAGCTTCCTCGAAGGGCCGTCGTTCGACCGCGCGGGCAACCTATACTGCGTGGACATCCCGTTCGGGCGCATCTTCCGCATCGACCCGCGCGGCAAGTGGGAGCTCGCGGTGCAGTACGACGGCTGGCCGAACGGACTGAAGATCCACCAGGACGGCCGCATCTTCGTCGCCGACTACAAGCGCGGCCTGATGTTGGTCGATCCGAAGTCGGGCCGGATCGAACCGCTGCTCGAGACCGCGTTCAGCGAGGGCTTCAAGGGGCTGAACGACCTGCACTTCGCCGACAACGGCGATCTTTACTTCACCGACCAGGGACAGACCGGCATTGCCGATCCGAGCGGCCGCGTCTACCGGTTGCGCGCCAACGGCGAACTGCAGCGACTGGTCGACAACGCGCCGTCACCGAACGGCATCACGCTCAACCAGCGGAATAGCCAGGTCTATGTCGCCATCACGCGCTCGCAGCAGATCTGGCGGCTGCCGCTGATGGCGGGCGGGACGCCGTCGAAGACCGGCGTCGCGATCCAGCTCTCCGGCGGACACGCCGGGCCGGACGGGATCGAAGCGGACGACGAGGACGGGCTCGCCGTGTGCCACCTCGGCGTCGGCGTCTGGCGCTTCGACTCGAACTGCTTGCCTACCCATCTCGTCCACGCCGGCCGGCACCACCGGCTGATGACCAATATCGCGTTCGGCGGTCCGCAGCGGCGGACGCTCTACATCACCGATTCGCTGAACGGGGAGATTCTGACCGCCGAGATGCCGGTAGCCGGAAAGAAACTCTTTGCCCATCGCTAATGGAGACTCACCGATGACGTTCTCGAACCTGGTGGTGGCGGCCTGCGGCATCGTGCTCGCGCTGCCGAGCGCGGCGCAGACGCAATATCCGGTCAAGCCGGTGCGCGTTCTGGTCGGCTACGCGGCAGGCAGCTCGACCGACATCGTCGGCCGGGTCATGGCCGAGCGTTTGGGTGCCTATTGGAAGCAGAACGTGTACGTGGAAAACCGCGGCGGCGCGGCCGGCAACCTGGCCGCGGAGGCAGCCGCCAAGGCGCCGGGCGACGGCTACACGCTGCTGTTCGCGCAGAACGGGCTCGCGATCAGCGCCGCGGCGCTGCCGAATCTGCCGTACAAGGCGGAGCAAGATCTCGTGCCGCTCGCGCCGGTGGCGGCGACGCCGCACATTCTCATCGTCGCGTCGGATTTCCCGGCGAAGAGCGTGCAGGAGCTCATCGCGCGCGCGAAGGCCGAACCGGGCAAGTTCGCGTTCGCGTCGTCCGGCATCGGCAACTCCGACCATCTGTGCGGCGAGCTGTTCAACCTCATGGCGGGGATCCAGGCGATCCACGTCCCGTACAAGGGCGGTGCACCGGCGTCGACCGACGTGATGGCGGGGCGTATCGCGTACTACTTTGCCGGCATGCCGGTCGGTCTGCCGCTCGCCAAATCGGGGCGGGCGCGTGCGCTCGGCGTCACGAGCAAGCAGCGCTTTGCCGGCGCGCCGGATATTCCGACGATCGCGGAACAGGGACTGCCCGCGTACGAGGCGACGCTGTGGCAAGGCTTCTTCGCGCCGGCGTCGATCGATCCGGCACTCGCCGCGCGCATCGCGAGCGACGTGCAGACCGTGCTCGCCCAGCCGGCGACGCGGGAGAAGCTCGAAGGCGCCGGCGTCTCGGTGTTCGAGGACAGTCAGGCGAACTTCCGGCGCTACTTCCATGCCGAGATCGAGAAGTGGCGCAACGTAGTGCGGACGGCAAACCTGAAGCTGGAGTAGCCTCACCGCTCGGGGGAGGGGCGAGATGGCGTTCGCTGTTGATCGAGCCACGAGTCGGCGGCAATTCCTGAAATTCCTGGCCGGCAGTCCGCTGCTCGCCGGTGGGCGTGTGCCGGTCTTCGCGGCTGAAGCCCCGTCGCGGCTTCCCGACCCCATGATCTGGGCGCCGGCCGCGTCGGAGCTCATCGCGAGCCCCAAGGAAGCGATCAACGTGTTCGATTTCGAGCCCGTCGCGCGCCGGACCGTGCCGCCGGCGCATTTCGGCTACATGGCGTCGGGCATCGACGATGAGGTCACGCTGCGGGCGAATCGCGAAGGTTTCCTGAAGCTCCAGCTCCGGCCGCGCCGCCTGAACGATGTCAGCAAAGTCGATATGAGCCTCGAGCTCTTCGGCGCGCGATGGGATACCCCGATCGTCATTGCCCCGACCGGGGGCAACAAGGCCTACCATCCCGAGGGCGAAATCGCGGTCGCCAAGGCGGCCAAAGCCGGAAATCATCTGCAGATTCTCTCGACCGCCGCGACGACGTCGGTGGAAGCGGCGACGGCGGCGCGCGGCGCGCCGATTTGGTTCCAGCTTTACGCCTCGCCAAGTTGGGAAGTCGCCCGGGCGTTGGTGAAGCGGGCCGAGGCCGGGGGCTGTCCGGTGGTGGCCGTGACGGTCGATCGTCTGGGCGGGCGCAACCAGGAGACCCTGTTCCGGCTCCAGCGCACCGACGCCCGCGAATGCCGCACCTGCCACGAGCCGGGCGTTCAGGGCAGCGTGCGGCGCAAACCCAACTACGACGGCATCGATCTCGCGGGCGTGAGCAACCTGCAGTCCGCGAACATGACCTGGG
>Ga0187846_10000546_pt1 | contig 21851 bp, 41 predicted proteins | sample TC_taG_FD_161473 | JGI IMG/M metagenome (GOLD analysis project Ga0187846, IMG submission 161473) | Biofilm microbial communities from the roof of an iron ore cave, State of Minas Gerais, Brazil - TC_06 Biofilm (v2) | ecosystem: Environmental > Terrestrial > Deep subsurface > Cave > Wall biofilm...
TACCCAACTTTGGTGGACACTTTATCTTACCCTTGTTACATCATATACCAAACATACTCGGATGGTTACATTAAATGTCATGGACTGAAAAATGGATGATAATCTAAATGCCTGAAACATTCTACAAATGTGTTGAATGTGGAAAACACTATTCAACCGATAATCTATTTAGTAAACACATTCTTCAAACAGGACACAAACAACTAGCCGTAAAACATGGAGAGCAAGTAAATGCCTAATGTTGCTTTTGAAATTCCTAAAACTACGGAACAAAAACAAGCAAAAGAAAAACTGAAAAGAAGCTCTTATCTTTTAAAAATGTTTGAAGTCAATTGGCAAAGCCAAGCTGTAAGAGTTTGCAAGGAACGGTTAGCTCATTATGAAGCAACTGGTAATGAAAGGAAGGCGGACATTTACCGAAGGAAGCTTGCTGCAAAACCTGATATGATTGAAAAGATAAAATCGGTTGCCGCGACATTAAATGAGATAACTGGTAAAATCAGTGGGTTGAAAAAATCAATATGACAGATGAACTTGAAGAACTAGTTAATTTTACTGACCAACTTGTGCAAGTGGGAATCAAAAAGGGTTTATTGCCAAAAGAACCTAACGAAGATCAAATCACCTTTTATCTGATAAAGTTTATTGACAGGTTTCAAGGTTATAATAATTGAATGAAATGATTCCAATAGATAAGCTTCAAATCGTTGCCCATTACCAAGACCTTTACAACAAACTTCGTACCTTGCTTAGATTCCTTACGCTTGGTTGATATGGGTTTTACCTGCCTGCCATGCCAAAAAGGTGAATGTTTCCGTTGCCCGTGCCCTCCTGTTTGTGATTGCAAGCATGAAAGCTATATGATATTACAACAAAAGAAGAACGAATATTTTAACACAAAATAGGATTGGAGTTCATCTTTACAGCGAATGAAATAACTCGCAGTAAATATTAAATAGTAAAAAATCTAACCGGATTTAAATTAATATGGATCAAAAATTGGAGATTGTTAAAAATTATAATTATGATAAAACAGTAAAAAGCCCCAAAGTCGAAATTGAATTTTTTGATGATTACAATTTGCAGGATTTGGCTAATGATTTTGAGATTGCGGAATTTGAACGAAGGGTTTCAGCCCCGCATGTTAGTAAAATAGTAAATTCAATTTTAAACAATACATTTCGTGACAATATTTTTAGGGTAAGCCGATTAGCAAATAACAAATGGAAATTAATAGATGGACAGCATAGGCTATTAGCACTTAAAAAAGTATATGATGAGTATGGCGTTGAAACCTATAATTTAATTTTATTGGTCTATCAAGAAACAGATGGTAGGATAACGTACAAAGGAATTAATCAAGGTAAAAAATTAACTGCTCAAGACTATCTGAAAGCATTGGATAACGGCAAAATAGAATTTTTCAATAAACTGCGTGAATATGTAGGTGCTTATAGCAATTATGAACAAAAAAGTTTTTTGGATATTTTATACAGCCAACATTATACTGCAACCAAAAATCCAAAAGGTTCATACAAAGACTTGGAAAAAATTTTAGAAACAATATTGAGCAAAGAAATTGATCAAGCAGTAATATTTTGCAAAACAATCAATAAGGTTGGTGGTAAAATTTCGATGAATCCTATATTCAGGGGTTCAATATACCGTAACATTTACAGGATATCAATAGAAAAGAAGTTAACATCAATACAGATAGAACGGTTAATCAAATTTTTACAGAAACAAAAATCCATCAAGGAATTATCAGAAGGAAGAACCGAATATTTTTATAATCAGGTTTATGATTTGATATTAAAAAATAGGAAACTTTGGGAATGAACCCTGATTATTGTGATCACCCTGCCAAATTTGTTGTAAAGTATGGTAAACGAAATTTTAAATATAATGTAGTACAGAGGTTTTTTTGTAAGCGTTGTTATCTTAGCTTTTCTGATGGAGTTGGCAGGAAATTTACAATGGAATTATTTGAATATGCATTAGAACGAAAATTGGCTGGCATATCATTTAGGGGAATTGAACAGGAAATAAAAAACAAATTCAATGTAACTGTATCCAACACTTCAATTTATCATTGGTTAAATAAAGATCCTACAGAAATAAAATCAGCTATAGAAAAGAAGAATCATGTTATTGATTTGCAGCTCAAGTTATTGGAAATGAAAGCAAGCAAATTAAAATCCTATATGGCAAAAATTGAGAAGCTTAAGAAAGAATTAAACACCCGTCTTTGCAAATTAACTGAGGATAAAAACAACTTAACTGTTAAAAAGATTGAATCTAGCCGGTTATCGGTACTTGCAGAATTGAAATCACACAAGGTAAAATAGAATCTTTTTTAATCATCTAAATCAATGTTCAGATATGCGATATGGGTTAATACTTCTCGCATTGGTAATCGTACCAATCTTTCCACTACATGAAGCAAGTGCCTATGTAGGGCAATACTGTTGGGAACAATTGCCCGATGGACTAAACAATAATTTGTGCGGCTTGACTTCTGGAAACATAACACAGACATTCCAAGCTTTTAATCAACCGATTGAGGAAATTCAATCCGGCTTTTCACTTGTAATTTTATGGGGCGGTATAATTGGAATAATTTGGTTCAAGACTGAGAGGATTGATCTTGTTGGTATAACCGGAATAATGGTTAGCGCAACTGAAACCGGCTTGTCACCAACCGCCGTAGGAATTGGATTTACTTTGTTATTTATTTCGCTTGGAATTTTATTGTTTCAAGTGGTCAGGCAGCGCATTACAATATACACGTAGTCGTAACAATTGTAACATACAAATCCTTATTAGGCTTGGTGAACGAATTATATGTAAATGGTTTACAAAGATAAAGAAAAAGCGAAAAAATATCAGAAAATTTGGCGTAAAAATAATCCCGATAAACTTAAGTCATATTCTAAAAAATGGCGTAATGCTAATAGACAAAAACAAAATCAGGCTTCTGCTAACTGGCGTAAAAATAATCCTGATTATCGTCACAATTATTATATTAAAAAAGAACGGGAAAAAGAAAGATTATGTGGAATTTGTAATAAAGAAATTCCCACTGTTATTCCAAGAAAATATCGTAGATTTGGTAAAATTTGTAGGTCTTGTTGGAAAAATGAACGAAGAAAATATCTTAAAAGAAGAGCTAGGAAAAACCGTGTAATTATAAAAATAACACAGACACTAAAGAAGCAAGCAATAATTGGATATTATTCAAATGGTCAATTCGAATGTTCGTGTTGTGGATTTGTTGATGATAACGAACTTTTACCTTTTCTTGTTATTGATCATATCGATGGGGGTGGTAGTAAACATCTTAAAAGAATTGGGTTTAGTAGCATGTACAATTGGCTAATCCGTAATAACATGCCTAAAGGATTTCAAGTCCTTTGCCATAACTGTAACATGGCTAAAAAGATGAACAATAACGTTTGCCCTCATCAAACAACCAAAAACTTTAGTCAAATGATTTTAACCTAAATTAATTAATCCGCAGTATTTTTATGTAAGTACAAAGTAGAAATGATCCGTATTGAGTGATGTTTCCAATGCGTTGTACTCGCTTACCATTGAAGGTTCGCGTGATCCATTAACCGAACTTGTTAACTATGGATTGATCTTACCGCGCACTTTAATTGTTCCAAAGAACAGCGGAATCCAAATTGTTTGGTCCAACCTAGAACATGCACTAGCCCGCGCGGAACGGTTCAAGGAACCTTTCAGATCACAAGCAATCAAAGCTGTAATGGCAGACTTTAAGGGTGTCATTTCGTTATCAAGTGAACTTGGTGCATATCTGCGTGAATTTACTACAACTCGTGGCGCGGTTCCAATAGGACAAAATGTTGGACAAGAAGCCACTTGGGTAGATGAATACTTCCATGAACAGTTGTTAGGCAAGAAAGGTATGCTCAAGAATAATCCAAGGAAAGAAGGGCTAGGGCTGGATCTTTAATGCAAATACTAGCCCAGAATGAAATACCAAAGAAATACATAGTTGAACTTATCAGAAAATCAAACTGTAAACGATGTAAACATTCTTGGCAAATGTTAAGTGGCGAATTTCCAATCTACAAAAATCACCGGAAAGAATCTTTCTTTTGCAGTATAATGTTTGGAATGGGTGGGTGTGGGTGGCAATACATCAAGACAGTTGGCAAGGACGAGTTTTGTCCGGTCTGTGGTTGTAAAGTAGTAAGAAAATCAACCTTTGACAAGTCAATAGAACGTATGGAAAAGATTCTGTCATTAAATGAAAAAGCTCTAGCCCATGTTGATCCGATTTTAAATGCTCAAGATTATGCAAATTTTGGTTTGAAGATTCCGTTCCTGATTGGGAAGGACATATTTATGATTCCACTCAAAGACATCATTGCCTTAAGCAACATCAAACCCAACATTGACAAAAAAGAAGATCACACTCAACTTGTAATCTTTTTTGAGCATGTACGTAACACATGCCAATCATTCAAGATGTAGTTTTTGATTCCTTTTATATCATCTGATGTAACCTCTTTTATGGTGATGGCATCCTTGGCTAATCAATCCAATCCGTATTATCCTTATGCCATCACCTACATCACCAAAGGATTGAATTTTCTTGGGCGGTAACATTGTTACAGTAACACAAGCTGGGGTTACATCTACCAATGCACCACCAAAAGCACCAAGCCCGCCACCAACACCAACAACAATTTCCATTTCGCCGGCGCAGCTAGCTAGGACAAATCTGTTACGTTCCGAAGAAGGATTGGCAGCTCTTGGAGCTGGCGGTTCACAAAACATTGGAGCTTCCCAAGTCCAAACTGTCAAACCTACACAATCGGAACCTGTTTCAAAGTTGCCATTTGAATCTCCAACCTCACTTTCTGTTCCTAATGTAAATGCCCCAACATTGGGAATTTCACTATCACCTACCTTATCGATTGATACAAAGATTTCCTCAGACGCAAATACCATAACACCCGTTTTCCCTTCGGTAGCCACGCTTGGGAAAGCTATCGACATTAGTGCGGCTGAACTAGCCATAACTGATTTAACACGTTCAAAACTTGGGTTGCCACCCCTTGAAAAAATTGCCAATGTAAATATTGTACCATCTACCGGCGAAAGTGGATTTATAGCTGCACCGCCCAATCCCTTTCAAAGTGTCCTTGATTATATTGGCACGATTGCAAATAACCGGAATTACGTTGGCATCAATGTTTATGATACCAACCGCAACGTTGTTGAAACTGTCAAACCTAACCAAGAAGGATACAATACAATCGTTGGTATCCTTACTGACAATCCTGATTTTACATTTGGTGCCGTGATCAATCCGTCACTACCACAAAATGCTAAAGCTGTAGCCCAACAAATTGATTCCCAAAATGTGATCACCGCTATTTCTGCAATCAAAACTCCAAGTGCTTTGGTAGAAGGATCACCACAACAACTTGAAATTGCTAAAACTGCGACCGGTGCATTAGATACTTCATTGGAAACTTTACCCGTAGGTGTTGGAACAACTGGCGGTCCGTATGCCGGCGCACTTGGCGCGGCGTTGGCAAATCCAAAAGAAGGTTTTCAATATCCAACCGGACGAATTGGACAAACATCTTTTGGCGCACAACAAGAAAACATTGCTTCTCTTGGAACTAGCTTAACAAAAGATACCATTGATATCAGGCAACCCGTTATAACCACCCCAAGTGTCTTGGGTGGTCTACAAACATTAACCGCCCCCAAAGCAGTTGCCACACCCACTGTAACAATTCCTTCCATTGAAATTTCAGCGTCACAACTAGCTAACACAAACAAACTTCGTGCGGAAGATAACTTGCCACCCCTGACAAATTATAAAATCATACAAGTAACCCAAAGTGAACCGTTACCCGCCGCAACAATAATTTCTTCCGGTCCTTCGTTGTTAGGCAATGCTCTTAATATTTCACCACAAGAACTTGCTACAACAAATGCCCAAAGAGCAAAACAAGGATTGCCACCATTAGAGACAACGATTGCCGTCAATGTAGGATATAACAAGCCTTCAACTGTATTGCCTAGCGTTTCTACATTTGTTAGTAGTATTCCTGTAGTTAATGTTCCCGATGTAAAAGTTGCACCGCAGCTACAAAATACTGTCGATTTTTTTAATACGGTTAGGATTGACCCTAATTATTCTGCAATCAATATATTAGATCAGAATAATCAAGTGGTTGGAAGCGTACCGGCAAACCAACAAGGATTTAATCAATTTGTCAAGTTGCTTGCGACCGGAAAAAGTTTTAGTTTAGCCGCCATTGTAAATCCTGCCATAATTACTGGACAACAAGCCTTGGAAACACAAGCCAAAGCTGCAAATGCGAAACAACTTTCTGATGTTTCTACCTTTATCAACAACATAAATTCCAACCAATTTCCATCTGTGAATGTAATCGGTCCAGACAAGAAGATAATTGCAAATGTTAAGCCCGATCAGACCGGAATTGATACCATTGATAAGTTGTTGGCAAGCGGGCAAACCTTTACCTTGGCTACTGTGGTTAATCCCGCCTATATTAGTCCAATAGAACAAGCTGATATCAACAAGCAATCTTCTGATGCAATTTCGCAAGCTCAAGCTGCAAATGCAAAATCAATCAATATCGAAGATCAAAATAAAAACATTCTTGATACCATACCGTTAAAGGATGCACCGCTGACACTTCCACTTGCAATTGGAACCTTTGTTGGACAAGGCAAAGTAGTTAACCTTTCTATTGCATCAGACAATGTAGTGCCTAGCTTTAAAGGACCGACACTTGGTAGCAACGCCGCGGCACTTGCCGAGTTTACCAATCCTACAAACTCATTCATAAGAATTACCAATATTAACACAGGAAATTTGGTTACTGAGGTTGGTGCGTTGGGACAATTTTTAAATGAATTACCAAGTAATATTGCAGCTAGTATTGAAAAAGGAACTCTAACACCTTTGATACCGAAACTACCAACTGAACATTCTACCGCCGTGGAAGGTGGTGTGAATATATTATCAAGTGATGTAATTAATCCACAAATTCTTACACTTGCAGGTGCTACAAAAGTTGGACAAGAGATTGCTTCCAATCCACTTGGAACACTTGCGGCAAATCTAGGTAATATTGAAACCGGTTTAATTCCAGTAGGTGAAATTGGTGCCGGAATAAGGACAGTTGTAAATGTCGGAAAGGCTATAAAGACAGGTGTACCGATATCCCAAGCAGGTTTGATTCCTGCGGTGAAATTTACCGCAAAATACTTACCTGATATTCTTAAACCAGTTGATGAAATAAAGTTAATTTCCACACAAGAAGCTAAACTTGCAGACGTACAAGCAAAAATCGATGAAACACAAAATCAAATAGATAATATTTTGGTAACCAGTCCCGCTGAAAGATTAACTGGTATTGTTACTGAAACCCGTGGATCTATTGCATCAAAACTGAGTAGTTTGCAAGCCACCAAGACTTCCTTACAAAGCCAACTTGATCAATTGACTACAGAAACAAATTCTATCAAACAATTGGCACAGGAACAACTTGCTTCCGGTGGTGGTGCGCTACACGGCGTAGATGTTATTCCAACCATACAGAAAATATCAAAAATTTCTGACAATACTTATTCCTTGGAATTTAACGATGCTAACAGTAAATATTTAGGTGGTCTTGTAACGTTTGGTAAAGATGAAGCTGGTACATTTGTACCTATTTTGAAAAGTGTAGAAGGTGCCGCTACTCCATATAACGCGGAAATATTGAATGGTGTAAGAAATATTGTCCAACAAGACCTTGCTAAATTTTCTTCTCTTTCATCAAAAGCCGTGCAACCAACTGAATTAATTCGCACGTATGGTGAAACTGGTCCCAATGTTCAATTACCTAGTACAACAACTTTGGGTTCTGCTACTGAACAAACTTCATTAAAAGAAGGTCCGGTGTTGCTTCAACAAATTGCCGATGATGTAAATGCATTTTTAAAAAATCAAGGTGAGAACTTTGAAGTAACTTATCCGAAAGATACCAATGATGTTCAAGCAATTTTTTCAAGTGGCACGGATAATTTTGAAACGGTTGATAGAATTGCCAAATCTCTTGTGCCTAAACCTACCGCTATTGCAATTGGAAAAGAAATCACCTTTACCAACTTGAAACAATTGTCTGATGTACTTGATCAAAATCCACAAGCACTTTCCAAGGAATTACTTGGGCTTACTAAAACCAATCTTATTGATGCGGCAAAAACAGGTGACATTACATTCTTAAAAAATAATTTGAAAACAGTGGTAGATGATCTTAATAATTTGAAGAAGCCGATTTCGCCCGAAGATGTCTTTACAAAACTTAAAGAAGAAACAGGTACAAAATCCAAGGCATTTACACAGGTGAGACCACAAGGTTTCAATTATTTGTCTAATCGTTTTAATCAAATAGAAAATGTTGTGATCAATGCATTAAAAAAACCAACAAAGCCTTTTGAACCAACACCTGAACCCAAGACTGGTGCTGGTGGAGCTAGTGGCGCGGCAAGGGCAAGGGCATTAAAGGAAGCGTCTATTGCTAGAAAAGACAAGCAAATTGTCCAACAAATTTTCAAAGAAAAAGATTTGACAAAACCATTAACGAAATCCGAAACGGAAGCTTTGTTGCGTGATATTGGTAGGCGTTATGTAAATGAACCGGCACCAAATGTAACACTTGACAGGATTGCTTCTGATCTTGGGTTGAAGAACACGGTTGCTGCCCTGAAACTTGAAAGGAAAAAGGCTCAAAGTATACAAGCCACCGAAGGTGGACAAGAAATAATTGCATTTCCACCGACAGCAAATCTACCGGCTGGTTTGAAATCCACAACTGTAACTGGATTACAACAACTAAATAAAATAAGAAACTTGCCACAAACAAAACAAACGCAACCTACTGCATTGAAGGAAGTTAAAAGAAATATTCTGATCCCTGAAATAGACCTGACTAAAATACTAAAAAATGTTGGTGAAGTCCCTAAACTAAAAAGGGAACCGGTACAAAAAAGAAAGACGGGAAAAGGTATTGTGCAAATTTACCCCCCTTCCACCGATTTGATAACCATTCCTGTTATTGGTACAACGCCAATTCAAACCACCAAGGCAGGACAAGAACTAGAAGTCAAGCTTGTGGTCCCACAAATTTATCCACCCCCGCCTATAACAACAACTGTGCCGCCCCCGCCCGTTGAAATTCCATCTGGTTCAATTCCTCCATACATACCACTTGGTTATACCGGTGCTGAACCAAAGAGAAAAGGTAGGGCAAGAAGCGAAGTTTTCATTTACAACGTAAACCCAAATCTTGTCGGCGCAATTGCCGCAGAGGGATTACCAGAAAAATTTTCTACTTTTAATCCTATAGCATTAAAGAAATATGAAGAAAGATTGGGAAAAGCTAGCATAAATGCAAAAAAAGGCTTTCATGGGTTAATAGAAGGAAACGAGATCAAACTTCCTGACATGGGTAGCTCTAAAAAGGGAAAACTAAAGGGCAGGAAGAAAGGTAAATACATTGATTTCTGAATAATCTAATAATTGCCGGATCAACTAATTCCAAAAATAAGTGAGATGAAATTGGTAATGGATGAAAATTGCCAAATCCCAAATGAAACTGAGAATCATATCAATGCAAACCGGCTACTTTTTAGAAACTGGAAGAAACTAGGTTTGCCCGATGATGAACTTCTTGCCTTGGCGACTGGTAAAGGATATACACTTGTTACGCGCGATCGTGGACTAATCTTGATGGCTGTAAGAAAAGGGATACCAATTATTTATTATACACCCGATCAATGGTTTTATGTGGTTGGAACGTTATTCAAAGGTACCATCAAAATATGATCTCAGATCCAGAAACAAGGGCAAAGTGGCTGGAAAGATACCAAGGAAAATCCAAAGACCAAGCTCAATATGCGTTAAATTCTTTTGACAAATTCATAACTACAGAATGGAGTGGCAATGAGCAGGAATTTTTACACCAATGTCAGCGATCGGATTGGGAACGATATAATTTACTTGACCAAATGGTTCAGTTTTGGGCTAATGAAAAATTATGGTCCACTACCATCCGTAACTACTTTTCCTTCATACGATCTTATCTCAAACGATACGGCATAATGACAGACAATGAAGGCGTGAAAGACAATGTAAAGTTTCCAAAGAATATTATTGAAAGCCGAAGCCCCTTAACAATGGAGATAATTGAGGAAATCATTTCTGCTTCCAATAAAAAATACATTGCCCTTTTCCTTTGCCTTGTTTCTACCGGAATGAGGATTGGTGAAATGTTAGCTGCACAAGTTAACTGGCTTGAATATTCGTTGCAAAAGAAGTATGGCTTGGTTTTGATTAAGATTCCTGCAATTCATACCAAGGGAAAGGTTGACAGGTTTAGTTTCTTGAACGAACAAGCATACCTAGCTTTGAAACCCTATCTTGCAACGAAACTTTCCAAGACAAACCGCTTGTTTGAAATGAATTATGATTCTGCCAAGACGTATATGGAAACAATCAGGGAACGCTTGGGGCTTGATGAAAAGTATGCAACCGGCTTTTCTAAAATCAACATTCATTCCTTCCGTTCCTTTACTGAAACTGTATTAAGTGATCATTCCAATGCTGAATTTGCACACTTTATTCTAGGGCATAAAGGATACCTGAAATATTACAGGAAAAGCCCTGAGCAAGCCGCGGTCCTGTATAACGAAGCAAAAGAATACCTGATGCTTCCAAAACCGGAAGTAACTAACTCAATGACATAATTTTTTGATACTAGGATACAAAGACTTTTAATCTATCATATTCTGAACACTTATTACATGGATCGGGGAGTTATGAAATTACCTTTCGGTAGGTGGCTATGCCACAGGGAAAGTGGTTTTTATCATTTTTCCACTTTCCATTCCTATTATAATTGGAGATTAAATTAGTAATGGGAAAAGAGATCATCTTGCCTTGGTCGTGTGAAACAAATGATATTATCTTGAGATGTATCAAATGGGTCATTTTGATATCTACACCTTTATGTTTGATTTCATTTTTTATATTAGTTAATAATAATAATATTGCCTTAAACAACCCAAATTTAATTGGTTTTTTATTCATGTACGGAATCCTAGGGACAATGATTTCTTGGATTTATCAACTTTTAATTTGGGATAATAATGACCAGTTACCATATTTTTCTTGTAAATGTGAACCGAAAAATAATGAAAATAGTGTAAAGAAATGAAAAAATATAAAAACTACAGAATCAAAGAAGCCGATTATTGTGATTGTGATCATGTTAGAGGAAGTCATGCAGGAAAACATTTTGGATGTAAGCTTGGATTAATGGCGTTAATAATTATAGCTTCTTTGTTTATTCCATCATATCTTGTAAAATATGAAATCCTTAATGAATTAGAATCATTTTTAACTTATGCATTTGGCTTTGGTTTTATGCTATTTATTATGTTTATGTTTGATAAAGGTTGTTCTTTTTGTACTTGCACAAAATTCAACTGGAACGGCATCAACGAATATGAAGAATCTTAAAAAAATGGAGATAGTGTAGAGAAGAAATGAAATATTATAAGAAAGACTTAGAAAGTAAATTAGATGCATGGCGAAGTTTCAGTTTATTACCATTGATAATTTTGTCATTATTTTCTTTTATAATGTTACCTTTATTCTTTGAATATCAACAAGTATTAGTAAGTTGTAATAAAATTACCGATAATAATTTAGAGCATGAATGTATTGGTTTAGTTTATGAAGTATTTTATTCTTGTATAGGAATGTGGTGTGCCACAATTGGTATGTTTATCTTTCGTAAAATCACTGTTTGGCAAATGGAAAACAAAGTGAGGTTATACGGTTGACTTATTCCATAAATTCATTCAATTCAGTGAGTAATTGCCCAACAAGACAGGAGAATGGTCTAAGAATGGAATTGTGCTACAAACATAGTGAAAATGAGTTAGCAATGTATGTTCACAGTCTTTGTGCTACAAAGTCAGTTAACAAACTTTCACTTGCTCTGTGGCTTCTTACAAGCGATAACGATATTTCATTCAGAGTTTTTAAATCCATTTTGACAACATTGCGAAAATCAAAAATTGTTCGACATAAAATGGAGAAACACTAGAATGTGGTCTATTAATATAATAAAAGAAATTATTTATGCTTGGCAACTGTCTATTATATCTGAACAAGTAATTAGGCTTGAACACAAAATGGAGAAGGGCGAGGCATGAAATTAATTTTTGATGATGATGAAAAAAAATGGTTCAGAGAATTTGTAAAAGCGTTTGGAGTATTTATGACTATAATATGGGCAATTGGATTAGGTGGCGGTTTAGTTTCAGGACATTATAATTATTATTTGATTGGAACAGGTGGAAGTTTTGTTATCGGTTCATACGTTTTTGTAAAGTTTACTAAACCAGATGGAGATAGTGTAAAGAAATGAGCCGTAACAAAATAACAGGAAAGGAAGCCATCATTGCATTTTTAATATTTATAAGTGGTGCTACATTAATTGGAAATGGATTTGGTGGAATAGGAAACCAAGAATATATAGAACAAATAATAAAAAACACATATCTAGCACAAAACATACTTTCAATTCTAATAGGCTTCTTCATAATAATAGTCGGCTTTAGTCTTATGAAACTAATTCCATTAACTTCTCAGTATTCGAGTGAGACAAAATGACACCGCTAGAAAGATATCAATACTTAAAGAAACTCGGTGAGGAAGTTGCTAATGATTTTATCAAAGAAGGTGTACGAAGCAATTTAATTGAATATGCTAACGGATTCAATTTAATTCTAAAAGATAGTTATAATTCAAAATATAGATATGAACAAAGGAATAAACAAACTAAACAATCTGGTGAACCAAATGGTTGAAATGAATTGTGATCAATGTGGTCATTCCGCTGATGAACATAATATGGAATATGCTCATGGTAAGGATTGGATTATGCCTTGTGGTCATATAGAAAAGGATTTTTATGATATGGGTGAATTTAATGTAATCTATTGCAAGTGTACCGGTTTTACCAAAACCGGAGTTACCTATTTTAATTCGCCTTTACCGATTTATTACGAGTGCATACAAAAAAAGCAAGTTGGTCATAAAGCATGAATCTAAAGTCCGCATTAGTTTTTGGTTCTATTATGATGTCAATGTTAACCATACTCGTTTATGGTACTATTGGTGATTCAAAAGCATTTTGCACACAGAACCCATTGAAAGAAAAATTGGACTTGTGTTTAAACACCATGAATCTTATGAAGCTAATAATTACCTTTAGTTGGCTTCCCTACATTTCAGGTTTTGTGTATTTGTTAATCGGGATATTTAAAAAGAAATACCGAACCGATAAAAATAATTATCCTAGAAATATTGGAGGATTGAACTGAGCTTTGGAAAATATATTACAAAGTTTTTTCGGTCCTTATTGGAGTGTTGCTTTAACTCTTATTTTTACGGTACTTGTGATCTGTTTTACTTTATATTATAGCTATTATGGTGAACAAGAGGAAAAAGACAAATTAAAAAATATTTCATGTGAGCAATTAGCTTCCGTCATAAAACAAAATAACTTTCAATTTACAGATAACGCACAATATGCATCATCTCTTTATTTGACGGAGTGTATAAAATGAGATCAGGAAAATTCTATGACATTTTTATGTATGGTACAGTCATTGTTATTACTGCATTTGTTATTACCTTCTGTGACTATGTTTATCCGGCTTTCTATACTTATGACATGTGTAGCAAACAATACATGCAAAGTCAGAGCAACGGGCAATTAACAATTTATGATAGAAAAAATTCCCAAGAATTAATTAATGCTTGTTATAATGCAAAAAATATTTTACTTAATCCTTTCCAACAAATTCTTGTGACATCTGGATTTGCATACCTGACACTCCGTTACATGTTATTTGGTTCCAAAAAGGAATTTGTATCAAGGAACCCTGTGATTCATTATCGTTGGCATAAAGATACGAGTTCCAAAAGTCCATTGAAAGATAGTGAGATATAAAATGAATTTAAAAGAATATCAAAATTTTGCATTGTCAACCGCCGTCTATCCTGACATTGGTAAAAATTGGCATTATCCCTTGATCGGCTTAGTTGGCGAAATTGGTGAACTTGCGAATAAGTTAAAAAAATCTATTCGTGATGATAATGACAAAATTACTGACAAGAAACGAGAGGAATGTATTGATGAGCTTGGCGACCTCCAATGGTATTTTGTAATTTTGTGTTATGAGTTGCACATCGATCCTGAATTTGTCTTGTTAAATAACATCAGTAAATTACGTAACAGGAAGGAAAAAGGAACAATACATGATACGGGGGGTGAACGATAACGAGTGGAATAGAAATAAAATCCTACATAGTTGATTTGATTGACTCTGGATATACTGACAAAAAAAAAATTCTGGATCGTACTACAGAACATTTCAACAAACCGCGCCCAACTGTTCGTAGAAACATGCGAATGTTACGATTGGACTTGCAAAATAAAGTTGACATCCTTAATGGAATAGGACATAAAAATCTGGAAAACCCAATCGAACTTGTAGCAAGTATTCAAGAAAGTGACAAGGCAAATTGAGCATAAAACAGAATCAAACACCAAGGGAATATCTGGATATTGGCGGGTTTGAATTACGGATTGGAAAGTTTTATGACCCTAATGAAAATTTAAATGGTCCAAAAATGGAGATACGAATACTCAAGCCCATCAAAGAGGATGATGATTTTGCATTGTTTGAAGCATTAGAGAAAAAATTAAAAGAATGGTTATCTACCCATGAATAAGCAATTTGTCAAATTAAAATTTTTAAATCATAAGCAATTACATCAAAGCAAAAGAAGTGAAGCAAGCCATAGTGATGAGTATGCAACGCCCAAGCCCACCTTCAAATCATTATGTTTGGAATATGGAATTAAACCCAAGCTTGATGTTTGTGCAACAAAGAATAACCGGAAGTGTGCAAAGTATTTTAATAAGATTCAAAATGGATTGAAGAAGCCGTGGAAAGTGGATTTTTTTTGTAATCCACCAAATTCTTTGACACAAAAATTCATACGGAAAGCCTGCTATGAATGGGGTATTAATAATGTCAATGGAATAATGATAATTCCCGCCAACTCAACCGTAACAAAAGCTGGCAAACTATTTTTATGGAATAAAAGAAATCCTAGGATGTATCCATTACTTCCTACTCCTAGATTTTTTTATAATGGTAAGGAAACACCGGAAACAGCACGAAATCGTTATGTAACCGTGGTATTTAGAGAAAGGAAGAAGAAATGATTTGAAAAGAAATTTTATTACAGAAAAATTAGAAGAAGATGAATTAATTATAGGATTAATGTTAAGTGATGGACATGTTTCCAAACCAATAACTAATACTAGTAATTGTAGATTTTTACTTACACAAAGTTATAAACATTTAGACATGATAAATCATACTGAAAAATATTTAAATTTATTGGGATTTAAAATTACGAGATTTTTTAGAATAAGAAGAAATTGTATTTCCGTTTCAATCAGTAGTGAACATTCACCAGATTTTACGCTAATAAGAAAACTATGGTATAATACCGATAAAAAAATTATCCCAAGGACAATAAATCTTACTCCAAAATCATTATCATTTTGGTTTCAAGGTGATGGTTGTTCCTCTTATTGTAAAAGCAGAAATGAAATTACAGTGATTTTTTCAACTGAATCATTTAATCTAAATGATTTATTATTTATTAAAGAAAAGCTCATTGAATTAAAAATTAAAAGCACGATACATAAGAGAAGGAAAGGCTATAATTTACGAATTAAAAAATCATCTGTAAATTATTTTCTTTCATTAATTAAACCTTATCTTTTGGATTGCTACAAATATAAATTTAAAGTGATGGGAGAATTGGGACGAGTTAAAATTGTCAATTAAAAAAAATAATTTCAGTGAAACTCATAGAGGAATATCAACAACATTAAAACGAAAGTTTGAAAAAAAACCTAAAACAGTGAAAAATAGATTTGGTCAATTAACTTTATCATTACCTAGAATAGATAATAATAAACGTTGGGCTGGTTTTGCCGGTCTTTCTGGGACGGCAAACGAGATAGCGTCTTTGATTCCAAGATCAAAAATATATTGCGAGCCGTTCGCTGGAAAATCTTGTGTATTTCAGGAATTAAAAAACAAACAATACCGTACTGCTATTCTCAATGATACAAGCCCCTTTATCCGCAAATGGTTACATGAAAATTTTAGTGCTAGGATTACAGCTTACGACTTTAAGGAATGTATGCAAAGATTCGATAGCAAGGAAACATTTTTCCTTATCGATCCGCCTTGGTACAAATCATATTATGATCAAAGCTTTTCTTCTTTTAACAGGAAATCTGTGAATGAATATCAGGATAAGATACTAGAACTCTGTCACCAAATAAAGGGAAAGTTTATCATCACCACTAGGAAAGAATCTATACGCATGTTACGTTCCGGTTTCAACCATAAAACGATAACAAGTACTTATGTGCTATCCGGTCATTACCCAAAAGTTTTACTAACAAGTAATTTGAGGTTGAAATAGAAATGACAAAACAATTTCAATTTACATACTTGCATCTTTTTAACGGGATTGCTGGATTAGTCATTGTTTTTGTATTTAGTACAATATTTCCATCAATTATAGATTGCACCAAAACAAAATATGATGTTTGTCCCATATTCAATCAAATAATTCCTATTGGATCAATCTTAGGAATATTGCTAATTATTTTTGGTGGGATTGTTCCATATTTTTTATCAATCAAACCAAGATCAGAAAGGGATCAAATAGAAGATGATTTGGATTCCTTAAGAGGACCAACACACGGAACTTTGCCAAAAAAGGGTGGATATAATGAGGTTGAAAAATAATGGATGAATGGGTACATTGTTTCACTTGTGGAATGACTAGGCATGGAAGTAACTCAAAAATGTTGTGTAGAATACATTTGGAATATAATCTAGACCACGATTGCCAAGTATTAGAAGGCTCAGAGACAAAACCATTTCTTGATAAAAGGATTAAAATTTGAATTGAGCAACATAATGACCACGAAAGAGGAAATTGAAACCTTTGATAGTAAATATTTAGTTTTTAAACTTGATGAAATGACAAAAGATAATTTAACACAAATTTACATAATAAAAAATAAAACTTCAAGTGACATACTAGGATACATCCGTTGGTATGGTGCTTGGCGTCAATATACATATTATACTTCGCCACAATGTTACATGGCAAAGTCCTGTCTTGTTGATATCAACCGATTTATTGATCTATTAATGAAGCAAAGGAAAGAAAACGAGGTAAAAAGAATTGATAGTAATCGATGAGTGGCGTAGGTCGGCGGGTTCGCGGGATACGAATACTAGTTCCATGAGATTACCCCAATTGTGGGAAGCTAATCACGGAAGTGTTGAGACAAAATGAAGTGCAAATATTTAGTTGACCCCATTTTAAATATAAGATGCAATACTAAGGGTAGAAAAATTATGACTACTTATGGAGTTATGATATTTTGTGAAGAACATATTAAGGCTGAAAATCTAGCAGGAAGAATATAATGGCTAAATGTTGTCCTTATGATAATATTAAAATGAGATTTGATCATTCAACTAATACATATTATTGGTGGTGTCCTAAATGTGGACATAGTGAAGGTGCTAGAACAATGGATGATCCAAGAATTGTGAAAATTTTGAAGAAAGAATTTGGTATCCAATGGGGAGAAAAATAAAATGATGAATCCATCTTCAATCTGTGAATTGTGTTCAAAGAACTTTTGTATGAAGTGCGAACGAAAAGGCATCAATAAAAACCATAAGCATATTTGCTATGGTTGTGATGGTCATGGTGACTACCGATGAGTAAAACAAGGCATAAGATCCTACCGGTTACAACATTGCCAAGAAAATTGAAGGTACATGCGCTTGCTAATACACTTTATGAACTTGAAAGGATTGGCGTGATCAAGATTGATAAAAAAGGGAACATACACAAAACCAAATTCGGAATGGAAATTTACCGTCACATGAAAATGAATGGAATGTTTGATTAATGATTGAAGTAGAACCTAACAAGAATTTAGAAGATTGGACTTTGGATTTACGAAATCAGATTAGTTCAATAAGAAAAGAAATTGAATATAATAGAACTCACAAAAAATCACGACTTCATAAATTTATTATTGGTTATTGGATTCCTTTAATCTTTACAAGCATATCAATTATCTTGATTATTAGGGTATTCACTCAATGACTTATACAACCAACCTGAATCCAATTTGTTCTTGCGCTTGCGAGTGTGAAATAAAATGACTGAATCTGTGAATAACATAGAGGAAAATTTTAGAAAGTTTTTTGATTCAGCCGAATTAGATTTAAAATTAACAAATTATTTAAGAAGAAAAAAAATAACTAAAGAAATAATAAGAAAAGCAATAGAGGAAGAAATACATGTATGGATCAACAAAAAAAGATGATCCCCATAAGCAATTCTGAACCTAACTTATTTACCAACCGAATACAAAATTTATTGAATCAAGCTATTTTAATGCAAATTGGATACATGCTAATTGATCGACTTTATCCAATAATAAATCCATATTCACCTTACTATTTACGGAAACGAATTTCATATCTTACCAATCAAATAATAATTAAGACTTGTGAGCTTAATGATGAGGTAATCAGACCTTGATTGATGTAGAACCGAACTTATGGTTACCTGCCTTTTGGCTTTCTATAGTAATTGCTACTTTTCTTTTTGGGTGTGCAATAGGGTTTGTATTTTATCATTATCTACAACAATATTTGTGGCGCAAAGAACAGAAACAACAGGATTCTGATTTGGAAATATGATTGAAACAAAATTGGAAGATGGTGTAATTAGGAGTTGAAGTTATTGTTCGTTGGTGAAGAAAATGGTGATTAAGATTGAGCTTAAAAATGTAACTGAATATTTTTGTTCCAAGGTTTGCCGAGATAAATACTGCCATCAATATGACTATAGGGTACAGATGTAAAAATGAATAATAATAAAGGATGTAAACATGAATGGCAACCAATGGCGGATAGACCTTTCATTTGGAAATGTCATTGGTGTGGTCAGTTATTCAATGGTTTTAAAATGGAGTTAGTAAAATGACTGAAAATAATATTTGCCCGTTTTGTAACAACGATATCACAAAACATAGCCGATTAGAATTAACAATTTGTTATAATAACTGGATAGCGAAAGGTCAAGTAATTAACAAAGAGATTTACAAAAGGAGGTTCCCGTTGACTTATGCCAACCAATAATAATTTATGTTGTGATTGCAGAGTACAAGAAGGTGTAAAGAGAGTTTTTGAATTTGGTGAATTTGATGGTAAACCCGCTATGATGTGTGAAGATTGTTATGAAGAACATGAAAATAATGGAGATTGGTGTTCTTGACAAAAGAAAAGCCTTGTAAATGTGGTTACGGATTTGATTTTAATGGAAAATGTTGGGGATGTGGAAAATCCGAATTGGAGTGTTCTTGCCTTGACAAATGAAAGCTATGGTTTAGCCATATCTATTAGAGATGCAAAATGCATGGTATGTAATCAAAAATTAATTTGGTGTACTGATCATAAGACATATCATCATAATTCTGCAAATGGTTTAGACCATATAGAAAGGCGTGGATTTGATCCGTTGGGCAACCCTGATGAAAATTTCTATAGGAATAAAAAATGGTAATTAACAAATATTTAGTAACATTGGATTCTGCTAAAGCAGAAAGTTTACGAATAACAGAAAACTCAACTGATGATCCTAAATTTAATTATATCTCTAACCAATATTGTCTTGCCCATGAATGGTTAAAGGCAATTAGAACGTGTAACTGTGATTTGGATGAAACATCTGACAAATGTAGGCATATACGAAAAGCATTAAAAAAACTCTATGGAAAACAAATTGATGAAATGTGGAATAATACTCTGACAGAAAGATTCCAAGCAGCTTATGATGTATATGGTTTTAAAATTCCGTTTGCACTTCAAGAGAGGTTATCTTCTTAACTTTTGAGAGGAAAATTAAAGTATGAACCTGAGAGGTATGTTATGCCCAGAAGGACATCAAATAGGAAATATTACATTTAAATCTGAAACTGGTGAAAGTGATTCTAAGAGAAAATTAGTAAGAAAAATAATTGACGATGTATTTTATTGTGTTGTTTGCAAGAAGTTTTATAAAATGATTTTTGTAGAATGTGATTTTATTCCAAAAAGCCCAAGGAATACAAAATGAATAACTTACCACCGCAGAATAACAGAAGCATAGTAAAAGTTGGAATGTATGAAGTATCTAGACTTGGTTATGTGTGTAGAAATGTTATAGCAATGCTTGAGATGGCAGAAAATGGTTTTGAAGTTGAAAGATTACCTTTAATTAGAAAAGCCATGTCTGAATATTTCATAGAATTTCAGGCAAGATATAATGAATTGGTAAAAGAGTTTGATAGGATATCACAACAATAGATAAGTGTGTTTGCGGGAAAGAATCTTTTTATGGATCAGGACTTTGTTATGATTGTGATTGGAAAATATACATTAAAGAATACCATGAATTTCAAAATGAACTCAAGAATAGAAAATCACAGGATTTAATTTTAAATGATAAAAGATAATATTGGTTTAGCAGTTAATGGTTTTGTTCCTTCCTTATGCCCAAAGGATAATTCACACGGTAGATTAGATTTTGTTTATGCCAACGGTGAAAGATGGGAGTGTTTTACATGTGGGACTTATGGTGATAAAAAGGGTGTCGTTTTCAAAGATTTAAAACAGTGTGATGTAATGAAAGGTGGATTGATTAACAATGGATAAGATGATTTTATAATGTTAATAGTTTTACCTTGTGAAAACGGTTGTAAACTAAGAAAAGGGGAAAGAAAATGTCGTTTATGTGGTTATTGGCAAGGTATTATTTTAAAGAAACATCGCAACAAAAAGTATATCAAGACTAAATGACTGAACAAAAGTCTGAACCACTTTCGACACAACTTCGTGTTGCACACCTTAAGGCTAGTTTAGACAAGGCGACAAGTGCGCTGAATGAATTTACTAAGCTTGCGGAAGGTTCGGAAGAATTGCGCGAGTGGGCTACGAATCAGATTGCTAGTTATGCCCTTTCAATCCGTGCTAGCAAACTGAACAAGGATGAGCTTGAGAACTTTTTCAAGTATCCATACTGTATAATCGCCGGAAGGCATGAGGGTGAATGTTATCTAGCAATACCAAAATTTATTGATGCTCATTTCGGATGGCTTCATAAAGTTACTAGCTCTTACAATATTTTTCTTGTAAATCAGTACGTTGATTGGCTTGGTGAATTGCCAATGGCATTAAAGAAAGAGATGAAGTTTCCTGATCCGCTTGATGTTCATCTTGATGGAAGTTATTTGGTCGGTTCCGATGTTCAAAAGGTATTGCAAAAATATCCGCAGTATGCAACAAAGCAAAAGGACGGAAGAATACTAGTTGACAAGACACGACACTTTGAAATGTTAGCAGCTTTGATAAAAGATGGCATACTTCCCTTCATTCCAAAGCCCGTAAGGGAAGATGATCTTTTGAATCTTCCAGTGGAATTTGAATTAAGGGACTATCAGAAAGAAGCTTGGAAGGAATTTTTGAAGTATAGTAATATTGGTGTATTTTTCCCCCCTAGTACTGGAAAAACTTGGTTGGGCATGTGGGCTTTG